>Ga0180218_1000087_pt1 | contig 159085 bp, 154 predicted proteins | sample eDN3rd37CKraftBY_FD_151334 | JGI IMG/M metagenome (GOLD analysis project Ga0180218, IMG submission 151334) | Enriched backyard soil microbial communities from Emeryville, California, USA - eDNA 3rd pass 37_C Kraft BY (version 2) (version 2) | ecosystem: Environmental > Terrestrial > Soil >... | reverse complement strand
TCGATGGCGTGGACGGCGGCAGTATGGTTCTGCGAGAAGTTCAGGCGGATGCTGTCGTCGGCGTGGGGGCTGAATTCGGTGCCCGGGGTGACGGTGACGCCGGCCTGCGCGCGCAGGATGCGCACGAAGTCGTGCAGCGATACGGCCAGCGCGGGCAGGCGCGGGAACAGGTAGCTGCCGGCCTCGGGGGCGCGCACGGCCAGGCCGGGCACGCCGCGCAGGATGCGGATCAGGTCGTCGCGGATGGCCTGGTGGCCGGCGATGCGTTCGTTCATCCAGCCGGCGGGCTCCTCGAACCAGGTGCGCAGCACCGCCTGGCAGTAGCCGGGGGCGCGCAGCGAGACGATGGCCTGCAGTTTTTCCATGCGGTCGATCAGGTGGGCGGGGCCGAAGGCCACGCCCAGGCGGTAGCCGCTGAGCGATTCGGTCTTGGACGGTCCCATGATGGTGATGACGTTGTCCGGCGCCTGGGGCAGGGCGCGCAGGTGGGTGTAGCGGGTGCCGGCGTAGAGCAGGCGCGAGTAGAGCTGGTCGACGATGAGGGTGGCGTCGTAGCGGCGGGCGAGGTCGGCGATCCGGGCGATTTCCTCGGGCGAGTAGACCACGCCGGCGGGGTTGTTGGGGTTGGAGAACAGGAAGGTGCGCACGCCGGCCTTGAAGGCGGCTTCGAGCTGGTCGAGGTCCAGTCCGGCGCCGCTGTCGCGTTCGAGGTGGCGCATGTCGACGGGGACGATTTCGCCGCCGAGGAATTCGACCAGTTTGCGGTTGGCGAAGTAGTCCGGGCGCACGATGGCGACCTTGTCGCCGGCGGTGACCGAGGAGGCGATGGCCAGGAACAGGGCGCCCTGGGTGCCCGGGGTGATGATCAGTTCGTTGGCGCCGTCGACGGGGGCGCCGGTGAACTCGGCCAGGTGGGCGGCCACGCGTTCGCGCAGGTCGGCCGCGCCGCGGTATTCGGTGTAGGCCTGTTCGCCGCCGCGCTCCACGCCCTGGACGAATTCGTCCAGCGATCCGGGGGTGGGGGCGAAGGCGCTGGTGTTGACGTCGCCGTGGGAGAAGTCGACCGGGGTGCCGGGCAGGGTGTCGCCGCGCAGCAGGCCATCGAGGCCGGCGTTGCCCTGGCGCACTTCCTGGCCGGGCGCATGGTCGGTGGACAGGCGGGCGAACTTGGCTTCGATCGGGGTCATGTGGGTTCCTTTGTCAGTGGTGTGGCGGTGCCACGAAGCGTTGTGCTCAGACCGTGCCGTCTTGCCGTTGCCGGCTGGCGATCCAGTCTTCCAGGTAGTGGATGCCGGCGCCGCCCTCGCAGAACACCGGGTCGGCCAGCAAGTCCCGGTGCAGGGGAATATTGGTGTCTATGCCTTCGACGACCGCCTCGCGCAGGGCTACGCGCATGCGCGCCAGGGCCTGTTCGCGATCGTCGCCGAAGGCGATGAACTTGCCTATCATCGAGTCGTAGTGTGCCGGCACCACGTAGCCGGCGTAGGCGTGCGAATCGACGCGCACGCCGGGCCCGCCGGGCGGTTGCCATTGGGCGATGCGGCCCGGCGAAGGCATGAAGGTGGCGGGGTTCTCGGCATTGATGCGGCATTCGATGGCGTGGCCGCTGCGGCGCACCTGCTCCTGGGTCCACGGCAGCGGCTCGCCGGCGGCGATGCGGATCTGCGCCTGCACGATGTCGATGCCGGTGGTCAGCTCGGTGATGGGATGTTCCACTTGCAGCCGCGTATTCATTTCGATGAAATAGAACTGGCCGTCCTCGTACAGGAATTCGAAAGTGCCCGCGCCACGATAGCCGATTGCGCGGCAGGCGTGGGCGCAGCGCTGTCCGATCGCCTCGACGGCGGCGGGGTCCAGCCCCGGCGCGGGCGATTCTTCGAGGATCTTCTGGTGGCGGCGCTGCATCGAGCAATCGCGCTCGCCCAGCCAGACGGCGTTGCCGTGATGGTCGGCCAGCACCTGGATCTCGATGTGGCGCGGACGCTGCAGGAAGCGCTCCATGTAGAGATCGGGATTGCCGAAGGCGGCCTGCGCCTCGGCGCGCGTGGTCTGCACCGCGCCGTGCAGCGCGGCTTCGTGCTCGACCACCCGCATGCCGCGTCCGCCGCCGCCGCCGGCCGCCTTCACGATCAACGGAAAGCCGATGGCGCGCGCCTGTTCGGCGATGGCGTCGGGGTCGTCGGGCAGTACGCCTTCCGAACCCGGCACGCAGGGCACGCCGGACTGCTGCATGGCCCGCTTGGCCTGGACCTTGTCGCCCATGGTGCGGATGGCGGCCGCCGTCGGCCCGATGAAGGCCAGCCCGGCGGCGTCCACGGCCTCGGCGAAGCCGGCGTTCTCGCTCAGGAAGCCGTAGCCGGGATGGATGGCGTCGGCGCCGGTCAGGCGCGCGGCGCCGATGATGGCCGACGCCTGCAGGTAGCTGCGCGCCGACGGCGCCGGCCCGATGCACAGTGCGTCGTCGGCGTGGCGTACATAGGCGGCATCGCGGTCGGCCTCGGAGTACACCACCACGGTCTGGATGCCGAGCTGATGGCAGGCGCGCTGGATGCGCTGGGCGATCTCGCCGCGGTTGCTGATGAGGACTTTACGGAACATGGCGCGGCTCGTCGGGTTGGATGACCAGCAAGGGCTGGCCCTGTTCGACGGCCTGGCCGTCTTCGCACAGCACGCGCAGCACGGCGCCGGCGCGCTCGACGCTGACTTCGGTCATCATCTTCATGGCTTCGATCACACATGCCGGGGCGTGCGCGGCCAGGCGGTCGCCGGGCGCGGCCAGGGGCTGCGCGCCGGGCTGCGCGGCGCGGTAGAACGTGCCGGTCAGCGGGGCGGTGATGGTGTACTCGCCGGCGGCGGCCGGGCTGGGCTGCGCCGGGCTGCCGGCCGGCGCCGATTCGTCGGCGGGCGGCTGGCCGGGCGTGGCGTCGCGCAGCACGCGGATGGTGCGGCCGGCCTCGCTGACCACGAGTTCGGCGATGCGTTCTTCGGCGGCCAGGACGATCAGATCGTGGACCAGGCGGGACTTCTCGCTCATGACTCACCCGTGGGCTGCAAGTGGAACAGGGGCATGCCGTAATCGACACGCTGTCCGGCATCGGCCAGTACAGCGACGATCACGCCATCGGCGGGTGCGGCGATCTCCGTCGTGAATTGGTCCAGTTCGAGACGGGCCAGCAATTGGCCCTGCGTCACCGCGGCGCCCGATCCGGCCTCGGGATTGGCCGGCCGGAACAGGCCCAGCCCCGCCGAGCGTATCGTGACCAGGCCGGCCTCGGGAGCGCCGGCCGCGGCGGGTTGGTCCGGCGGCGAGGCGGCCAGCTGGCGCTCCACGCGGATGTGCAGCAAGCGGTCGTCTTCCCGCAGTTCCAGGGCGTCGACGCCGTGGCGGCGCAGCTGGCGCGCGTAGGCGCGGATTTCTTCCAGGTCCATCGTCGTCGCGCTCCGGTCAGCGGACCTGCGCCAGCGCGGCCAGCGTGCTGGCCACCATGTCGCGCAGCGTAGGCAGCACGCGCTCGGCCAGGTCTGCGCGGTAGGCGAACGGTTCGGTCTCGTCCATGTACAGGCGCTGGGTCATCTCCAGCTGCACGGCGTGCACGCCCTGGCCAGGTTGGCCATAGTGGCGGGTGATGTAGCCGCCCTTGAAGCGGTCGTCGACCACCCAGTCGAAGGGGCTCGCGCCGGCCACGGCGATCGCGGCCTCGCGCAGGGCCGGCGCGCAGGCCGCGCCGCTGAAGGTGCCGATATTGAGGTCGGGCAGCCGGCCCTCGAACAGATAGGGCAGCACGCTGGCGATCGAATGCGCTTCCCACAGCAGCACATGCGGATGCAGGCCGCGCATGCGGTCCAGCTCCGCCCGCATGGCGTCGTGGTAAGGGCGCCAGTACGTGTCGACGCGCCGCGCGGTCTCGGCGGCGTCGGGCTGGTCGGCCGGGTCGAGGTACAGCGGCTCGTCGTGAAAACTGGTGACCGGGCACAGCGTGGTGGTGGTCTGGCCCGGATACAGGGCGGCGCCATCGCTGGGGCGGTTGACGTCGATGACGTAGCGCGAGTAGTTGGCGCGCAGTATCGAGGCGCCCATGGCGCGCGCGAAGTCGTACAGGCGCGACAGGTGCCAGTCGGTGTCGGCGATCTTGCGCGCCGCCGGCGTCATGCGGCGGGCGAATTCGTCGGGCAGGCATTCGCCGCCGTGCGGAATGGAGACGAGCAGGGGAATGGTGCCCGGTTCGAGCGTGACGATGGGAAGACTCATGGCTATTGCTCCGGGGTGACGGGCGCGCGGCGGCGCTCCCAGACGGAAGGCTTGACCAGGTGCGGCGGCCGGCGGCCGGCCAGCACCGCGATGATCTGTTCGGCGCACTGGCTGGCGGTGGCGTGCAAGGCCTCCTGGGTCGAGCCGGCCACGTGCGGCGTCAGCACCGCGTTGGGCAGGCCGGCCACGCGCGAACCGGCCGGCAGCGGCTCGGTCTCGAACACATCCAGGCCGGCGCCGGCCAGGCGGCCGTCGCGCAGCGCATCGGCCAGGGCCGCCTCGTCGATGAGGCCGCCGCGCGAGGTGTTGATGACGAGGGCGCCAGGCTTCATGCAGGCCAGGGTGGCGGCGTCCAGCGTATGGCGCGTGTCCGGGCGCAGCGGGCGGTGCAGCGATACCACGTCGGCTTCGCGCAGCAGTTCCCGCAGGGTGTCGACGCGTCGCGCGCCGGGCGGCAGCGCCTCGCCGGCTGGCAGGCTGGGCGACCAGACCAGTGCCTGCATGCCCAGGGCCGGCACGGCCATTTCGCACAGCAGGCGGCCAGTGCGGCCCAGGCCGATGACGCCCAGGGTCTTGCCATACAGCGAATACATGGGCTGTTCGTACTTGAATCCCCAGTGGCCCTTGCGCGTGGCGGCGTCGGCCTGCACGGCCTGGCGCGCGGTGACCAGCATCAGCATGAGCGCGTGCTCGGCCACCGAGCGCACGTTGGCGTTCGGCGTATAGACCACCGGGATTCCCAGCGCGTCGGCATGCGCCACGGCGATCTTGTCGGTGCCGGTGCCATGGTTGGCAATCACGCTCAGCCGCGGCGCCAGGTCGATCAAATCGGCCGGCAACTGGTCGCGCACCAGCACCGCATCGGCGCCGGCGATGACCTGGCGCAGGGCGTCCAGGCCGGGGCCGGCCGGTTCGATCACCGTGATGCCCGCGGCGCGCAGCAGCTGCGGCCCCACGGGGTGTACGGGTTGGGCGATTACGCAGGTTGGCATGAAGGGGAGTCTCCTGTGGTGCCGCGGGCATCGGCGGGCGCGCCGGCCAGCCCGGCGCGGGCGGCGAGTACGCGGCCCAGCGTGCGCGTGCCGGCGGCGAAATCGGCCATGTCCATGGCCTCTTCGGGGTTGTGGCTGCCGTGCGCGTTGCGCACGAACAGCATGGCGGTGGGAACGCCCTGGTTGGCGAACATGGCCGAGTCGTGCCCGGCGCCGCTGGGCAGCGCGCGCGGCGCGATGCCGATGGCGCGCGCCGCCTCGTCCAGGGCCTGGCGCAGCGCTGTGTCCATGACCGCGGCCTGGCTGCCGGAGACCGGCCCCCAGTCGAAGCGCACGCCGTGGCTTTGTTCGATCGCGCGGGCGGTTTCCTGGATGTGCGCGTCCATGCGGCGCAGGGTTTCGACGCTGCGCGAACGGATATCGACCGAGAAGCTGGCCAGGCCGGGCACTTTGCTGAAGTCGGCCTGCCGGGCGTCGGTATAGACCTGGCCGAAGGTCAGGGTCAGCTCGTGGCCGTCGGCCTCCATCTGGCGCCAGACCTGTTGCAGGCGGTCGATGAGCGCCGCCAGCGCCACCACGGCGTCCTGGCGGTGGGCGCGCGGGGTGGCGCCCGAGTGCGCGTAGCGGCCGGCCACGCGCGCGTGCCGATAGCGCCGGCTGCCGCAGATGCCGGTCACGATGCCCAGCGCATGGCCGCCCTCGATCAGCACGGGGCCCTGCTCGATGTGCAGTTCGAGGAAGCTGTCGATGGCCTGCGCGCGCAGCCGGGCCGGGCCGCCGGCCATCTGGTCGGGGCGTCCGCCGTGCTCGGCGATGTGTTCGGCCAGGGTGCGCTGCGTATCGGCGCGGCGGCATTGCAGGGCCTGGGCGTCGAGCAGGCCGAAGGCCGCCTTGCTGCCGATGTACGAAACCGGAAACCAGGCGCTTTCCTCGGCCCGGATGCTCATCACCACCACGTCGCGGCGGGGCCGCGCGCCGGCGCGGACCCAGCCGGCCAGCACGGCCATGCCGGCCACCACGCCGGCGGCGCCGTCGTAGTTGCCGCCGCGCGGCACCGAATCCAGGTGCGAGCCGGTCATGACGACGGGTTCGTCGCGGCGCTCGCCGGGCAGGGTGACATACAGGTTGAGCGCGGCGTCGCGCGCGACCTCCAGGCCCAGCTCGCGCGCGGTGGCGGCGACCAGGTCATGGGCGCGCTGCTCGCCCGCGCCGTAGGTGTCGCGCGTGATGCCCACGCCATCGCTGCCCTGCGCGCGCAGGCGCGCGAACAGCGTCTCGGCCAGGTCGATGTCGGGTTCGATCAGCATGGCTGTGGGTACAGGGCGGGTTCGTCGGCGGCCTGCGCGAGCGCGGCGGCGGCGGGGTTCCAGTCGCGCCCGGGCATGGCGGCGATCAGCTGGCGCGTGTAGGGATCCTGCGGGTCGTCGAAGATCTGCGTGGGTGGCCCCTGCTCGACCACCTTGCCGCGATGCATGACCAGCAGGTGGTCGCAGATCTGCGAGGCCACGCGCAGGTCGTGCGTGATGAAGATGAGCGCCAGCTGCAGGCGCTGCTGGACCTCGCGCAGCAGCTTGAGTACCTGGGCCTGCACCGATACGTCCAGGGCCGAGACCGATTCGTCGGCCACGATGAGCTGCGGGTCCATGGCCAGGGCGCGCGCGATGCCGATGCGCTGGCGCTGGCCGCCGGAGAATTCGCCCGGATAGCGGTCGAAGGCGGACGGATCCAGCTCGACCAGCCTGAGCAATTCGCGCGCGCGCTTTTCGGCCTGCTGGCGCGGCGCGCCGCCCGCCATGGGGCCGTCGCACAGGATGCGGCCCACCGTATGGCGCGGGTTGAGCGAGGCGAACGGATCCTGGAAGATCATCTGGATCTTGCGCCGCTGCGGCCGGAACTGCGCCTCGGTCAGGGGCGCGATGTCCTGGCCTTCGAACAGCATCTGGCCGCCGTCGATGTCGATCAGCTTGAGCAGGCACTTGCCGATGGTGGATTTGCCCGAACCCGATTCGCCCACGATACCGACCGTCTGGCCGCGTCCCACGGTGAAGCTGACGTCATTGACGGCGTGCACGACGCGCTTCTTTTGGAACAGCCCGCCGGCGGCGGCGTAGGTCTTCTTCAGGTTGCGCACATGCAGCACCGGGCTGAACGCCGCGGCCGGGCTTGCGTCGCCGCCGGTGCGCTGGGTGGGCACCGCGGCGATCAGCCGCTGCGTGTACGGATGGCGCGGCCGGTTGAGCACCTGGTCCGCGGTGCCTTCTTCGACCAGGATGCCTTTTTCCATCACCGCCACGCGGTCGGCGATCTCGGCCACCACGCCGAAGTCGTGGGTGACGAACATCACGCCCATGCCTTTCTGGCGCTGGATGCGGGCGATCAGTTCGAGAATCTGCGCCTGGGTCGTGACGTCCAGCGCGGTGGTGGGCTCGTCGGCGATCAGCAGCCGGGGTTCGAGCACCAGCGCCATGGCGATCATGACGCGCTGGCGCTGGCCGCCGGACAGGCGGAAAGGCCAGGCGTGGCGGATCAGCCGGGGCTCGGGCAGGCCGACGAACTCCAGCACGTCGAGCACGCGCTGCGCGCGCTCCTGTTCCGGATAGGCGTTGTGCACGCGCATGACTTCCTCGATCTGCTCGCCGACGGTCAGCAGCGGGTTCAGCGCCGACAGCGGTTCCTGGAAGATCATGGCCATTTCGCGCCCGCGCATGCCGCGCAGCGTGGATTCGTCCAGCGAGAGCAGGTCGCGGTTGTCGAACAGGATGCGTCCGCCCTCGGGGCGCAGGTAGTGCGGCAGCAGGCCCATGATGGCGTTTGCGCTCATGGATTTGCCCGAGCCGGATTCGCCGACGATGCAGAGGATTTCTCCCGCGTTGATGTCGAACGAGATATTGCGGACCGCGTACGGGCGGTCGCCGCCGGCGGGCAGCGCGATGCTGAGGTCCCGGATGGAAAGCAGAGGCGCGGCGGACGAGGCTGTATTGGTGGCTGTCACGGGGTCATGCTCCACGCTTGCGAAGTTGCGGGTTGAGGGCGTCGTTCAGGCCCTCGCCGATCAGGTTGATGGCCAGCACGGTCAGCATGATGGCCAGCCCCGGCCACATGCTCATCATGGGCGCTTCGCGCAGCATCGTGCGGGCCGCGCCGATCATGAAGCCCCAGCTCATCAGGTTGCGGTCGCCCAGCCCCAGGAAGGACAGCGCCGACTCGGTCAGGATCGAGGTGGCGGTCATCAGCGAGGCCGTGACGATGATGGGCGAGGCGGCGTTGGGCAGGATCTGCGTGAGGATGATGCGGCCGGGGCGCTGGCCGATCACCACCGCGGCCTGCACGAACTCGCGGGTGCGCAGCGTCATGAACTCCGAGCGGACCAGGCGCGCCACCGGCGGCCACGACACCATGGCGATGGCGCCGACGATGGACACCAGGTTGGGCTTGAAGATCGCCACCAGCACCATGGCCATGGCCAGTTGCGGAATGGTCTGGAAGAACTCCGTCATGCGCATCAGGAAATCGTCCAGCCGGCCGCCGAAGTAGCCGCTGAGCGCGCCCACCAGGATGCCGATGAACACGGCCACGGCGGTGGAGATCACGCCGATCAGCAGCGAGACGCGCGCGCCGTAGATCAGGCCGGCGGCGATGTCGCGGCCCAGCATGTCGGTGCCCAGCGGGAAGGCGGGATCGCTGAAAGGCGCCAGCAGCGGCGGGCCCACCATCATCCACGGGGACTCCTCGTACAGCAGGGGCGCCAGCGCGCCGGCCACGATCACGGCCAGCAGGACGGCGAGGCCGGCCGCCGCGCCGCGGTTGGCGCAGAATCTTTTCAAAAAGGCTTTCATGGATCAGCTTCCCTGGATGCGGGGGTCGATGAATCGGTAGATCAGGTCGGTGATCAGGTTGAAGACCACCACCATGGTCGAAGTGATCAGGAACACGCCCAGCAGCAGCTGGTAGTCGCGTTGCACCAGGGCGTCGAACATCAGGCGGCCGATGCCGGGCCAGCCGAACACCGTTTCGGTGAGCACCGCGCCGCCCGCCATCTGGCCAAGCTGGATGCCGGCGAAGGTGATGACCGGCAGCAGCGCGTTGCGCAGCGCGTGGCGGCGGATGATCTGCGGCACCGGCACGCCCTTGGCGCGCGCCGTCTTGATGAAGTCCATGCCCAGCACTTCCAGCATCGAGGCGCGTGTCAGCCGGGCGTAGATCGCCATGAAGAAGCATCCCAGCGAAACCGTGGGCAGGATCAGATGCTGGGCGATGTCGCCGACCCGCGCCCAGCCGGTGAGCGTGGAGCCCACGGTCTCCATGCCGAAGGGCGGCAGCCATCCCAGGGTCAGCGAGAAGAAGATGACCGCCAGCAGCGCCAGCCAGAACTGCGGCGTGGCGTAGATCAATAGCGCGCCGCTCATGATGGCGCTGTCGAGCCATTTTCGCTTGCCCTCGTAGCGGGCGCGCGCGGCGATCACGCCGGTCAATATGCCCAGCGTGACGGAGAAGATGAAGGCGCACACCATCAGCAGCAAGGTGGCGGGCAGGCGGTCCATGATCAGGTCCAGCACGGGCAGGCGTTCGCGGTACGAATAGCCCAGGTCGAGCTGGACGATGCCTTTCAGGTAGGTGCCCAGCTGCACGTACACGGGCTGGTCCAGGCCGAACTCGCGCCGCAACTGCTCCACGTAGGCGGGGTCGGAAGAGCCCGCCTCGCCGGCCAGCACGGCGGCGGGGTCGCCCGGCGCCATGCGGATCAACAGGAAATTCAGGATGACGACGCCGAGCACGACGAGCACGGCTTTACTCAGCCGCGAGGCAAAATACGACAGGGTCTTCAAAGAGTCGGCTCCAAAGCGGGACAAGGCGGGGCCGCCGCCGGGGCGGGCCCCGGCGGCATGCGTCTTACTTATCGATGTAGACGTTGGCGAAGGTGTCGTTCAGGCCGATGGCCGTGGTCACCAGGTTGTGCACGTTGGATCGGGACAGCGTGGGGTTCTCGATCTCGAACAGGTAGCCGTTGGCCACCTCGTCGACCAGGATCTTCTGCAGCTTGGCGTAGGCCGCGGCGCGCTGCTCGTCGGAGGTGGCGGTGGCCGCCTCGTCCCACAGCGCGTCGGCTTCGGCGTTCTTGTACCCCTGGTTGTTGACGAAGGCCGAGCCCTTGACGATGTTGCGCGTCACGTACAGGCGCGATACGCCCAGCGCCGGGTCGCCGTACTGAGACGTGAAGCTGAAGGTCAGGTCGAACTCGGCGTCGGAGACGCGCTTGGACCAGGTGCCGGCGTCGGCGGCGTCCATCTCGACGTCGAAGCCGATCTGCTGCAGGGCCTGCTTGGTGTACTCGCCCAGGCGGTCCCAGGTGGCGCCGTACGGATAGGCCAGGATCTTGACCGGCGTCTTGGACAGGTCGACGCCGGACTCCTTGATCAGCGCGCGCGCCTTCTTCAGGTCGTAGTCGTACTTCGGCACGTCGGCGCTGTAGAAGGGCGTGGTCGAGGAGATCGGGCCGGTGGCGACCTTGCCCAGGCCGAAGAAGATGTTGTCGACAATGAACTTGCGGTTCAGCGCGTGCATCACCGCCTGGCGTACCTTGACGTTGTCGAACGGCGGCTTGCGCTGGTTCATCTGCAGGTACGCCTGCTGCGAGAAGATCTCCCAGCCGCTGGTGGTGTAGTCCACATTGGGCAGCGCCTTCAGGCGCTTGACGTCGACGCTGTCGACGTCGCCGCTGCGCAGCACCTGCACGTCGCCGCGCTCGAACGCCACGGCGCGCGATGCCGAGTCGGGGATCACGCTGAACACGATGCGGTCCAGGTACGGCTTGCCCTCCTGCCAGTAATTGGGATTGCGCTCCAGTTCGATGACCGAGCCGCGGCGCCATTCCTTGAACATGAAGGGGCCGGTGCCGATCGGTTTCTGGTTGGCCGGGTTGCTGGCGTAGTCCGTGCCGTCGTACAGGTGCTTGGGAACGATGGGCATGTTGTCGCTGACGAAGGCCTTCAAAAACGGCGGGAAGGGCGACTTCAGCGTGATCTGCACCTGGTCGGGCGCGGTTGCCGTGACGGTGTCGACGAACTGGTCGATGATGACGCGGGCGCGCGGATGCACCGCGCGCAGGAACTTGTCGATGCTGAACACGACGTCGTCGGCGCCGAACGGCTTGCCGTCGTGCCAGGTCACGCCCTGCTGCAGGTCGAAGGTATAGGTCTTGCCGTCGTCCGAGACCTTCCAGGCGCGCGCCAGGCCGGGTTGCGGCTTGAGGTCGGTGGTCCAGGTCAGCAGGCTTTCATAGATCTTGCCGGCGACGTACTGGGTGGGGATCTGCTGGTTCAGCCCCAGCATCAGCGTGGGCGGTTCGGGCTGCACGATGGCGCGCAGCGTGCCGCCGCGGGTCTGGGCGAGGGCGGTCGAGGAGCCCGCGATGGCCAGCATGGCGGCCAGCGCGAGGGTGGACAGGCGGCCGCGGCGACGGCAGGGGGCCGTGGTGGCGGAAGGCGTAGCAGAGAGCATGCAAGTCACTCCTTGAGAGTAGCGTTGAGCAGCGGGACGGCTTTCTAGAGAACGGCTGGGTCAGACTGTGCGGATTTCTATGCCTTCGGCTTCCAGGGCGGCGCGGATGCGGCGCGCGAACAGCGCGGCGCCGGGCTGGTCGCCATGGATGCAGAGCGTGTCGGCGGTAATGGGTACGTCCTTGCCCGAGAGCGCGCGCACCACGCCGTCCTTGACCATGCGCTTGACCTGGGCGATGGCCTGGTCGACGTCTTCGATCATGGCGTGGGGTTGCGAGCGCGGCGTCAGCGTGCCGTCGTCCTGGTACGAACGGTCGGCATAGACTTCGTACACGGCGCGCAGGCCGCGCTCGCGCGTGGCCTGCGCGATCGCGGCGTTGGCGACGTAGATGGGCAACGCCGGGTCCACGTCGGCCACGGCGCGCGCGACCGCGTCGGCCAGCGCCGGGTCGCGCGCGGTCAGGGTGTAGAGCGCGCCGTGCGTCTTGACGTGGTGCAGGCGGCCGCCTTGCGAGCGGGCCATGGCCTGCAGCGCGCCGACCTGGTACACCGTCAGGGCGTAGACCTCGTCCGGCGTGACCGCCATCGCGCGGCGGCCGAACCCCTGCAGGTCCGGCAGGCCGGGGTGGGCGCCGATCGCCACGTCGGCGGCGATGGCCGCGCGCACCGTGGCCAGCATGACGTCGGGGTCGCCGGCATGAAAGCCGCAGGCGATGTTGGCGGACGTGATGTGGGGCATCAGCTCGGTGTCCTGCCCCATGACCCACGGGCCGAAACTCTCGCCCATGTCACAGTTGATATCGATGGAAGGCATGTCGCGTTCTCCAGGCGGATGAGGCTGTCGGATGGTGGTCAGGGCCGCAGCGCCCGCGCGGCCTGCGCGCGGATCGCCTCCAGCCGGTCTTCGGAATCGAGCCAGGCGTGTTCGGCCTCGGCTTGTGTGACGAGGGCAAAGCGCAATGCCTCGCCCGGCATGGCCTGCGCCAGCGCCGGCAGGTCCGCGCTGGCGACGTAGGCGATCTTGGGATAGCCGCCGGCGCTCTGGCGGTCGGCCATGAGCACGATGGGCTGGCCGTCGGGCGGCACCTGCACGGTGCCGAAGGTCGTGGCCTCGGACACCAGCTCCAGCGGCTGCGCCAGCTCCAGGGCGGGGCCGCGCAGGCGCAGGCCCATGCGGTCGGACTGCGGCGTGACCTCATAGGCCTGGTTCGCGAGATGCTCGTGCGCCTGCCCGGTGAACGCCGGCCAGTGCGGGCCGGCCACGATGCGCAGCAATCCGGCGGGCGGCGCCGGCGGCGCGATATCGACGCAGCGGGCCTGCAGCATGGGCAGGGCGCTCTGCACCATCAGGCGTTCGATCGCCAGCAACGGCTCGCCGCGCGCCTGCGCGCCCACCGGCACGCGGTCGCCGCGCCGCAGGGCGCGCCCGGCATGGCCGCCGAAGCCGGCGCGGATATTGGTGCTGCGGCTGCCCAGCACGGGCTCGGGCGCCAGGCCGCCGCGCACGGCGATGTACAGGCGCGCGCCGGCGATGCGCTCGCCCACGTCCAGCACCACGCCGCGGCGCAGCAGCACCGCGCGGTCGTACGGCACCGGCTGGCCGTCGGCGGTCACGCGCATGCGGGCGCCGCACAGGGCGATCAGCGTGTGCTCGGCGAACGCCAGGCGCGGCCCGTTCAGCGTGCATTCCAGGACGGCGGCGTCCTCCGGGTTGCCCACCAGCGCGTTGGCCACGCGGTGCGACCACTCATCCATCGGGCCATTGACCGACACCCCGTATTGCTGGTGTCCGAAGCGTCCGGTGTCCTGCAGCGTGCTGAGCATGCCGGGGCGTTGCACGGCCATCGTGTTCATGGGCGCGGCTCCAGCAGGTCGTGGAATTCTTCCGGCGTAATGGGCTTGAAGCGCAGCTGGTCGCCCAGGCGCAGGCGGGTGGGGGGCTGCTGGCGCACGTCGAACAGGTTCCAGGGGGTGCGCGCGATCACATTCCAGCCGCCCGGCGAGGCGCTTTGGTAGATCGACGACAGGCCGTTGGCGATGGCGACCGAACCCGCCTCGACCCGCGTGCGCGGCGAGCTGCGCCGCTTGACGTTCAGGCGCGGATCCAGCGGTCCGGCGAAGGGATTGCCGGGCGAGAAGAAAAAAGCGTAGAGCGTCTGCGGCGTGCCGCTGTGCAGGGCGATGGTTTCTTCGATGTCCAGGCCGCACTGGCGCGCCACGTCCTCCAGGTCGGGCCCGAACTCGCCGCCGTAGCAGGCGGGGATCTCGACCACGCGGCTCTCGCCTTCCAGCTCGGGCAGGTCATGGCGCAGCAGGGCCTGCAGTTCGCGCGTCAGTTGCGCGCTGGGCAGGCCGCGCTCGCGCGGGTAGGCCGTCGGGCGGTAATGCACCGCCACGCTGTTGAAGGCGGGCACGACCTCGACCACGGACGCCGGCCGATGGGCGTCGAGCAGGGCCGTGACCGCGTGGACGGTACGGCTGATGCCGGCGTCCACGCCCTCGCCCAGGCGGATCAGCACGCAGCGCTCGCCCACCGGTTCGATCCGGGCCGGGCGCGATGCGGTGGCGGCAGTCATGCTGGACGGGCCAGCTGGGCGCAGGCCGCGACGATGCGCTCGCAGGCCTGCCGCAGGCGCGCCTCGGCCACGCAGAATGTCAGGCGCAGGTAGGGAGCCAGCCCGAAGGCGCTGCCCGGCACCGCCGCCACGCCCGCTTCTTCCAGCAGGTAGCGCGCGAAATCCGCATCGTCGCCGATGCGTTCGCCCTTGGGCGTGAGCATACCGATGGCGTGGCTGCAATCGGCGAACAGATAGAAGGCCGCCGGCGGACGGGTGAATGTCATCACCGGCGCGGCGTCGCGCAGCACCGACAGCGCCATGTCGCGGCGGCTGCTCAGGCTGGCGCGCCAGTCCCGCAGGAAATCCTGCGGGCCGTCGAGCGCGGCGGCGGCCGCCGCCTGGCTGATCGAGCTGGGATTGCTGGTGCTTTGCGACTGCAGCAATTCCAGCGCCTTGATCAGCCACGCCGGCCCGCCGGCGTAGCCCAGGCGCCAGCCGGTCATGGCGTAGGTCTTGGATACGCCGTTGATGGTCAGCGTGCGCTCGCGCATGTCCGGCGCCGCCTCGACGAAGGAGGTGAACTCGCCTTCGTACACCAGTTGTTCATAGATATCGTCCGACATGACCAGCAGGCGCGGATGCTGGCGCACCACCTCGGCCAGGGCCGCCAGTTCCTCGCGGCTGTACAGCGCGCCGGATGGGTTGCACGGCCCGTTGAGGATCAGCCAGCGCGTGCGCGGCGTGATGTGGGCGGCCAGCAGTTCGGGCGTCAGCTTGAACTGGTTGGCGGCATCGGGGGTGATCACGACCGGCGTGCCGCCGGCGATGCGCGCCATTTCCGTATAGGACACCCAGAACGGCGCCACCACCAGGGCTTCGTCGCCCGGGTCGATGGTGGCCAGCAGGGCGTTGAAGAGGATCTGCTTGGCGCCCGTGGCGGCGATGAGCTCGGCCGGCGCGTATTCGAGCTGGTGGTCGCGGGCGAATTTGCGCGCGATCGCCGCCTTCAGGGCCGGCGTGCCGCCCACGCTGGTGTAACGGGTCTGTCCCCCTTTGATGGCGTCGATGGCCGCCTGCTGGATGTGGGCGGGCGTGTCGAAGTCCAGCTCGCCTTCGCTGAGGCTGATGACGGAGCGGCCCTCGGCCGCCAGGCGGCGGGCCAGTTCGCTGACGGCCCCGGTGGCGGAGGGGCGGGAGGCGGCGAGGCGGTCGGAAAGACGGGTATCTAGGTCGGCGCGGGACATCGGGCTCAAGGGGAAATCCGGGATGGGAGACGCCATTCTGGCGTTTTGGTTAGAATGCGTACATAAGGTATACCACTAATATACACACGATCGACCATAGGGAAGACGTGCTCCGATTGACGTCGAAAACGGGGGGTGGAATAGTGCCGCGCGGCGGAATGGCGCGCTGAACCTGTGCCAAACTGCACCTTTCGAACAGGCAAAAACAGAATTCATGAACACGGGACAACCCATCGAAACATCCGGGCAGGAGACCGAAAGCGGCGGGCGCGGGCTGGCCAACCAGGCCTACGACGCCCTGGTCGACCTGATCCTGTCGCGCGAGCTCAAGCAGGGAGAACAAGTGCAGGAGCGGGCCCTGGCCCAGCGCCTGGGGGTGTCGCGCACGCCGCTGCGCGAGGCCATGCACCGCCTGGAAGGCGAGCAGATGCTGGAGCGCAAGTCGAACAACCGGCTGTTCGTGCGCCAGGTGACCTTGCAGGAACTGATGGAAACCCTCTATATACGTCGCCTGCTGGAGGCCGACGCGGCCGGGCGGGCGGCCGGCAAGGTGCCGATGGCCCAACTGGCGGACCTGCGGGCGCGCATCGAGGCGCTGATGCTGCAGGACGACTCGGCCGACCCGCTGCACCAGATCCTGGACGCCGAGCTGCACGGGCTGATTTCCGAATACTGCGGCAACGAGCTGATGGCCAGCATGATCGCCAACCTGCGGCAGAAGACCCGCATGTTCTCGCTCAAGCGCCTGGAGCGCCGCATGGAGCCGGTCTGCGGCGAACACATGGCCATGATCGACGCGCTGGCGCGCGGCGACGCCCAGGCCGCCTCGGCCGAGACCACCCGCCACATCGACAATATCCGACAGTCCATCATCGACAAACTGTCGGGCAGCTACTGAGGGCGTCGGCTTAGGCGGCCCGCCCCAGTTGCGCTTCCAGGCGCGCGATCAGCCGGCCCAGTTCGGCGTGGTCGACGGCGTCCAGCGCCGGCCCCGGCTGGCGCACATAGGCGCTGCGGATGGCGCCGCGCCGGCGCAGCGTTTCCTTGCGCAGGGCCAGGCCGATGCCGTACTGGAACTCGTGGCGCAGCAACGGCAGGTAGAGATTGAACAAATCCTCGGCGGCCTCGGCCTTGCCCGCCGCGAACAGCCGGCACACCTGCACCAGCATTTCCGGATAGGCGAAGCCGGTCATGGCGCCGTCGGCGCCGCGCAGCATTTCCTGCGGCAGGAACAGGCCGCCATTGCCCACCAGGATGCTGATCCGGCGCCGCCCCTCGGCCTGGCCGCGGGCGCGCACCTGGCTCAGCTTGCGCATGCCGGGGAAGTCTTCGTGCTTGAGCATGACGACCTGCGGGAAATCGTCGACCAGGCGGTGGATGACGGCCACCGAGGTATGCACGCCGGTCGATTGCGGGAAGTCCTGCAGGCAGATGGGGATGTCGGCGCCCAGGCGCTCGGCCACCGCGGCATAGTAGCCGTAGACCTGGTCGTCGGTGTGCCGCCCGGCCGCCGGCGCCACCATGACGCCCGCGGCGCCCAGGTCCATGGCCTGGCGCGCCAGGCGCTCCAGGTGGCGGTTCGACGGATGGCTCACGCCCACCACCACCGGCACCCGGCCGTCCACGCGCTTGAGGATGCGGGTCATGACGGTGGCGGTCTCGGCTTCGGTCAGCTTGGATGCTTCGCCCATCATGCCCAGGATGGTCAGTCCGGCCACGTCCTTGTCCAGGTAGAAATCGGTCAGGCTGTCCAGGCTCGCGAGGTCGAGCTCGCCGTCGTCGGCAAAGGGCGTGGCGGCGATGATGTACACGCCCGAGGTCTGTTCGTTGATGCGCGCGCCGTGGCTGGCTTGCATGGCTGTCTCCTGTCGAGTGAAGCCGCGCCTGGTGCGCACGCGCGGCGGTCCATGGCCGGATTATTGGCCGCCCGCGCCGCGGCGGCCATTGCCAAATCGACCGGTCCCCTTAACAATACGTTAAGCATTTTCCGTCGCTACCCTGGCGGAGGCTGCCAGAAGGCCGGACAGCCATTAACCTTCAATGCCAGTCACGCCTTTCGCCATGAAACTGAACCTGCGCCAGATCGAAGTGTTCCGGGCCGTCATGATCACCGGCTCGATCCGCGGCGCGTCCGAACTCCTGTTCGTGTCGCAGCCGGCCGTCAGCCGGCTGCTGTCGCACATGGAGCAGCGCATCGGCTTCGCGCTGTTCGAGCGCATCCGCGGCCGGCTGTACGCCACGCTGGAGGCGCGCAAGCTGTTCCACGAGGTCGAGACCGTGTACGCCGGCGTGCAGCGCGTCAACGACATGGCGCGCGACCTGTTCGAACACCAGGAGGGCATCCTGAACCTGGTGGCCAGTCCCAGCCTGGGCCAGATGCTCATTCCCGCCGCGATCGCCCAGTACCGCCAGGCGCACCCGCAGGTCAAGCTCAGCTTCCGCCACCTGACCCAGGCGCCGCTGACCGAGCGCCTGCTCACGCGCCAGGCGGACCTGGCGCTGACCATCCTGCCGGCCGGCCATCCCAACCTCGAACAGGAGGAAATCGGCGCGGCCCGGATGGTGCTGATCTGCCCGCCCGGCCATCCGCTGGCAGGCCGGGAGCCGGTCGGCGCCGAGGCGCTGGCGCCGCACCCGCTGGTGGCCTATGAGCGCGGTTCGGCATTCGGCCAGAAACTGCAGGCGTGGTTCGACGCGCAGTCAGCGGCGGCCCGTCCGGTGATCGAAGTGGGTTCGCCGCAGAATGCCTGCGCGCTGGTCCACGCTGGCGCCGGGGTGGCGCTGGTGGACGAATTCTCGGCGCGCAGCTGGCCCGGGGGCGGCTTCGTGATGCGGCCGGTGCGGGACATGGCGCCGTTGACGGCCTACCTCCTCAGGCTGCGCGAGGAGCCGGCTTCGCACCTGATGCAATCGTTCGTCGAGATCCTCAGGCGGGTGATGCGCCGCGCCTAGCTGTCCGCGCCATGGCGTCGCAGCACGGCCGCCGTATCGGCGCCCAGGCGCGGCGGCGGCCGCAGGCTGGCCTGGCCGGCGGTCATGCCGGGCATGCGCACCGCCGGCAGCGGCATGTCATAGCCCAGGTCCATGTCCTGGAAGATCTCGTAGGTCCGTACCTGCGGGTCCTCGCGGAATTGGTCGTAGGTCTGCACCGGCTGGCAGATCAGGTCGATGCGCCGGGCCGCTTCGATCCAGTGCGCGGTGGGCTGCCTGGCCAGCTCGGCGGCGATCAGCGCGCGCAGCTCGTCCTGGTTGTCGTAGCGGGCCTGCTGCGTGGCGTAGCGCGGATCGGCCAGCAGGTCGGCGCGGCCGGCCAGGCCGATGAAGTCGGTGACCTGCTGGTCGCGCATGGCGCTGAGCGCGATGTGGCCGTCGCGGGTCGGATAGATGCCGATGGCCGCGTAGAGTTCGCGGCTGATCGCGCCCTGGGTGGCGGCATGCTCGGCGTACTTGGCGCCCTGCACGGCGCTGATGCCGTGCATGAGGCTGAGGTCGATGTACTGGCCCTGCCCCTGGTTGCCGTGGCGCGCCATGAGCGCGGCCAGCGCGGCGTTGCTGACATAGACGCCGGTCACGATGTCGACCACCGACACGCGCACGCGCACCGGATCGCGCATGTCGCCCGCGCCGAACGAAAATCCGCTGTAGGCCTGCATGGCGGCGTCGGTGGCGGGCAGGTCGCGGTGCGGGCCGTCCTGGCCGAAACCGGTGACCGAGATGTACACCAGGCCGGGATTGCGCTGGCGCGCCTGCTCGTAGCCCAGGCCCAGCCGGGCCATGACGCCGGGCCGGTTGCTTTCTATCAGCACGTCGGCCTTGTCGATCAGCGCCAGCGCCTGGCGCCGTTGAGCGGGGTTCTTCAGGTCGAGCGCGACGCCGGCCTTGCCGCGGTTGAAGTAGCCGAACAGCACGCTGGTGCCGCCCTGGCGGTGCCCCAGGCCGCGCAGCCAGTCGCCGGCCGGCGGTTCGATCTTGATGACCTCGGCGCCCATCTCGCCCAGCAGGCAGGCGCCGTGCGGGCCGGCGATGCCCTGGCTGAAGTCCAGTACGGTGATGCCCGCCAATGCCTGATTGAGCATAAGGGCCTCAGTCCAGCGTGATGCCGGCGGTCTGGATGACCGCGCGCCATTTTTCCGTTTCGGCGTCGATCTGCCGGCCGAAGTCGGCGGCGGGCGTGGCCCGCGCGGTCACGCCCAGCGCTTGCAGTTTGGCGCGGGTGGCCGGCTGGTCGAGCACGGCCGCCACAGTGTCGGACAGCCGGGCGACGACATCGGCCGGCGTGCCGGCCGGCGCCAGCAGGCCGTACCAGCCCACTGCCTCGAAACCCGCCACGCCGGCTTGCGCGATCGTGGGCACGTCGGGCAGCACGGCCGAGCGCTCGGCCGTGCTGATGCCCAGGGCCACCAGGCGGCCCGACTTGACCAGCGGCGCCACCGAGGCCAGCGACGAGAACGCGATGTCCACCTGGCCGCCGGCCACGTCGGTATTGGCCGGCCCTTCGCCTTTGTAGGGCACGTGCAGGGCCTGCAGGCCCGAGGCGTTCTTGAACAGCTCCATGGTCAGGTGCGAGGTGGTCGCGTTGCCGGCCGACGCATAGCTGGGCGCCTTGGCCTGCGCGCCGGCGCGCTCGAGCAACGCCTCGACCGACCGGATGCCGGACGCGGGGCTGGCGACCAGCACCAGCGGGAAATTGCCCAGCCCGGCGACCGGCGCGAAGTCGCGCCGGGTGTCGTAGGGCAGGTTCTTGTACAGGCTGGCGTTGACCGCCGCTACGCCTTGGTAGACCAGGATCAGCGTGTAGCCGTCCGGGGCGGCCTGAGCGGCCGCTTCCATGCCGATGATGCCGCCGGCGCCGGGCTTGTTCTCGACGATGACCGGCTGGCCCAACTGGTCGGCCAGGCCGCTGGCCACCAGGCGCGCCAGCGTGTCGGTCAGCCCGCCCACCGCGATGGGGGCGATCAGCCGCACCGGCCGTTCCGGATAGGGGGCGGCGCTGGCCGCCGTAGCGCCCAGCGCCAGCGCCAGGCCCGCCAGCAGGGCCCGCAGTGCATTCTTGCCGTGCATGATGTGTCTCCTCGTTGTGTCCGGCCGGGGCGGCGCGAAACCGCCCGCGGCCCTCAGGCGCGCCTGCCCGGGTGTATGCCCATGGTCTTGGCAATGACTTCCAGCATGATTTCGTTGGCGCCGCCGCCGATGGCGGTCTGCCGCAGGTCGCGATAGGCGCGCGAGATCCAGTTTTCGTTCATCACGCCCTGGCCGCCCCAGAACTGCAGGCACTCGTTGGGAATCCGCATCGACAGCCGGCCCGCGTAATACTTGGCCATGGAGGCCAGCTGCGTGATGTCCTGCCCATCCAGGTACTGGCCGATGGCGCGGTACAGCAGCGAGCGCAGCGCCTCGATCTCGGTCTGCATCTGCGCCAGCTTGTGATAGACGACCTGGTTCGACAGCACGGTGCCGCCGAACACCTGCCGCTGGCCGGCGTAGGCGATGGTCTCCTCGATGACGCGCTCCATCGAGCGCATGCCGCGCGCCGCGACGAACATGCGCTCCTCCTGGAACTGCTCCATCTGGTAGATGAAGCCCATGTTCTCCTCGCCGATGCGGTTGGATACGGGTACGCGCACATCGTCGAAGAACAGCTCGGCCGTGTCGGATGCGCGCAGCACCAGCTTGTCCAGCTTGCGCGAGACGCTGACGCCCGGCGTGTCCAGCGGCACGATGATGAGCGACTTGTTCTTGTGCGGGCCGCCTTCCTGCGAGGTGTTGCACAACAGGCAGATCCAGTCGCCCTGCACGCCGTTGGTGATCCACATCTTCGAGCCGTTGATCACGTAGTCGTCGCCGTCGCGGCGCGCCCAGGTCTTGATCTGCGACACGTCCGAGCCGGCCGAGGCTTCGCTGACGCCGATGCAGCCCACCAGGTCGCCGGCGATGGTGGGCGTCAGGTACGCGCGCTTGAGCGCGTCGCTGCCGTGGCGCGCGAGCGCCGGCGTGCACATGGTGCTTTGCACGCCGATTGCCGAGCTCAGGCCGCTGGAGCGGACTTCGCCCAGTGTCTCGGCAAACACCATCTCGTAGCTGAAATCCAGCTCCATGCCGCCGTACTCGGCGGGCTTGCCGATGCCCAGCAGCCCGGCCGAGCCGAGCGCCTTCATGACCTGGTGGGCGGGAAACATCTGCGCCGCTTCCCATTCGTCGAGATAGGGGTCGAGGTGTTCGGCGATGATGCGCCGCGTGGTCCGCGCCAGCTCGCGGTGTTCGTGGGTGAATTGCATGGCGTGTTCCTCAGTCCGTGATTGGCGCAATGCGGGCATGGCCGGCGATCAGGGTGGCGCCGTCGGCGCTCTTGACCCAGACTTCGTAGCGGCCCGGTTCGGCTGCGTCGGGCTGTCCGCCGGCGGTGATGGCGCCGCCGGCGAACAGCGGCTTGAGAAAGCGGATGTCCAGGTCGACGCGCGCCAGCGCGGCGGCGCCGAGGCTGCGCGCCAGCGACTGCCAGATCAGGTTGACCGACAGGGTGCCGTGCGCGATGGTGCCGCCCATGGGCGTGGTGGCCGCGAACGCCGGATCGACGTGCAGCGGGTTGAAATCGTCGGTCAGCTCGGCGTAGATGTCGATGTCCGCCTGGGTGACCCGCATCGAGACTTCTTCAAGGCGTTGCGTCATGGTGTTCCTCGTGGCGTTCCTCATGTGGCCCAGATCAGGTTCATCCGGCCGGTGTAGAGGCTGCGTTCGCGTTCGCCCACTCCGCTGACTTCCAGCTGCAGGTAGCGGCGCTCGCGGCGGATCTCCTTGCCCAGGCAGCGGATGCGCGAACGCACCGTCTCGCCGATGCCGGGCAGGCCGTCGATGGACAGGATCTGCTGCGCGTGGATGTTGCCGGGCGGGCGCGGCGTGACCACGTTCAGGTAGGCCCGGATCATCAGGGCCACCGTCAGGCCGACCTGGCGGGCCGGCTGGTCGCGCGCTTCGGTGCCGAACAGGCGCTCCCAGGTCGCCACCAGCCGGGCGTCCAGGGGCTCGGCCCATTCGCCCAGCAGCGTGCCGGGCGTGAAGGTTTCGTAGGTGTACAGCCGGGTCATGGCGTCTCCATCTCTGCAATCGGCACGGCGTCGTCGCCGCGCGCCTCGAAGGCGATGCGCACCCGTGCGCCGATGGCCAGCGGCGCGCCGGCGCCGCCGCGTACGTTGACCATCAGCCGGAAGCCTTCGTCCAGGTCCACCAGGGCGATGACATAGGGCGTGTCGGCCTTGAAGGCCGGCGTGGGCGCGCGGCGCACCGTGGTATGGCTGAGCACCACGCCCTGGCCGGCCGAATCGCGCCATTGCAGCGCGCCGCCATGGCAATGGGTGCATACGGCGCGCGGAATGCGCTGCACCGTGCCGCAGTCGGCGCATTGCTGGTAGCGCAGGCGATGGTCGCGGCAGCCCTGCCAGAACGGCAGGCTTTCGGCGTTCGGGGTAATCGGCGGTTTTTCCATTTCAGGCGGCTCCGAGGACGAGCGAGCAATGCGCGGACAGAATGCCGCCGTCGCCGTGCACGAAGGCGAGGCGGGCGCCGTCGACCTGGCGCTGGTCGGCCTGGCCGCGCAACTGGTGCACGGCCTCGACGGCGTGGAACATGCCGCCTGCCGCGCCCGAGTGGCCATACGAGAGCAGGCCGCCGTGGGTGTTGCACGGCAGCGCGCCGCCCAGGCCGAGCTCGCCTTGCAGCGCCGCCGGCCCGGCCTGGCCGCGCTCGAAAAAGCCGATGGATTCGAGCTCGACCAGCAGCGTGATGGTGAACGAGTCGTAGATCTGCGCCACGTCGATGTCGGCCGGCCTGACGCCCGCGGCGGCGAAGGCGCGCGCCGACGACGCCTTGCAGCCGAAGTCGGTCAGGCTGGGCGCGGCCACGATGTGTTCGTGGGTATGTCCCTGGCCGGCGCCCAGGATCTCGACCGACCGCCTGCTGCTGGCCGCGCTGGCGGCGCGGCTGCTGATCACCAGCGCGGCGCCGCCGTCGGAGATCAGGCAGCAGTCGAGCAGGCGCAGTGGCGTGCTGATCTCGCGCGAGTTCAGCACGTCGTCGATGGAGATGGGCTCGCGCTTGTGCGCCTTGGGATGGCGGCCGGCGTGGCGGCGGTGCTCGACCGCGATGGCCGCCAGGTGCTCGGGGGTGGCGCCGTATTCGTGCATGTAGCGCTGGGCCACCAGCGCATACGAAGCCGGCACGCTGATGCCGAAGGGGCGCTCGAACTGCGGGTGGCCCACTTCGGCCAGCGCCGCCACCGCGCCGTCGCGCGACAGGCCGGTCAGGCGGTTGTCGCCGGCCACCACCAGCACGTGGCGGCACTGGCCGCTGGCCACCAGGGCGGCCGCCTGCATGATCATGATGCAGGCGCTGGCGCCGCCGGCCTGGATGGCGGCGCAGAAACCGGGGTGGATGCCGGTGTGTTCGCAGAATACTGAGCCCAGCATCAGGTGCGGCTCGGTGAACGAATAGGCGCACAGCACGCCGTCGATGTCGCCCGGCTGCAGGCCGGCGTCGGCGATGGCGCCGAATGCCGCCTCGGCATGCAGGCCCATGCAGCTCGAACCCGGCAGCTCGCCGACGCGCGTGTCGCTGGCGCCGGTGATGAAGGCGTTCATGCTCATGGCTGGCCGTCCTTGTCGTCGGACTGCTTGGGCCAGCTGAACGGCAGCGGTTGCTTGTCCAGGAAGCGCGCCACCGCCGCCTCGTGGTATTCGCTGTGGATGGCCAGCGCCTGGGCGTGGGATTCGAGTTCGGCCAGGGTGTTCTGGTCGAGGTTGAACGAGCGGTTGAGGATGTTCTTGGACATGCCCAGCGCCAGGGTCGAGGCGCTGTGAAAGCGCGCCGCCAGCGCCAGCGCTTCGTCCAGCAGGCTGGGCGCGGGAATCACGCGGTACAGGATGCCAAGCGCGCGCGCCTCGTCGGCATCCACCTCGCGGGCGGTGAACACCAGTTCCTTGGCCTGCTGCAGGCCGACGATGCGCGGCAACAGGAAGAAGCCGCCCAGGTCGGGCACCAGGCCGATCCGCCCGAACACCGCGCAAAAGCGCGCCGCCGGCGTGCCCAGGATGAAGTCGCAGGCCAGCGCCAGGTTGAACCCGGCGCCGAAGGCCGGGCCGTCCACCGCGGCGATGACGGGCTTTTCGAGGTTGACCAGCTCATGGAACCAAGTGTGCAGGCGGCGGATGCGGTCGCGGTCCTGGTAGATCGGGCGCTTGCCGTCCGACAGCGACTTGAGGTCGCCGCCGGCGCAGAACACGCCTTGCGTGCCGGTGATGACCACCGCCTTGACGGCGTCGTCGTCGCGTGCCTCGAAGATGGCCTCGGCCAGGCTCTGGCGCACCTCGAGGTCGAAGGCATTGCGCCGCTCGGGGCGGTTGAGGGTGATGACGAACGTGGCGCCGCGGCGCTCGCGCAATACGTAATCGTTCATGGCTTGAATCCCAGGCTGCGTGCAATGATGTTCTTCTGGATTTCGCTGGTGCCCTCGCCGATGACATAGACGAGCGCGTCGCGGTGAATGCGTCCGACGGGATACTCGCGCATGATCCCGGCGCCGCCGAAGATGCGGATGGCCTGCTCGCTGACCGCCACCGCGGTCTCGCTGGCGACCAGCTTGACGCGCGCCGCCGTGGCCGCGTCCAGCGTGCCCTGGTCCACGCGCCAGGCGCCGTAATAGACCAGCCAGCGGGCCGCCTCGATCTGCGCCGACATGTCGGCCAGCTTGTGCGCGATGGCCTGGTATTCGCCCACGCGCTTGCCGGCGACGATGCGGTCGTTGGCGAAGCTGGCCGCCGCGTCGAACGCCGCGCGCGCCATGCCCAGCGCGTTGGCCGCCACGCCGACCCGGTTCTCGCTCAGCGATTCCAGGATCAGCGGATAGGTGCCCTCGGTTTCGCCCAGCAGGCAGTCATCGGGCACAAAGGCGTCGTCGATGTGGATCAGCGCGGTTTCGGATGCGCGGATGCCTTCCTTCTTCAGCTTGGCGATATCGAAGCCGGCATTGGGCAGTTCTACGATGAACAGGCTGATCGACTCCGGCTTGAGCGCAGCGCTGGTGCGCGCGGCCACCAGCAGGAAGTCCGCGAAGGGGGCGTTGGTGATGTACAGCTTGCTGCCGTGCAGGCGCCAGCCGCCCTCGACCCGTTCGGCGCGGGTCTTCATGGCGCGCACGTTGGAGCCGCCGTCCGGTTCGCTCAGGCCGAACCCGGCCACCTTCCGGCCGGCCAGCGCGGGAGCGAGGAAGCGCGCCTTCTGTGCCGGCGTGCCGGCTTTCCAGATCGGCCAGATGCCGAGGTGGGTGTGGGCCGACCAGGTCGAGGCGAACGCCTGCGACAGATAACTGAGCTCTTCGCGGACAATGCAGTCGCTGACCTTGTCCAGGCCGCTGCCGCCGTCGGCCTCCGGGTAGCGCACGCCCAGCAGGCCCAGCTCGCCCCAGCGCTCGAATACGCGCCGGGGAAAGGCCTCCTGCTCCTCGGCCTCGAACACCAGGGGGGCGAGCTCCTCCTGGCACAGCCGCCGCACGGTGTCCCGTACGGCTTCGTGTTCGCTGGAAAACGCAAAGCTCAAGCTCACGGATCTGCTCCTTTGGGATGCACCGCGGCGCGGCGGCTCGGCAGGCGAACCGGGCGGGCCGGGGGTGCGTGTCGTTATTCTTTATAGAGAATATAGTTCTCAATAAAAAATATCTTAACGATGCGCGATGCGGGCGTCAACGGGGACGCCAACAAGTTTTTTCCTTGACAAGGCTTTTTCTCGCTCCTAGACTTTATTCGCAATCCAGATAAATATTCTCTATAAAGAATAACTAGGAGGCAACGTGAACATCGGAACGTCTTTTTCGCGCGTGTCGTCCAGGCTGGCCGGCGCGTTGCTGGTCACCCTGGCGGTGGCGCCCATGCAGGCATACGCCCAGCCGGCCTATCCTTCCAAGCCTATCGAGATCATCGTTGCCTCGTCGGCCGGGGGCATCCTGGATACCATTGCCCGCGCCGCCGCGCATGGCCTGGAACGGCTGGGCCAGCCGGCCGTGGCCAAGAACCTGCCGGGCGGCGGCGGCACCATCGGCACCGCCGCAGTGGCGCGCATGCCGGGCGACGGCTACACGCTGGGGGCGATCGCCACCAGCCATGGCATCAACCCCAGCATCTACGACAAGCTGGCCTACGACACGCAGCGCGACTTTACCAACATCACGCAATTGGTCGAGCTGACCAACTTCCTGGTGGTCAATCCATCGGTGCCGGCGTCCAACCTGAAGGAATTCATCGCGCTGGCCAAGGCCAAGCCGGGCACCCTGACCTATGGCTCGGCCGGGGTCGGGCAGTCGAACCATCTGTCCGGCGAGCTGCTGCAGCAGGATGCCGGCATCAAGCTGGTGCACGTGCCTTATCGCGGCAGCGCGCAGGCGCTGACCGACGTGATCGGCGGCTCGGTGTCGGCCATGTTCGTCGACGCCCTGTCGGCCGAGCCCTACGTCAAGGCCGGCAAGCTGAAGCTGATCGCCGCCACCGGCCTGAACCGTTCGCCGGCCTATCCCGATTACCCGACGCTCAACGAGTCGGGCGTGCCGGGCTTCAACGGCAATACCTGGCTGGGCCTGGTCGCGCCGGCCGGCGTGCCCCCGGAGGTCGTGGCGAAGCTGCAGGGCGCCGTGCGCGCCGAGTTCGAGGACCCCGACGTGCGCAAGCGGCTGCTCAGCCAGGGTGTGATTCCGGTAGCCTCGACGCCGCAGGCATTCAGCGCGTTCCTGGACAGCGAGATGAAGCGCTGGGCGGAAGTGATCAAAGTGGCAGGCATCAAGGCGAACTGACATGACGCAGGATCTGGATATGGCCGAGCGCAGCGTGGCGGCGCCGCAATGGCAGGGCGCGGCGCGCGCGGCGGCGGTGCTGGAGGCGCGCAGCGTGGCCATCGTCGGCGCTTCCGCCGACCCGGGCAAGATCGCCGGCCGGCCGCTGGCCTATATGTTGTCGCGCGGGTTCGTCGGCAAACTGTTCCCGGTCAATCCGACCCGCGCGCAGGTGCAGGGCGTCAAAAGCTACCCGTCGCTGGCGGCCATCGGCGAGCCCGTGGACCTGGCCATCGTCGGCACGCCCGCCGCGCTGGTCGAGGGCGTGATCCGCGAGGGGATTGCGGCCGGGGTCCGGGCCTTCGTGGTGTTTTCCTCCGGCTTTTCCGAGACGGGCGAGGCCGGCGCCGCGCTGCAGCGCCGGCTGGGCGAGCTGGCGCGCGCCCACGGCGTGACCATCCTCGGCCCCAACTGCCTGGGCGTGGCCAACAGCGCGACCGGGCTGATCGCTTCTTTCACCACCGCGCTGGAGGAAACGCCCATCCGCCCGGGCGGCTTCGCGCTGGTCAGCCAGAGCGGCGCGCTGGGCGCGTACTGGATGGACATCTGCCTGCGCTCGGGGCTGGGGTTCAGCAAGTGGATCACCACCGGCAATGAATGCGACATGGACGCCGCCGCGGCCATCGCCTACCTGGCAGGCGACGCCGACACGCGCGTCATCGGCCTGTATATCGAGGACATCCGCGATACGGCGGCGTTTCGCCGCGCGCTGCGCCTTGCGGCCGAAGCCGGCAAACCGGTCATCGCGATCAAGGCGGGCCGCTCGCAGGCGGGCGCCGCGGCGGCCGCCTCGCATACCGGCGCGCTGGCCGGCGACGATGCCTTGTACGACGCCTGCCTGCGCCAGCACGGCGCGCTGCGCGTGGACTCGCTGGGCCAGATGATGGACGCGGCGCGCTTGTACCTGTTCGACAGCGTGCCGCAAGGCAGGCGCATCGCGGTCATGTCGGTCTCCGGCGGGGCCGGCGTGCTGATCGCCGACGAGGCCGAGCGGTGCGGGCTGGCCCTGCCGCCGCTGGCCGAGGCCACGGCCAGCGCGCTGGCGCCGGTATTGCCGTCCTTCGTGCAGGCCGCCAACCCGCTCGACCTGACCGGCAACGTCGTGCAGGACACGGCCAGCATCGGCCAGGCGCTGGAGGCGGTGGCGCGCGATCCCGGCAACGACGCCATCGTGCTGTTCGTCGGCCTGATGCACAGCATTGCCAGCGCCTTCACCGATGCGCTCGCGCAGGCGCGCCAGCGCACGCAGCGGCCCATCATCGTGATCTGGATCGGCGCCAAGGAAGAATCGGTGGCCGCGCTGGAGCAGGCGCGCATCCCGGTGTTCCGCGATATTCCGCCGGCCGTCGCCGCGGTGGGCGCGGCGGTGCGCCTGCGGGCGTTGCGCGAGGCGGCCCTGGCCATGGCGTTGCCGGCCGCCGCGCCGCCGGCCGCGCCCGGCGCCCGTGTCGAGGCGCTGGCCGAATGCGACGGCAAGGCGCTGCTGCGCGAGCTGGGCGTGGCCGGCGTGCCCGCCGGCATGCTCGTGAGCGCAGCGGCGCCCGACCGGCTGCCCGCGCCGCTGGCGTATCCGGTGGTGGCCAAGCTGCAGGCCGCCAGCCTGCTGCACAAGAGCGATATCGGCGGCGTGGTGTTGAACATCGGCAGCGACGCACAACTGCGCGGAGCCGTGCACCGCCTGGCCAGCATCGCGCAGGCGCATGGTATCGAGGCTCGGGGGGTGCTGATCGAACCCATGCAGCCATTCGACCACGAACTGCTGCTGGGGCTGCGGCGCGACCCGCGCTTCGGCGCCACCCTGACGCTGGGGCGCGGCGGCGTCGAGGTCGAGCTGGACGCCGATGTGGTCAGCCAGCTGCTGCCGCTTTCGGCCGCGGCCATCCAGGCCATGCTCGAATCCCTGCGCGCGGCGCGCCTGTTCCAGGGTTTTCGCGGGCGCGGCGCGGTGGACCTGGCCGCCTTGTCGAGCCAGATCGCCGAGTTGTGCCGCATCTTCCAGGAGCAACCCGACCTGGCGGAGGTGGAGATCAATCCGTTGGCCGTGCGCGGCGACCGGGCCTGGGTGCTGGACGCCGTCGTGAGGCGCTACGCATGAGCACCGCCACGAACTACGTGCGGGTCGAGGATGCGGGGGGCGTGCGCGTCGTCGTGCTGGACCGGGCCGCCAAGGCCAACGCCCTGTGCGCCGCCATGCTGGACGACATCCGGAATGCCATCGAACGCGCGCCGCGCGACGGCATGGACCTGCTCGTGCTGCGCAGCGCCGCGCCCGCGCTGTTCTGCGCCGGCGGCGATATCGAGGAGTTCGCGCTGGGCGAGCAGGCGCTGGAAAGGCAGGGCGTCGCGCTGCGCGAACTGATGGCGGCCATGGCCCGCTGTCCCTTGCCGCTGCTGGCGGTGGCGCGCGGCAAGGCGGCCGGAGCGGGCGTCATTTTGCTGGCCATGACCGATCTGGTCATCGCCGGGCAGGACTTGTCGCTGGCTTGTCCGGAGATGGCGTTCAGCATGTATCCGGTCATCGTGCAGGCTGCGCTGGAAACCAAGATCAGCGCGGCGCGCGCGCGCCAGCTGTGCCTGAGCGGCCAGGCGCTGGACACGGCGGCGGCGCGCGACCTGGGGCTGGTGACCGACGTGCTCGGGCTCGACGGCTTCGAGGCGCAGGCCGAGCGGCGGCTGGCCTACTACGCCGGGCGGCGCGCGGCCCTGGCCATCGCGCGCAAGGCCAGGCTGGCGATGGAGCCGCCCGATGCCACGGTGGCCAGGGTGCGGGCGCTCGAGCCATTGATGCACGAGAACTTCCGCATCCCGGGCGTGCGGGAGACGATCCAGGACTACCTGGCGAGCCTGCGCACACGGCGCGCGGGCTGAGCGGCGGGGTGTACCGCGGAGCCGCTATGTGCCACACTTTCATTTTTTCTAGCGAGAGAAATTCTCTGTCTTAAGAATGGCAGCCGAACCTCCCGAAAAACTCGTAGGCGCGCTGGTCGGCGGCCTGCGCGTGTTGCGCTATCTCAGCGCAGCACCGGCGGGCGTGGGCGTCACCCGTGTGGCCCGTGACCTCCAGCTCAATTCCAGCACTTGCTACAACTTCCTCAAGACCCTGGTGTATGAGGGACTGGTCACGTTCGACGAGTCGACCAAGACCTATTCGATCGCCCTGGGCCTGGTCGAACTGGCCAAGGGCGTGCTGGAACAGGGCGCCTACGTGCGCCTGATCCATCCGCATCTCGAGGAGATCGCGCGCGAGCATCGCGTCACGGCGACGCTGTGGCAGCGCACCAGCAACGAGCGGGTGGTGCTGGTGGATCGCGCCGACAATGACAGCTCGGTGCGGGTGCACATGAGCGTGGGCCAGCGCCTGCCCATGTACATCGCCGCCCTGGGCCGCTGCATGGCGGCCAACGCCGGGCTGGACCGCGACCAGCTCGAACAGCGTTTCGACGCCTTGCGCTGGGACGACAAACCGCCGTTCGACGAATACCTGGCGGGCGTGGAGGAAGCCAGGAAGAACGGCTATGCGACCGACGCCGGCCACTATGTAAAAGGCGTAAGCACCGCCTCGGCCGCCGTGCTGGACGCCTTCGGCAAACCGGTGATGGCCATCAGCGCGGTGGGCTTCAGCGCCCAGTTCACCGGCGACGCGCTCGAACGGCTGGGCGAGGACCTGCGCGAGCGCGCCGGCCTCATCACCCGGGCCCTGTCAGGCGGCCGCGCCAACGCCGCCGCCTGACGCTCGCCCGTTTCGCTTTCCTCCTGCCGCGCGGTTGCGCGGTTTTTTTTTGAAGCCTGTCCCAGCGGGGGCGGATACCGTCTTGGCCGTCAATCGTTCATGGCGTAGAGCGGTGTGCCTGTCCCAGTGGGGACAGGCACACCTCGCCGCGGATGTCAGCTCCCGTCCGGGGACAGGCGCGCACTATGCCGCAGGCGCCGGTCCCCGCGCGGGGCGGTTCCGCCTCGCTCGCTCCAGCGCCTCGGTAAAAACCCGGTTGACGCGAATAGGTGTCCTCTCTATTATTTTGTTAACCGTCTGGTTAGTTAATTGACTGACTAAGTGAATTTATCCATGAACGGCGCCATTCCAGGCCGTTCGCGGCCAGGCCAGGCACGATTGTTACAAGGGAGGCAAGGTGGCACGCGCCAATAAAGAACAGTTGCTCGATGCGTACCAGCGCATGCTGGGCATCCGGCTGGTGGAGCTGCGGCTCGGACGCTTGTTCGCCGATGGCGAAGTGCCCGGCTTCATCCACCTCAGCGTCGGCCAGGAGGCCGTGGCGGCCGCAATGGGCATGGTGCTGCGGCCGGACGACACGGTGGCCTCGACCCATCGCGGCCACGGCCACGCGCTGGCCAAGGGCATCGACATGGACGACTTCTTCCTCGAACTGATGGCCCGCGAAGAGGGCATCTGCAAGGGGCGGGGCGGGTCGATGCACGTGGCCAACATGTCGATCGGCATGCTGGGCGCCAACGCCATCGTCGGCGCCAGCATTCCCATCGCGCTGGGCAGCGCGCTGGCGCACCAGGTGCGCAAGACCGATGCGCTGGCGGTGGCCTTCTTCGGCGATGGCGCCATGGCCGAAGGCGTGCTGCACGAAAGCCTGAACCTGGCGGCGCTGTGGCAGCTGCCGCTGCTTTTCCTGTGCGAGAACAACGGCTGGGCCGAGTTTTCCCCCACCCACAAGCAATTCGTGGCGCCGCTGGACAAGCTGTCGGCGGCCTTTTCGATTCCGCACGCCAAGGTCGACGGCAACGATGTGCTGGCGGTCATGGACGCGGCGCGGGCCGCCGTGGCCGACATCCGCGCCGGCAAGGGGCCGCGCGTGCTCGAGTGCATCACCCACCGCTGGCGCGGCCACTACGAGGGCGACCCGCAGAAGTACCGCGACAGCGACGAGATTTCCGGCCTGGACGAACACGACCCGGTGGCTCGCTTCGAGGCGGTGCTCGACAGCAAGGGCGTGAGCCAGGCGCAACGCCAGAAAGTGCGCGACGCGGTCCAGGCCCAGGTCGAGCAGGCGGTCGAGCGGGCCCGCAAGGGCCGCCCGCCGGCGTGGGAAGCCGCCCGCGCCGATGTCTACACCCAAGCCGAGGCTCGCTGACATGGCCGAACTCCGATTTGCCCACGCCATCAACCGCGCACTGGCCGAGTGCATGGAAGAGGATCCCATGGTCTTCCTGTTCGGCGAGGACATCGCCGAGGCCGGCGGCCCGTTCGGCGTGACCCGCGGCTTGCACGCCAGGTTCGGGCCCGACCGCATCCGCGACACGCCGATCTCCGAAGCCGCCATGGCCAACGCCGCGGTCGGCGCCGCCCTGTCGGGCCTGAAGCCGGTGCTGGAAATCATGTTCATGGACTTCATGACGCTGACCATGGATGCGCTGGTCAACCAGGCCGCCAAGGCGCGCTTCATGTTCGGCGGACAGGCCTCGGTGCCCATGGTGGTGCGCACCCCGCACGGCGGCGGCATCAGCGCCGGGCCCCAGCATTCGCAGTGCCTGGAGGCCTGGTTCGCGCACGTCCCCGGCCTGAAGGTGGTCTGCCCGAGCAATCCGGCCGACGCCTATGGCCTGTTGAAGTCCGCCATCCGCGATCCCGACCCCGTGGTGTTCGTGGAAAACAAGGCGTTGTACGCCGCCAAGGGCGAGGTGCCCGACGACGCCGGGCCGATCCCGCTGGGCCAGGCGCGCGTCGCGCGCGCCGGCCGCGACCTCACCGTGGTGAGCTACGGCGCCATGGTGCACAAGGCCGAGCGCGCCGCGCAGTCCCTGGCCGAGGAAGGGATCGAGGCCGAGGTGCTGGACCTGCGCAGCATCCAGCCGTGGGACGAGGCGGCCGTGCTGGCTTCGCTTGGCCGCACGCACCGCCTGCTGATCGTGCACGAGGCCGTGGAGGCTTTCGGCGTGGGCGCGGAGATCGCCGCGCGCATGGCCGACATCGGTTTCGACGAACTGGATGCGCCCATCGTCCGCGTCGCCGCGCCTTTCGTGCCGGTGCCCTTCGCGCCGTCGCTGGAAGCGCAGTACCAGCCCCAGGAGGCCGACATCATCGCCGCAGCCCGCAAGCTGTGCGCCTGAATACTGGAGACACCATGAGCGAACAAAGCATACTCACCGAAGTCCGCGACCACGTCGGCATCATCACCATCAACCGTCCCAAGCTGCACAACGCGCTGGATACGCCGACCCTGCTGGAACTGGAGCGCGCGCTGACCGCGTTGGAGGCCGACGCCGAGTGCCGCGTCATCGTCGTGACCGGCGCGGGCGAGAAGTCGTTCGTGGCCGGCGGCGACCTGGTCGACCTGAATTCGCGCCAGGGCCTGGCCCACTATCAGGAGTTCGCCGAAGACATCCATCGCGTGTTCCGCCGCTTCGAAACCAGCGACAAGCCCACCATCGCCGCGGTCAACGGCTGGGCACTGGGCGGCGGTACCGAGCTGCTGCTGTGCCTGGACCTGCGCATCGTGGCCGATAACGCCGCCATCGCGCTGACCGAGGTGAACCTGGGCCTGTTCCCGGGCGCGGGCGGCACGCAGCGCATCATCCGCCAGATCTCGCCGTGCCAGGCCAAGGAAATGATGTTCACCGGCGGGCGCATCAGCGCCGCCGACGCCGTGCGCATCGGCCTGGCCAATCGCGCGGTGCCTGCGGCCGACCTTATGGCCGAAACGCTGGCGCTGGCCGGGCAGATCGCCGCCAAGTCGCCGCTGGTGCTCAAGCTGCTCAAGCGTACCCTGCGCGACGGCGCCGACATGCCGCTGGCCAACGCGCTGGCGCATGAGCAGGCCATGATCGGCCTGGTGCTGGATACGCGCGATGCCCACGAAGGCATCGGCGCCTTCCTCGAAAAGCGCGCCGCGCGCTTTACCGGACAGTAGGCCATGAGCCAGTTGAACGACCTGCTCATGCCCAAGCTGGGCCTGACCATGACCGAAGGCATGCTGATCGAGTGGAGCGTGGCCAGCGGCGCCGAGGTCAAGGCGGGCGATCCGCTGTTCGTGGTGGAGACGGACAAGGTCGCCAACGAAATCGTCGCGCAGGCCGACGGCACGCTGGCCGAGATCCTGGTCGCCGCCGGCGAGACGGTGCCGGTGGGCACGGTGGTGGCGCGCTGGACCGGACCTGGCCAGGGCGCGGACGACATGGCCGACGCGCCGCCGGAGCCGGCTCCGCAGCCGGTTGCCGAGACGGCGCCGGCGGCGGCGCGCGAACCCGCGCGCGGCGGCCGCGTCGTGGCCACGCCGTTGGCGCGGCGCCTGGCGCGCGAAGCCAGCCTGGACCTGGCGCAGGTCGGCGGTTCCGGGCCGGGCGGGCGCATCAAGGCCGCCGACGTGCGCCAGGCTGTGCGCGCGCCGCGGACCGCGCCGGTTGTGCCGCAGGATGCGGCTTCGCCTGGGCCGGCCGCGGGCGCGCCGCTGGCTCAGGCCGCCGGCGAACAGCACATCGAAGCCAGCGCGCTGGTGCAGTCCATGGCCCGGCGCATGACGCAGGCCAAGCAGGTGCCGCATTTCTACCTCTCGGCCGAGGCCGAGGTCAGCGCGTTGCTGGCGCTGCGCCAGCGCCTGAACGCGCAGGCCGACGCGCCGCGGCTGACGCTCAATCACTTCGTCATCGCGGCGGTGGCGCGCGCGCTGGCGGCCCTGCCGCACCAGAATCGCATCTGGAACGATGACCATATCGTCCAGTTCCAGGGCATCGACGTGGGCGTGGCGGTGTCGACCGAGCGCGGCCTTATGGCGCCGGTGCTGCACGGGCTGGACCATGCCTCGCTGGACGATATCGCCGCGCAATCCGACGCTCTGCTGGGCCGGGTACGCGCCGGCAAGGCCACCCGCGAAGACATGAGCGGGGGCGCGATCTCCATTTCCAACGCCGGCATGTTCAACGTGACATACATGGCGCCCATCATCAATCCGCCGCAATCGGCCATTCTCGGCGTGGGCAGCATACGCGAGCTGTTCCGGCCCGACGAGCAGGGCGCCCCGGCGCTGCGGCGCGAGATGGGCCTGGTGCTGGCCGCCGACCACCGGCTGCACGACGGCGCCAGCGCGCTGGCGTTCCTCAATCACGTCATCGACCTGCTGCAAGACCCGTACCGGCTGTTGCGCAACCGACCCCATACCAAAGGATAGATTCCATGGATTTTTCGCTTTCGGACGAGCAGAAGCTGATCGTCGAGACCGCGCGCCGCATCGGCGAGGACTACGGTGTGGATTACTGGCATGACCTGGATCGCAGGAAGGCGTTTCCGCAGGAGTGCTGGCAGGCCATCTGCGACGCCGGCCTGGCGGGCGCGGCCCTGCCTCAGGAGCACGGCGGCTCGGGCCTGGGCATGCTGGACCTGGCTCTGATCGTCGAAGAGCTGTCGGCCGGCGGCGGCGGCGCGACCCTCGGCCAGCTGTTCATGATCAACCCCATCTTCGGCGGCGTGCCCATCTCGAAGTTCGGCAGCGAACAAATGAAGCGCGAGCTGCTGCCGGCCCTGGTCGGCGGCAAGATGAATTTCTGCATGGCGCTGACCGAGCCGGACGCCGGCACCAACACGCTGGCCATGAAAAGCCATGCGGAGGCCGAGCCCGGCGGCGGCTGGCGCCTGAACGGCCGCAAGATCTGGATTACCGCGGTGGACGTCGCGCAGAAAATGCTGGTGGTGGCGCGCACCTCGCGCCAGGCCGAGGGCGCGCGGCCCAGCGACGGCATCTCGATGTTCATCATCGACGTCGAGCGCGAAGGGCTGAGCTATTCGGCCATCGACAAGGTCGGCACCCAGACCCTGAGCGCCTGCTCGGTGTTCTTCGACAACGTGCGCATCGAGCCGCATGAGCTGGTGGGCACGCTGGACAAGGGATTTCGCGAACTGCTGGACGTGCTCAACACCGAGCGCATCGTCACCACGGCCAGCCTGATCGGTGCGGGCCGGCTGGCCAAGCGGCTGGCGGTGCAGTACGCCAACGACCGCAAGGTGTTCGGCGGCAAGCCCATCAGTTCTTACCAGGGCCTGCAGTTTCCGCTGGCCCAGTCGCACGCCGAGCTGCAGTGCGCGCGCCTGATGAACCTGAAGGCGGCGGCGCTGTGCGACCAGGGGCTGCCCTATGGCACCGAGGCCAACATCGCCAAGCTGATCGGGTCGCAGGCGGCCAGCCATGCCATCGAACGCAGCATGCAGACCATGGGCGGCATGGGCTACGCGCGCGAATTCCACGTCGAACGGTTGTGGCGCGATGCGCGCCTGTTCAAGTTCGCCCCGGTGTCCGAGGAGATGATCCTGAACTACATCGCCATACACGACCTCGGCATGCCCAAGTCATACTGAACACCCAGAATCGCGACGCGGGACCGGCACCGGCCGCCACCCGCGCAAACGATCCGCACATCCACGGAGACCACCCATCATGTTCAATCTGAGCGCCTCGATCGCCTTCCACGCCCGGCGCACGCCCGACAAGGCGGCCATCGTATACCGCGACCAGGAGATCGGCTACGCCGAGTTCCACCAGCGCATTCTCCAGGCGGCCGCCATGCTGCACGCGCGCGGAATCGGCCGGAACGACGTGGTGGCGCTGTTCATGAAGAACAGCGCGGCCTTCCTGGAGCTGGCCTTCGCCGCCAGCTACCTGGGGGCGGTGTTCCTGCCGGTCAACTACCGGCTGGCCGCGCCCGAGGCCGCCTACATCCTGGGCGACGCCGGCGCCAAGCTGCTGCTGGTGGACGAGGAGTTCGACGCCATCGTCGCGCTGGAGACGCCCAAGATCGTCATCGACGCGCAGGCCCAGGCCGATTCGCGCCGGCTGGGCCAGCCCGGCCTGGATATCCCGCCGCAGGCCGCCGTGGCGGAAAGCGACCTGGTGCGCCTGATGTATACGTCGGGCACCACGTCGCGGCCCAAGGGCGTGATGCACTCCTACGGCAACCTGCACTGGAAATCCATAGACCATGTGATCGCGCTGGGCCTGACGGCCAGCGAGAAGCTGCTGGTGGTGGGGCCGCTGTACCACGTCGGCGCGTTCGACCTTCCGGGCATCGCGGTGCTGTGGGTGGGCGGGACGCTGTGCGTGCACCGCGAGTTCGACCCCGAGGCGGTGCTGGCCTCGATCGAGCGCCATCGCCTGACCTGCGGCTGGATGGCGCCGGTCATGCTCAGCCGGGTGCTGGCGGTGCCCGATCCGGGCCGCTTTGACATGGATACCTTTGCCTGGTGCATCGCCGGCGGCGAGAAGACGCCGGAGTCGCGCATCCGCGATTTCACGCGGGTGTTCACGCGCGGCCGCTTCATCGACGGTTTCGGCATGACGGAAACCTGCAGCGGCGACACGTTGATGGAAGCCGGGCGCGAGATCGAGAAGATCGGCTCGACCGGCCGCGCCCTGCCGCACGTGGAGATCCGCATCGCCGACGGCGCGGGCGGCTGGCTGCCGGCCAACCAGAAGGGCGAGATCTGCATGCGCGGCCCCAAGGTCACCAAGGGCTACTGGAACGCGCCGGAGAAGACCGCCGAGGCGTTCTACGGCGACTGGCTGCGCAGCGGCGACGTGGGCTACCTGGACGAGGAAGGCTTTCTGTTCGTCACCGACCGCACCAAGGACATGATCCTGACCGGCGCGGAGAACGTGGCCTCCAGCGAGGTCGAGGCGGCGCTGTACGAGCTGCCGCAGATCGCCGAGGCGGCCGTCATCGGCGTGCACGACGACAAATGGGGCGAGCGCATCACCGCGGTGGTGGTGCTCCATCCCGGCCAGACGCTGACCCTGGAAGAGATCGACCGGCACTGCCGCCAGCGCCTGGCCAGCTTCAAGGTGCCGCGCGAACTGAAGGTGGTGGCCGAGCTGCCGCGCAATCCGTCGGGCAAGGTGCTCAAGCGCGTGCTGCGCGACGAATACAACGGTTAGGACAACGGGCAGGCGGCGCCATGCCGCCGCATCGAACGCACCGAACACGGAGACATCCCATGACCCTGGCACAACGATTCGCCCGTTTTGCGGCGAACCTGGAACTCGACACCATCCCGGCGCCGGCGCTCGACAAGGCGCGCGCCTGCGTGCTCAACGGCTACGGCATCGCGCTGGGTTCCCATCCCACGCCGTTCTTCGGCGTGGCCGAGCGCGCCGTGCTGGCGATGGACGGCGAGCGCGAAGACGGCGCCACGCTGCTGGGCAGCGGCCGCCGCAGCACGGTGGCCGGCGCGGCGCTGGCCAATGCGGCGTTGTTCCATGGCCGCGCGCAGGAAGACACCTGCGGCGTGGCGCACTTCGGCGCCATCCTGCTGCCCTTGCTGACCGCGCTGGTCGAGCGCGGCGAAGGCCGTATCGAGGATTTCCTGCCCGCGCTGGTGGCCGGCTATGAAGTGGGCGGCGCGCTGGAGGCCGCCTATTCGCCGCTGACCACGGCCGCCGGCCTGCGCGCCTCGCCGCTGTACGGCACCGTCGCCGCGGCGGCAGCGGCCGCCCGCCTGTGGCGCCTGCCCGAGGACCGGACCGCCGCCGCGCTGGCCAACGCCGCCTCCTTCGCCGGCGGCATCCTGCAGTCGTTCGGCGACGGCACCGACGAATGGCGCTACCAGGTCGGCATGGCGGGGCGCAACGGCCTGGCGGCCGCCACGCTGGCCGCCAGCGGCTCGGTCTCGGCCGCCGGAGCCTTCGAGGGGCGCAGCGGCTTCGTGCGCGCCTTCGTCAGGACCGATTGCGACGTCGACGCCATCGCCGGCCAGCTGGGCAAGGACTGGTCGATCCTCAAGGTCACCTTCAAGCCTTACCCCGTCTGCGCGCTCAACCAGACGCCGGTGCGCGCCAGCCTGGCGCTGCGCGAGCAGCTGGGCGCGCGGGCCGACGCCGTCCGGGCCGTGCGCATCCACCTCAACCCCACGGTGGTCGGCTATGCCGGCATGGACAAGGAAGGCCCCTTCGAAAGCGTGTCGGGCACGCTGATGAGCATCCAGTTCTGCGTGGCCACCACGCTGCTGCACGGCGCGCCCACCATTGCCCACATGACGGCGTTCGACGACGCCGGCGTGCTGGGCCTGATTCCCCGCATCCGGCCGCTGGCCGACCCGGCGCTGGGCCTGCTGGCCTGCCGCATCGAGGCCGACGTGGACGGACGGGCCGATTCCGTGGTGGTGCAGATGCACACGGACCACACCGAATACAGCTACGACAGGGCCGGCGTGTCGGCGCTGGTGCGCCGCATCGGCGAAGAGACCAGCGTGGCGCCGGCGGCCTACGACCATATCGAGAAATTCGCCCAGGCCTTGCCGCACGCCGACCTGGGCGATGTGCTGGCCGCTTTCAGCAGCATCCAGACCGCCCGTTGAGCGGGTCGGGAAACAAGCCCCGGGGACACGGGGCACGACGCAACGATGTTCGAAACTTTCTAGGAGGAGACACTATGTCTTGGTACAGGAAATCTACGACTTGCCTGGCGGTAGCCGCCGCCCTGCTGGCTTCGGGCGCGGCCCTGGCCGCCGATACCATCAAGATCGGCATGACCTCGGCCCTGACCGGCCCATACAACGAATTCGGCGAGGGCAACCGGCGCGCCGTCGAGCTCGCCGTCGAGCAATGGAACGCCAAGGGCGGCATCAATGGCAAGAAGATCGAGATCGCCATGCTGCTCGACGACCAGCTCAATCCCGACCGCGCGGTGCAGAACATCCGCGCCATTCTCGACAACAAGGAAATCGTCGGCATCATCGGCCCGGCCGGCAGCGGCCCCACGCTGGCCGTGATCGACATGGTCCAGGCCGACGGCCGGCCCTACATGAACCCCATCGCGCAGACGCCGGTGGTGACCTATCCGGGCGAGAAGACCGGCGAGAAGCCGCGTCCCAACGTGTTCTCGTTCGCGCTGCAGAACGACGTCGAGGCCGTGGCCATGGGCGAGTACCTGGCCAAGAAATTCAAGCGCGTGGGCATCGTCCACGAAAGCACCGCCTACGGCGTGACCGGCGTCGACTACCTGGCCGCCTCCATCGCCAAGAACGGCGGCGCCAAGCCGGTGGCCACCGATTCGTACAACCAGGGCGCGCAGGACATGACGGCCCAGGTGGCGCGCATGAAGCGCGCCAACGTGGACGCCATCGCGGCCATCGGCCTGGGCAAGGACCTGGCCGTGCTGCGCAGGACCATGGCCCGCCTGAACGTGAACGTGCCCCTGGTCGCCTCCAACGGCGCGCTGGGCCAGCCGTATCAGGAAGGCGCCGGCGAACTCACGCTGGGCACCCTGGGCACCATGATAGGCGCCTTCGGCAACCCGATGCGCGCGCCCGCGGCCGACTTCGCCAAGGCCTACAAGGCCAAGTATGGCACCGACCGCTGGTGGGGCAACGATCCCGAGAATCCGCAGCTGTTCATGGCGATCTCGGTGTCCAACGGCTACGACGCGGCCAACATCCTGTTCGAGGGCATCCGCCTGGCCAACTCGACCGATCCCAAGGCCGTCATCGCCGCCATCGAGTCGATCAAGGACTACCAGGGCGTCAACACGGCCTATACCTTCTCGAAGGACCGCCACCACGGTATCGAGACCGACGGGGTCAAGGTGTTCGAGTACGTCAAGAAGGGCGACAAGATCCGGCTCGAGCCGATCGCGCAATAACCGGCGGCGGGTCCGGCCGGCGCGGGGCCGCGCCGGACCCAGCCACAGCGCCAGAAGGATGAGGGTGGTATGGATTTCTTTATCCAGATGATAGTTTCGGGACTGAGCGTCGGCGCGGTCTATGCCCTGATCGGGCTGGGCCTGAACCTGACGTTCTGGACGACCCGCGTGCTCAATTTCGGGCAGGGGTCCGTTCTCATGGCCGGCGCCATGCTGACCGCGGTCATGGTCGGCGCTGGCGTCAACGTATTTCTCGCGGTGGGTGTCTCACTGCTCGTCACCGCCTTCATCCTGTGGATCGTCGAGCTGGTCGGCGTGCGGCCCATGCGGCGCATGTCCGGCAGCATGGGCTGGGTGGTCTCCACGCTGGGCATCGGCATCTTCCTGCAGGGCATGGCCAGCTGGCTGTTCGGTACCCAGGCGGTCGCTTTCCCCGACGTGCTGTTCAGCAGCGCCGACACCGTCGAGTTCATGGGCGCCTATATCTCGCTGCAGTACATCGCCGTGTTCGTCATCAGCGTCATGATCGTCTGCCTGATGGAGCTGTTCCTGCGGCATTCCATCTGGGGCTACGGGGTGCGCGCGGTGGCGCACGATCGCGACCTGGCGGCCCTGATGGGCATACCGGTGTACCGCGTGGTGGTGTTCTCGTTCCTGGTCAGCGGCGTGCTGGCGGGCATTGCCGGCATCCTGGTATCCCAGGTCTCCGGCACCGTGGACCCCAACTTCGGCCTGCACCTGCTGATCCTCGCCTTCGTCGCCGCCGTGGTCGGCGGCATGGGCAGCGCGTTCGGCTCGCTGGTCGGCGGCCTGATCCTGGGGATCATGGAGAAGCTGGTGGGCGGCTACGTCTCGCCCGCCGCCGCCGAGGTGGTGGCGTTCGTGCTCTTGATAGGCGTGCTGACGATTCGCCCGCAGGGCTTGTTCGGCAAGCGTGAAACCGTGAAGGTGTGAGGCCGATGAAACTGCTAGGACAACTCCTGACGAACTCCTGGACACTGGGCGTGCTGGCCATTGCGCTGGCGGTGGGCGCCGGCCATGCCGACACCGGCACGGTGCAGATGTGGAGCTTCGTCATCATCAACATCCTGCTTGCCCAGGGCATCAACCTGCTGACCGGCATCAACGGCCAGATCTCGCTGGGGCACGCGGGCTTTTTCGCCATCGGCGCCTACGTCAGCGCCATCGCCCTGAAGTCCTGGGGCGTGCCCTTTCCGGTGGCCCTGGCCATGGCCACCATCGCGGCCTCGGGCGTGGGCTTCCTGCTGGCCGGCCCGGCGGGCCGGGTGCGCGAGTTCTACCTGGCGATGATGTCCCTGGGCTTCGGCCTGATCGTCTACGAACTGGCGCGCGAGCTGCGCGGCGTGACCGGCGGCGTGATGGGCATGCGCGGCATCCCGTCCTCCCAGATCGGCACGCTGCAGATCTTCGGCTGGAGCATCGATACGGTGGCGTATTTCCGCATCCTGCTGGCGGTGCTGCTGGTGGTCATGCTGATGCTGCGCAACTTCGTCAAAAGCCATTATGGCCGGGCGTTCTACGCCGTGCACGTCAGCGAAATCGCCGCCGGATCGCTGGGCATCTCGCAGGCCGCGGTCAAGCGCGCCGCCTACGCCATCAGCGGCGGCCTGGCGGGGCTGGCCGGCGGCTTCTACGCCCACATGATCGGCTATCTCACGCCCGAGAGCTTCGGGCTGATGCGCTCGATCGAGATCCTGGTGATGTCCATCGTCGGCGGCCTGGGTTCGCTGGCCGGCCAGGTGTACGGCGCCGTGCTGTTCACCTATCTGCCGCAGAAGCTGCAGGCCTTCAACGATTACCAGTACATCGTCTATGGCCTGATCCTGGTGTTCATCTTCACGCTGCTGCCGCGCGGGCTGGCGGGGCTGCTGGGCACGCAGACGCGCTACAGCAAGTACGACCAGCTGCGCCGGGCCGTCGCCGGCCAGTCGGCGGCGCCGCTGGGCGAGCGGCCGGCGCATGCGCGGCGCGACGCGGCCCAGCCGTTGATCCGGGTCGAGCAGGTGGTCATGGAGTTCGCGGGCCTGCGCGCGCTGGCCGGCGTCTCGCTCGACCTGCACGCCGGCAGCATCACCGCGCTGGTCGGGCCCAACGGCTCGGGCAAGAGCACGCTGGTCAACGTCATCAGCGGCATCTACCGGCCGACCTCGGGCAGCATCCTGTACAAGGGCCAGGACATCGCGGGCTGGCCGGCCCACAAGGTGGCCCAGGCAGGCATCACGCGCACCTTCCAGGATCCGCGCAACGTGCCCAGCTTCACGGTGCGCGAGAACATCCTGATGGGCGCCCATCGCCGCTACCGCCACGGCGCGCTGGCCGCGGCGGTCAATACGGCCGGCGCCCGGCGCGAGGAGGCGGCTTTCCTGCGCCAGGTCGACGCCCTGATGCAGGCGGCCGGGTTGTCCGGGCACGCCGACGCCATCATGAGCGAGCTGCCGTATGGCATCCAGCGCCTGGCCGAGGTCGCCCGCGCGCTGGCCAGCGATCCCGAGCTGCTGCTGCTGGACGAGCCGGCCGCCGGCCTGTCGGAGCTGGAGTCCGGCCACCTGATCGGCCTGGTGCGCCTGGCGCGCGATCATGGCGTGGCGGTCATGGTGATCGACCATCACATGGATTTCCTGGCCGAGCTGGCCGAGGACGTCGTGGTGTTCGAGGCCGGCGACGAAATCTACCGCGGCGACATGGACGGCATGCGCGCCGATCCGGCCGTCATCCAGGCCTATCTTGGCGCGGAGGAACCCGCTCATGCTTGAAGTGCGCAACCTGCAGGTCAGCTACGGCGCCATCGACGCCGTGCGCGGCGTCAGCCTGACGGCGCAACCCGACGGCATTACCGCGCTCATCGGCGCCAACGGCGCCGGCAAGTCGTCGCTGATGCGCGCCATTTCCGGCGTGACGCCGGCCAAGGCAGGCCAGATCCTGCTCGATGGCGTCGACATCACCCGCATGCCGCCGCACGAGCGCGCCCGCCACGGGATCGCGCACGCCATGGAGGGGCGACGCATCTTCCACCAGCACACGGTCGAGGAAAACCTGATCACCGCCTGGCATTTCCGCAAGCCCAGGGGCAATTTCAAGGCGGCCCTGGAAAGCGTCTACGGCAATTTCCCCATCCTGGAGCAACGGCGCGGCGCCAAGGCCGGCACGCTGAGCGGCGGCCAGCAGCAGATGCTGATCCTGTCCATGGCGACGCTGCACCAGCCGCGCTGCGTCCTGCTGGACGAGCCGTCGCTGGGCCTGGCGCCCATCGTCGTCTCGCAGATCTTCGACTTCATCAAGCAATACTGCGCGCAGGGCGGACGCGTGGTGCTGCTGAGCGAGCAGATGGCCAGCCTGGCGCTGCGCGTGGCCGATTTCGGCTATGTGCTCAAGCACGGGCAGACCGTGTTCGAGGGCACGCGCGAGCAGCTGGCCAGCGGCGCGGGCGGGGATCTCTCCAGCGCTTACCTGGGCGCGGGCAAGTCCCGTCCCGTACCAACGCAATAGAAGGAAAAGGCGGCACATGGCTTCGACGATGGAAACGGACCTGCTCGTGCTCGGTGGCGGACCCGGCGGCTATACCGCCGCGTTTCGCGCCGCCGACCTGGGGCTTTCCGTGGTGCTGGTGGAGCAGCGCCCGACATTGGGCGGCGTTTGCCTGAACGTGGGCTGCATTCCCTCCAAGGCGCTGCTGCATTGCGCCAAGGCGCTGGACGAGGCGCGCGCCATGGCCGAGCTGGGCATCGAGTTCAGCGAGCCGCGCATACGCCTGGACAAGCTGCGCGCACACAAGGAGGCGCTGGTGGCCAAGCTGTGCGGCGGCCTGGGCGGGCTGGCGCGCCAGCGCAAGGTGCGGGTGGTGACCGGCACGGGCCGCTTCGACGGCCCGCACAGCCTGGCGGTATCCGATGGCACCGGCGTGGCGTTCAAGCAGGCCGTCATCGCGGTCGGCTCGCACCCGGTGCGTCTGCCGTTCCTGCCGGACGACCCGCGCATCATGGATTCGACCGGCGCGCTGGAGCTCAAGGAGATTCCGCGGCGTCTGCTGGTGATCGGCGGCGGCGTCATCGGCATGGAGCTGGCCACCGTCTATGCGGCCCTGGGTGCGCGCGTGACGGTGGTCGAGCTGACCGACGGCCTGCTGCCGGGTTGCGACCGCGACCTGGTCAAGCCGCTGGCGCAGCGCGTGGCCGGCCGCTACGAGGCCGTCCTGCTGGGCACGCGCGTGAGCGCGGCCCAGGCGCGCGACGATGGCATCCATGTCAGCTTCGACGGTCCGGGGGCGCCCGCATCGCGGGTGTACGATCAGGTGCTGGTGGCCGCGGGCCGCCGCCCCAATGGCGCGGCCATCGACGCCGGGCGCGCCGGCGTGCGGGTCGACGAGCGCGGCTTCATCCGCGTCGATGCGCAGCAGCGCACCAATGTCGGTCACATCTACGCCATCGGCGACGTGGTGGGCGAACCGATGCTGGCGCACAAGGCCGCCCACGAAGGCAAGGTGGCCGCCGAGACCGCCGCGGGCATGCGCGTGGCCAACGACGCGAGGGTGATTCCGGCGGTGGCGTACACGGACCCCGAGGTGGCCTGGGTAGGCCTGACCGAAACCGCGGCGCGGCGCGACGGCATTGCCTACGAGAAAGCCGTTTTTCCGTGGGCGGCCAGCGGCCGCGCGCTCAGCCTGGGGCGTGGCGAGGGCCTGACCAAGATCCTGGTGGATTCGGCCACGCACGCCTTGCTGGGCGTGGGCATGGTTGGGCCGCAGGCCGGCGACCTGATCGCCGAGGCCGCGCTGGCCATCGAAATGGGCGCCGAACCGGGCGACATCGCGCTGACCATACACCCGCATCCTACCTTGTCCGAAACCCTGGCCTTCGCGGCCGAGGCGTACGAGGGAACGCTTACCGAGTTGTACCTGACCAGGAAAAAAAGTTAAATATGCGACCGGTCCACGTAACTCACCGGGAGGACTCAACCAGTGGCGACATGGAATAACGCAGTGCCTACACGCAAGGCCATGCATCAACTGAAGCGCGAGGCGCTGTTGCGCGAGGCCATTGCTGCGTTCAACCAGAAAGGGTTCCACGCGACATCGCTGGGCGACATCGCCACCAGCCTTGGGGTGACCAAGGCCGCGCTTTATCACTATTTTCCCAACAAGCACGCGCTGCTGTTCGAAGCGTTCGCCGAGGCGCTGCGCGTGGGCTTCGAGGCGATCGAGGCCGCCGAGCGGCAAGGCGGCAGCGGCCTGGACAAGCTGCAGATGGCGGTGCGCGAATACCTGCAGGTGACGCTGAGCGAGATGAGCCGCTGCGTCATCATCACCGAGGAACACGCGCTCGAGCCGCAGGACCGCGCCAAGATCGTCGAGCAGCGCGACCGCTTCGAGGCCAAGCTGCGCGGCTTCGTGCGCGAGGGCATCGAGGACGGCAGCGTCATCCCCTGCGATCCCAAGCTGGCCATCTTCTCGATATTCGGCGCGGTCAACTGGGTGCCGAAGTGGTTCTCGGATTCGGGCAACTGGTCCAACAAGCAATTGGCCAAGGGCATGTCCGAACTGCTGTGCCGCGCCATCGCCAGGAACCCGGCCGAGGCGTTCGCGCCGGACATCGGCAAGATGCGGGTCGAATGAACCCCGGCGCGCCGCCCGAGGGCGGCGCGTTTGCATGGAAGGGCGGGGCCTGATTTCAGCGGCCGGCCTGCGCCAGCAGCCGCTCGGCGTTGCCGTGCAGGATCTTCTCCATCGCGTCGGGCTTGATCGGCAACGTCAGGAACCACTCCGTGTATTCCTTCAGCGGGCACATCGGATACGCCGTGCCGAACAGCATGCGGTCGGCCAGGAACGAATTGGCCGCCTGGATGAAGTCGGCGTGGCCGGGCAGGTTGTACAGGTACATGTCCGGCGACAGGTACAGGTTGGGGCGCCGGAACGCCACGTGGATGATTTCCTGCACCCAGGGCCAGTTGCCGTGCGAGCTGACCACGGTCAGGTCCGGAAAGTCGCCCAGCACCCGGTCGATGTGCTCGGGATTGGTATAGGTGATGTCCGGGCCGGCGTTGCCGCCGGTCATCATGATGACCGGGATGCCGTTGTCCTCGCAGAAGGCATACAGCGGATAGAGGCGACGGTCGTCCACGTGCATGGGCGTGGCCCAGACGCCCGGCTCCAGGTTGACGATGCGGATGCCCAGGTCGAGGATTTCCTGCATCTGCGCCATGGCTTCCTTGCGCGTGGCCGCCTCGATCGAGCCCACCGGATGGAACTTGTCCGGATACGCCTTGGCCACGGCGGCCACGTCGGCGTTGGATACCGAGCCCAGCACGCTGGAGTTGCGGCCCACGCAGACGCCTTGCTCGATGCCGGCGGCGGCCATTTCCTCGAACATCAGCTCCAGGGATTTTTCCTCGGCCGAAGGCGCCGGCTCGAAGCCCAGTTGCCGCGTGAACCGGTTGCGGATGTCGGGACGCGTGTAGATGCGTGCATTGAGAAAGCCCATGGCAGGCGGACGAAGGCGAAAGTCGATGATTTTCATGGCGCTCTGTGAAAGGTGAAGGGTTGGGGCAGGAAACGGGCCGGCGATCATTGCGGCTCGATGCGGGCCAGCTGGACCAGCCTGGCCCAGTTGTCGACCTCGTTCTCGATGTGCTTGCCGAATGGCGCCGGCGGCATGTATGCGGGTTCGACGCCGGCCACCGCGAGTTTTTCCACGGTGGCGGCATCGGCCAGGCTGGCCTGCAGCGCCTGCGCCAGCGCCTGGGCCACGCCGTCGGGCATGGCCTTGGGGCCGACCAGGCCATACCAGCTGGTGATGTTGTAGTCCTTCAGGGATTCGGACAGCGACGGCACCGACGGCGCCAGGCGCGAGCGCCGGGCCGATGCGATGGCCAGGGGCTTGAGCTGCTTGCCTTGCTGGAACCGCAGGGCGTTGCCCACGTCCACGAAGGTGAAGGTGATGGTCTTGCCGATCACGTCGGTCACGGCGTTGGGGATGCCCTTGTACGGCACGGCCAGCACATCCGTGCCGGCGCGCGCCTGGAACAGCGCCAGGGCGATCTGCGCACCCGACGAGCCGTACCCGGCCGACATGGCGTTGCCGTCCTTCCTGGCCAGCGCGACCAGCTCCTCGACATTGTTGGCGGGGAAGTCGGGCCGCGTCATCAGCATCATGGACGTGGTGGCGATCTGCGCCACCGGCGTGAAGTCCTTGACCGGGTCGTAGGACGGCTGCTTGAACAGGCTCTTGTTCATGGCCTGGATCGCCGCGGTCGTGAGCAGCAGCGTCGAGCCGTCGGGCGCGCTGTCGGCCACGTATTTGGCGGCGATCGAGCCCGATGCCCCCGGCTTGTTCTCCACCACGAACGGCTTGCCCAGCCGACGCTCCAGCTCGGCGCCGGCGATGCGCGCCACCATGTCGGTCTGGCTGCCCGCCGGGAATGGCACCACGATGGTGACGGGCTTGGTGGGGTAGGCGTGCGCGGGGCCGCCGGCGCCCAACAAGGCGCTGGCCGCGAGCACGGCGATGCGTAGCGAGTGTCTCATGTGTCCTCCTGGGCCGGTCGGTCCGGCATCTCGTGAAAATCGTGATGGCGACGGTTGGCGGCGAACCGCGGGCTCCTAGGCCATGGCGGGCATGGCAGGCTCGGCGGCCCGGGCCTCCGGCTGGCGCTGCCCCAGGTGCCTGCCCAGCACGTAGCCGAACGTGAGCGCGGGCCCCAGGGTGATGCCCGCGCCGGGATAATTGCCGCCCATGATGCTGGCCGCGTCGTTGCCGACCGCGTACAGGCCGTCGACGGCGCGGCGGTCCGGATACAGCACCTGGCCATGCGCGTCGGTGGGCAGCCCGGCGAACGTGCCGATGTCGCCGACAAACAGCTGGATCGCGTAGTACGGCGCCTGTTCGAGCGGCGCCAGGCAGGGGTTGGGGCCGTGCAGCGCGTCGCCCTGGAAACGGTTGTAGGCGGTGGTGCCCTTGCCGAAAGCGGTGTCTGCGCCGTTCCTGGCGTCGCGGTTGAAGCGCTCGACCTCGGCGGCCAGCACGCGCGGATCCACGCCGATCTGGGCGGCCAGCGCGGCGATGGTGGGCGCGCGGCGCAGGTAGCCGGCGCGCAGGTGGCCGCCGTAGGGCACCGGAAACGGCGCCACCCGGCCCAGGCCATAACGCCGCAGCGTGGCGTGGTCGCACAGCAGCCAGACCGTGGCCTCGTCGTCGTCCTGGCATGCCTGCATCATGGCGATGGCGAAGTCGTGGTACGACAGGCTTTCATTGACGAAGCGGCGGCCTTGCCGCGTCACGGCGATCACCCCGGGCTTGGCGCGGTCGATGAAGTGCGGCATCACGCCCTGTTCCCCGTTGCGGCGCGTGGGGCGCGACACCGGCGTCCAGGCGGCGGCGTGCGGAATCGTTGCGTCCACCCGCACGCCCAGCGCCTCGGCCAGCGCCAGGCCGTCGCCGGTATTGGTGGCGGGCGACGGCGAGTAATGCCCCTGGCCGCGCGCGACATGCGGGAACAGCGCCTGCTGGCGCGCGGGGTCGTGCGGAAATCCGCCGCAGGCCAGCACCACGCCGCGGTGGGCGCGCACCGTGCGTTCGCCCACGGGGGTATCGACCCGCACGCCCGCGACCCGGCCGTTCTCGACCAGCAGCGACCGCGCGCGGCAGCGCAGGTGGATCGGCACGTCCAGGTCCAGCGCCGACCTGGCCAGCCGGGCCGCCAGGGCATTGCCGTTGGTAAGTGTCATGCCCCGGCCGTGGCGCAGCACGTCGCGCGCCTGGCGCAGCAGGCGCGCCGCGACATAGCGAAACGACGCCAGCGAGCGGAAGGCCCGGGTGAAATGGCGGATCTCGTCGCCGGAGGCCAGCATCATGCCCAGCACCATCAGTTCGGGCAGCGCCGGCGCCAGGTGCGCGATGGCGTCGCCCAGTTCGCGCCCGTCGTAGGGGCGCGTGACCATGGACCGGCCGCCCGGCCGGCCGCCGCGCGCCTCTGCGTGATAGTCGGGAAAGCTGCGCGGCATGTCGAACTGCACCTCGGTATGGCGGGCGAAGAATTCGATCGCCCGGGCGCCGTTCTCCAGGAAGGCTTGCGTGCGCTCAGCGTCGAAATGGGTGGTCGCCTCGTGCGCGATGTAGTCGCGCGCCGCGCCGGCCGGCTCGTCGAGACCCAGCGCCGCCGCCAGCGGCGTACCGGGTATCCACAGCCATCCCCCGGAACGCGCCGTGGTTCCGCCGAACTTGTCGGCCTTCTCCAGCACCACGACCCGGGCGCCATGGAAGGCCGCGGTGATGGCGGTGGCCATGCCCGCGGCGCCCGAGCCGATGACGACCACGTCGGCGGCGGTGGGCAGATCGGCCCCGGAGAGATGTACGCTCATTTTTAGTTAACGTCTAAGTAATTAGTTATTCGCTAACTATATATAATTGTCAAAGTGATAATATTGGCGTTTACCCTTGATCCCCGCCACCGGGCGCCGCGTGAAGCCCGGTCTTCGAGAGGACGTGAATTGGAAAAGAACCGTCGTGGTATCCAGTCGGTGGAACTGGGCAGCCGGATGCTGCAGACCCTGGCCCAGTTCGGCCGCCCCGCCGGGCTGACCGAGCTGGCGCAGGAGTGCGACATGCCGCCCGGCAAGGTCCATCCCTATCTGGTGAGTTTCATGAAGGTGGGTTTCGTGGCGCGCGATCCCGCCTCCGGCCTGTACGAGCTGGGCCACCTGGCGCTGGAGCTGGGGCTGGCCAAGCTGCATCGCCTCGACCCGGTGCGCGAAGCCTCGCAGGCCATTGCCGACCTGACGGCCGAAACCGGCCATGGCACCGGCCTGGTCGTGTGGGGCAACCTGGGGCCGACGCTGATCCGGCTGGAAGAGCCGGCGCATCCGCTGCACGTGAACTTGCGCATCGGCACGGTCATGTCGCTGGTGCATACGGCCACCGGGCGGCTGTTCGCCGCCTACCTGCCGGCCAAGGTGGTGTCGCGCGTGCTGGAGGCCGACCCCATGGGCGTGCATTTCGGGTCGCGCCACCAAAGCCGCCCGGCCCACGAAGACTACGAGCGCCAGCTGTCCGAGATCCGCGGCCGCGGCATCTCCCGCACGCTGGGCAGCCCCATCCCGGGCATCGACGCCTTTTGCGCGCCGGTCTTCGATTCCATGGGACACATCGCCGCCGGCCTGCTGGTAATGGGCCCGTCGGCGACGTTCGACAGCGACTGGGACGGGCAGGTCGCCACCCGGCTGCATGCCTGCGCCAACGACATCTCGCGCAAGCTGGGCTATATCGAAACGCCCGCCAGCCCGAGGGCGGCGCGCTGAGGAAAGTCAGCGGGTGCCTGTCCCCCGTGCGGGCGGAAAGTCAGCGGGTGCCTGTCCCGCGTGCGGGCGGAAAGTCAGCGGGTGCCTGTCCCGCGTGCGGGGCAGGAAAGTCAGCGGGTGCCTGTCCCGCGTGCGGGCGGAAAGTCAGCGGGTGCCTGTCCCGCGTGCGGGGCGGAAAGTCAGCGGGTGCCTGTCCCGCGTGCGGGCAGGAAAGTCAGCGGGTGCCTGTCCCGCGTGCGGGCAGGAAAGTCAGCGGGTGCCTGTCCCGCGTGCGGGCGGAAAGTCAGCGGGTGCCTGTCCCGCGTGCGGGCGGAAAGTCAGCGGGTGCCTGTCCCCCGTGCGGGGACAGGCACCCGGGTAGGGGGTGGGGTTACATGCGCTCGATGTTCTCCTGGATGATCACGTCGCCCCACTTGCGGATCTCGTCGCGGTAGAAGCGGGTGAATTGGGCGTGGTCCTGCGGCGCGACCACGTAGCCCATGTCTTCCAGCTTCTGCTTCATGGCGGGCTTGGCCACTTCCGCGACGAGCCTCGCCGATATGCTGTCGACGATGGGGGCGGGCGTGCCGGCCGGCATCATGAGCCCGGTCCAGCCGGCGATCAGCATGTCCGGCAGGCCCTGCTCGCCGGTCGTCGGCACCGAGGGGAACTCCTTGACCCGCTCGCTGGAACTCACCGCGAGCAGCTTCAGGCGGCCGGCATGGATGAACGAGCGCGACTCGCTCAGCGTGGTGAAGATCAGGTCGAGCTGGCCGCCGACCAGGTCATTGAGCGACGGCGCGCCGCCCTTGTAGGGGATGTGGTTGAACTTCGCGCCGGTCAGGCGCTGGAACAGCACCAGGGCAAGGTGCGGCGGAGTGCCGAAACCGCTGGATCCGACGTTGAGCACTTTCCCCGCTTTCGCCGCCTTGATGATGTCCTGTACGTTGTTGTAGGGTGAGTTGGCGGGTACGGCCATGCCCATGGGCGTGGTGGCGAACAGCGCGACGGGGATCAGGTCTTTCTCGGGGTCGAACGGCAACTGCTTGAACAGCGTGGCGTTGACCGCCAGCGTCGACGATACCGCCAGCCAGGTCAGGCCGTCGGGCTTGGCGCGCGCCACGTAGGCGATGCCGATGTTGGTGTTGCCGCCGGGCTTGTTCTCGATGACGACCGGCTGCTTGAGTTCGCGCCCCATGGTTTCGGCCACGGTCCTGGCCATGGTGTCGATCAGGCCGCCGGGCGGAGCCGGCACGACGTAGCTGATAGGCCCCTGCGGATAGCCGTCGGCATCCGCGGCCAGGGCCTGGGACTGGCCGAGCGCGACCAGGGTTGCGGCAAGTAGCGTGCTTCTGATGAGCCTGTGCATGGTTGTCTCCTTTGGGGGGCGCGGCCGGCGTCCTTGCCACCGGCCGCCGCCCGGGCTAGTAACGCAGGACGCTGCTTCCTATCCAGCCCGGCAGCTGGTCACGGCGCGCCGGGGCGAATATCTCGTAGTACACCGCACCTTGCGGCCCCACCGCGGTGGCGGCATGGCGCGAGCCGGGGGGGAAGAACACCAGGTCGCCCGGCCGGCACAAGACGGTCTGGTCGTCGATCACCAGCGTGACTTCACCGGAGATCATGACCAGCATCTGTTCGTTGTCGTGCCAATGCGTCTTGCCGTCGAACACCGCATCCGGCGCCGTCTCGACGCGCACGGCGGACATCTGTTCGGCGCAGACCGCCTGGCGCACCGAGCCGGCGCGCATGCCCGCGGCCTTGGGCAGCGAATTCCAGTCGATCAGGCTCATTTCTTCATCCCATGTCCGGCGCCGATGGCGGGTTCGCCCTTCCAGGCATGCGCGGCGACGAAATCCCAATCGATCTCGAAGCCCAGCCCGGGGCCTTGCGGCGGCTGCACCAGGCCGTTCTCCAGTTTCAGGTCGTAGCTGGCCAGCCTGGTCATCAGGTCGTTGTGGGTGATGTCCCACTCGAACATGGCCGGGTGCGGCAAGGCCGCCACCAGGTGCAGGTTGGCCGCCACCGTGATGATGTCGTTGAAGGTGTGCGGGTTCCATGCCAGGTGCGCGGAGGAGGCCGATGCCGCAATGGCCAGCGCCTCGGTGATGCCGCCGGCGCGGCTGGCGTCGGCCTGCAGCACGTCGATGGCGCCGTTGCGGATGTAGTCGCTGAAGGCGTTGCGCGTGTAGAGGTTCTCGCCGGTGGCGATGCGCACCGGCGTGCCCTGCGCGCGCAGGATGCGGTGGCCTTCGATGTCGTCGATGGACAGGGGTTCCTCGAACCAGTAGCAGCCGGTTTCGTCGAGAATGCGCAGCATGGCCAGCGCGTCGTGGCGGCTCAGGCTCTGGTTGGCGTCGACCAGGATCTCCACGTCCGCGCCGACGCGCTTGCGCATGGCGCGCAGGTTGGCAGCGTCCTTGCACGGCGCGCGGCCGACCTTCAGCTTGGCGGCGGTAAAGCCTTGCTCAACCCAGCCGGCCAGTTCGTCGGCCGCCTGTTCGGGCGTCAGATCCCAGTAGATGGAGCTGGCGTAGGCGCGCACGCCGCGCGTATGGAACTTGCCGCCCAGCAACTGGTGGATGGGCTGGTTCATGACGCGGCCCTTGAGGTCCCACAAGGCGATGTCCACGCCCGACATGGCGGCGATGCCTACCGAGCGGTGGCCCAGGTTGCGCGATACCTCGCCGTGGAAGACCTTGTGCCACAGATAATTGATGTTGGCCGGGTCTTCGCCGATGAGCTGCGGGCCGATGACGTCCTCGATGGCGCGCTTGAGCACGGCCAGGTCGTAGGGGCCGGACGGCGAGCCCACGCCGGTCACGCCCTCGTCGGTGCGCACCTCCACCAGTATCATCTGGCGGTTCAGTTTCAATCCGGCGCCCGACTCGACGCGCATGCGCTCGGGAATCGGCGTGCTCAGTGCATGGGCCTTTACTTCGGTGATTTTCATTGGCAGGTCCTCGATGATGGCCGTGTGGTGTTGATGAAGGGAGTTCAGACGCTGTTGATCATTCCGCCGTCCACGCGCAGGACGGAGCCGGTGATGAAGGCGGCGCGGCGGCTTGCCAGAAAGGCCACGGCATCGGCGTATTCCTCGGGCAGGCCATAGCGGCCGACCGGGATGCCGGCCGTGCTCTCGGCCGCCACGTCCTCGACGCGGCGCGCTTCGCGAGCGGCCTTCTGCTCGTCCAGATAGGCGATGCGGGGTGTGGCGATGCGCCCGGGGACCACGATGTTGGCGGTGATGCCATGGCGGCCCACTTCGCGGGCCAGCGTCTTGGACCAGCCGACCAGCGTCATGCGCAGGGCGTTGGACAGGCCGAGGTTCGGGATCGGCGCAATGACGCCAGAGGAAGCCGAGGTGATGACCCGGCCCCAGCCCTGGCCGATCATGCCGGGCAGCACGCTGTCGGTGATCGCGATGACCGACAGCACCATTTCGTGGAACTTCCGCGCCCACAGTTCGGGCGTCTGGCCCGAGACCGGCGTGGGAGGCGGGCCGCCCGTGTTGTTGACCAGGATGTCCACCGCCCCGAAACGCGCGGCGATGGCTTGCAGGCGTTCGCCGATGATGCCCAGCTCGCCCAGGTCCCATTGCAGGGGCAGCGCGCGCCGGCCGGCGTCGTCCAGGCTGGCGCACACGCGCCGCAGCGCGTCCTGGTCGATATCGGCGAACACCACATTGGCGCCCTCGTCGAGCAATTGGCGGCCGATCGCGCTGCCCAGCCCGCCGCCCGCGCCGAACACCAGCGCCGTCTTGCCCTCGATCCTCAAGTCCATGATTCGTCCTGTGTTGAGACCTAGTGTTTAGGAATTATAGTGTTCTAAACAGTTGGCGCGCAACAGGCGAAATGAAAAGCGGGGGCGCGGCCGGCCCGGCCTCAGCCGTCAGGCCAGCGTCGCCAGGTAATCCTTGCCCCGCTTGATGATGGTGCGCAGCGCCTTGAGGCCCTTGCGCTTGTCGCGCTGCGCCAGCGCCGCCACGATGTCTTCGTGGTCCTTGATGGCGCTGTCGAGATTGCCGCTTTCCTTGAGCTGCTGGAGATTGCGGTTGGCCATGATGCGGCGCATCGGCCCGCGCAGGGCCTGCACCATGTGCTGCAGGGTATTGTTGTGGGCCGCCTCGGCCAGCGTGAGGTGGAAGGCCTCGTCGGCGGCCAGGAATGCGCCGCTGTCCAGACGCGCGGCGCGCATGGCGCGCGTGATCTCGCGCAGCCTGGCCAGCTGTTCGCGCGTGACGCGCTGCGCGGCCAGGTCCAGGATGGCGCTTTCGATGTATTCGCGCGCCTCGATGAGGTCGGCGTATTCCTCGGTATCGTCCACGGCCAGCGTCCACGGCGTGCCGTGCTGCCTGTCCGGCGCCAGCACGAAGGTGCCCACGCCGTGGCGGGTCTCGAGCAGGCCGCGCGCCTGCAGGATGCGTATGGCCTCGCGCACCGTCATCATGGAGACGTCGGCCGACGCCGCGAAGCTGCGCAGGGACGGCAGCATCGTATCGGGGGGCCACTCGCCGGAAAGGATCTTCTGGCTGATCTGCTCGACGACTTCGTCAACGACGCTGACGCGGCGCACTTTTTCCATGGGTTCTGCCAAACAAGAAAATATGGTCGGATTGTAGTGTGCAATCACTGGATTGCTAGAGTTCTAAACACTATAAGACTATACTCGCCGGATACGAACGATCACGGGATGACGAGCATGCGGGATTCACTCCACATCGATTGCGACAGCGCGCAGCACTTCACCGCCCGCCTGTTCGAGCGCAACGGCCTGGAAGCGGACAAGGCCGCCGCGGTGGCGCGCTCGCTGGTGCGCGCCGACATGATGGGCCACGACAGCCATGGACTGGCGCTGGCTTCGTGGTACCTGGACGCACTGGCCGATGGGCAGATGAGCAGCCAAGGCACGCCCGGGACGGTCGCGGACCGCGGCGCCTGCTTCGCCTGGAACGGCAATCGCCTGCCGGGGGCGTGGCTGATCGAGCGGGCGATGGAGGCGGGCGTGGAGCGCGTGCGCACGTACGGCTCGGCCACCTGCACGATCGCCAACAGCTTCCATGCGGGCGCGCTTGCCGTGTACCTGGAGCAGCTGACCGCGCAGGGCCTGCTGGCCATCCTGACCTGTTCCGGCCCCGCCTCGCGCGCGGTGGCGCCTTTCGGCGGCACCGAAGCGCTGTTCTCGCCCAACCCGCTGGCCGCCGGCATCCCCACTTCGCAGGCGCCCATGCTGATGGACATCAGTTGCTCCATCACCACGACCAACCGCACCCGCCAGCTGGCCAGGCAAGGGCGCGCCTTTCCGGCCGCCTGGGCGCTGACCCGGGAAGGCGAGCCCACCGATGATCCGCGCCAGGTCGTCGACCATGGCGGTTCGCTGCTGCCGGTGGGCGGGGTGGACCACGGGCACAAGGGCTATGCCATGGCGCTGATGGTCGAGGCGCTGACGCAGGGGCTGTCGGGCTATGGCCGCAATGCGGGGCCCACCGGCATCGTGACCAATATCTATCTGCACATCCTCGATCCCGAGGCGTTCGGCGGGCGCGTGGCCTTCCTGCGCGAAACCGACTGGATGGCGGCGTCGTGCACGGCGAATCCGCCGCGGCCGGGCGTATCGGCGGTGCGCGTGCCGGGCCAGCAGGCGCAGGCGCGCCTGGCGGCCGCGCGCGCGCAGGGGCTGCGCATCGCCGCCGGCCTGGCGGCCGAGCTGGACAAGTATGCGGCGCGCGCGGGCGTGCGGCCGCCGTGGAGCGCGGGGGGTTGAACAGGCCATCCCCCTACCCGTGTGCCTGTCCCTGCGGGGACAGGCACACGCACGGGCAGGTGCCAGTCCTCATGTGGGACAGGCACCCCGTCATACGCCAGAGCGGTTGACCGTCAAGACGGTGTCCGTCCCCTCGTGGGGAACAGGCAAGCCGAGCAACGGCCAGGCGACCGATGCCGCATGTTCGACCAGGTAGTCGTGGAAGGCGGCGGTGGCGGGCGAGGGCGTGCGCCCTGGCGGTGTGATCACGCCGATTTCGCGCAGCGCGGCCGGCCGCAGCGGCAACAGGCGGCAGGCGCCCAGGTCCAGCCCATAGAGCGAGCTGCGCGGCTGGATGCTGACGCCCATGCCGGAGGCGGCCAGCGCGACCAGCGAGGCCGTGCCGGTCAGCTCCTGCGCCGGCGCGGCGGCGATGCCGGCGGCGCGAAACAGGGTTTCGAGCCGCTCGCGCAGGTCGACGCCGCGCGGGTTGAGCAGCAGCGGCCGCCGCGCCAGCAATCCCAGGCTGGCGCTGGCGCGGCGACGAAACAGCGCATCGGCGGCGGGCACGACGGCCAGCAGCGGCTCCTCGAACAGGGAACGAAACCCGACATCCTCGTTGCGGGGGCTGCGCGAGGTGACGGCTATGTCCACCGCGCCCTGCTGTATCTGTTCGTGGGCGCGGCGCGAGTCGGCGTCGTGCATGCGGATGCGGATGCCCGGAAAGCGCGCCTGGAAAGCCCGCATCAACGGCGGCAGGAAAGTCGCCGCCAGGGAGGGCAGCACTGCCAGGACGATGACGCCTTTCTGCAGCCGGCCTTCGTCGCGCAGTTGCGCCAGCACCCGCGCCAGCTCGCGTCCGGACAGCGAGAACACCTGTTCCAGGCGCCGGCCTTCGTCGGTCAGCCTTACGGTGCGCGTATCGCGGTGCAGCAACTTGACCCCCAGCGCGGCCTCCAGCTGCTGCACCTGCACGCTCAGCGCCGATTGCGAAATATGCAGCTGCGCCGCGGCGGCGCGAAAGCTGCCGCGGTCGGCGACCGCCGCGAAACTGGCCAGCTGATTCAGGTTGATGCGCCGCAGTACGCCCAGCCAGCTTTCGTCCACTGATCGTCTCCGGTTATCAGTCGTTGCAAATATACCGTTTGTGGGCATGCCGCGGGCGTGCCTAACATGCCTTCGCAGCGCGCATCGACGCGCATCGAGGAGACAGAGGCCATGACATCCCGTGACGGCGCACGCCGCTCGCAGGCGGTATCGACGCGACGCCTGCAAGGCGAAATTTCTCTGGTGCGGCGCCGCGTGGCGCGCGCCTGCCTGCTGGCCACCGCGGGCCTGCTGGCCTGGCCTGGCGCTCAGGCGGCTGGCCAGGCCGCGGCATATCCGGCCAAGCCGGTCACCATCATCGTGCCGTATGGCGCGGGGTCCAGCACCGACATCCTGACCCGCGTGCTGGCCAAGCACGTCTCGGCGCAGCTGGGCCAGCCGGTCATCGTCGAGAACAAGGCCGGCGCGGGCGGGGCGGTGGGCAGCGCGCAGGTGGCCCATGCCGCGCCCGACGGCTACCAACTGGTGATGGGAACGATTTCATCGCACTCGATCAACCAGTCGATGATGAAGAACCTGCCGTACGACGTGCTGCGCGACTTCGCGCCTATTTCCCTGGTGGCTTATTTCCCCAACCTGCTGGCCGTCAACCGCGACCTGCCGGTCTCGAACCTGGCCGACGTGGTGAAGCTGGCCAAGCAGCGCGGCGGCCTGAACTTCGCCACCGGCGGCATCGGTTCGTCGGGCCAGATGGGCGGCGAACTGCTCAAGCTGCGCACCGGCGCGCCGCTGAACCATGTGCCCTACAAGGAAGTGGGGCAGGCGGTGGCCGACACGGTGGCCGGCCATGTGCCGCTGCTGTTCTACCAGGTGCCGGCGCTGGTCTCGCAGATCCAGAGCGGCCAGCTCAAGGCGGTGGCGGTGCTGGCGCCCGAGCGCACGCCCCTGTTGCCGGACGTGCCGACCTCCACCGAACAGGGCATCACGGATTTCGACGCCACGGCCTGGATGGGGCTGTTCGCCCCGGCCGGCACGCCCGCGCCGGTGGTGCAGCGGCTCAACGCGGCCGTCGCCGCCGCGGCGCGCGATCCGGCGCTGCAAAAACAGCTCGCGCCGCAGGGGTTCACGATGGTGGGCAATTCCCCCGAGGAGTTCCGCGCCTTCGTGCGCAAGGATATCGACAAATGGGCGGAGGTCGTCAAGGCGACCGGCGCCAGCATCCAGTGAGGCAGATTTTGTCCGGCTACCAGACGATGGCATTGAGGGAGGTCGCGCATTCGCGATCGGGCGAGAAGGGCAACAGCAGCATGGTGTCGGTCATCGCCTATGATCCCGCCGACTACGAACTGCTGCGCGAACAGGTGACGGTGGAGCGCGTGCGCGAGCTGTACGGCCCCATCGTCAAGGGCGGCATCGCGCGCTACGAGGTGCCGCGCATCGGCGCGCTCAATTTCGTCATGGACGAAGTGCTGGAGGGCGGCCGTTCCCGCACGCTGGCGTTCGAGGAGTCGGGCAAGGCCCTGTCGTCCCTGATGCTGTCGCTGCCGGTGCGGGTGCCCGACGGCTACGTCGGCCGCGCCGCCCGCGACCAGGACAGTCCGCCCGCGCCGGCGCCCGGCGCGGGCGCGCGCGGCGGCCGGTCGGTCCGGCTGGGCTCGGCCACGGCGTGGTCGCGCGACCGCTTCGAGCCGGCGCTGGACCTGGTCGAGCGCGGCGGGGTGGACTACCTGTGCTTCGAAACCATGTCCGAGGTGACGATGAGCGCGGCGCAGGTCGCGCGCCTGGATGCGGACAGCGCCGCCGCCTACGACCCCTACCTGGTGGCCCGGCTCGAGCCGGTGCTGGCGGCATGCAAGGCCAAGGGCATACGCATCATCAGCAATCAGGGCTGGCTGGATCCGCGCGGCGCGGCGCGCCGGATCAAGGAGCTGGCCGCGCAGCTGGGCATTGCCGACCTGAAAGTGGCGGCGGTCAGCGGCGGCGAACTGAGCGGATGCATCGCCGACCTGGGACTGCGCTACAGCGAGGACGGCGAGCCGGTCGAACGCAGCCGCGATCGCATCGTCTCGGCCGAGGCCTATCTGGGATGCGAAGGCATCGTGCGCGCGCTGGCCGACGGCGCCGATGTGGTGCTGACCACGCGCGTGGCCGACGCCTGCCTGTACCTCGGGCCGCTGGCGTTCGAGTTCGGCTGGTCGCTCGACGACCACGAGCGGATGGCGCGCGGCATGATCATCGGCCATCTCATGGAGTGCGGCGCGCAGCTGTCGGGCGGTTACTTCGCCGACCCCGGCTACAAGGAGGTGCCCGGGCTGGAGCGCCTGGGCAACCCTATCGCCGAGGTGTCGGAGCACGGCATCACGCTGAGCAAGCTGCCGGGCTCGGGCGGGCTGCTCACGCCGGCCACGTGCAAGGAGCAGCTGCTCTACGAAGTGGCCGATCCGTCGCGCTACCTGGCGCCGGATTGCGTCACCAACCTGGGCGCGGTGGATTTCGTGCAGACCGCGCCCGACGAGGTGGCCGTGCTCATCCACGGCGAGGCGGGCCAGCCGCGCCCGCCCACGCTCAAGGCCCTGGTGGGCCTGCGCGAAGGCTACATGACCGAGGAGATGGTCATCTTCGCCGGCCCGGGGGCGCTGCGGCGCGCCCGCATGACGCAGGAGATCCTGGAGCGGCGCTTCCAGGCCATCGGCCTGGACGCGCAGGAACTGCGCTTCGACTACCTGGGCATGAACGCCGTGCACCGCGAGGCGACCCCGGCGCCGGCCTGCGAACCCTACGAGGTCATCCTGCGCGTGGCGCTCAAGACGCGCGAGCGGCAGGAGGCCGAGAAGCTGCGCAAGGAGATCGATCCGCTGGCCGTCAACGGCGTGTCGGGCACCGGCAAATGGGCCACCAGCGCAAGCGGCTCGCGCGTGCGTTCGGTCATCGGGCTGAATTCCTGCCTGGTGCCGCGCGAACTGGTCGACATGCAAGTCACCCTCTATTGATCATCAACCACTACCTGCCGAGGCGGGGAGGATTCGTAACATGCGACCCATCGCTGCTGCATTCGCACTTGGCCTGCTGGCGTTTCACGGCGCGGGCGCCGCGGCCGGGGACGGCTGGCCGGCCCGCAAGGCGCTGACCATGGTGCTGCCGGCCGGCGCCGGCGGCTCGTCCGATCCGCTGGCCCGCCTGCTGGCGCTGGAAATGGGCCAGCGTCTGGGCCAGACCATCGTGGTGCAGAACCGGCCGGGCGCCGGCGGCAACGTGGGCATGGCCCAGGCGGCCCGGGCGCAGCCCGACGGCTACACCATGGTGATCTCGTGGACCGGTCCGCTGGCGACCAACCTGGCGCTGTACAAGGACGTGGGCTACGACCCGCGCGCCGACTTCGAGCCGGTGGGCATGGTGGGCTGCACGCCCAATGTGCTGGCGGTCAGCGGCGACTTTCCGGCCAACAGCCTGGCCGAGTTCGAGGCCTACGCCAAGACGAAAAAGAGCAAGCTGAGCTACGGCACCACCGGCGTGGGCAGCTCCTGGCACATCGCCGGCGAGATGCTCAGCCGCGAGATGGACAACGGCCTGGTGCACATTCCCTACCAGACCCCCGGCGCCGCGTTGACGGACATGAAGGCCGGCCGGCTCGACGCCATCTTCCCGGTGGTGCCGATGACGGTCGGGCACGTGCGGGCCGGCGATATGAAGGTGCTGGCCGTGTTCTCGACGGAGCGTGCCTCGGTGCTGCCGGATGCGCCCACCACGGTCGAGCAGGGCCGCGCGGACCTGATCAGCGACACCTGCTTCGCGCTGCTGGCGCCCAAGGGTGTGGACGCCGCCGCGCTGGCGACGATGAACAAGGCGCTCAACGAGGTGCTGCAGGATCCGGGCGCGCGGCCGAAGATCGAGGCCATGGGCATACAGATCCGGGCGGGCGCGCCGGCGGCCCTGGCGCAGTACCTGGATGCGGAAATCCCGCGCCAGGCCCGGCTGGTGCAGGCATCGGGCGCGACCGCGCAGTAGCCGCCCCATGGCCTAGCGCGCCGCGGCTTGCGGGCCCGGCGCGCGCGCCGGCGGCAGCGCCTTCCAGGTGGAGGTGGCCATGGCCAGCGGCTCGCCTTGCGCGTCGGTCAGGGTCGACTTCAGGAACGAGATGCTGCGCCCGCGCTGCAGGAATTCGCCGCGGCAGTACATCGTGCCCCGGCGCACCGCCTTCAGGTATTGGGTCTTCATTTCCAGCGTCAGGCCGGCGCCCTGCGTGTGGTGAAGCAGGTGTCCCATGGAAATGTCCATCACGGTGGCGATGATGCCGCCGTGCAGGCTGCCCTGCGGATTGAACAGGAAATCCTGGGGTTCGAAGACGATCAGGCACTGGCCGTCGGGGTAGCTGATGTCCAGGCCCAGCAGGCGGGCCAGGAAGAACTGCCCGAACTCGGGGCGCTGGGTGCGCAATGCGTCCTGGAAGGCGCGCAGGGCGGCGCTTTCGTCCATCGATGATTCTCCTCAGTTGCCGGTGGCGTGGGTACGTATGATGCCGCGCGCGGCCAGTTCCGCCACGCGTTCGGGCCGCAAGCCGGCATATTCGCACAGGATGGCGGCCGTATGTTCGCCCAGCAGCGGGGGCGCGCGATGCGCCGCCGCCCCGGCCCCATCGAAGCGGAACGGGCTGGCGATATTGCGCACCTGCCCGGCGCTCGGGTGCGGCATGTCGAACACCATGCCGCGCGACATCAGTTGCTCGGCTTCGCAGACCTCGGCCACCGAGCGTATGTCGCCGCACGGCACGCCGGCCTCGCGCAGCGCGGCAATCCAGTACGCGCGCGGCTTCTCGGCGATCAGGGCGGCGATGCGGGGCACCAGTTCGGCGCGCAGCGCGACGCGGTCGGCGGCGCGCGCATAGCGCGGGTCGCCGGCCAGGTCGGGGCGCGCGATCACGCCGCAGAACAATTGCCAGAACTTGTCATTGGCCACGCCGATGTTCAGCCAGCCGTCGGCGGCCTGGAACGTCTCGTATGGGGCGATGGTCGGATGCGCGTTGCCGCGCCGCGTGGGACTGGCGCCGGTGGTGAAGTAGATGCCGGCGTTGAAGGTCAGCAGCGACGCCATGCAGTCGAGCATGGCGATGCCGACATGGCGGCCCTGCCCGCTGCTGGCGCGTTCCAGCAGCGCCGCCGTGATGGCCTGCGATGCGAACTGGCCGGTGATCAGGTCGGCGATGGAGGTGCCGATCTTGGTCGGCAGGCCGGCCGGGTCGCCCGTGATGTCCATGATGCCCGATTCGCCCTGGATGATCAGGTCGTAGCCGGGCCGCTGCGCGTCGGGGCCGCTGTCGCCAAAGCCCGTGATCGAGCAGCTGACCAGGCGCGGGTTGGCGGCCCGCAGCGCCTCGTATCCGAGGCCGAGCCGCTCCATCGTGCCGGGCCGGAAGTTGTCGATGATGACGTCGCTGGCGCGCGCCAGGGCGCGCACCAGTTCCTTGCCTTCGGGTTGCTTGAGGTCGATGGCGCAGCTGCGCTTGTTGCGGTTGACCGAAAGGAAATAGGCGCTCTCGCCGCCGCTGAACGGAGGCCCGAAGGCGCGGCTGTCGTCGCCATGGACCGGCTCTTCTATCTTGATGACCTCGGCGCCCAGGTCGCCCAGCAGCATGGTGCAGAACGGGCCCGACACCACGCGCGTCAAGTCCAGGACGCGCACTCCGCGCAGCGGCGCCATGGTCAGCCCACCATCGCGTCGGCCAGCGACTTCATGTCGTCGACCCACAGGTCGGGTTGGTGCGGCGTGCCGCCGAACGGGCGCTTGCGGCGGTCGATGAAGGCGCTGTGCATGCCGGCCGATTTGGCGCCCAGGCAGTCGAACGCGTGGTTGGCCACGAACAGCACTTCATCCATGCGCACGCCTTCGATTTCGGCCGCCTTGGCGTAGGTGGCCACGTGCGGCTTGAACGAGTTGGCCTCGGCCACCGAGATGACGTTGTCGAACGGAATGCCGTGATGGCGTTTGGCCGTTTCCAGCATGTCGCGGTCGCCGTTGGACAGCACCACGATGCGGTAGCGGGTCTGCAGGCGCGCCAACGCCTCGGGCACGTCCGGAAAGGGCTTGAGCTGCTCGATGCAACCCACCAGGTAGCGCACTTCGTCGGCGGTGTGCGCGATGCCGGCGCGCTCCAGCGTGTAGGCCACGGCGCGGTGGCCGATTTCCCGGTAGGGCGTGTGTGCCTTGTGCAGCAAGGCGTCGATCATCGAATTCTCGAAGTGCGTGCGGCGCCACCAGGTCACGAACGAGTTGGGGTTGCCCGTCCAGCCCTTTTCCTTGAGGTAGGGGGTGGCGATCTCGACCAGCCCTTTCTGCATGTCGACCACCGTTCCGTACTGGTCGAACATCACTACCTTGATCTTTTGCTTGAGAGTCTCTGCGGTCGCCATGTGGTTTCTCCTGGTTGGCGTGAAAGCGCGTGTGTCGCGGCCCTGCCATCTTCGGGCCCCTCCATGTATTCGTCCAATGGATAGTCATTATGGAATTATTATTTGTGTCAATAATTGCTCTGGACGAGCCGGAATAATGCCGGTCAGGGGAACTGATTGCGATAAAAAAGCGCCGCCGCGGCGGCGCCTGCATTAGAATTCGGCAGTCTTTCCGCTTCGGGAACTGTCATGCGCGCCGCCGTCAATCTGCGATCGGTCGACCTGAACCTGCTGGTGTTTTTCGACGCGCTCATGACCGAGCGCCATGTCACCCGCGCCGCCGACCGCATCGCGGTCAGCCAGCCGGCGATGAGCAACGCGTTGTCGCGGCTGCGCATGGTGTTCAAGGACGAGTTGTTCGTGCGCACGGCCAAGGGCATGGAGCCCACGCCGCGCGCGCTGGAACTGGGCGAAAGCGTGCACGCCACGCTGCAGCAGGCCGCGCGCCTGATGACCAGCGACATCCAGTTCGATCCGGCCAGCACGCAGCGCCAGTTCAGCCTGCGCATGTCGGACCTGGTGGGAACGCTGGTCCTGCCGGCCCTGATGGCGCGGGTGGGCGCGGCCGCGCCTGGCCTGGCCATCGAAACCGTGCACCTTTCGCCCGAGCAGACCATCGAGGCGCTGGAGGCCGATCGCCTGGACCTGGCCGTCAGCATGGAACTGCAACACACCAGCGCGATCCGCGCCGAGGCCCTGTTCAGCGACAGGATGGTGTGCGTGCTGCGCAAGGGGCACCCGCTGGTCGGGCGCCGCCTGACGCTCAAGCAGTTCCTCGCGTACCGCCATGTGCGCGTTTCGATGAGCCCCACCGACATACGCTTCGTCGACAGCGTGCTGGCGGGCCAGGGCCTGCGCCGCGAGGTGGCGCTGAACGTGACGCACTGGCTGCTGGTGCCGGCCGTGCTGCGCGACACGGACCTGCTGGCGGTGATGTCCGAGCGGGCGGCGCGGCGCATCGCGGGGCCGGACACCATGATCCGGCCCTTGCCGTTCGCCACGCCCGGCTTTCAATGGACCTTGTACTGGCACCGGCGCTATGAGCACAGCCGCGCCCATCAATGGCTGCGCGAGCAGGTGCGGGCGGTGGTCCCGCAGGAGCAGGACCTGGCCACGCCCGCCGGGGCGGGGTGAGCAGGCCGCGGACGCTCAGCCGATCTTGATGCCCAGTTCGCGCACCGCCTTCTGCCAGCGCTGGTTCTCGGCGCGCACGTAGTCCTGCAGGGCGGCCGGCTCCATGGCTGGCGGGACTTCGGCGCCCTGGCTGCGCCAGGCCTCCAGCACCGCCGGCGCCTTCAGCGATTGCGCGATGCCGGCGTGCAGGCGCGCCAGCACATCGGCCGGCGTGTTCGCCGGCGCCCACCAGGCATACCAGATCGACGCATCCATGGCCGGTCCGCCGGCTTCCTTCAGCGTGGGCGCATCGGGAAAGGCCGGGCTGCGGGTGCTGGAGGTGACGGCCAGCAGCCGGATGTTGCCGGTCCTCACCTGCGGGGCGGAGGTGCCCAGCCCGTCGAACATCAGGTCGCACTGGCCGCCGATCAGGTCCTGCATGGCGGGCGCGGTGCCGCGGTACGGGATGTGCGTCATGGAAACGCCGGCCAGCTGGCTGAAGGTGGCCGCAACGATGTGCTGCGCCGTTCCGCTGCCCGAGGAGCAATAGTTCAGCTTGCCCGGGTTCTGCCTGGCGTATGCGATCAGCTCCTCGACGTTGCGAAACGGCGCCTTGTTGGTGACCACCAGCACGTTGGGCACCTTCGCCACCAGCGCCACCGGCACGAAATCGCGGTCCATGTCGTAGCCGCGGTTCGGATAGAGGCCCTCGGCCATCATCTGGTGCACGCCGCCGGCCAGCAGGTGATAGCCGTCGGCCGGCGCCGTGGCGGCGCGCTGCACGCCGATGGTGCCGCCGGCGCCCGGGCGGTTGTCCACCACCACTGTCTGGCCCAGTTCCTCTCCCAGCTTGGCAGCCACCGGCCGCGTGAACGTATCGACCCCGCCGCCCGGGTTGTACGGCACCACGACTTGCACGGGCTTGTCGGGCCAGGCCGCCGTCGCCGCCGTGGCGCAGGCCAGCGCGAGGATGCCGGCCGCTTGGCATACCTTCTTCTTCATCTCGTTGTCTCCTTTGTGCCGGCCCGCCTGTGTGCAGGGGGTGGCCCGGCCCCGCGCGCGCTTGGCGCTGGCGGGGCGGTCCGGGCGGGCCTGACAAAATGGTAGGTAGCCGGCGCAGATACGACTAATGGATAGTTGGTATGGATATATTGACCGCGTCAATGACGCGGCGCGGCCGCGCGGCATCTCTTATGGGGCCGCATCAAAGACCATGCTGGCGGTGTGCCTGCGGTGGCGTGGCGGCGCCATAAGGCGTACAACTGAGCGCTGGAGCCGATCGGGCTCCCGGCCGCCACCCTGGCGGCGGGCACGGCAGCATATGCCCGGCCGGTGGCGCCGCCATGTTTCCGGAGGCGCGACATGAGTACCATTGTCCACGATCACAGCCCTTCGGCCGGCCACGCCGACCATCACGCCGCTCCCAGCGGGTGGCGACGATGGCTGTTCGCGACCAACCACAAGGACATCGGGACGATGTACCTGATCTTCTCGCTGGTGATGCTCATGGTGGGCGGCGTGCTGGCGCTGGCCGTGCGCACCGAGCTGTTCGAGCCGGGCCTGCAGTTCTTCCGTCCCGAACTGTTCAACCAGTTCACCACCATGCACGGCCTGATCATGATTTTCGGGGCCATCATGCCGGCGTTCGTGGGCTTCGCCAACTGGATGATCCCCTTGCAGATCGGCGCCTCCGACATGGCGTTCGCCCGCATGAACAACTTCAGCTTCTGGCTGCTGCCGGTGGCCTCGGTGCTGCTGATCAGTTCGTTCTGGGTCGACGGCGGCGCCACCGCCGCCGGCTGGACGCTGTACGCGCCGCTGTCGCTGCAGATGGGGCCGGGCATGGACCTGACCATCTTCGCGGTGCACATCATGGGCGCCTCGTCCATCATGGGCGCGATCAACATCATGGTGACCATCCTCAACATGCGCGCGCCCGGCATGACGCTGATGAAGATGCCGCTGTTCTGCTGGACCTGGCTGATCACCGCGTTCCTGCTGCTGGCCGTGATGCCGGTGCTGGCGGCCGGCATCACCATGCTGCTGGCCGATCGCCATTTCGGCACCGGTTTCTTCAACGCGGCGGCCGGCGGCGACCCGGTGATGTACCAGCACGTGTTCTGGTTCTTCGGGCATCCCGAGGTCTACATCATGATCCTGCCGGCCTTCGGCATCGTATCGGCCGTGGTGCCGGCGTTCTCGCGCAAGAAGCTGTTCGGCTATGCATCCATGGTGTACGCCACGGCGTCGATCGCGGTGCTGTCGTTCCTGGTATGGGCGCACCATATGTTCACCACGGGCATGCCGGTGGTCGGCCAGCTGTTCTTCATGTACGCCACCATGCTGATCTCGATCCCGACGGGGGTGAAGGTGTTCAACTGGGTGGCCACCATGTGGCGCGGCTCGCTCAGCTTCGAGACGCCGATGCTGTTCTCGGTGGGCTTCATCTTCGTGTTCACGGTCGGCGGCTTCACCGGCCTCATCCTCGCGGTGGCGCCGATCGATATCCAGGTGCACGACACCTACTACGTGGTGGCGCACTTCCACTACGTGCTGGTGGCGGGCTCGCTGTTCGCGCTGTTTTCCGGCGCGTATTACTGGCTGCCCAAGTGGACCGGGCGCATGTACGACGAGAAGCTGGGCAAGCTGCACTTCTGGTTCACCATGATTTCGTTCAACGTGACCTTCTTCCCGATGCACTTCCTGGGCCTGGCCGGCATGCCGCGCCGCTACGCCGACTATGCCGCGCAGTTCACCACCTTCCACCAGGTGGCCACCATCGGGGCGATATGGTTCGGCCTGTCGCAGTTCATCTTCGTCTGGGCGGCGCTGCGTTGCTACCGCGGCAAGGGCGAGGCGGCCACCGCCAGGCCGTGGGAGGGCGCCGAGGGGTTGGAATGGACCGTGCCGTCGCCCGCGCCGCACCATACGTTCGTGACGCCGCCCGAGGTCAAGTAGGATCCGGACCGCGCGGTCAGGCCATGGGCAACACGCTTTCGCATCCTCTCTTGCCGCAGGCCGGCGCGCAGGGCGCCGCGCCCTGTCGCTGGAGCCTGCGGCGCAGCAGCGTGGCGCCGGCCCAGTTCATGGCCGGCATGGGCATCATGGCGGCCATCGCCGTGCTGGTGGGCCTGGCGGGCGCGGCCTACGGATTGTGGGCGATCACCGCCTGGTGCGTGGTCGAGCTGGCGTTCATCGCGTTTGCCGGCTGGCATTTCGCGCGCCACGCGCGCGATGGCGAGGACATCGAGTTGCGGGCCGACGGCACGCTGGTCGTCGAGGTCCACGACGGCGAACGCGTGTCGCGCCATGTCTTCGACCGCGGCCGCGCGCGGGTCATCCGCCACCGCGCCTGGTCGGCCGCGGACGAATCGCTCTGGCTGCATTGCGGCCGCCGCCAGGTGCGGCTGGCGCGCTACCTGGACCGGCGCCGAACCTGTGCGTTCGAGACCGACATACGGCAGGCGCTGGGCACCGGCGCGCCCCGCGGGCCGCGCCTGGGCGCGGCCGACACGCTGTTCGAGTGAGCGCAAGGCGGCCCGCCCCGATGAGCGGGGCCGGCGTTTGCGGCAAGGGGGCGACCGGCGCCTGCGGCATGGTGTGCCTGTCCCCGCCGGGACAGGCACACCATGCCACCCATGCCTCCCTCAGTCGCGCGCCAGCGCGCGGTCGATGCGGTCGCGCAGGCGGAACCACGGGCCGATGGACGACAGGAACCAGGGGTTGCCGCGATACAGCGGGTTGCCCGGCATGGCGCGGTCGAACGCGCACGCGTAGCCGTCTGCCTGGACCATCTTGCGGGCGGTCTGGTAGCCCAGATATGACAGCAGGGCCACGCCGCTGCCATTGCACCCCATGGCGTAATACAGCCCGTCGCGCTCGCCCATGTGGGCGATGCCGTCGAAGGTGAACGCCACGTTGCCCGACCAGGCGTGCTCGATGCGGATGCCGGCCAGGTCCGGCAGGCGCTGCAGCATGGCGCGGTACAGGACCTCGCTGTTGCCGCGCACGTCCGCCTGGCCGAACTTGCCGCGCCCGCCGAACAGCACCCGCGTGCCGTCGGGCGTCAGGCGGTAGTAGCTGCGGATGCGCAAGGTGTCGTTGATCATCCGGTTGGTGGGCAGGATGCGCTCGGCCAGCCCGGACGGCAGCGGCTCGGTGACGATGATGTGGCTGGCGATGGGAATCACGCGGCGCTTGAACTGCGGGGTCAGGTCGCCGGTATAGCCGTTGGTGGCGATGGCTACCTGCTTCGCCCGCACCGGACCCTTGGCGGTGTCGACGACCCAGCCCTGGCCGTCGCGGCGCATCTGCCGCACCGCGGCCTGGGCGCAGACGGTGGCGCCTTCGCGCAGACAGGCGCGCAGCACGCCCTGGTAGAGCAGCGCGGGGTGCAGGAAGGCCGACCGCTCGACCACCTGGCCGCCGTAGTAAAGATCGTTGGCGATTTCCTCGCGCAGGCGTTCGCGCGGCACCATATACGAACCGGACGCCGCGCCCGAGTTCAGCGCTTCGACGGTGCGCGCCTGCGCTTCGTAATGCGCCGGCGTCCAGGCGCCGATGAAGCGGCCGGTGCGTTTCCAATGGCAATCTATGCCTTCTTCGGCGATGAAGCGTTCGATGTAGCTATAGGCCTGGGCGGCGTCGCCCAGGATGGCGCGCTGCATCTCGGGTTCGTAGTGGATCTTGCGTCCGCTCAGGCTCTTGCCCACGTTCACGCCGCCGCTGACGCCGCCGCCATTGCGCGTGCTCGCGCCCTGGCCCAGCTCGCCGGCCTCCAGGACCGCGACGGTGCGCCCCTGGCGGCGCAACTCCAGCGCCATGGCCAGGCCGGTGTAGCCGCCGCCCACGATGGCGACGTCGCAGCTGGCCGGCGGGTCATCGCCCGCCACGGCGCCGGGCCGGAAGGCGCGCCACCAATAGGGTTCGTTGATGAAGTCGGGGTGGAAGATGCCTGCGTTCTTCATGGAGCCTCGGGATGAAAGCGGCTAGCAATAGGCCAGGGTGGCGCGGCGCTGCATGAAGGCCGCGACCTCGGCGCGCAGCGCGTCGGCCGGCGCGTCGCCGGACAGCGCGCGCGCCAGCAGGTCGGCCACTTGCGCCATGTCGGCGGTTTCGAAGCCGCGTCGGGTCAGTAGCTGCGTGCCCAGCCGCAAGGCGCGCGGCGCGTGCTGGCCGGCCACCGAGATGGCGCCGCAGACGATGCCGGCGCGAGCCAGCTCGTGCGAGCGCGCGTCGGCGTCGGCCAGCGGGATGGCCAGGTGATGGGTCTGCGTGGGCAGCACCGGCAGGCCGCGCTCGCGCAGCGCTGCAGCCAGCGCGCGGGCATTGGACAGCATGGCGCGGGCGTAGCCGGCCGCGTGCCGCTCGCACTCCAGCAGGCTCACGCCCAGCGCGGCGACGCGCGCGGCGTCGTAGTTGGCGGTCATGCGCGGGAACACGGCTTCGCGCACGCGCGCCTGCCATGGCGCGGCCTCGGCGCGCCCGACGATCAGGCCGCCCGGCGGCCCGGCCAGGGATTTGTAGGTCGAGGCGGTCAGCAGGTCCGCGCCGGCCGCCAGGGGGTTGGGGAAGGCGCCGCCGGCCACCAGTCCGGCGACGTGCGCGATGTCGTAGGCCAGCAGCGCGCCGGCCTCGCGCGCCGCCTGCGCGATGGCCGGGAAATCGAAGGCGCGTGGCACATAGCTGGCGCCCAGCATGACCAGTCGCGGCCGTTCGCGGCGTATCAACGCGGCGCTGGCGGCGTCGTCCAGGCACTGCTGCGCGTCGAGAAAGGGCAGCTCGACAGTGCGCAGGCCCAGGATCGAGGGCGCGCCCCGCTCCTGGTGGCTGACGTGGCCGCCGGCGCGGCGCGGCGTGATGGCGATCAGGTCACCGGGCCGGCACGCCGCGGCGTAGACGGCCAGATTGGCCAGCGTGCCGCTTTGCAGCCGGACCTCGGCCCAGCCGCCCTGGAAGACGCGGCAGGCGGCCTGTTCGGCCACGTTCTCCAGCTCGACGATGTCCTGCACGCCGGGCTGCTCGCGCACGGCGCCCTGGCCCATGGCCGGCATGGCGCCCAGCGGCAGGCCCAGCAAGGCCGCCGCGCGCGGGCTGGGCAGGTTCATGCCGGCATACAGCACCATGGCGCCGTGGGCCATCCGTTCGGAAAAGCCCGCGGCCAGCGCCTCGATGCGCGCCATGCCCGTTTCGCCGGCCGCGCTCATGACTCGGCCCTGGCGTTGGCGAACTTGTCGATGCCGATGAAGGCGTCGATCAGCAGCACCATCACGATGGCGACGTAGATGGTCGAGGCCGATACCGCGGCGATCAGCGGATCCACGGTGTACTCGACGTAGTTGAGGATCTTGACCGGCAGCAGGCTGAGCTGCGGGCTGGTGTTGAAGATGCTCAGCTCCACGTTCACCCATGACACCACGAAGGCGAACAGGCCGCCCGATACGATGCCGGGCTTGATCTGCGGCAGGGTGATGCGAAAGAAGGTCGAGAACGGAGAAGCGCCCAGGTCCTGGCTGGCTTCCTCCAGCGAGCGGTTCAGGCCCGAGAAGGACGACAGCACCAGCCTGACCACATACGGCAGCACCAGGATGACGTGGCCGGCCAGCAGGCTGGTGAAGGTGCGCGCGAAACCCAGCATCGAGGCGAACTGCAGCAGCGCCGCGCCGATGACGATATTGGGCAGCACCAGCGGCGACATCAGCAGGGTCAGCAGGGCGGAGCGGCCGGGGAACTGGCCGCGCGCCATCGCCAGCGCCGCGGCCGTGCCCAGCACCAGGGCGATGACGGTGGCGCCCAGCGCCAGCTGGGTGCTGTTGAGGATGGAGTCGATGTAGGTCGGGTCGCTCAGGAACGCGGTGTACCACTTCAGCGAGAAGCCTTGCGGCGGGAACGCCAGGCGGTTGGATTCGTTGAACGAGGTGGCGATGATCACCGCCAGGGGCACCATCATGTAGGTGATGGCGATCCACGCGGCGGCGTGCAGCAGGCACTTGCCCGGATGCAGGCGGGCGGCCGGTCGGGCGGGGGTCATGTGCGGCTCCATTGCAGCTTGCGCTCGAACACGTACGAGTACAGCGCGACGACGACGAACGCGGCGAACATCAGGGTGATGGCCAGGGCGGCGCCGAACGGGAAATTCATGAACGACACGTACTGCTCGTAGATCAGCATGGACATGACCTTGCCGCGCCCGCCCAGCATGACGCTGGGGGTGACGAATGCGCTCACGCTCAAAGTGAACACGATCACGCTGCCGGCCAGCACGCCCGGCAGGCTCAGCGGCAGCACCACCTTGCGGAACGTGGCCCAGGGGCCGCCGCCCAGGTCGGAGGACGCCTGCAGCAGCGAACGGTCGATGCCTTGCAGGGCGCTGGCGATGGACAGCACCATGAAGGGCACGAAGATATAGGTCAGGCCGATGACGACGGCGACGTCCGAGTAGAGAATGCGCAGCGGCTTGTCGATGACGCCCAGCCACAGCAGGGTGTTGTTGACGAAGCCGTTGCGTCCCAGCAGCACCATGAAGCCGAACGCGCGCACGATGTTGCTGGTGAACAGAGGCAGTATGACGGCGATGTAGATCAGCCGCCGGGTCAGCCTGCCGCGCACCACCATGACGGTGTAGTAGGCGATCAGGAAACCGAACGGCAACGCGATGGCGGTCACCACCGCGGAGATGAGCAGGGTGGCCCACAGCGTCGAGCGGTAAATTTCGGTCGACAGGATTTCCCAGTACGTCTGCAGGCTGAACTGCCCGGTGTCCGAAACGAAGCTGGACAGCCCCGCCACGCCCAGCGGGACCACGCAAAAGGCGAACAGGCAGGTGACCGGAATCAGCAACAGGCAGAAGATGTGTAGGCGGCTCAGATGCATATGCCCGCTCCGCCTCAGGCCGCGGCCGCGAACAGCGTGGGCGACTGGCCGAACCAGCCCACCCGGACCTGCGCGCCGCTGTGCGGCGCGCGCTGCCGCGGCCCGTCGGGCAGCTTGATCGCGACCTCGCTGGCGTCGGCCAGCCTGGCGTACACGCGCAAGGCGTCGCCCACGAAGATCGTGCGCGTCACGGTGGCGTCGAACGCAAGCGCCGGGGCCGCGCTGTCCGGGCCCAGGAAGGCCAGTTGCTCGGGACGCGCCAGCAGGCGGTAGCGCCCCGGCTGCGCGGCCTGCGGCAACACGCCGACCGGCTGGCCGTCGGCGCCCAGGGTCAGCGCGCCGTCGGCGTGGGCCCGCACGTCGATCAGGTTGGCCTCGCCGATGAAGTCCGCCACGAACAGGCTGGATGGCGTGCGGTAGATGTCGGCGCCGGTGCCGATCTGCTCGATGCGGCCGGCGTTCATCACGGCGATGCGGTTGGCCATGACCAGCGCTTCTTCCTGGTCGTGCGTGACGAATACGAAGGTGATGCCCAGCTGTTCCTGCAGGCGCTTGAGCTCGATCTGCATGTGCTTGCGCAGCTTGAGGTCCAGCGCGCCCAGGGGTTCGTCGAGCAGCAGCACCTTGGGGCGGTTCACGATGGCGCGCGCCAGCGCCACACGCTGCTGCTGGCCGCCGGACAATTGCGCCGGGTAGCGCGCGCCGTGGTCGGGCAGGCCCACCAGTTCCAGCATCTCGGCCACGCGCGTGGCGGTCTCGGCCTTGCCCACGCCGGCGCGCTGCAGCCCGTAGGCCACGTTGGCGGCCACCGTCATGTGCGGAAACAGCGCGTAGTTCTGGAACACGGTATTGACGGGCCGGCGGTGCGCCGGCACGCCCTGCACGGCGCGCGACTCGATCAGCACCTCGCCGCTGCTGGGCTGCGCGAAACCGGCGATGCAGCGCAGCAGCGTGGTCTTGCCGCAGCCGCTGGGGCCCAGCAAGGCGAGAAACTCGCCCTGCGCCACGTCCAGGTTGATGTTGTCCAGGGCCGTGACGGCGCCGTAGCGGCGCGTCAGGGCGCGTATGCTCAGGATGGAGTCGGTCATGGTGCGTCGCGGCTCAACGGCGGCCGATGTTCTTGTTCCAGGCGTCGGTCAGCGCTTCGCGCTTGGCGTTCAGCGCCAGCCAGTCGGGGATCACCACGTCGTCGATCGTCCCTTGCGCGCCCCACGGCATGTACTGGGCCACGTCGGGCGGCAGCTTGACGTCCTTCACGTACGGGCCGGCGTAGAAGGTGCGCGCCAGGCAGCTGGCGGTTTCCTGCGTGAAGATGCCGTTGATGAATTGCTCGGCCAGTTCGCGGCGCGGCGTGCCGTGCACCAGGTGCACGCGGATATCGTTGGCCACCGCGCCATCGGACGGCGCCACGTATTTCAGCGGCTGGCCGTTCTTGATCAGCGTCCAGGCGCTGGTCGAGAAGTGCGGGCTGACGGCGATTTCCTCGTTCTGGAACATGTTGGTGGCGGTGCCGGAGCTGTTCCAGAACGCCGCGACCTTCAGCTTGCGGATCTGCTCGATGGCCGGCGCGGGGTTGTCCAGCCCGCCGCCATACAGCTTGGCCAGGTGCGCCAGCAGCGGAATGCCCATGGCGTTGTCCGGCGAGGGCAGGGCCACCAGGTCGGCGTACTCGTCCTTCCAGAGGTCCTTCCAGCTGGTCGGCGGCGTCTTGACCAGCTCGGTGTTGTACAGGATGCCCAGCGCGTAGTAGCCGGTGCTGGCGGCGTAGATCTTGCCGTCGTCCTGGTACCTGGCCTGCGGGATGGCGTTCTCGAGGTTGGGCATGCGGGCCGGGTCCAGCGGTTCGAGCAGGCCCGCCTTCCAGGCCAGCTCGGAGATGCCGCCGTCCATCCACGCCACGTCGATGACCGGCGCGGATTTCTGCTGGTTCAGCTTGGTCATGGTCAGCGCCGAGGCGCCGGGATCGGTGATCACCTTCACGCCCGTGGCCGCGGTGAACGGCTTGATCACGCATTCGGTAATCGTTTTCTCGCCGATGCCGCCGTAGACGGCCACCGTCAGCGGCCCCTTGTCGGCGGCCCAGGCGCCGCCCGCGGCGCAGGCCAGCGCGGCGACCATCGCGCGCGCGAAACAATGCTTGCTTGCTGGTTTCATCGTTGTTCCTCCTGTGTCCGGTCCGGCGGCGCGGCGCGCCGTCAGACGTAGAAATGCGAGTTGTTGATCAGCAATACGGTGGTGGGTCTGTCCCAGCCGTTGCGCCATCGGTGCAGCACGTTGCGGCGGCAGCCGAAGGTGTCGCCGGCGCTGAGCTGGAACGAGTTGCCCTCTACATCGACCTGGAACTTGCCGGTGATGACGTGCAGGATTTTTTCGCCGGGCGAGGAATAGAACTCCTCGCCCGATCCGCCCTGCGCGCCCAGTTCCAGCAGGTAGCCTTCCATGTGCTCGCAGGTCGGCGGCGTGATGCGGTATTTCGTGACCCGCTGGTCGCGGAAGTTCAGGCGCTTGCGCGCCGCTTCGCGCACCACCATGCCGCTGGCGTCTTCGTGTTGCGGGCCGTTGAAGAACAGCTCGGCGCCGTCGATGCCCATGGCCTGGCAGATGGTGCGCAGGGTGCGCACCGATGGCGAGTTGATGCCGCGCTCGATGTTGCTGAGCGTGCCCAGCGACAGGTCGGAGCGAGCAGCCAGCTCCTGCATGGTGATGCCCAGGCGCTTGCGCGTTTCGCGCAGGCGCACGCCCAGGGCAAGGTCGTCGGCGTTGATGCTGGCGGTGCTGAAGGCGTCGGTCATCGTGGTCGAATTTTCAGAATTCTGAAAATTCTGCCTTCCAAGCCAACCGACTCGCTAGTGGTAATAACCCTGGGGCGGCGCTAACTTCATAATTCTAAAAATCTTTCGTGGCCACGTCCGGTGCGGACCCCGCCAGGCTGCGCAGCGCCGCCTCGCATTTGCGCCGCAGGTGGCCGCGCATGAGGTCGGCCAGCCGTTCGGCGTCGCGCGCCTGCAGGGCGTCGGCCATCGCCATGTGCTCGCGCATCGCCTGGTCCCACTTGTGGCGGTCTTCGTTGGAAACGAAGCGCAGGTTCTGGATGCGCGTGTTCTGCGCGTCGTACAGCTGCTTGAGCAGGGCGTTGTGCGCGGCCAGGCCGATGCGCTCGTGGATGGCGCGGTTGGTGCGGAAGTACGACGGCAGGTCGCGTCGCGCGTGGCTGGCCATCATCTCGTAGGTCAGCGCGCGGATCTCGGCGATCTCCTGGTCGGTGGCGCGCGCGCAGGCCAGGCGGCACGACATTTCCTCCAGCCCGCCGATGACTTCGAAGGCTTCGCGGATATCGGCGGCGGACAGGGCCACCACCTGGGCGCCGCGTTTCGGTTCGATGCGCACCAGGCCCTCGGCCGCCAGCGCGCGCAGCGCCTCGCGCAGCGGCGTGCGCGACACGCCGAGCTGGTCGCACAGCGCGCGTTCGTTGAGCCGCGCGCCGGGCGGGAAATCACCCTGGATGATGCGTTCGCGCAGGCGGGCGGCCACGGTGGCGGGCAGGGTGCCGCTGCTCGTGGCGCCTGCGGCGCAGGCGTTGCCGGAGGGCATCAGGCTGGCTTCGAGGCTCATTGGTATACCGGATTTCGGAAATCTGCCTGCGACTATACGTGGGTCGATCGCGCCCCGATCATGCGTGAATACCCTAGGTCATCGTGCCGATTCAATAGGCTAGAGTGGCATGAGCCCGGCGCAGGATGGCCGGGCCTGTATCGCCCGCCCGCGTCGCGGCTTGAGTTGGTATACCAATAATCCAATGCGAGGCCTTGCATGCTTGCCCTGAACCCGCATCCGTCCGGTCGTCACTTCCTGCAGATTCCCGGTCCCACCAACGTGCCGGATCGCGTGCTGCGCGCCATCGACCAGCCCACCATCGACCATCGCGGCCCCGCGTTCGGCCAGCTGGGGCTGGCGGTGCTGGCCGGGCTGAAGCACGTGTTTCGCACCGACTCGCCGGTGCTCATCTTTCCCGCGTCCGGCACCGGCGCCTGGGAGGCCGCATTGGTCAATACGCTGTCGCCGGGCGATACCGTGCTGATGGCCGAGACGGGCCATTTCGCCAGCCTGTGGCGCCGGCTGGCCGGCCGCCTGGGCCTGGAGGTCGATTGCCTGGAAAGCGACTGGCGCCATCCGGCCGACCCGCAGGCCATCGGCGCCAGGCTGGCGCAGGACGCGCAACACCGCATCAAGGCCGTGTGCGTGGTGCACAACGAAACCTCCACCGGCGTCACCAGCGACATCGCGGCGGTGCGCGCGGCCATCGACCAGGCCGGGCATCCCGCCTTGCTGATGGTCGATACGATTTCCTCGCTCGGCTCGATCGATTATCGCCACGACGAATGGGGCGTGGACGTAACCGTGGCCGGCTCGCAGAAAGGGCTGATGCTGCCGCCCGGGCTGTCGTTCAACGCCATCGGCCCGCGTGCGCTGGCCGCCGCCGGGCAGGCCCGCCTGCCGCGTTCGTACTGGGACTGGCGCGAGATGCTGGCGGCCAACGAGCGCGGCTACTTTCCGTACACGCCCGCCACCAACCTGCTTTATGGCTTGCACGAAGCGCTGGCGATGCTGCGCGAGGAAGGGCTGCCGCAGGTCTACGCGCGCCATCGCCGCCACGCGCACGCGACGCGGCTGGCGGTGGCCGCCTGGGAGCTGGAGCTGCTGTGCCTGGATCCGGCCCAATGCAGCCCGGCGCTCACGGCGGTCCTGATGCCGGGCGGCCACAGCGCCGATGCATTTCGCCAGCGGGCGCTGGAGCGTTTCGATATCTCGCTGGGGCAGGGCCTGGGCAAGCTGGCCGACCGCGTATTCCGCATCGGCCACCTGGGTTATTTCAACGACTTGATGCTGTGCGGCACGCTGGCCGGCGTCGAGATGGGCCTGGCGGCCGCGGGTGTGCCGCACCGCGCCGGCGGCGTGCAGGCCGCCATGGCGTTCCTGGCCCAGACCCCGGCCGGGCAGCCTGCCTGAACCGCATCATGGAGAGGATAGCGATGAACCCCCTCATGCAGCAGGCGATCCAGTTCGCCAACGATCACGAAACCGCCTGGGACCGCAGCGCCCAGGGCAACTTCGGCGTGCATCTCGAGGATCCGCCGCCCTGGAACCGCCTGCTGGGTCCGGTGCACGATCGCGGCCCGGTCTCGGGCGTGGTGGTGGTCGACGGCCGGACGCTGGCGTCGTGGGGCGAGCCCGAGCGCGCCGACCTGACCTTCAGCGTGGCCAAGCTGTACCTGTCCATCCTGGCCGGCGTGGCGCACGACCGCGGGCTGCTGCCGGACGTGGACGAGCCGGTGGGCCGGCGCGTGCCGGGCATCGGCTTCGACGCCGGGCGCAATGCGCGCATCACCTGGCGCCATTTGCTGCAGCAGACCAGCGAATGGGAGGGCGAGCGCTTCGGCGTGCCCGACCAGGCCGACCGCTACCGCGCGGTGGCCTTCGGCATCCCGCCCGACGGCAGGAAGGGCGACGCACGGCCGCTGCAGGAGCCCGGCACCTACTGGGAATACAACGACGTACGCATCAACCAGCTGTCGTATGCGCTGCTGCATCTGTTTCGCCGGCCCCTGCCCGAGGTGTTTCGCGAGGCGGTCACGCGGCCGCTGGGCGCCAGCGAGGACTGGCAGTGGGTGGGCTACGACAATGCCTGGGTGGAGATCGACGGCGTGCGCATGCCGTCGGTGCCGGGCGGCACGCACTGGGGCGGCGGCATGTCGATCAGCGCGCGCGACCAGGCGCTGATCGGCCGCATGCTGCTCGACGAAGGCCGCGCGGCCGATGGCCGGCAGGTGCTCTCGCCGGCCTGGATCCAGGCGATGCGCACTCCCTGCGACATCGCGCCCTACTACGGCTACCTGATCTGGCTCAACCACGAAAGGAAGGTGTTTCCCAGCGTGCCGGCGTCCAGTTTCTTCGGCATCGGCGCGGGCAGCTCGTTCACCTGGGTCGAACCCGAGCGGCGCATGGTGGTCATCGTGCGCTGGCTGGATGCCGCCTACGCGGACGCGCTGTTCGGCCGGATCCTGGCGGCGGTCGACGCCCATCGGGCCGGGTAGGCGCGGGCGGACGCGGCGCCGTTTCGTTCCGGCGCCGCCGCGTTCAATCCAGCCGGGTCTGGCGCGGACCGGCGAAGGGGATCTCCATGCCGTCCTCGCCGAAGAAGATATTGCCCCGGTAGATCTCCCCGACTTCGCGCACGATCCGCTCGCGCATGCCGGGGTGGTCGAACTGTTCTGTCACGTGCGAGATGACCAGGTTGCGCACGTTGGCCTCGGCGGCCAGCTCGGCCAGTTCGCGGTGCCCCATCGTGAACGCGGCGAAGGTCTTGCTGGGGGCGGTGCCCGAGACGTAGTGGCACATATGGACCAGGACGTCGCAATCCTGGGCCAGCTCGCGCAGCGCGCGGCTGGGGCCGGTATCGCCGGAATAGACGAAGGATTGGCCGTCCGCGTCCAGGCGGTAGCCATACGACACCAGGTGCGGCGCGAAATGGTTCACGGGCGCCACGCGCACGGTCCAGCCCGGCGTGCGCACCACCGCGTCCGCGGCCAGCTCGTGCAGGCGGGGCTGCGGGCGCGCGCGCCTGCCCGTGCCGCCGCGCGCCTGGTACACGTCGATGCTGCACTGGTTCTCGGTGCGCGAAATCAGGTCCGGGCCGAAGGCGCCGTCGTCGCCGATCAGGCGCTCGGTGATCAGCGTCAGCGGCGGCGGTCCGTAGACGTCCATGTCGTCGATCCTGCCCACGCCCTGGTCCCAGCGGGTGAGCAGCAGGCGCGGATAGTCGCCCATGTGATCGTAATGGTGGTGGCTGAAGAAGGCGTGCGAGACCTGGGTGGCGCGCACGCCCAGTTCGAGCATGCGATGGTGCGCGCCGAAACCGTGGTCGAAGACCAGGTATTCGTCACCGACGCGCACGAGATAGCCCGAACACATGCGCCGCAGCGACGGCGTGGGCGTGCCGGTGCCCAGTAACCACAGATTCATGCTGGTTCCTCGTTATTCGGCCGCGATGCCGAGTTCGTCGATGAAGCGCGCGTACTTCTTCTGCTCGGCGGCCACGAAATCGCCGAAGGCCTGCGCGCTCATCGGCTTGGTTTCCACGCCTTGCCTGGCCAGCGCCTGCCTGATGTCGTCGGAGGCCAGGGCCGCGGTGATGCGCTCGTGCAGCGCGGCCTGGACCGGCGCCGGCACGTCGCGCGGCGCGAAAAAGCCGAACCAGCCCGCCAGGTCCAGCCGCGGGTAGTCCCGCGCGGCCAGCGCCGGCACCTCCGGCAAGGCGGGGCTGGGCTGGCGGGCGGTGACGCCCAGCGCGGTCAGCTTGCCGTTCTTGACGAACGGCACCGCCGGCGGCATGCCCGAGAAGTAGATGCTGACCACGCCGCCCACCGTATCGGTGACCGCCTGGCTGCCGCCCTTGTACGGGACGTGCAGCAGCTGGATGCCCGCCTCGCGCGCCAGCAGCGCGCCAGCGATATGGGCCGGGCTGCCGGGGCCTGCCGAGGCATACGAAAGGCGGTTGGGCCGGGCCTTGGCCAGCGCGACCAGTTCGGCGATCGAGCTGGCGCCGACCGCGGGGTTGGCCACCAGCAGCAGCGGTGTCGAGCCGGCCATCGCCACGGGCGCGAAGTCGCGCGCCACGTCGTAGCTCACGCCTTTCTGCACGATGGGGTTGATGACCATCTCGGACGTGTAGCCCAGCAGCAGGGTATTGCCGTCGGCCGCCGCGCGGGCCACGGTCGACGCGCCGATCGACCCGGCCGCGCCGGGCTTGTTCTCGACCACGATCGCCTGCCCGGATTGCTCGCCCAGTTTCTTTGCGACCAGCCTGGCGATGACGTCGCCGGTTCCGCCCGGCGCGTAGGGCACGACGATGCGCAGCGGCTGGTCGGACGGTGCGGCGCCGGCCTGCGCCACGACGCCGGCCAGCGCGAACGCGGTGGTGATGATGGCCATCGCGCCCCTGAGCCGCGAAGGTCTGTGTACATGCTGCATGGCATTCCCCGTATGGTGGTTTTGCTGAGATGCATGATTTTCGTGTGATTCAAGCGTTTGAAGTGATACCATTTTTGTTATGTAAAACCCAGGGTTTACCCGCAATGCGCGACCTTGCCCATAGCGACCCGGTGCCGTTTGCCCGGCTGCGGTTTCGCGACCTGCAGTTGCTGCGCGAGATCGCCGCGGCGCGCTCGCTGACCGCCGTGGCCGAACGGCGCGGGCTCACGCAGCCGGCGCTCAGCCGCACCTTGCGCGATATCGAGGCGGAGCTGGGCGCCCAGGTGTTCTCGCGCGAACGGGGCGCGCGGCTGGCGCCCACGGCGGTGGGCCGGCACATCCTGGCGCGCGTGGACCTGCTGATGGCCGACGCCGGCGCGCTGCACAGCGAACTGCGCGCGTTCGAGGAGGGGCGCGGCGCCCACCTGCGCCTGGGAGTCATCCCGTTCGTGTCCAACGCCCTGATGCAGGAAGTGCTCAAGACCCTCACGGGCGAGCCGCTGCGCATGTCGGTGAGCACCTTCGAAGGCGCCACGGACCAGTTGGTGCTGGCCCTGCGGCGCCAGGAGCTCGACATCGTGATCGGGCGGCTTTCGGCGGACGCCGGCGCCGATACGCTGGCGCAGGAAGGCCTGTTCTCGCAGACCGCGTCGATCGTGATGAGCGAGGCGCTGTACGAGCGGCGCGCCAGCCTGACGCTGGCCTCGCTGCACGGCCACCCATGGGTGCTGCCGCCGGCGTCCAGCCCGACGCGCATGGCGTTCGTCGAGGCCTTCGTCAGCCGCAACGCCGTCGCGCCGGTGGCGCGCATCGAAACCACCTCGGCGCGCCTGGTCCATTCGGCCATCAGCAGCAACATGGCGTCGCTGGGCTTGCTGCCCCTCGATATCGGGCAGGAGCTCGAACGCTGGGGCGGCGTGCGCTGCATGGCCTTCCCCGTCCCGTTCCGCATGCCGACCGTGGGCCTGATCGTGCTGGCCGAACGCCGCACGCTGGCCATGAACCGGGTGGTGCGCGATGTGTTGCATCGCTGCATTGCGCGGGTGGCGGCCTACGCCTGAGCGCCACGCGCCGCTTCTCAAATTGCGCGCCAGCCGTTACGCTGGCAAACGGCGCCGCCACAGACCGTGGGCTGCCGGCTGTCCGATGGGCACACTCCTGGGAGTTGGATATGTTGCGATTGCGCTATCTGCTTGTGAGTCTGCTGTATCTGGGAGTGATCTGGGCCGGGCCGGCGCAGGCGCAGGCCAAGCTGGACAACGCCCGGCTCGACCAGTTGCTGGCGCCGGTGGCCCTGTATCCGGATTCGCTGCTGTCGCAGGTGCTGATGGCCGCCACCTATCCCGACGACGTGGCCGCCGCGGCCAAATGGTCCGCTGATCATCCCAAGGATTCGGGCGACGCCGCCGTCAAGGCCGCCGAGGACCAGTCCTGGGATCCCAGCGTCAAGTCGCTGGTGGCGTTTCCATCGGTCATGGATCTGATGGGGCGCCAGCCGCAATGGGTCAAGTCGCTGGGCGATGCCTTCCTGGCGCAGCCCGACGATGTCATGAATTCCGTGCAGCGGCTGCGCGCCGAGGCCAGGAAGGCCGGCACGCTGACCAGCAACAAGCAGCAGAAAGTCACCACCACCGAAAGCGCCGGCAAGACCGTCGTGGTGGTCGAGCCGGCCGATCCGCAAGTGGTCTACGTGCCCAGCTACAACCCTGCGGTGGTGTACGGCACCTGGCCGTACCCGGCCTATCCGCCCTATTACTATCCGCCGCCGCCCGGTTCGGCCTTCGCGACCGCCCTGATCGGCGGCATCGGCTTCGGCCTGGGCGTGGCGGCGGTCGATTCCATGTGGGGCGGTTTCAACTGGGGCCACAATGACGTCGATATCGACGTCAATCGCTACAACAACGTCAACATCAACCACCGCATCGACACCAGCAACACGCGGGTCGATTGGCAGCACAACGCCGCCAATCGCGGCAGCGCGCCGTACGCCGACAGCGCCAGCCGCCAGCGCTTCGATGCGCAGCGCCAGGCCGGCCAGCAGCGCCGCGCGCAGGCCGGTCAGCGCGCTGGCGGGGGGGCGATCGACGCCGAGCGGCAGCGCGCCGCGCAGGCGTTCGAGGGGCATACGGGCCATGCCATCGCCGGTTACGGCGGCCCAGGGCATGGCGGCGAGCGTGCCGGGGCGGCAGGGCGCGACGCGCGGCCGCAGGCCAGCCGGCCGGGCCAGGCGGGCGCCGGACAGCGGCAGGCAGGCCAGCACAATCCGGTCCACACGGACGGCATGCAGCGCCAGCGCGCCGACCAGGCGGCGGCGCGCCAGCGGGCCGAGCAATTCAACCGCACGCCGGCGCTGCACGACGCCGGCGATGGCGCGCGCATGCGCCAGCAGACCCAGCGCGGCGACTTCGCGCAGCAGCGTGGCGGCTTTGGCGGCCGCGGCGGCATGGGCGGCGGCGCCCACCATTTCGGTCACGGCCGGAGATGAGCATGCACAACAATCCTTCGATGGTCCGGCGCGCCCTGGGCGCTCTGGCGCTGACCTGGGCAGCCGCCGGCTCGGCCATGGCCCAGGCGCCTTACCCCACGGCCCAGGCCGCCGGCGATGCGCTGGTCGACGCCATCGCCACGTCCGACGACGCGGCGCTGGCCCGCGTGCTGGGCGCCAATTATCGCCAGGTGTTCCCGCCCGGCGACCACACGCAGGCGATCTACCGTTTCCTGGCCGCCTGGGCCGACCGCCACGACATCCAGAGCGAGGGCGATCGCCGTGCCTGGCTGGCGGTGGGGCAGTCGGGCTGGACCTTTCCGGTTCCGATGGCGCGCGGCGGCCAGGGCCAATGGCGCTTCGACCTGCAGGCGGGCGTGGCCGAAATGCGCCGGCGCACTATCGGGCGCAACGAACTGGCTGCCATCGACGGCGTGCGGCAGCTGGCGCAGGCGCAGGCGCGCTATGCGCAGGGCCCGGGACAGGGGCGCTACGCAAGCCGGCTGGTCAGCCGGCCCGAGCATCGCGACGGCCTGTACTGGCCGGCGACCGGGCAGGCCGACGCGCCGCCCTTCGGGCCCGACGCCTTGGCCATGGGCGCGGACACGCCGCTCGACCAGGCGTATGCCGGCTACCGGTTCCGGGTGGAGGCGTCGCCCGACGGCAAGGATTTCCGCGTGGTGGCCTGGCCGGCCCAATACCGGCGCAGCGGCGTGTACACCTTTGCCGCCGATGCCAGCGGCCAGGTGCTGCAGCGCGACCTGGGCGGCGCGGGCGCGGTGGGCATGCGCGCCGACCTGGCCGGCTGGCAGCCGGTCGCGCAGTAGCAGCCTGGCCGTTCAGGCGGCCAGCGCCGTGCGCGACTTGCCGGCCGACTTGGCCAGGTACAGCGCCCGGTCGGCCGCCTTGAGGATGTCCGTCATTTCCTCGCCATGGCGGGGCACCAGCGCGATGCCCGCGCTGCCGCCGATGTGGACCGGGCGCGGCGTTCCCAGGTCGTAAGGCTCGCAGATCCGCGCCACGATGCGATCGCCCAGCGCGGTGGCGCAGCCCTCGTCGCAATCCCGCACCAGCAGCACGAACTCGTCGCCGCCGATGCGCGCGATCGTCGCGTCGGCCGGCGCGAGCTCCGTCAGCCGCGCCGCCACGTCCCGCAGCAGCCGGTCGCCGGCGGCATGGCCGTGGGTGTCATTGACCGCCTTGAACCCGTCGAGGTCCAGGTACAGCAGGGCGAACTCGTTGCCGTCGCGGCGCGTCGCCGCCACGGCGCGCTCCAGCGCGAAGCCCAGCCGAAGCGATTGAGCAGCCCGGTCAGCGCGTCGCAGTGCGCCAGCCGGTCGTTGTCGCGCTCGGCCTGCATGGTCGCCACCAGCATGCGATTGAAGCGGTAGGCCGCCACCGTCATGCTGGCCAGGTAGAGCGGCAATTGCACGCTGACGATCCACAGGCTGTGCTCGCCGGTGAACCAGGGCAGGGTGGTGCAAGGCCCCAGGCTCACGCAGATCATCAGCGCGGTCAGGCGCGGCGCGCTGAAATTGCGGAAACAGATGCCGCCCACCATGGCGGCGGCGGACAGGCAGGCCAGGATCGCCGCGACCCAGTCGCCGCTGGCCACGCTGATGAGCGTGCCGTAGCCCACGCTGCACGCCCATAGCACGGTCAACGCGATATAGGCGTCGGTATGGGTGGGCCGGCCGGCCGCGGCGGCGCGGCGCGCCGATACCAGCACGGCCGCGCGCGCCAGGCAGCAGGCCAGCTCGAACGCCAGCCAGGCGATGAACGGCGCCTGCGGCAGGCGGATGGCGATGATCAGCGCCACCAGCACGCTGTTGAGCACGCCGCCCACGAAGATGGAAATCGTGCCGAACAGGCCTGCGAGCAGCGCCTGGCGGATATCGTCCGGCACGTTCCGTCCGGGATCGGCCAGCCAGCGAGTCACAGGCCAGGCAGGGGGGCTGTAGAGGCGGTCGGTGCGGTACATGCGGCGGGCGCCTGGGGTGCGCGAGAGGAAGTTTCGCGACGGTACAACGTCCTTGCCCGCTTGTATATGGCGCCGTTGCCGGCGTTGCGAACGGCTCAGCCGGCGCTGTCCGGCCGCGCCGCCGCGGCGTTCTCGTGCGCCAGCAGCCAGCGCTTGCGCTCCAGCCCCCAGGCGTAGCCCTTGAGCGCGCCATCCTTGCCGATGACACGGTGGCAGGGCACGATGATGGCGATGGGGTTGGCCGCGTTGGCGCCGCCGATGGCGCGCGCGGCCTGGCGGTCGTCATGCCCCAGTTGCCGCGCCAGCGCGCCGTAGCTGGTGACCGCGCCGGCCGGAATCTGGCGCAGCGCCTGCCATACGCGCCGCTGCAGCGCGCTGCCGCCGGTGGCGGTGGCAATGCCGTCCAGCGCGTCGCACTGTCCCGAGAAATAGCGCGCCAGCGCCGCGGCGATGGCCGCCGGGGCCGGCGCCTCGCGCAGGGTGTATGTCCCGTAGTGCAGGTGCAGCAGCCGCCGCAGGCGCTGCGGCGAGTCGGCGAACTCCAGCGCGCGCACCTGTTGCCGGTCGTCGGTGACCAGGCTCAGGGCGCCGAGGGGCGATTCGAGTTGGGCCTGAAAGAATTGCATGGTGCGCTCCTGGTTTGATGGCGCCTTGACTGTAGGCGGCGCGCGCGCGCCGCGCATCCCGGCGCTTGCGGCCGAATTCAGGCGCCGGCGCGCCGCAGCGTGAAGTTGATGCGCTGGCGGCCCAGCAGCGCGTGCTCGCCGTCGGCCAACGGCATCACGCCGTGGTAGCGCAGCCGGTCCACGCCGCCCCATACGGCCACGTCGCCGTGCAGCAGCGGCACGCGCGCCGGGCGTTCGTCGCGCCGCGCGCCGCCGAACAGGAACATGGCGGGCAGGCCCAGCGACACCGACACGATGGGCGCGCCGAAGTCGCGCTCGTTCTTGTCCTGGTGCAGAGACATGCGCGCGCCGGGCGCATAGCGGTTGATCAGGCAGGCGTCGGGATCGAAGCCGGCAAATCCCGCTTGCACCGCCGCCTCGCGCGCCAGTTGCGCGAACGCCCGCGGCATCGGCGGCCAGGGCAAGCCGGTCTGCGGATCGTCGGGCCGGTAGCGGTAGCCGTGCGCGTCGGTGGTCCAGCCCAGCGCGCCGCAATTGGTCAGCGCCACCGACATGGTGAAACCGCCCGGCGTGACCATATGGCGCAGCGGCGCCTGCGCGACGATCGCGCGCAGGGCGGGCAGCAAGGCGTCCAGCCAGGGCAGGGCGAAGCCGCGCAACACCCACGCCTGCTCGCCCAGGCGCGTGCGGATGCCGGTTTGTTCGGCGTCGAAGAGGTCGGCTTGCATGGCGCTGCGTCTCAGGTGGCGTCGTGGAAGATGATGCCTATCGTATAGCGTTGGCCGGCCCGCAGTGCGCTTACCCCATGGCGCAGGCTGGCCTGCACCGGCCCGCGCGCGCCTTGCGCCGGCCGCCGGTTGACCGCGAAGACCAGCGCGTCGCCCTGCGTCAGCGGCATGACCTCGGCGCGCGCCGCGTGCCCGGCGCGCTGCTCGGTCATCACGAACTCGCCGCCGTCGAAGTCGCGGCCTGGCTGGGACAGCAGGATGGCTACCTGCAAGGGGAAAACCCGTTCGCCGTACAGGTCCTGGTGCAGGCAGTTGTAATCGCCCGGGCCATACTTCAGCAGCAGCGGCGTGGGGCGCGTCTGGCCGGCCTGGTGGCAGGTGTGCAGCCAGTCGGCGTGCCGCGCCGGATAGCGCACGGGGTCGCGCAGCGCCGCATTCCAGCGATTGGCCACGGCCGCCAGCCGCGGATAGAACGCGGTGCGCAACTGCGCCACCAGCGGCGGCAGCGGGTAGGCGAAATACTGGTACTCGCCGCGGCCGAAGCCGTGCCGGGCCATGACGATGCGGCTGCGGAACAGCCGCGGCTGTGTGTACAGGGAGGCCAGTTCGCCGCACTCGCGCGCGTCCAGCAGGCCGTGCGCGACGGCGGCGCCGCGCGCATCGAGCGCGGCTTGCAGGGCAGGCCAGTCCAGCGCGCCGATGCGCGCCTGCACCGTGTCTGGGCAAGTATCCATATCGGCCAGTCTAGCGCCGTGCGGGCGCGCCGGCCTCCCGCGGCTTGCGGTCGAATTCGGCCGCACCCTCGTGTCCGCGTCGCGGGCGGCGCCACAGCGCTACATTAGCGGCAGTGGCGCCCGCCGGGCGCCGGGAGAGCAGCGATGCAATGGGTCTTGGTCAGTGCCTGCCTGCTGGGCCGGCCGGTGCGCTACGACGGACGCGATGCCGCCACCGGACATCCGGTGCTGGCGCGCTGGCAGGCCGAGCGGCGCGTGGTGGCGGTTTGCCCGGAAGTCGCCGGCGGGCTGCCCACGCCGCGCCCGCCGGCGGAAATCGCCGCCGGCGCCGGGGGCGCCGCGGTGCTGGACGGTCTGGCGCAGGTGCGCGAGGCCTCGGGCGTCGACGTCAGCGCGGCCTTCGTCGAGGGTGCGCGGCAGGCGCTGGCGCTGGTGCGCGAGCGTGGCATCCGCGTCGCCGTGCTCAAGGAAGGCAGCCCGTCGTGCGGCAGCGGATTCACATACGATGGCAGTTTCAGCGGCGCGCGTATCGCGCGCGAAGGCGTGACGGCGGCCTGCCTGACGCGCGCCGGCGTGCGCGTGTTCAGCGAGCATGAGCTCGACGCCGCCCAGGCCTGGCTGAGCCAGCTTGAAACCGGCGCCTGAGGTTCAGCGCGCCAGCACCAGCAGGCGGCCGGGCAGGGTGGGATGCGCCAGCACGTCGGTCTCGATGCCGTAGACGCGCCGCATGTTGTCCGGCGTCAGCACTTCGTCGGGCGGCCCCAGTGCGGCCAGCCGCCCGTCGGCCAGCAGCGCCAGCGTGTCGCACCAGCGCGCCGCCTGGTTGATGTCGTGCACGATCACCAGCACCCCCATGCCGGCCTCGTGGGCCAGCGCGCGCGCCGTGGCCAGCAATTCCATCTGGTGCCTGGGGTCCAGGTTGGAAATGGGCTCGTCCAGCATGAGGTAGCGGGTCTGGCCGGGTGCGCGCATGGCATGGCATTGCGCCAGTACGCGCGCGAATTGCACGCGCTGCTGCTCGCCGCCGGAGAGCTGCGGATAGCGCCGTTGCGCCAGATGGGTCACGCCCGCCCGCTCCAGCGCGTCGCGCACCAATTGGCGCACGGCAGCCGGATCCAGTTCCGGAAACGGATAGGCGCCCATGCCGACCACGTCTCTGACGCCCAGGTCGAACGACAGCGAGGGTTTCTGCGGCAGCACGGCGCGGCGGCGTGCCAGCTGCCGCGCATTGAAGGCCGCCAGGTCCGTATCGCCCAGGAGGACCTGGCCCGAGCGTGGCGCCAGTTCGCCGGCCAGCGCCGCCAGCAGGGTGGACTTGCCGGCGCCGTTGGCGCCCAGCAGGCCCACCAGCGCGCCGGGCGCCAGCGTCAGCGAGACGTCGGCGAGGATGGGGGCGCCGCCACGCGCCAGGGTCAGATTGCGGGCTTGCAGGGTCATGGGCGTTGCTGCGTTCAGAGACGGCGGCCGCGCGCCAGCAGCCACAGGAAGAAGGGGCCGCCCACCAGGCTGGTGACCAGCCCGATGGGAAGTTCCGCCGGCACGATCACCACCCGCGCCAGCCAGTCCGCCAGCGTCAGGGCCAGGGCGCCGGCCAGCATCGAGGCCGGCAGCAGCCAGCGGTGATCGGCGCCCAGCGTCATGCGTATCAGGTGGGGCACCACCAGGCCGACGAAGCCGATGCCGCCGGTGGCCGCCACCAGGGGGCCGACGATCAGCGCGGTGGCCACCACCAGCCGCCGCCGTACCGAGCGCAGCGCGAAACCGAGGTGGTGCGCCTCGCGCTCGCCCAGCAGCAGGGCGTTCATGGCGCGCCACTGGCGCATCAGCCACCACGACCACAGCAGGGTCCAGGGCGCCAGAAACGCCAGCAGCGACCAGCGCGCGCCGGCCAGGCTGCCCATGCTCCAGAACGTGAGGTCGCGCAGCTGCGCGTCCGAGGCCATGAAAGTCAGCAGGCCGATCACGCTGCCGGCCACCGTGTTGATGGCGATGCCGGCCAGCAGGAGGCCCGCCACGCCGTGCGCGCGGCGTCCCAGCACGTAGGCGCAGCCGGTTGCCAGCAGGCTGCCGGCGAAGGCCGCGGGCGCCGTGATGGCGAAGCCGCCGGAAGTCAGCACGATGGCCAGCACCGCGCCCATCGCGCCGCCGGCCGAAATGCCTACCAGCCCGGGCTCGGCCAGCGGATTGCGAAACAGCGCCTGCATGGCCGCGCCGCAGATCGCCAGCGCCGCGCCCGCCGTGGCCGCGAACAGCACGCGCGGCAGGCGGATGTCGAACAGCACGTTGCGCCACAGCGCATCCCGCGGCGTGCTGTCGCCGCCGACCAGGCGCGCCAGGTCGGCCAGCGGGATATGCACCGCGCCGCTGGCTGCGGCGAGAATGGCCACCGCCAGCAAGGCTGCGCCCAGCGCCAGCAGCAGCGCGACCGGATGGCGCCGGCTAGCGGGCGGGTGGGGTGCCGTGGCCAGCGACACAAGGCGTCTCCTTGAGTTGGCGGATCGCCTGCGGCAGGCGCGGGCCGGTTCCCAGCGCCAGCAGGTCGTCCATTACCACGATGCACTGGCGTTGCGCGGCGGGCGTGGCGGCGATTCCGGGTTGCGCGCGTAGTTTCTCCAGGCCGCCCGATGCCGCCAGCGAGGCCGCGGTCACCACGATGACCTCGGGCGCCAGCGCCCCGAGCGCTTCGGCCGACAGCGGCTTGTAGCCTTCCTGGCCGGCCAGCGCGTTGGCCAGCCCCGACAGGCGCAGCAGCAGGTCCGCCGCGGTGTCGCGCCCGGCGCCCAGGGGCGTGCCGGTGCGGTTCATCAGCAGCAGCGCGCGCGCGCCCGAGGCCGGCAGCGCCTCGGCCCGGGCCAGCTCGGCGTCGAGCCGGGCGGCCAGGCGCTCGCCCTCGGGGACGGCATCCAGCGCCTGGGCGATGGCGCGTATGCGCGCGTGCAGCGACTGGACCGACGCGCCGTCGGACACGACGGCGACGGGGACGCCCACCGCTTTCAGGCGCGCGATGGCGTCGGGCGGGCCAGCCTGTTCGGAGGCCAGCACCAGATCGGGCTCGAGTGCCAGCACCCCCTCGACCGGCACGGCCCGGTAGTAGCCGATGCGCGGCAGCCGCGTGGCCTCCGGCGGATACAGGCTGGACAGGTCGTCGCCGACCAGGCGGCCGCCCTGTCCCAGCGCATAGACGATTTCGGTGACGGTGCCGCCCAGCGTGACGACGCGCTGCGCCGGCGCAGCCTGCGCGGCGGCCCCGGCGCAGGCCATTGCCAACAGCCATGCCAGCAGGCGCTTCATGGCCTGCCTCACTGGGCCAGCGGCTGGCCGCACAGGCCAGACAGCAGTCGGCGCCAGGCGGCCAGCTCGGGCTTGCCGGGCTTGCGTTCGCCGAAGAACTGCACGATCAGCTCGCCGCCGGCCGTGTACAGCTCCAGCGAGGTGACCCAGCCGTCGCTGGTGGGTTTGCTGACCACCCAGGCCGAATCGACGGTCTCGGTGTTCAGGTGCAGGTTGAAGCGCGGGTCCAGCACGTTGTACCAGGGGCCGGTGCGGCGCAGGTTCTCGACCGGGCCGGTATGGATCTGGATCATGCCGCGGTTGCCCACGAAGCACATGATGGACAGGCCGCTGGCGGCAGCCCGCGTCAGCATGTGCTCGACCGTCGCGGCCGGCACCTGTTGCGCCAGGTCGGCGCCGGCGGCCTTCAGGGCCGCCAGCCGCGCCACCTTGAGCCTGCGCAGCAGCGGGAAGAACTCGTGCGTGTCCTGCATGGCCAGCCAGTCGCGCCGCAACGCGGCCGGGTCGTCCACGGCGGCGGCTTCGTCGGCGGGCGGATAGGGCTGCGGCTCGGGCCATTCGGGCTCGCCCGCGTAGCGCGCGACCAGCGCTTCCCAGGCCGCGCCGTCGGTCGCCTCGGTGCGGTAGACCTTGTGCACCGCCACGCCCGCGCCGTCGAAGAACTGCAGGCTGGTGTGGCCGTCCTGTTCGACGGCCCAGGCGCTGGCCCAACAGTTGAAGAACACGCGCAGGTCGATGTCCGGCCCCAGCACCAGGCCCACCGGCCCCTCGGCCTGGATGTCCTGGTAGCGGCCGTGCCGTTCATGCACGCACCAGTCGTTGCGGGTGAGGGCCATGACTTCGCCCAGCTCGCCCAGGTCGCGGAAGATGGCTTGCGGCTTGCCGCGCAGCGCGGTGACGCGCGCGCCGTTGCAGCCCGCCGCGACCCATTCGGCTTCCGAGACGCCGAGCGCCTGGGCCAGGTTGCGGGCGCGCTGGCCGGGCTGGCTGGCGGCCAGCTCGTCGTTGCGCTGGCGCAGCGCCGCGGCGCGGGTGGCAAAGGTCGGTTCGGTCATTGCATTCTCCAGGGTATGGTTCTGGCGCGGCGGCCCGGCGGCCGCCGCGCGCCGGGTTCAATACTGGTAGGTCAACGATACGCGCACGCTGCGGCCTGGCTCGGTGTACCAGTCTAACGGTCGCGGAATCGCGATGGCGCCCGCCGTGGGCACGTTGATGGCTTCCCAGTATTTCTTGTCGAACAGGTTGAACACGCCCGCCTGCAGCTGCAGGCCCTTGACGGCGGCCGGCCGCCAGTAGGCCGACAGGTCCACCACGCCGTAGCCCGGGGCCTGGAAATCGGCGTGGGGCGTGCCGGCGGAGGCCTCGGGGTACTGCACGTCGTCGCGGCGCGTGGCGGCCGTCAGCATGGCGTCGATGCCCCATTCGTCGCGCTGGTAGCCCAGGCCGAGGATGGCCTTGAGCGGTGGCACCGAATTCAGGTGCTGGCCGGTGTTTTCGTCCTTGCCCACGGCCCAGGCCAGCGAGCCCCAGGTACGCCAGTTGGGGGCGAACCGCCAGTGCGCCGAGGCTTCGGCGCCATAGATGCGCACGCGCGCCCGGTTGGCCAGCCCGGTGACGCCCAGCGGGTACTGGCCGTCCCAGGCCGGCTGCCATTGCGGCGAACCCTTGCCCAGCGGCACGCTCTTGTCGATGAAGTTCTGGTAGCGGTTGTCGAACAGCGACACGGCGCCGCCCAACTGATCGTCGCCCAGGCGGGCGCCCAGCTCCCAGCCCTTGCTGGTCTCGGGCTTCAAGGAGGGATTGCCCACGCGCAGGTAGGTTCCCGGGCCGCCGTAGTTGGTGTACAGCTCGGTGGCCGACGGCGCCCGGTAGCCGAAGCCGTATTGCGCATACAGCGTCAACGCCTCGCGCGCCTTCCAGGTGCCCAGCAGCTTGGGCGAGAAGCGGCCTCCCGACGACGGCGGCGGCAGCGCGCCGGCGTTGGGGTTGTTCTGGTAGCCGCCGCCTTGCTGGGGCTTCTGTTCGTAATGGTCGTAGCGCAGCGAAGGGGTCAGGGTGTAGCGGCCGTCGGCGAAGGCGATTTCGTCCTGCGCCCAGAGGGCCCACTGGCTGCCCTTGACGCGGGGCATGTCGGCCTGGTTGGTATGCAGCATGTCGCACAGGCGCGGCCCCATCGGCGCCGGCGTGCCGGGCGGGATGGCGGGGCAGTTGTCGTAGCCGTCCGAGTACTGCTCGGTGCGGTTGTCGTACCACTCGCCGCCTATGGTCACGCGCTGCGACACCACGCCTTCGAAGCGGCTGGAGAGCTCGCCGTTGACGCCGAAGATCGATTCCTGGATCGAGTTGCTGCGCCCATAGGGGCCGCTGGGATAGCCATAGAAGTATGGATCGCCGGGGCGGGCGTAGGCGCGTCCGTCGCGCGTGCGGCGGGCGTCCTGCGAGTTGTCCAGCCGCAGCCGCTGCCAGTACACCATGGCCCGCGCGCTGTCGATCGCGGCGCCGGCCCGCGGGGCGTTGTACTGGTAGTCCAGCGAGACGCGCTTGCGCGTGGTTTCCTCGTGGGTGCGGTTGGCGCCGTAGTGGTAGCTGGTGCCGGCGCCCTGCTGGTACATCTGGTCGAGGTCGGCGCGGCGCTTGAAGTATTCGCCGGTCAGGCCGAGGCGATGGCCGCCTTCGATGCGCTGCTGCAGCTTGAACAGGAAGTTGTTCTGCGCGTAGTCCTCGGGGCTGGGCTGGCTGCGCTTGCTGCCGTAGCCGCCGGTGTCGGCGCGGTTGTCCAGGTCGTGGCCATTGCGGGTGCCCGCCTGCAGCAGCCAGCTGGTGTCGTCGTGGACCTGTCCGGCCAGGGCGGCGTTCAGGCCCCAGCTGCTGTCGGCCGAGTCATAGTCGGACTTGGCCAGCGCGCCGAACCGGCGCCCGTCGCGCAGCAGGTCGGCGGGTTCGAGCGTGCGCAGGTCGGCCAGGCCGCCCAGCGCGCCGGAGCCGGCCGCGCTGGAGTCGGCGCCGCGCACCACGTCCAGGCGCGACAGGGTGTTGAAGTCCACCGCGTTCAGTCCGCCCTGGATGCCGCGCGCGCCGTCGTCGAGCCAGGGCAGGCGGATGCCGTCGATGCGCGTGACCACGCGGTTTTCGTCCAGGCCGCGGATGTTGATGCTCCGGGTGCGGCGGTTGTAGTTGACGCCGGGATCGACGCGCTTGCCGATGTCGCTCCAGTCGAGCACCTGGCGCGCGTCGAGCTCGCGGCGCGTGGCGGTGCGGGCCCAGGCGGGATCGGCGCGCACGGCGTCAGCCTCGACGGTGACCGGCGCCAGTTGCGCCACCGGGCCGGCGGGCAGCGCCTGCAGGACGTAGGTGCCGGCGCCGCGCTGGCGCGCGCCCAGGCCGCTGCCGTCGAGCAGGCGCGCCAGCCCGTCGGGCACCGAGTACACGCCTTGCAGGCCGGCGCTGGCGCGGCCGCTTACCGCGGCCGGGTCGTACAGCAGGGTAATGCCGGCCTGGCTGGCAAAGCGCGCCAGGACCTCGCCCAGGGGGCCGGCTTCGATGTGCCAGGCGCGCGCGCCCGCCGATGCGGAGGCCGCCGTCGCCGGCTGCGCGGCGGCCGAAGCGGCCGCCAGCGTGCCGGCCAGCGCGCATGCGGCCAGCGCGCCGCGCATGGCCAGTGCCGTGTGGGGGCGCCTTGGCGGCGCGGGGCGGGCGCCGCGGGCGCCCTGGTCGCAAGCGTAAACCATGATCTTCCTTTCCCATCGAGAGCAGGCACGAGCGTGCTTGTGCTGTCGATGACCACCGGCGCGTCGAAACCGGACAGGAAACAGGAAGTTTTTTTGTCGAGGGGCGTTGCTCGGTCATGGCGGGCCGCCTCATTACGTCGCCGCGCCGGCGGCCTGGGGGCCGACGGTGACCCAGTACGGGGTGACATAGGACAGTTGCACCGGCAGCAGCGCCGGCAGGGCGCGCAGGATGTCGTCCGTGTGGGCCACCTGGAACACCCCGGAGATACGCAGGCCGGCCACCTCGGGGTCGCAGCGCAGCGCGCCCGGCCGGTAGCGGCCCAGTTCGCGCAGGAAGTGGTCCAGGCGCATGGCATCGGCGCGCAGCACGCCGCGCAGCCAGTCCGGCGAGCCATCCAGCGTTTGCGCCGCGCCCTGCAGGGCGCCGTCGCGCCACGCGATGCGCTGTCCGGCCGCGACGGGGCGGGCAAGATTGTCGGCGCCCCGCCAGAAGGCCAGCCCGGCCACCACGCCGAGCAGGCCGTCGGCGTCGTCCTGGCGCAGCCACAGGTGCGCCGCCTCGGTGCGGATCATGCCGCCGCGGGTCAGCACCCGGCAGGGACGGCCGGCTTCGAGGTAGATTTCGCCGCGGTGCAGGCGCAGGCTGAGCATGCCGGGGCCGTCGTCCACGCTGACGGCGGTGCCGGTATTCAGGCGCAACTGCGTGTGCGGGTCCAATGCCACCGTGCGGGTTTCGCCGGTGCCGGTGCGCAGGTCGGCCAGCCAGCCGCCGGCCTGGGCGCCCCGCAGCGCGGCCCAGGCGGCCGGCGGCGCGACCAGCAGCGCGACCAGGGATTTCAGCATCGTGCGGCGGTCTTGCGCGCGGCCCAGGGCGGCCTGGCCCACAGCCGGCGGGATGCGGTCGAACATGCTCGTCAGCCGGCGGGCCCGCTGCCAGGCGCGTTCGTGCTCGGCGTGGCTGGCGCGCCAATGGTCGCAGGCCTGGATTTCGTCGGCGCTGGCCTGGCCGGAGTCCAGCCGCATGAGCCAGCGGGCGGCCTCGCGCGCCACCCGGCGCTCGATCGGCGCGTCGTCTCCGGGCGGATTCAGGGGGCCAGCAGGATGCATTGCTCGTAGCCCTGCGCGATGTAGCGCTGCACGGTGCGCACCGATACCTGCAGGCGTCGGGCGATGTCCGCGTATGGCAGGCGTTCCAGCTGGGCCAGCAGGAACGCCTGGCGCACCTTCGGGGCCAGGCCGTGGAGAAACGCATCGATCTGGTCCAGGGCTTCCAGGATCAGGGCGCGTTGTTCGGGCGAGGGAGCGTGCGCCGGCGGCAGGCTGGCCAAGGCCTCGAGGTAGGCCCGTTCGAGCGAGCGGCGCCGGTAGTGGTTGACGACCAGCCGGCCGGCGATGGTCAGCAGGTAGGCGCGCGGCTCGCGCAGCGTGGCGAGTTCGGCGCGGTGACGCAGCACGCGCACGAAGGTGTCCTGCGCCAGGTCGGCGGCATCGTAGGCGTCATTCAGCTTCTTGCGCAGCCAGCTTTGCAGCCAGCCGTGATGTTCGCGGTACAGCGCGTGGACGGCGTCCTGGGGGGCGAGGGAGGTAACGGGCACGGTAGGCGGGCGCGAGGATGATAATGCAAACCACTATCATTCTAGATAAAAACCACGCGCATGCAACCTGTGCCCGCCGGCGCGCCAGCGCCGGCAGCCCGCGGCCGGGAGGCGGCGCGGGCCAGGTCATGCCAGGAAAATGGGCGACGGCGCCGGGCCAGGCCGGCCCGGTGTTCAGCGGGCGTCGAGCGCGGGCTCGTCGGAGCCGGGGTTGCCGGGGGTCTTGCGGCGCAGCGGGGCCAGCAGTTCGGCCAGCGTGAACGGAAACAGCGGGATCGTGCGGCGCAGTTCGGCGCGCTGGGCAAAGTGCGGCAGCAATTGCTGGCCGATACGGGCGTGCTGCATACGAGGCGTAACGGATTTCATGGTTAGTACCTATTGCTTTATCTACCAAGCAATTGTACATCGAATACCGTTTTAACGCAGCCCTGCCATGATCTGCACAACAATCGGGCGGATTTTTGCGCCGCATATGCGCGATTCAATAGGCCAATCAAGCAATTGGCGCGGCTTGCAGGTGTGCGATGCGGCGCCGTGCGCCTATCGGTGAATTCCCTAGGTCGGCGTAAACTGCATACGGTATACAATGTTCACAACGGTCGCCGAGATATCGGCGCCGGTACGAGCGGGGTTGCCCACGGCGGCCCGGCATTCCAGGACATTGTGAGCGCGAACCGGCCATGCCTATCGTTGTATTCCACAAGGGCGACGAGACCTTCACCGACGAGGTGAAGGACAACACCAATCTGGTGGTGCGCGCCGGGATCAAGCAGTTTCCCTACCCGAACCTGCGCTACCAGTGCGGAATGGGCAAATGCGCCACCTGCGCGTGCCGCATCCTGGCCGGGGCCGAGCACCTGCCCGAGCCGAACTGGAAAGAGAAAAAGCAGCTGGGCGACCGGCTGGCCCAGGGCTACCGCCTGGCCTGCCAGCTGTGGATTACCCACGATATCGAGCTGCGCCAGGACGCGGCGGCCCCGGCCGGCGGCGGAGCCTGACATGTACGTGATCCTGACCAACAAGCCGGGCCAGTTCCATACCGAGGCGGGCCCCGAGTTCGAGGTGGTGGAGGAGTACGACTACCTGTTCTACGGGCAGCGCAAGGCCATCTACCAGATCGCCGCCCTGCGCGGCGAGGCCAAGGTCACCATCGTCGAGGAAGGGCCGGGCGCGGTGGTCAACCATGTGCCTTCCAAGTTCCTGGAGAAATTCGAATCGCTGCAGGGCGCGCGCGACGCGCTCACCGATCTGACGCGCTTTGGCAGCATGCAGGCCGAACTGGTTCGGCGCGACGCCTGAGCCGCCGACAATCCATTCGTGAACACCATGGTCGAAATCACTTTCATCACCAACGGCGGCAAGGTCGTCACCGCGCCCGAGAACAGCAATCTGCTGCGCGTCTCGCTCAAGGAACAGGGCGGCATCCCCTTCAAGTGCGGCGGCGGGCTGTGCGGGACCTGCAAGTGCCTGATCGAGTCGGGACTGGAGCATACCGACGCCATCAAGCCCAAGGAGCGCCGGCACCTGACGCCGGAAGACTTCGAGCGCGGCTACCGCATGGCGTGCCAGACGTTCGTCAACGGCGACATCAAGGTGTCGTGGCAGAAACCCAAGCCTGTCTGAGGAAGAGCGCGCATGCTGCACATCGACGACAGGATGATCGAGGACGCGGTCACCGCGCAGGCCGCGCAGGAGGTGCTGCACGCTGCGTTCCTGGACTTCGGCCGGGGCTCGGCCGCCATGCAGCGGCGCGTGCGCACCGAGGCTGGCGGCGTGAAGCTGTCGACCCTGGGCGCGGTGATTCCCGGCCAGGGCGTGGCGGGCGCCAAGGTGTACACCACGATCAAGGGGCAGTTCCAGTTCGTGATCCTGCTGTTCTCCGCCGCCGACGGCCGGCCGCTGGCCACCTGCGACGCGGGCGCGTTGACGCGCAAGCGCACCGCCGCCTGCACGGTGCTGGCCGCCGGCGCGCTGGCCAGTCCGCGTTCCAGCGTGCTGGGGCTGTTCGGCGCCGGTACCCAGGGCGTCGAGCATGCGGCGCAGTTGAGCGCGCGCTTTGCCCTGGAGGCGATCCTGGTCAATGATCCCTATGCGCCGCCCGAGGTATTGGAGCGCATCGGCCAGCGCTGCGGCGTTCCGGCGCGCATGGCCGCGCCCGCCGAGATTGCCGCGCAGGCCGACATCGTGGTGACCGCGTCGCGTTCGACCACGCCGCTGTTTGCCGGGCGGGCGCTGCGCGCGGGCGCGTTCGTGGGGGCGATCGGGTCCAGCCTGCCGCACACGCGCGAACTGGACGACGAGGCGTTGCGCCGTGCGCGCGCGGTGGTGGTGGAGTGGCGCGAGCAGACGCTTTCGGAGGCGGGCGACCTGGTGCTGGCCGCGCCGGATACCGGCCTGGACGCCAAAGTGGTCGAACTGGCCGATGTGCTGGCCGGGCGGACGGCGGTGCGCCAGGCCGATGAAGATATCGTGATCTACAAGTCGGTGGGCGTGGGGCTGGAGGACGTGGCCCTGGCGGGGTACGCCTACCGCCGCCTGGCCGCCGAGCGAGGCTGGCCGGCGCCCTAGGACGGCGCTCAGGCCGCCGAGGGCTGGTTCTGTTGCTGCGCCTCGGTGTAGGCGCGCGCCGCATTGTGGACGTGCTGGGTGGCCAGCAGCGAGGCCAGCTCGCCGTTGCCGGCAATGACGGCATTGAGGATCTGCGCGTGTTCGTCCCAGTTCTGCTTGGCGCGCCGCATGTTGCTGGGCGCGAACAGCAGGGCGGTGCGATCGCGCAGCGAGCGCATCAGGTCGGTAAGCACCACGTTGCCGGCGATGGTGGCCAGCATTTCGTGGAACTGCGAATTGAGCGCCAGGAATTGCTGCAGGTCGTCGCTGCGCGCCGCTTCGGTTCCGTCGTCGAGGAACTTGCGCAGGCGCGTCACGGTGGCGTCGTCGCGGCGTTGCGCGGCCAGCTTGGCGTTCAGGCCTTCGAGCGTGGCGCGGACTTCGACCATGTCGTAGGCGATGGCTTCGGACAGCACCGCCACCGACGCGCCGCGGCGCGGCTCGATCGTCACCAGGCCTTCGGCGGCCAGGGCGCGCAGGGCTTCGCGCACCGGGATGCGCGACACGCCCATGTCGTCGGAGAGACGGCCTTCGATCAGCCGGTCGCCGGGCGTGAATTCGCCGCTGAGAATGCGTTCGCGCAATTTGTCGCGGATGACGGCGAACAAGGGCGTGTGCTGCTCGCCGATTTTCAGCGAAGGGGCGGAATGGCCGGCGTCGAGCGGATACGTGCTGGAACCAGGAAGTGCCATGGCGGTGTGCGAGCAGATTGGACAGTGAATACAGTGTCCATTGTATTACTCCGCTACACCGTCCGTGCAAACGGCCCGGCCGCGCCCTCAGGCGCCCAGCGCGGCGCGCGCCAGCACGACCAGCGCGCCGATGGCGCAGATGCCCAGCAGGATGCGGCGCACGGTGGCCGGCCGCATGCGCTCCTTCAGGCGGCTGGAGCAGGAGAAACCGAGCAGCAGGAACGGCAGCAGGCCGACGCTGAGCAGGAATTCGTTGATGCCGTAGCGGTCGGCCAGCGACAGCATGGTCAGCGAGAAGGACGCCCCGATGAACAGGATCAGCCCCAGCGTGGCGCGCAGGCGCGGCGGCGCCGCGTGCTGCATCATGATGGCCAGCGGCGGCGCGCCGACCGAGGTGATGGTGCCCATGACGCCGGAGGCCAGGCCGGCCCCCGACATCTGGGCGGGCGATGCGCTGATGCGTACGCCAGCCACGCTGATGGCCACCGCGGCCAGGATGGACACGGCGAACAGCACCGAGAGCAGCTGCGGGGCGAAGCGGGTCAGGGCATAGACCGCCACCAGGGTGCCGGCGAACCGTCCGAGCAGCGTATAGCCGACCGTGGCCCAGTCGATGGCCGCCCGTTCGCGCAGGGCGGTCAGCAGCGACACGAAGCCGCCCAGGGTCAGCAGGGGGCCGGGCGCCAGTTGCGGAAAGAAAATCCCCGCCACCGGCGCGGCCAGCATGGCGAAGCCCACGCCGCCTATGCCTTGCGCCACCGCGGCAACGAAAACCGTGGCAGCCATGGCGGCAAACAACCAGGGGTCGGGGGCGTAGGCAAGCCAGGGCATGGTTGAGGTTTGTTGGTATACGATATGCAATCATAGCGACGAGGCGCGTCGCCAGCAAACCGATATGGCGATTTTCGCGGGTTATCCCTCAGGAAATGGCGCCAGGGCAGCGCCAGGCGTCGTCAGGCCGCTATGGTATTCCCTAGGTTTTCCGGCTTTCCGCTTTGACCGAAATCAAACTAAATATAGTATACAGTTTGAGTGCGGGCTTCAGCCCGTACGTGAACAAGGGGAAGCGGTATGCAGTCTGATGTCGTGCTGGGCGCCGCCCATTGGGTGTACCTGCTCAGTGTGGTGGCCATCATTCTCACGATGGTCCTGCGGGCCAATGTCGTGGTTCCGTCGGTGCTGGGCACGTTTCTGGTCGTACTGGCTTTCACGGGCAGCCCGATCCAGGCGCTGGTGGGGATTTTCACCGCCAGCTTCGTGGCGGCCAAGGAACTGTTCAATATTTTCCTGGTGATCACCTTCATGACGGCGCTGCTCAATGCGCTGAAGGTGCTGCAGGCCGACGTGCGCATGGTGCAGCCCTTGCGCCGCGTCATGACCAACGGGCATGCCTCGTTCCTGATCCTGGCCGGCTGTACCTATGGCCTGTCGCTGTTCTTCTGGCCGACGCCGGCGGTGCCGCTGGTGTGCGCCATCCTGCTGCCGGCGGCGGTGGCGGCGGGCCTGCCGCCGCTGGCGGGCGCGATGGCGATCGCCATCGCCGGGCAGGGCATGGCCCTGTCGTCCGACTACGTCATCGGCGTGGCCCCGGGGATCAGCGCCAAGGCGGCGGGCGCGGCGGTGAGCGCCGCGGTGGTGGCCGACCGGGCACTGGTGCTGTCGGTCATCACGGGCGCGATCGCCCTGGTGATGACCTACCTTTTCATGCGCAAGCACATCGTGCCGGGCGATACGGCGCTGCTGGCGGCCTGGCAGGCGCGCGCGCAGGACGGCGAACTCGCGCGCATCGAGGGTTCGGGCTCGTTCGACAAGGCCGAGCTGGCGCGTGGCGCCAGCCAGCCGGTCAAGGGCGGGGCTGATGCGCGCCTGGCCGGTTGGTCGCGCGCTTTTGCGCTGATCACACCTATCGCTTTCCTGGGCGTGATCGCGCTGATGGCCTTGCCGCGGCTGGTGCCCGGCCTGCCGGCGCTGCGCGGCGGCGACGCGGCCGCGCTGGTGGGCGGGGTGGCGTTCATGCTGATGATGCTGGCCACGCTGGCGGCCGAAGGTCCGCGCCGCATGCTCGACGTCTGCCCCGAGCACGTCACCGACGGCTTCGTGTTCGCGTTTCGCGCCATGGGCTCGGTGCTGCCGATCGCCGGTTTCTTCTTCATCGGCGCGGCCGAGACCGCCGCGCCCATCCTGGGGCTGGAATCCGGGCATGCGCCGGGCCTGCTGTTCGACCTGATCAGCGCCGCCCAGCACCTGATTCCCGAAAACCACTACCTGGTCGCCTTCGGCGTGCTGCTGGTGGGCATGGTGACCGGCATCGACGGCTCGGGTTTTGCCGGCCTGCCGCTGACCGGCACCCTGTCCGGCGCCCTGGGCCCGGTGGTGGGCATCGACCCGGCGACCCTGGCCGCGGTGGGCCAGATGGGCGCCGTATGGACCGGCGGCGGGACGCTGATCGCCTGGTCATCGCTGATCGCGGTGGCCGGCTTTGCCCGCGTGCACGTGCTCGACATGGTGCGCGCCCTGATGCTGCCGGTACTGCTGGCCCTGAGCGCTTCCACGATTGCCGCCATCGTGATCTGGTCCTGAAGCGGCGGCGGGCCCGGGAATGCGGGTTTTCCCGGGCTTTTATTTAGTGCTTACAGTATACAATATCCAAACATTCCCGCCAGCGCGCTTTGCGCCAGCGCCATCTACAAAGGAGCAGACCATGTCGGATTTGATGAGCCGAGAAGAATTCCGCAGCGCGTTGGAGAACGCCATCAAGGGCAAGAGCGCCAACGCATCGCCGTTCAGCATCGCCTGGGCCAGCGGCCAGCTCAGCCGCGAACACCTGGCGCGCTGGGCCGAGAACCACTATCACTATGTCGGCCCGTTCGCCGACTACCTGGCCTACATCTACGGCCGTACGCCCGACGCCTATACCGAGGCCAAGGATTTCCTGCTGGCCAATATGTATGAAGAGGAAATCGGCGGCGACCGCCACACCGACCTGCTGATCCGCTTCGCCGAAGCCTGCGGCACCACGCGCGAACGCGTGGTCAGCCCCGACAACATGTCGCCCACCACGCGCGGCCTGCAGAGCTGGTGCTATGCCGTCGCCATGCGCGAGGACCCGATCGTGGCGGTGGCCGGCCTGGTGGTGGGCCTGGAGTCGCAGGTGCCGTCGATCTATCGCAAGCAGACGCCCACGCTGCGCGAGAAGTACGGCTTCACCGATGAGGAAGTCGAGTTCTTCGATCTGCACATCGTCTCGGACGAGATCCACGGCGAGCGCGGCTACCAGATCGTGCTCGAGCACGCCAACACGCCCGAGCTGCAGCAACGCTGCCTGCGGATCTGCGAAGTCGGCGCGCAGATGCGGCTGCTCTACACCACCGCCCTGTACACCGACTATGTGCAGCACGAGCTGTCGCTGGACAAGCTGAAGCTGGCCGCCTGAACCGCGCCGCCGGGAGGCGGCGCCCGCAACCTGAAAGGTCTGATGTGGAAGATCTACGGAACCACGAGTTCAAGAACTATATCGGCGGGCAATGGGTCGCCTGCGCCGCGGGCAAGACCTACCCCAACGTGAACCCGGCCGACACCGACGATATCGTGGGGCGCTTCCAGGCCTCGCAGGCCGAGGATGCGGCCGCGGCGGTGGCCGCCGCGCAGGCGGCCTTCGACGGCTGGCGCAACCTGGCCGTGTCCAAGCGCGCCGCGCTGATGCAACGCGCCGCTGATTACCTGGAGGCGCATGCCGAGCAGTTCGGCCGCGAGCTCACGCGCGAGGAAGGCAAGGCGCTGAACCTCGCCAAGGACGAAGTCCTGCGCTCGGCGCAGACCATCCGCTTCTACGCGGCCGAGGGCCAGTCGTTCACCGGCGAAACCTTCGTCAACGACGATCCGGACATGGTCGTGTACAGCCAGCGCGAGCCGCTGGGCGTGGTGACGGTGATCTCGCCGTGGAACTTCCCGGTGTCGATCCCGGCGCGCAAGATCGCCCCGGCGCTCATCACCGGCAATACCGTGGTGTTCAAGCCCTCCTCGGATGCACCCCTGTCCGGCCTGCGCCTGGTCGAGGCGTTCGAGCAAGCGGGCCTGCCGTCCGGGGTGCTGAACCTGGTGACCGGCAGCGCCTCGGCCATCGGCGCGGCGATCACCCAGGCGCCGCAGGTGCGGGCGGTGTCGTTCACAGGCTCGACCGCGGCGGGCGAGCAGATCCATCGCTCGGTGGACATGACCACCCGCACCCAAATGGAGCTGGGCGGCAAGAACCCGTTGATCGTCATGGCCGACGCCGACCTGGACCGCGCGGTGGACCTGGTCGTCAAGGGCGGTTTTTCGCTCAGCGGCCAGGCCTGCACGGGAACCAGCCGCGTGCTGGTGGACGCGCCGGTCAAGGCGGCCTTCACCGAGAAGCTGCTGGCCAAGGTCAAGACCCTGAAAGTGGGCAACAGCCTGGAAGGCAGTTTCGACCTGGGTCCGCTGGCCACCGCCAAGCAGCTCGATTCGGTGATGCGCTACATCGAGGTGGGCAAGCAGGAGGCGCGGCTGCTGTGTGGCGGCGAGCGGCTGGATGGCCCGGGCTACGAACGCGGCTACTACCTCACCCCGGCGGTCTTTACCGATGTCACGCAGCAGATGCGCATCGCCCGCGAGGAGATCTTCGGGCCGGTCATCGCGCTGATCGAGGTCAATGGCTATGAAGACGCCATCGCCAAGGCCAACGACACCGAATACGGCCTGGCCGCGGCCATCGCCACCACCAATGCGCAGTACGCGCACCGTTTCGCGCGCGATATCCAGGCCGGCACGGTGAAGATCAACCGCACCACCACGGGCAACCTGATCAATGCGCCGTTCGGCGGCCTGAAGCGCTCCAGCACCTCGACGTTCCGCGAGTCGGGCCGCATCGGGCTGGAGTTCTACACGCAGATCAAGACGGTCTATCGCGCCGGCTGAAACCCATACGTTTGAAGGGACGACATGAAACAGATCTATCGATTGGAATTGGAAGAAGCACGCGTCATGATCCAGGCCGCGATTGCCAAGTCGCAGGAGATCGGCGTGCTGGAGTCGATCTGCATCGTCGACGACGGCGGCTATCCCATCGCGCTCGAGCGCATGGACGGCGCGCGCATCACCGGCCCGCAGATTGCCTGGAACAAGGCGTTCACCGCCGCCGGCCACAAGCGCTCGACCCACCTTTTCAACACGCCGCCCAACGGCCCGGCCTTGCCGGGCAACGAAGCCTTCGGCATCCAGTGGAGCTTCGAGGGCAAGTTCGCCGTGTTCGTGGGCGGGTTTCCCATCGTGGTCGATGACGAGGTCATAGGCGGCGTCGGCCTGAGCGGCGGCAACGGCGAGCAGGACACCAAGGCCGGCGTGGCGGCGCTGCAGGCGCTGGCCGACATGCTGGCCGAGCGCGGCATGAAGGTGCTGGTCGCCGCCGACATCAAGAAGTAGGCGCACGACGGAACTGTCATGGCTTATCGCATTCATCTGATGGAGACCGGCGAGCAGTTCGGCGCCGAGCCCGGCGAGTCGGTGCTGGAGGCCGCCACGCGCGCCAACGTCCGGATGGCGCACGAATGCACCTTCGGCGGCTGCGGCACGTGCCGCGTCAAGCTGCTGGAGGGCCGGGTCGAATACGAAGAGCAGCCCATGGCGCTGAGCGAGGAGGAAGCGGCATGCGGCTACGCCCTGGTATGCCAGGCGCGCGCCTGCTCGGACCTGGCGATCAGCGTAGCCAGCGGGCCGGCCTTCGCCGAGCCGCGCCGCATCGCCGCCCGCGTGGCGCACATCGCGCCGCTGTGCAGCGACGTGACGCACCTGGCGCTGGACGTCGATCCCGACCAGTGGCCGGACTACCGAGCCGGGCAATACATGAATATCGTGCTGCCCGACGGGCAGACGCGCAGCTTCTCGATGGCGTCCGATCCGCGCCACGGACGGCTGGATTTCCACGTGCGCCGCATTGCCGGCGGGCGGTTCACCGACCGCTGGCTGGCCGCCGCGCAGGCGGGCGCGCCGTTGGAGATCGAAGCGCCGCTGGGCACCTTCTGCTACCACGAGCAGGATTACCGGCCGCTGGTGATGGTGGCCACCGGCACCGGGCTGGCGCCGATCAAGGCCATGCTGGAATCCCTGCTGGATGACGACGACTGCCCGCCGGTAAGCCTGTACTGGGGCATGCGCACCGAGGCCGACCTGTACCTGCGCGACACCATCGCGTCATGGCAGGGCCGGCTGTACGAGTTCGATTTCGTGCCGGTGCTGTCGCGCCCCGATGCCGGCTGGCGCGGCCGCGCCGGCTATGTGCAGGATGCGGTGCTGCAGGACTTCGACGATCTTTCCGAGCACGCGCTGTACCTGTGCGGGTCGCCGACCATGATCGCGCAGGCCAGGCGCCGATTCGCCGAGCGCGGCGCCAGCCTGGACCATCTGTACGCCGACAGCTTCACCTTCCAGCATCCGCTGGCGGCCGCGGCCTGAGGGGCGGGTGCCGGGGGTGCCGCGGGGCGCCCGGGGTGCCCGGGGTGCCTGTCCCAGCGGGGACAGGCACCTGGATTCCCGCGGGGCAGGTACCCCAAGAAGTTTGCGGGTGTCTGTCCCTGTACGGGAGAAGTTTGCGGGTGCCTGTCCCTGTACGGGAGAAGTTTGCGGGTGCCTGTCCCTGTACGGGAGAAGTTTGCGGGTGCCTGTCCCCGTACGGGAGAAGTTTGCGGGTGCCTGTTCCTGTACGGGAGAAGTTTGCGGGTGCCTGTTCCTGTACGGGAGAAGTTTGCGGGTGCCTGTCCCCATACGGGGACAGGCACCCGAGTAGATAGAATAGGCGTTCGACCTCAATCCGGCCGCGCCCTGGCGGCGCGGCCCCGTCCTGCGAGCGCCGCCATGATGATCGACCCCGAATTGCGCCCGGCTTTCCTGCCCGCCGGCAAGCTGCGCGCCGCCATCAACCTGGGCAATCCCATCCTGGCCGGCACCGATGCGGCGGGCCAGGCCGTCGGCGTGTCGGTCGACCTGGCGCGGGAATTCGCCCGGCGCCTGAACGCCGGCATCGAGCTGCGGGTGTTCGACACGGCCGGGCAGTCGGTCGATGCCGTCAACCGGGAAGAGGCCGACATCGGCTTTTTCGCCATCGATCCGGCGCGCGGCGCGGATATTGCCTTCACCAGCCCGTATGTCTTGATCGAAGGGGCGTACCTGGTGCGCGACGACTCCCCGCTGCGGGCCAACGAAGACGTCGACCGCGCCGGCACGCGCGTCACCGTCGGCAAGGGCAGCGCCTATGACCTGCACCTGACGCGCGCCTTGCAGCACGCCGAGATCGTGCGCGCGGCCAGCTCGCAGGCGGTGGTCGACACCTTCCTGGCCCGGCGGCTGGACGTGGCGGCCGGCGTCAGGCAGCAGTTGCAGGCCGACGCGCGGCGCGTGGGCGGCGTGCGGCTGCTGCCGGGACGCTTCATGGTGATCAGGCAGGCCATGGGCCTGCCCAAGGCGCGCGGCGAAGCGGCCGCCGCCTGCCTGGATGCCTTCGTCGAGAGCATGAAGAGCAATGGGTTCGTGGCCCAGGCGCTGGCGCGCCATGGCATCCAGGGCGCTTCCGTGGCGCCGCCCGGCCGGGACGGCTGAGGCGCCTGACCAGGCCGGAAAATGGGGCGGCACCGTCCGCGCTGTTGCCGGCCCGCAACAAGCGGCGGGGTTTGCCGGCGCGGCCCGTGGCGGCGCGCTTTTCGGCATGCCGCTATGCCACAATATCGCCGGACCGCCTGACGATGCAGCCGGTCGTGCCCCGTCGATTATTCTTTTTGCGGTCGAGCGATCTTGAACCCCCTGCATATGGTCCGTTGCGCCCTCGCCGGCGCAGGGTTGGCCTGCTGTGTCTCGGCGACGGCGACGCCGATTTTCGTGCTCAATTCGCTCAATGCGGATGTCAGCATCATCGATTCGCAGACCTATGCCGAAATGCGCCGCGTGCCGACCGGCAAGGAACCGCATCACCTGTACCTGACGCCGGACGAGCAGTCCCTGATGGTGGCCAACGCCATGAGCGATACCATCACGCTGCTGGACCCGCGTACCGGCGCGGTGCAGCACACGCTGACCGGCATCGTCGATCCCTACCATCTGCGTTTCTCGCCGGACATGAAGTGGTTCGTCACGGCGGCCAACCGGCTCGACCATATCGATATCTACAGCTGGGAGCGGCGGCCCGAGGGTTTCGACCTGAAACTGGCCCGCCGCATCCCGGCCGGCAAGACGCCCAGCCATATCGCCATCGACAGCGGCAGCCGCGTCGCCTATGTGACGTTGCAGGACAGCGACCAGCTGATCGCCATCGACCTGGGCACGCAGGCGCCGCTGTGGACCATCCCGGTCGGCAAGACCCCCGCCGACGTGTTCGTCACCGGCGACGACAGGACCCTGCTGGTGGCGCTGACCGGCGACAGCTACGTCGAGGCCTATGACCTGACCGCCAGTCCGGCGCGGCTGCTCAAGCGCATCAAGACCGGCGCCGGCGCGCACGCGTTCCGCGCCCAGGGCGACGGCCGCCACCTGTTCGTCAGCAACCGGGCCGCCAACACCATCAGCCGCATCGATATGCAGACGCTGGAAGTGGTGGACAGCTATCCGGCGCCGGGCGGCCCCGACTGCATGGATGTGCTGGCCGACGGCAAGACGCTGCTGGTGACCTCGCGCTGGGCAGGCAAGCTGACGGTGATAGACCTGGAGACCAAGAAGGTGAGCCAGCAGGTGCGTGTCGGCAGATCGCCGCACGGTGTGTGGACGCTCGGCCATGCGGCGGCGCGCTAGCATCCTGGGCGGGCTGGCCGCCGCGCTTGGCGCGGTGGCCGCCAGCGCGGCCCCTGCCGCCGGCGAGCCGGCCGCGGCCTGCGCCAGGCCGGTGTACCTGACTTTCGATACCGGGCACATGGGCGTGGCCGACCTGGTGGCCGAGGTGCTGGCGCGCCATGGCGTGCGCGTCACCTTTTTCCTGGCCAACGAGCGCACGCTGGATGGCGGCGGCAGCCTGGACGGGCAATGGGCCGCGTGGTGGCTCGCCCGGGCCGCCGAAGGGCATGTGTTCGCCTCCCACACCTACGACCACGCGTATTGGCAGCGCGACCTGCCCGATGGCGGGTTCCGCGTGCGGCCCAGCGCCGGCCCACGGGCCGGCGTGAGCCAGGACTGGAGCGCGGCGCAGTACTGCGAAGCGCTGCGGCAGCCGGCGCGGCGCCTGCGCGAGATGGCGGGCGCGGCCATGCTGCCGCTGTTTCGCGCGCCCGGCGGCAAGACCTCGCCGGCGCTGCTGCGGGCCGCGCGCGCCTGCGGCTACGCGCATGTGGGCTGGGCGCCGGCGGGTTTCCTGGGCGACGAACTGCCCAGCGACAAATACTCCAACGCGGCGCTGCTGCGCCAGGCGCTGCAAAATATCCGTCCCGGCGATATCCTGTTGGCGCACCTGGGTATCTGGTCGCGCAAGGATCCCTGGGCGCCCGCCGTGCTGGAGCCGCTGATCACCGGGCTGCAAGCCAAGGGGTTCTGCTTCGCCACGCTCGATACCCATCCGGCCTACCGGCCATGGATTGCCTCGCATCGCTGACCATGGACACCTTGACGCAATGGTTCTCGCAATGCCAGCAATGGCTGTTCGAGGCCCTGGTGCAGCCGGCGCTGTTCCACCTCGGGCTGGCCAGCTTCACCGAGGACGCCTATGACGCGACGATGTGGCTGCTGGTGGGCCTTTTGCAGCTGCTGGTGCTGATCGCGGTGTTCGGGCCGCTGCAGCGCTGGCGGCCGGTCGAGCCCATGCGCGATCGCGGCCAGGTGGCGGTGGACGTGCTCTACACCCTGGTGCATCGCCTGGGGCTGTTCCGCCTGGCGCTGTTCTTCACCATCGATCCGCTCTGGGATGCCCTGTTCGGCCAGATGCACACCTGGGGCCTGGCGACCTGGCACCTCGACCAGATATGGCCCGGCGTGACCGACCTGGCCTGGGTCAGCCTGGTCCTGTATCTGCTGGTCTTCGACGCCGTCGACTACGCCTGGCACCGCGCCCAGCATCGCGTGCACTGGCTGTGGGCGCTGCATGCCGTGCACCACAGCCAGCGCCAGATGACGATGTGGAGCGACAACCGCAACCACCTGCTGGACGACTTCCTGCGCGCTGCCGTCATCGTGCTGGTGTCGCAGCTGGTGGGCGTCCCGCCCGCGCAGTTCGTGGCGGTGGTGGCGATCACGCAGCTGGCCGAAAGCCTGTCGCACGCCAACGTGCGGCTCAGCTTCGGTGCGCTGGGGCAGCGCCTGCTGGTCGATCCGCGCTTTCATCGCCGGCACCATTCCATCGCGTACGATGCCTCGGAGCCCGGTCCCACCGGGGGCTGCAACTTCGCCGCCCTGTTCCCGCTATGGGACCTGCTGTTCGGCACGGCGCGCTTTGACGGCGACTACGGGCCGACGGGCATCCACGACCAGCTGCCGCAGGCCGGCGGGCGCGATTACGGGCGCGGCTTCTGGGCGCAGCAGTGGCTGGGCCTGCGGCGCATGGCCGGACATGCCGATACGCCGGCGCCCGTGCCGCGCGACGCCAGGCCTGAGACGCCTTAGGGCGTGGTGTCCGGGTGCGGGTCGTCGTGGGCCTGCTTCTTGATGGCGTGGTGGCGCTTTTCCATTTCCTGGCGCAGCAGGCGGCGCTGCTTGGCCGCCTCGAAACGCTGCTTCTCTTCCAGGCTGCGCAGCTCCAGCGACGGCACGGCGGTGGGCTGGCCGTTGTCGTCGACCGCCACCATCGTGAAGTAGCAGCTGTTGGTATGGCGCACCAGCTTGCGGCGGATATCCTCGGTGACCACCTTGATGCCGATTTCCATCGAGGTGCGGCCGGTGTAGTTGACCGAGGCGAGGAAGGTCACCAGTTCGCCGACATGGATGGGCTCGCGAAAGACCACCTGGTCTACCGACAGCGTGACCACATACTGGCCCGCATAGCGGCTCGCACAGGCATAGGCGACCTGGTCCAGATACTTGAGAATGGTGCCGCCGTGCACATTGCCCGAGAAGTTCGCCATATCCGGCGTCATCAGGATGGTCATCGACAATTGGTGGCTGAAGGCGTCTTCCATGGCAAGGCCGGGTGTGTTGCAAACGTCCCATTATCTCAGGCCCGGGGCGCCCGCGGTGCGGCGGCGGCTAGTCGTCCGCCGCCTCGACGCGGCGCGCCGCCGGAGGCGTCCAGCGGCCGGCGAGCACGCTGGCGTGCGGCAGGTAGATGCGCAGGATCACGCCGGGCGCGCCTTCGCCGGTGGGCAGCCAGTTGGCCTGGTCGTCGGGGCCGGGCGGGTCGCGCTGCAGGTACAGCTCCAGCGATCCGTCCGGGTTGTAGCGCACCGGGTCGCGGTCGCCCAGCGCGTAGCGGTTGAAACCGTTGCCCACCGGGTAGCCCTGGGCGTCGTATGCGCTCAGCGACCACAGCGCGCCGGCGGGTGGCAGCTGGTCGGCCTCGAAACGCAGCACGTAGCGCTGCCCGCCCTCGAGCGGGCGGCCGGCGGCGTCGGCCAGCAGCAGCATGGCCGTTACGTCTTCCGGCAGGCCGGCGCCCAGGCGGGCCTGCGCCGTGACGGCGCGGCGCAGGTAGGCATTGCCGTAGGCCCCGATGCCGTCCGCATTGGCCTGCCAGCCATTGGCCAGCGATCCCGTCGCCGGCAGGCTGTCGCGCAGGGCCTGGGGGCCGTTGCGCACGGCGTGGCGCAACGCCTGCTGGACGGTGTTGGGCAGGCGGGCGAAGGCCAGTTGCTGGCCCGGCACGATCCCCAGGCGGCGCAGCCGCGCCAGCATCGGCTGGTCGGTGGCGTGCGGCGCATGCTTGCGCAGCAGTTCGGCGGCATAGCCGAAGTAGTCTTCGGCGTTCATGCCTTCCACCTGCCGCTGCGCCGGCGTGAGCGCGTCGAGCTCCGGATCGGAGCGCAGTCGCACCGACTGCGCCTGCTGGTTCCATTCGGCCAGCGGGGTCAGGATGAAGCCGTCCTGCACGGCGTGCACGCCCGGGTATTCGGACGAGCCTCCGGTCTGCACGTACAGCTGGGCCCGGACCTGCGCGGTGGGGGCGTCGATCCGGTGCATGCCGCGCGGCAGGGCGCCCGTCCATCCCGGCGGCACGATGGCGTGGTTGCCGCGCGTCGTGCCGGTGGTGCGCTTGCCCAGCACCGCGAATACGTCGGTCCACATGTCCAGCACCGACAGCGTGTACAGGCGGCCATGGGTGTCCGGCGTCGAAATCACGACCGGGCCGGTCGACAGGTCCAGCCAGGCCGACGAGCGCAGCATGTCGAAGTTGGGCCGGGGCAGGCGGCGGAAGTCGGCCTGCGGCAGGCGGCGCTCGTGCGCGAAGGTGTTGGCGGGGGCGCGGCCGGGGCCCTTGCCGCCGGTGTCCTGGCGCCGGCTCAGGTCCATCACGACCAGGGGGTAGAAATACACATAGGCATCGAGCGCGATGCGCTGCGCCTCATCGCTGGCGAGGGCGGCGGCGGGCGCGGGCTGGCCGTGCGCCGGCGCGGTGGCCAGCAGGCTGGCGGCCGCCAGCAGGGCGGCCAGGAATCGGTTGCGGCGCATGCGGTGCTCCACGAGGGCGGCGCGGCGCCGTACGGTGGAGGGGCGCCGCGCGGACGATGGACAAGGCGGCCATCGTAGCAGCGGCGCGCCGCGGCCCAAGCGCCGAACAGGCGAAGTTCCGGCCGCCTAATCCGCCGCTAGGGCTGGCCTCAGGGCCGGGGCGGCGTGCGCAGCGGGCCGTACTCGGCCGGCACCCAGGCGTAGCCCTGGCCGTCCACGTTGACGTGGCCCAGGCCCGGAAACGGCATATGGGCGCCGGCCACCCACAGGCGGTCGCGCGCCGCGTCGGCGAAGATCTTCTTGCGGGTGGTCACGGCCTGCGCGCCATCCACGTCGAACTCGAGCGCGACTTCCGGACGGGCCAGCTGCACTGCATGGTTGTGCACGATATCGCCCCAGACCAGCAGGCTGTGCTGCGACGACTCGAACAGGTACGAGGTGTGGCCCGGCGTGTGGCCAGGGCTGGGCACGACCTGGATGCCGGCCGGCAGCGCATCGCCATTGGCGTAGGTCAGGAAGCGGCCTTCGGCCTGGTAGGGCGCCACCGAGTCGCGCGCCATCTTGAAGTAAGGCTGCGCATCGGCGGGGGCTTGCGCGGCGGCCGCCGCGCTCAGCCAGAAGTCGGCTTCGGCGCGGGCCGCGTACACGTCGGCGTTGGGGAACAGCCTGCCGCCCTGGGCGTCGAGCAGGCCGCAGGCGTGGTCCGGATGCAGGTGGGTCAGCAGCACCAGGTCTACCTGGTCCGCGCGGTAGCCGGCCGCCCGCAGGTTGGCGTCCAGGCGTCCCAGCGTGGGGCCGAAGCAGGCGCCCGCACCGGTATCCACCAGTACCAGCTGCTTGCCGGTATGGACCAGGTAGCCGTTGACGGCCGTCTGCATGCCGCTGGCGCGGTACGCGAACATGCTGGCCAGCAGCGTCTGGATATCCTGGGCGCTGGCGCCCTTGAGCAGCTTGGGATCCAGGTCGACATAGCCGTCGTACAGGGCGGTGACGACATAGTCGCCGACTTGCATGCGGTGGAAGCCGGGAGCCTGCTCGGTCAGCACCGGGGCGGTGGCCAGGGCGGGCTGCGCGCCGGCGGCGGTCAGCGCGGCGGCCAGGGCGAGGCGGCGAAGGAGGCGGACCGGGGTCGACATGGGAATCTCCGAAGAAAGTAGGGCGGGGACGCCGGGGGTGTCAGGATAGCGCGGATACGGGCAGGTCGCGCGCCGTCTGGCCGGCCTGCTTCCGCAGCCAGTGCGCCACGGTCCCGACGTCGGCCGAAGGGCGCCGCGCATTGACGACCAGCCAATAGCCCAACTGCGCCGCGCTGGCCTGCTGGGCGCCCAGCGGCACCAGCCTTCCGTCGGCCAGCATGGGCGCGATCAGCGCCAGCCGGCCCAGCGCGATGCCGTGGCCGGCCAGCGCCGCGTGCACGATCTGGTCGTACTGGTTGAAGCGCAGCATACCCTTGGGGCGCGCCCGCCCAAGGCCCTGCGCGCCCAGCCATTCGGCCCATTGCAGCCACGGCCGGGTGGGATCGTCGAATTCCAGCAACACCTGGCCGGCCAGCGCCGCGGCATCCAGGCGGGCCACGCTCAGCGCGGGATGGGCGACCGGAACGACGGTCTCGCCGAACATCCACGCCGCGCCTTCGGGCGCGGCCTCGCGAGGGCAGTAGCGGATGGCGATATCGACCTGTTCGCGGTCCAGGTCCAGCACGCGGTTGTCGGCCGCCACGCGCACGTCGATGCTGGGGTGCGCTTCCTGGAACTGGCCCAGGCGCGGCAACAGCCACAGCGACGCCACGCCAATGGTGGACGTCACCGTGACGGGCGTGCGCCGCTCGGGCGCGCGCCATTGCGCGGCCAGTTCGCCCAGTTCGATCAGCCAGTGGTCGGCCATGCGGAACAGCTGCGCGCCTTCGGAGGTGAATGAGACCGAGCGGAATCCGCGCGACAGCAGCGCCACGCCCAGGTGCGCCTCGAGGGCGCGGATCTGGCGGCTGACGGCCGACTGGGTGAGGTGCAGGTCTTGCGCGGCCAGGGTGATGCTCATGCGCCGGCCCACCGCCACGAAGCCGCGCACCAGGTCCAGCGGGGGAAGTTTGGCCAAGGGTAATGACATGACTGTTGCTCATGCGAAAGTCGCGTAGAAGTCGCTTGAGCAATATACCGCGGCGGGCGTCAAATAGCATGACGGCGGCGGTTTTTACCGCTTCTTTCCAGCTTTGCCCGGAGCCGCGGAGTATCGGACATGGTTTGCCCCAGCATCGAACTCTCTTGCACCGAAGGAATGTCATTTGCGCTCGGCGCCGGCTCGACTATGCTGTTGAGGCGCGCCGCCGGCCTGCGCATTGCTTGCCTGTCGGGCACGGTGTGGCTGTCGGAGTACCGCTGCGCGCAGGACAGCATCCTGGCGTCGGGCGCTTCGGTGGTGGTGCAGAGCGATCACGACGTCGTACTCAGCGGCCTGCCGTATGGGCAGGTCGCGCTAATTTCTTCCACGGAGCCAGACCGATGAACGCCCCACAGCCCAGCGCATCCCCCGTCGAGATGTGGTTCGACTTCGCCAGTCCCTACAGCTACCTGGCCATGGCCAGGGTAGGCGGGCTGGCGCGCGAGGCGGGCGTGCGCCTGGCGCTGCGGCCTTTCCTGCTGGGGCCGATCTTCCAGGCGCAGGGATGGAACGATTCGCCGTTCCGGCTGTTTCCGGGCAAGGGCGCGTACATGATGCGCGACATTGCCCGCCTGGCCGACAAGTACGGCGTGCCGTACAGCCGCCCGGCGGTGTTTCCGCGCATGGGCGTGCTGCCCGCGCGGATCGCGCTGCTGGGCCAGGGCCAGCAATGGGGCGTCGATTTCTGCCTGAACGTGTTTCGCGCCAATTTCGCCGAGGACCGCGAGATCCAGTCCGAGGAGGTGGTGCGCGACCTGCTGCGGGTCCAGGCCCTGGACGCCGATGCGCTGATCGCGCAGGCGCGCCAGGAGTCCACCAAGGAGGCATTGCGCAAGCAGGTCGATAGGGCCCGCGCGCTGGGCATTTTCGGCGCGCCGACCTTCATGGTCGACGGCGAGATGTTCTGGGGCAACGACCGGCTCGAAGACGCGCTGGCCTGGGCCGTCCGCCCGCGGCCGGCCGGCGCCTGATCCCATCCGCTTTCCATGCCGAAGGAGAACCCTCGCATGATCGACCACCTGTCTCCCAACAAAGTCATGATCGTCACGGGCGCGGCGCGCGGCATCGGCGCCGCCGTGGCGCTGCTGGCGGCGCGCCGCGGCTATGCCGTCTGCGTCAACTACCGGTCGCGCGGCGACGCCGCCGAGCAGGTGGTGCAGGCCATCCGCGACGAGGGCGGGCGGGCCCTGGCGGTGCCCGCCGACGTGGCCGACGAGGCCCAGGTCGTGCGGCTGTTCGAAACCGTCGACCGCGAACTGGGCCGGGTCGACGCGCTGGTCAACAACGCCGGCATCCTCGAGGCGCAGATGCGGGTCGAGGAGATGGACGCGGCCCGCATCACGCGCATACTCGCCACCAACGTGGTGGGCGCCTTCGTCTGTTGCCGCGAAGCCGTGCGCCGCATGGCGCCGCGCCATGGCGGGCGCGGCGGCGCCATCGTCAACGTCTCTTCGGTGGCCGCGCGGCTGGGCTCGCCGGGCGAGTATGTCGATTACGCCGCCTCCAAGGGCGCGCTGGATACGCTGACCATCGGCCTGTCGCGCGAGGTGGCCGCCGACGAGATCCGCGTCAACGCGGTGCGTCCGGGCACCATCTACACCGACATGCACGCCAGCGGCGGCGAGCCGGGCCGCGTCGACCGGCTCAAGGACGGCATTCCGCTGCGGCGCGGCGGCACCGTGGAGGAAGTGGCAGGCGCGGTGATGTGGTTTTGTTCCGATGAGGCCGGCTACACGACCGGGTCGTTCATCGAGGTTTCAGGCGGCAAATGAAAAACAGCAGCAGTGCCCAGCGCGGCGCGCCCATGCCGGGCGGCCGTTCGCAAGTGCAGTTCCGCGCCGCGCGCATCCGGCGCGTCGCGTTTCACTGGCATCGCAAGGAAGAGGCGGGCGGCGCGCCGGCGCCGGCCCGCGGCAGCTGAGGCCGGGCGCGGCGGCTCAGGCCACCAGCCGCGCCAGTTCGACGCCGGGGTCGTCGGCGCGCATGAAGGCCTCGCCGACGAGGAAGGCCTGTACGTCGTGCTCGCGCATCAGCCTGACATCCTCGGGCTTGAGGATGCCGCTTTCGGTGACCACGCGCTTGCCGGCCGGGATCATCGGCAGCAGGTCCAGCGTCGTCTGCAGCGTGGTCTCGAAGGTGCGCAGGTTGCGGTTGTTGATGCCGATGAGCGGGGTGCGCAGCGCCAGCGCGGCGTCCAGTTCCTTGGCGTCGTGCACTTCCACCAGCACGTCCATGCCCAGGTCGATGGCCAGGGACTCCAGGTCGCGCAGCTGCGCCGGCGCCAGCGCCGCGACGATGAGCAGCACGCAGTCCGCGCCCATGGCGCGCGCCGAAATGATCTGGTAGGGATCGACGATGAAATCCTTGCGCAGCACGGGCAGCGAGCAGGCCGCGCGCGCGCGGCGCAGGTTGTCGTGCGAGCCCTGGAAGAACTGCACGTCGGTCAGCACCGACAGGCAGGCCGCGCCGTGCATGGCATAGGAGGCCGCGATCTCGGCCGGGTCGAAGTTCTCGCGCAGCACGCCCTTGGAAGGCGAGGCTTTCTTGATTTCCGCGATGACGCCCGCCTTGCCCTGGCCGATCTTGTCCTCGATGGCCTGGGCAAAGCCGCGCACATCCTGGCGCGCCTGGGCTTCGCGCAGCAATTCGGCCTCGCTGCGCATCTGCCGTGCGGTAGCCACTTCCTCGGCCTTGACGGCGAGGATTTTCGCAAGAATATCGTTCATTTCTGGAATTTCCGGGTATATGCGCAGAATTCTTCCAGCTTGGCGCGGGCCGAGCCGTTAGAAATCGTTTCAAATGCCAGGGCCAACGCTTCGGGGATGGAATCCGCCTTGTTGCCGGCGTAGATGGCCAGGCCCGCATTCAGGGCCACGATGTCGCGGGCCACGCCATCGACATTATCCAACGCTTCGATGACAAGTGCGCGAGACTCCTCGCGATTGGACACCTTGATGCCGCGGTTGGACATCATGGATAGCCCGAAATCCTCTGGATGGATCTCATACTCGCGTACGACCCCATCTTTGAGTTCGCCCACCATGGTCGCCGCGCCGAGCGAGGCTTCGTCCATGCCGTCCTTGCCGTGCACCACCAGCACGTGGCGCGAACCCAGGCGCTCCAGCACCCGCACCTGGATGCCCACCAGGTCGGGGTGGAACACGCCCATCAGCTGGTTGGCGGCGCCGGCGGGGTTGGTCAGCGGCCCCAGGATGTTGAAGATGGTGCGCACCCCCAATTCCTTGCGCACCGCCGCGACGTTCTTCATGGCGCCATGGTGGGCCGGCGCGAACATGAAGCCGATGCCGGTGGCGGCCACGCACTCGGCCACTTCCTCGGGCGTGAGCTGCAGGTTCGCGCCCAGGGCCTCCAGTACGTCGGCGCTGCCCGACGACGAGGACGCGCTGCGGTTGCCGTGCTTGGCGATCGGCACGCCGGCCGCGGCGGCCACGAACATGGCGGTGGTGGAAATGTTGAAGGTATGGCTGCCGTCGCCGCCGGTGCCGCACATGTCCAGCAGGTCCTGCGGATTGGGCGTGACGACAGGGGTGGCGAATTCGCGCATCACCTGCGCGGCGGCGGTGATCTCGCCCACGGTTTCCTTCTTGACGCGCAGCCCCATCAGCAGCGCGCTGGCGATCTGCGGCGACAGCTCGCCGCGCATCAGCAGGCGCATCAGGTGCAGCATTTCGTCGTGGAAGATCTCGCGGTGTTCGATGCAGCGGGTCAGCGCTTCGGCGGCGGAAATGGTCATGGCGATGCTCCTAGGGGTTCAGCGGGTCAGGAAGTTGCGCATCAGCGCATGGCCGTGCTCGCTCAGCACGGACTCGGGATGGAACTGTACTCCGTACAGCGGCAGGGTCTTGTGGCGCACGCCCATGATGTCGCCATCGGGCGCGGTCGCGGTCACCTCCAGGCAGTCCGGCAGGGTGGCCGGGTCGATGGTCAGCGAGTTGTAGCGGATGACGGTGCAGGGCGAGGGCAGTCCGGTGAAGATGTCCGTGCCCGTGTGCGTGATGGCGATGGTCTTGCCGTGCATGATCTGCTGCGCCCGCACGATGTCGCCGCCGTAGGCCGCGCCGATGGCCTGGTGGCCCAGGCACACGCCCAGGATGGGCAGCTTGCCGGCGAAGGCCTGGATCACCGGCACCGAAATGCCCGCCTCGGCCGGCGAGCAGGGACCGGGCGAGACGCAGATGCGGCCCGGCCGCATCGCGGCGATCTCGTCCAGCGTGATCTGGTCGTTGCGCGCCACGCGCACCTCTTCGCCCAGCTCGCCGAAATACTGCACCAGGTTGTAGGTGAAGGAATCGTAGTTGTCGATCATCAATAGCATGTTCGGTTCTCCGGCCGGGCGCGCGGCCCGGCGTAGGTCTGCGCAATGGGTGGTCTCAGATGGGTTCGTCCAGGCCGTGCTGGACCTGCTCGGCCGCGCGCAGCACGGCGCGCGCCTTGGCCTCGGTCTCGGCCCATTCGGCCTCGGGGCTGGAGTCGGCCACGATGCCCGCGGCCGCCTGTACGTACAGCGTGCCGTTCTTGATCACCCCGGTGCGGATGGCGATGGCCACGTCCATCTCGCCGCCGTAGCTCAGGTAGCCGGCGGCGCCGCCGTAGATGCCGCGGCGCACCGGCTCGAGTTCGTCGATGATTTCCATGGCCCGCACCTTGGGGGCGCCGGTCAGCGTGCCGGCCGGGAAGGCGGCGCGCAGCACGTCCATGCTGCTCATGCCGGGCAGCAGCTTGCCCGCCACGTTGGAGACCAGGTGCATGACATGCGAATAGCGCTCGATGACCATGGTGTCGCTGACGCGCACCGAGCCGATTTCCGCCACGCGGCCGACGTCGTTGCGCGCCAGGTCGATCAGCATCACGTGTTCGGCGCGCTCCTTGGGATCGGCCTGCAGTTCGGCGGCCAGCGCCAGGTCTTCCTCCGGCGTGCCGCCGCGCTTGCGGGTGCCGGCCAGCGGCCGGATGGTGATCTGCGAGCGGGTTTCGCCCTGGTCGTCGATCTGTTCCTGGCGCACCAGGATTTCCGGCGAGGCGCCGACCACCTGGAAATCGCCGAAGTTCCAGAAATACATGTAGGGCGAGGGGTTCAGCGAACGCAGCGCGCGGTACAGCGACAGCGGCGCGTCGCGAAACGGCTTGGCGATGACCTGGCCGACCTGCACCTGCATGACGTCGCCGGCGGCGATGTATTCCTTGGCGCGCGCCACCGCGGCCAGGTAGTCGGCCTTCTGGAAGTCGCGCCGCTCTTCGGTCTGCATGCTGGCGTGGCTGTACGGGATCTCGACCGGGCGGCGCAGCCGCGCGCGCAGCTCCAGCAGGCGCTGCTGGGCGCGGCTGTAGGCCTCGGGCCGGGCCGGGTCGGCGTACACCATCAGGTAGGTGCGGCCGGCCAGGTTGTCGACGATGACCAGCTCGTCGACATGCAGCAGCATGATGTCGGGCGTGCCTTCCTCCATGCCGTCGGGAAACGGCTTGACCGCCGGGCCCAGGCGCTGTTCGATGTGGCGCACGGTGTCGTAGCCGAAGTACCCGGCCAGGCCGCCGCAGAAACGCGGCATGCCGGGGCGCAGCGCCACCTTGAAGCGGGCCTGGTACGCCTCGATGAACGCCAGCGGGTCGCCTTCGTGGGTTTCGGTGACGTGGCCGTCGTGCAGCACCTCGGTGGTCGAGCCGCTGGCGCGGATGACGGTGCGCGCCGGCAGGCCGATGAACGAGTAGCGGCCAAAGCGCTCGCCGCCCACCACCGACTCCATCAGGCAGCTCATGCGGCCGCCTTGCGGGCCGCTGTGGGCCAGCTTGAGGTAGATGGCCAGCGGCGTGTCGAGGTCGGCGTAGGTTTCCGCGACCAGCGGAATGCGGTTGTAGCCTTGGGCGGCCAGCGCTTTGAATTCAAGTTCAGTCATGTCGGGTCTCGTACGGCGTTTTTCTGGTACGGACCGGGCATGCAGCAAAAAGCCCGGTCCAGTGACGGGTTCCGGGCTTGGCGCTGCACTTCACAGCTTCGGCTCTAGGCGATGGATACGTCCAGGGCCGGGAAGGGAATCATCGCCACCCGGAAGACAAACGCCACCAACGCCACGAGGCGTTGCGCATTTGGTTCGAGGGGCGAGCGTTCATGTAGCTGGCAGTGTCTGGTTGGGTGGCGACGGGCGTACCGGGCGGGCGTTCAGGCCGTGGCGGCGCGCTGCGGCTTGGCGTTGCGCTGGGAAATCCAGTGGGCCGCTTCGACAAGCGTGTCAACTATACCATCGACATCCAGGGAACGCACGTCCATCCCTTCGTTGTAGCCGTAAGGCACCGCCAGCACCGCGGTGCCGGCCCTGCGGCCGGCCAGGGCGTCGTTGACCGAGTCGCCGATGGTGACCGCCTGGGCCGGCGCCACGCCGAGGCGGTCGCAGGCATGCAGCACCGGGTCGGGATCGGGCTTGCGCCGCGCGCAGGTGTCGCCGCACACCACCACGCGGAAAAACCCCGCCAGGCCGGTGCGTTCGAGCAGGGGCAGGGTGAACTCGGTCGGCTTGTTGGTGACCACCGCCAGCGGCAGGCCCTGTTCGCGCATCGCCGCCAGGCCGGCCTTCACCCCATCGAACACGGTGGCGTGCTCGCCATTGACCGCATGGTAGTGCTTGAAGAACGACAGGCGCCCGCGCGCGAACAGCGCTTCGTCGGGCGCCTCGCCGTCCAGGCTGCCGGCCAGGGCGCGGCGCACCAGGTTGTCCACGCCCTTGCCGACGAAGGTCGCGACCAGCGCTTCGGGCAGCTGGGCCATGCCCAGGTCGCGGCGCATGGCATTGGCCGCGATGGCCAGATCGGGCACCGAATCGAGCAGGGTGCCGTCGAGGTCGAGCAGTACGGCGTTGATGGTCTGCATGGCGGCCTCACACAGCGATGGTTTCGCCGCGCGCGATTTCGGCGCGCAGCTGGCCGATGACCTGGGCGTAGTCGGGCTTGCCGAAAATGGCCGAGCCCGCCACGAAGGTGTCCGCGCCGGCGGCGCGGATTTCGGCGATATTGTCGACCTTTACCCCGCCGTCGACCTCCAGCAGGATGGGCTGGCCGCCGGCCGCGCGCCAGCGGTCGATGCGCGCGCGCGCATCGCGCAGCTTGGCCAGCGTGGCCGGGATGAACGCCTGCCCGCCGAAGCCGGGGTTCACCGACATCAGCAGCACCACGTCCAGCTTGTCCATCACATAATCCATGTAGTGCAGCGGCGTGGCCGGGTTGAACACCAGGCCGGCCTTGCAGCCGTGGTCGCGGATCAGCGCCAGCGTGCGGTCGACGTGGCGCGAGGCTTCCGGATGGAAGGTGATGATATTGGCGCCGGCCTTGGCGAATTGCGGCACGATTTCGTCGACCGGCTCGACCATCAGGTGCACGTCGATCGGCGCCTGCACATGGGGACGGATCGCGGCGCAGACCATCGGGCCGATGGTCAGGTTGGGCACGTAATGGTTGTCCATCACGTCGAAGTGAATCCAGTCGGCGCCCGCGGCGACGACGTTGCGCACCTCTTCGCCCAGGCGGGCGAAGTCGGCGGATAGAATGCTGGGGGCGATGCGGGTGGAGGCCGGCTGGGTGGACATGATGTTCGCGATTTCCGGGGGCATAATGTGCAATTATTGCAGCTTGGCGCGGCGTACCGGTTTTTCCGGCGCCGGCCAGCCGCGTCAACCTCGTGCGCGCCTGCGGGCGCCTTCCATGTGTCGAACCGGGAAAGGCCTGTGAAACCCTATGATCTGACCGTATCCGTGACCCCGCGTTATGTGCCGGAGCAGTCCGATCCCAGTCAGCAGCAATACGTGTTTGCCTACACGGTGCGCATTACCAACACCGGTTCGCACCCGGCCCAGGTCATCAGCCGCCACTGGATCATCACCGACGGCGAGGAGCGCGTGCAGGAAGTGCGCGGCCTCGGCGTGGTGGGCCAGCAACCGCTGCTGGCGCCGGGCGAAACCTTCGAATACACCAGCGGCTGTCCGCTTCCGACTCCCATCGGCACGATGCGGGGCACCTACCATTGCGTGGGCGAAAACGGCATTCCGTTCGAGGTGCCGATCGCGGAGTTCCTGCTGGCCATGCCGCGTACACTGCACTGAGCCGGGCTCCTCCCGGCACGGTGATTTTCCGATCCGCATTCCATGAAGCGACTTCTCTGTCTGTCCCTGCTGTCCGTCTTGCTGGCGGCGTGCACGACCCCATCGCAGGTCCCTCCCGAGACGGCGCCCGGCGGCGTGCCGCCGGCGGCCGAAGGCCCGCTGGTCGTGCCGCCGCTGTCGGCGCTGTCCGATACGCCGCCGCGCGCGCTGGCCGGGCGCTACCAGCGCGTCGCCTGGACCGAGCTGCCCAACTGGGAGAGCGACGACCTGTCGCGCTGGTGGCCGCTGTTCCTGCGCAATTGCAAGGGCCTGATGCGGCCGACCAGCGGCAACCTGGCGGCGCCGGCGCGCGCCACGCCGCGCGCCTGGCAGCCCGTGTGCGCGGCGGCGGCCGACCCGTCCAGGGCGCCGGCCGCCGGCGACAGCGCGGCGGTGCGGCGCTTCCTGCAAACCTGGCTGCAGCCCTGGCGCATCGCCGGCGCCGACGGCCGGCCCGCCACCAATACCGTCACCGGCTACTACGAGCCGCTGGTGCGCGGCTCGCGGCGCCAGGGCGGCCGCTACCAGTGGCCGCTGTATGCCGTGCCGGCCGACCTGCTGGTCGTCGACCTGGGTTCGGTCTATCCCGACCTGACCGGCAAGCGCGTGCGCGGCCGCCTCGACGGCCGCCGGGTCGTGCCGTACGACACGCGCGCCGCCATCGAGGCCGGCGACCGCAAGCCGCCGGTCATCGTCTGGGTGGACGATCCGGTCGACAATTTCTTCCTGCAGGTCCAGGGCTCGGGCCGGGTGCAGCTGACCGACGGCCCCGACCGCGGCACCACGATCCGCGTCGCGTACGCCGACCACAACGGCCAGCCCTATGCTTCCATCGGCCGCTGGCTCATCGACAAGGGCGAGCTGCGCGCCGACCAGGCATCGATGCAGAACATCCGCGCCTGGGCGCAGCGCAATCCGGCCCGCGTGCAGGAAATGCTCAACGCCAACCCGGCGGTGGTTTTCTTCCGCGAAGAGGCGGTGGTCGATCCCGAGCAAGGGCCCAAGGGCGCCTATGGCATTCCGCTGGCGCCGCAGCGCTCGATCGCAGTCGATGCCGGTTTCGTGCCGCTGGGCACGCCAGTCTACCTGTCGACCACGCTGCCGGCCTCCGACCGACCCCTGCAGCGCGCCGTGTTCGCGCAGGACACCGGCACGGCCATTCGCGGCGCGGCGCGCGCCGACTTCTATTGGGGCTATGGCGAGGAAGCCGGCCAGCAGGCCGGGCGCATGAAGCAGCGCGGCCAGATGTGGCTGCTGTGGCCCAAGCAGGCCGGGGAGCCGTCGGCGCGATGAAACACCAGATCGTGATTTGCGGCGCCGGCATCGTCGGCCTGGCCAGCGCCCTGGCGCTGGCGCGCCGCGGGCAGCGGGTGACGGTACTGGCGCCGCGCGCCCCGGTGCCGGCGGCCGAGCCCGATCGCTATCATCCGCGCGTCTATGCGATTTCGCCCGCCAGCCAGCAATTCCTGGCCGGGCTGGGCGTGTGGGACGCCATGCCGGCGGCCCGCCTGACACCGGTGCAGGCCATGGAAATCCATGGCGACGGCGATGGCCTGGTGCGCCTGAACGCCTGGCAGGCGGCGCAGCCGCAATTGGCCTGGATCGTCGAATCCGGCGAGATCGAACGGGTGCTGATGCAGGCGGTGCAGATGTTCGGCATCCCCTGGATCGCCGAACGCTGCGTCGGCTGGCGTGCCGGCGAGGTCGAGACCGATGGCGGCCAGCGCCTGCGCGCCGAGCTGTTCGTCGGCGCCGACGGCGCGGCCTCGCCGCTGCGCAAGGCGGCCGGCCTGCGGCATGACGCCACCCCATATGACGACACCGGCCTGGTGACGCACCTGGACGCCGAGCGCGCCCACCACGGCACGGCGTTCCAATGGTTTCGCGACGACGGCGTGCTGGCCCTGCTGCCCATGCCGGATACCGCCGACGGGCCACAGGTCTCGATGGTGTGGTCGATGCGTACTCCCCAGGCGCAGGCCCTGCAGGCCATGGAGCCGGCCGCCCGCGCGGCCGAGCTGGAGCGCCTGCTGGCTTTCGCGTCGCAGGGGCGGCTGGGGCGGCTGCGGGTACGCAGCCCGCTGCTGGGTTTCCCGCTTACGCTGGAGCGCGCCCAGATGGTGGCGCCCGGCATCGCGCTGGCCGGCGACGCCGCGCACCGGCTGCATCCGTTGGCTGGCCAGGGGCTGAACCTGGGCCTGGGCGACGTCGAGGCGCTGGCCCGCGCGGTCGGCGGCCGGGAACCCTTTCGCGGTCCGGGCGATCTACGGGTATTGCGGCGCTACCAGCGCGCCCGCGCCGAGCCCGTGCTGGCCATGCGCATGGCCACCGACGGCCTGCACCGCCTGTTCGGCGCGCGCGGCGCGCCGCTGGCCTGGCTGCGCAATGCGGGCATGCAATGGGTGGATGCCGTGCCGTTTCTCAAGCGGCAACTCATCGAAGGGGCCTCGCGCAATTGAGCGGGCCGCCGTTTTCAGGAGCAGGTATGAATTTCCGGATGACAGTCTGGTGCGCCGCCGCAGCGGTGTGGAGCGCGGGCGCCCTGGCGCAGGATGGTGCCGGCCAGGCCGCCTCGGGTACGCCGGACAAGGTCTACTCGACCACCGGGAGCGCGCCCGCCAAGCCGGGCGACAAGGTGTATTCCACCCGTTCGGCGCAGGCGCCCGATCCGCAGGCCGATGCGGTCAAGGAGCGGTTCGCGCAGCGCTTCGAGGGGTTCGACGTGACGGCGGTGCGACGCACCCCGTACGGGCTGTTCGAGGTGCAGATCGGAACGGATTTGCTGTACACCGATGAAAAGGTCACCTGGGTCATGGAGGGGCCGCTCATCGATGCCCTGACCCGGCGCGATGTCACGCGCGAACGCCAGGAAAAACTGTCCAGCGTCCCGTTCGAGGAGCTGCCGCTGGAACTGGCGGTCAAGCAGGTCAAGGGCGACGGTTCGCGCGTCATGGCCGTATTCGAGGATCCGAACTGCGGCTATTGCAAGCAATTGCACCGCACGCTGGAGGACATGGACAACGTCACGGTCTACACCTTCCTGTATCCGATCCTCTCGCCGGACTCGACGACCAAGGTGCGCGACATCTGGTGTGCCTCGGATCCCGCCAAGGTCTGGAAAGACTGGATGGTGCGCGGCCAGCGTCCGCCCACCGCCGAATGCGATGCGCCGGTCGAACAATGGCTGGCGCTGGGCCGCCAGCTGATGGTGCGCGGCACGCCCGCGATTTTCTTCAAGAACGGCGGCCGCGTCAGCGGCGCGCTGCCGCGCGACGAACTCGAAGCGCGCCTGTAGGCTGCCGGCGGCGCCAGGGAGGCTGGGATGCATATTGCGATACTGGACGACTACCACGGCGTGGCCGAGCGCTATGCCGACTGGACCACGCTGGGCGCCCAAGCGCGCGTGCAGGTATTTCGCGACGCGCTGCCCGCGGGGGCCGCGCGCGCCGTGGCCTTGCAGCCTTTCGATGTCATCGTGGCGATGCGCGAGCGCACGCCGTTTCCGGCCGAACTGATCCAGGCGCTGCCCGCGCTGCGGCTGCTGGTGACGACCGGCATGCGCAACAACGCCATCGACATGCAGGCCTGCGCCGCGGGCGGCATCCTGGTGTGCGGCGCGCCCGGCAGCGCCGAGGCCGGCGCCGCCACGGCCGAGCTGGCCTGGGCCCACATCCTGGCGCTGTTCAAGCACCTGCCGCAGGAAGATGCCGCCATGCGCCGCGGCCTGTGGCAGACCGGCATGCCGCAGCCGCTGGCAGGCAGGCGGCTGGGCGTGCTGGGCCTGGGCAAGCTGGGCAGCGCGGTGGCGCAGGTGGGGCGCGCGTTCGGCATGGAGGTGGTGGCCTGGAGCCCCAATCTCACCGATGAGCGCGCCGCCCAGGCCGGCGCGACGCGGGTGGACAAGCACACCCTGTTTTCCACCGCCGACGTGGTCAGCCTGCACCTGATCTTGGGCGAGAGCACCCGCCATGTCGTCGACGCGGCCGCGCTGGCGGCCATGAAGCCCAGCGCCTACCTGGTCAACACTTCGCGCGCCGGCCTGGTCGACCAGGACGCGCTGCTCGATGCCCTGCGCAAGGGCCGGCTGGCCGGCGCCGGGCTGGATGTCTACGAGAGCGAGCCGCTGCCGCCCACCGACCCCTGGCGCACGCTCGACAACGTGCTGCTGACGCCGCACCTGGGTTATGTGAACGCGGAGAACTTCCAGGCGTTCTATGCCAATGCGCTCGAGGCCGTGCGCGCCTGGGCCGCCGGCGCGCCGGTGCACGTGCTGGGCGGCGCCCGGGGCTGAGCCCTTGGCGTCCTAGCGGAACATCACGCGCTGTTCGGCCATGCCGTCGGCCTGGCCGGTCGGCGTGTCGCTGGCGCAGCCCGGGCCCGCCGCGTCGGGTTCGGGATCGATATGGTCGAAGGCGGTATCGCCGCCGGCATCGGCCACGCCCGTGGGCTTGAGGCCGGCGAAGTCGAACAGGTCGCGGTCCATCAGGTGCGAGGGCACCACGCGCGAGAGCGCATTGAAGACATTCCACGAGCGGCCGGGATGCTTGCGGTCCCATTCCTGGATCATCCGCCCGACTTCCTTGCGCTTGAGATTTTCCTGCGAGCCGCACAGGTTGCAGGGGATGATGGGAAATTGCTTGAATTGCGCATAGGCGATCAGGTCGCTTTCGGGCACGTAGGCCAGCGGCCGGATCACCGTGTGGCGTCCGTCGTCGGAGACCAGCTTGGGCGGCATGCCCTTGGCCTTGCCGCCGTAGAACAGGTTCAGGAAGAAAGTGCCCAGGATGTCGTCGCGGTGATGGCCCAGCGCGATCTTGGTCGCGCCCAGCTCGCTGGCCACCCGGTACAGGATGCCGCGGCGCAGGCGCGAGCACAGCGAGCACATGGTCTTGCCTTCCGGGATGACGCGGGTGACGATCGAATAGGTGTCCTGCGTCTCGATATGGAACGGTACGCCCAGCCCGCGCAGGTAATCGGGCAGGATCTCGGGCGGAAAGCCCGGTTGCTTCTGGTCCAGGTTGACCGCGACGATCTCGAAGGCGAACGGCGCGCGCTTCTGCAGGCTGAGCAGGATGTCCAGCAGCGCGTACGAGTCCTTGCCGCCGGACAGGCAGACCATGACCTTGTCGCCGGCCTCGATCATGTTGTAGTCGGCGATCGCGCGGGTGGTTTCGCGGGCCAGGCGCTTGGCCAGCTTGTTGCCTTCGAAGCGCGCCTTTTCCTCGGCGGGCGTGCGCGCGGCGGTGGGGGATGCGGTGGGAGTCATGGCGTAGCGATGTCCGGTGGCCTGCCTGGCGTTAGCGGCTGATCTGTATTTCCACGCCGACCGCCGCGCAATCCGAGAAGGCCATGGGCTTGCTGATGCGCAGGCGCAGCGAGCGGATCTCGTCGAAATCGGCCAGCAGGCGCGCGGCGACCTGTTCGGTCAGCGTCTCGATCAGGTTGACGTGGGCCTGCGTGCATTCCTCGACGATGGCCTCGCGCAGCCGCCGGTAGTCGAGCACGCTCTGGATGTCGTGGTCGTCCACGTTGCGCATGATGTCGACGTCGAACTCGGCGTCGATATGCAGCGGCTGGGTGGCGCGGCGCTCGTGTTCGAGAATGCCGATGCGGGCGTCCAGGGCCAGCCCGGAAATGAATATGCGGCGTGTAGGCATGATGGCAGTGGGGAAGACGGATGCGGGATTGTAAGGCGGTGCGCGAGTGGACGGCCGGGCCTGACTACAATCCGGCCATGGCGACAGGCGTCCGCCAGGCAGGGCGCCGGAGGAAAAATACGGAATGCGGCAGTTCTACGATGCGGTAATTGTAGGCGGTGGGCCGGCCGGCGCGTCCTGCGCGATCTGGCTGGCCCGCCTCGGATTGGCGCCCTTGCTGGTCGAGGCCGGCGAGCGCCTGGGCGGCCTGGGCAACGACAATCCGTTTACCGACGACTGGATCGCCGTGCTGCCCAATGTGACCGGGCAGCAGGCGGCGGCCAATATCGCCGCCAGTGTCGCGGCCGCCGGCGTGCCGGTGCGCCTGGGCGCGCCGGCAACCGCCGTGCGCCCCTGCAAGGGCGGGGTGGAGGTGCGGCTGGGCGGCGATGGGCGCGACGCCGTCTACGGCAAGTCGCTGGTGATCGCCTCCGGCGTGCGGGCGCGCGGCCTGCCGGGCCATCCGCAGCAGGCCCGCTGGCCGGGCGTGCTGATCGGGCCGGGCTCGCCCATCGTGGCCCAGGACTACGCCGGCCTGTCGGTCGCGGTGCTGGGCGGGGGCGACAATGCCTTCGAGAATTTCGTCTACGTGCGCAACCGCGGGGCGCGTCGGGTCGACCTGTACGCGCGCACCGTGCGCGCCCAGCAGCAGTGGGTGGCGCGCGCCGGCGTCGACGGCGTGCGGGTGGGGCCGTATCGCGTCGATCCGGCCGGGCGCACCGTCGACGGGCGGCCCTATGACCTCATCCTGGTGTTCTATGGCTGGGAGCCGCAGGCCGCCTTTGCCGACAGCCTGAATCTCGAGCGCGATTCGCGCGGCTACCTGCGCACCGATTTCGCCACGGCCCAGACCAGCCTGCCCGACGTCTACGCGATTGGCGAGGTGGCCCACCGCATGCATCCCTGCGTGGTCACCTCGCTGGCCGACGGCGTGGTGGCGGCCAAGGCCATCCAGCGCCGCTGGGAGCGTCCGGCGCCGTCGCGCTGAGTCAGGCCGCCGCCAGCACGCAGTCCAGCGGCGCCGGCGCGGCCAGGCGCACCTGGAAGCTGCGCAGTTCATCGCGCCGGAACACGTGCACCGTCACCCGTTCGCCGGGCCGGTACTGCGACAGCAGCACGTCCAGGCCGGCCGGCGCATCGACGCGCAGGCCGTCGATGGCCACCAGCACATCGCCCGCCGACAGGCCGCCCTTGTGGGCCGCGCCGCCCTCGTACACGGTGGCCAGCGCCAGGGTTTCGCCCTGTTTGCGCGTGCGCACGTCCAGCGTCGGGATATTGGCGCCGGCCTGCCAGGTCAGGCTGATGCCGTGCGGCGCCAGCATCTCGGCCAGCGGCACGTCGGCCGCGCCATGGGCATGGCGCGCGATGAAGCGCCGCGCATCCACGCCGGTGGCCTCGCGGATCAGCGCCGGCAGGGCATCCTCGGCCAGGCCCTGCGGGCGGCCGCGGTAGAAATCGCGGCCGTAGCGCCGCCACAGCAGGCGCATCACGTCGTCGAGCGAATGGACGCCGCCGCTGTCGCGGCGGATCAGCAGGTCCAGGCCCAGCGCGACCAGCGAACCCTTGGTGTAGTAGCTGACCAGCGCGTTGGGGGAGTTCTCGTCCTGCTTGTAATAGCGCGTCCAGGCGTCGAACGAACTTTCCGCGACCGATTGCTTGTGGCGGCCCGGCGCGCGCGCCACGCCCGAAATGGTCTTGCCCAGCAGGCGCAGGTAGTCGTTGCGGGTGATGGTCTGCGAGCGCAGCAGCAGCAGATCGTCGTAGTACGACGTGAAGCCCTCGAACACCCATAGCAGCCGCGTCAGGTCGGGCCGTGCCAGGTCGTACGGCGCGAACGCGGCCGGCTTGATGCGCTTGACGTTCCAGGTATGGAAGTACTCGTGGCTGACCAGGCCGAGAAAGCCGCGATAGCCGTCGCCCTGGCCGTGCTGGCCCAGTACCGGCAGATCCTTGCGCGAGGCCATCAGGGCGGTGCTGGCGCGATGCTCCAGGCCGCCGTAGCCGTCGCCCGTGACCATGGTCATGAACACGTAGCGGCTGGCGCTGTCCAGGAAGGGCGCCTGCTTGCTGCGCGGTTCGAAGAAGGCGATCTGCGTCTCGCAGATGCGTTGCACGTCGGCGGCGATGCGCGCCAGGTCCAGCCGCGGCGCCACACCGGTGAATACCAGCTCGTGCTCGGCGCCGTGCGCCTGGAAGCTGATGACCTGCGGCGTGCCCATCTCGACCGGGTGGTCGATCAGCGCGTCGTAGTCGGGCGCGCGATAGCGGCCGAAGCCATGGCGGCGGGCCGCGCCCGGCAGGCCCCGCGCCTCGGGCAGGCTGGTGTAGACCTTCCAGCCTTCGATGCCGCGCGGCGGGGCCAGGTCGAGAATGCAGGGCGCGTTTTCCTGCCCGTCCACGCGCAGGAAAACGCTGGTGCCGTTGAAAAAGCCGTGGCTTTCGTCCAGGTGCGCGCCGCGCACCGAGAGATCCCACGCATACACCGTATAGTCGACCTGCAGCGGGCCGCTGCACGGCGCCACCTGCCAGGTGTGGTTGTCGACCTTGCTTACCGCCACCGGCCTGCCGCCGGCGCGCGCGGCCAGCGTCTCGATCTGGCGGGAGAAATCGCGTATCAGGTAGCTGCCGGGAATCCATGCCGGCAAGGCCAGGCGCTGCCCTTCGGGCGCGGGGTCGGCCACGGTTAGGGTTATCCGGTAGCGGTGTCCGGCCGGGTCATGGGGTTCCAGGCGGTAAATTACGGGTGTGTCGTTCATGCGCATATCTTACATTTCATACTCTGACAGGAGGCAATCAATGAGCGAGTCGTTTGTGCTGGTCGAAACCCGGGGCCGCGTGGGGTGGCTGACGCTGAACCGGCCCAAGGCATTGAATGCACTGAACGACCAGTTGATGGAGGAACTGGGCGCGGCCTTGCTGGCGTTCGACGCCGACGACGGCATTGGCGCGATCGTCATCACCGGCAGCGAGAAGGCCTTTGCCGCGGGCGCGGATATCGGCGCCATGAAAGACTGGTCCTATATGGACGTCTACCGCAGCGACTACATCACCCGCAACTGGGAAACCCTCAAGCGCGTACGCAAGCCCGTGGTCGCCGCGGTGGCCGGCTATGCGCTGGGCGGCGGCTGCGAACTGGCCATGATGTGCGACATCATCATCGCCGCCGACTCGGCCCGCTTCGGCCAGCCCGAGATCAAGCTGGGCGTGATTCCCGGCGCCGGCGGCACGCAGCGCCTGCCGCGCGCGGTGGGCAAGGCCAAGGCCATGGACCTGGCGCTGACGGCGCGCATGATGGATGCCGCGGAGGCCGAGCGCGCCGGCCTGGTATCGCGTGTGGTGCCGGCCGACAGGCTGGCGGACGAGGCGCTCGACGCGGCCACCGTCATCGCCTCGATGTCGCTGCCGTCGGCCATGATGGCCAAGGAGTGCATCAACCGCGCATACGAAGTGCCGCTCAACGACGGGCTGTTGTTCGAGCGCCGCGTGTTCCACTCGCTGTTCGCCACCGAAGACCAGAAGGAGGGCATGGCGGCGTTTACCGAGAAGCGCAAGCCCGGCTTCAAGCACAGGTAGGCCCGCGCCGGACCGGTCGCATCCGGTTACCTTGCGTGACCCGCCCGATTGCCGACGCCGCGCGCCTGCGCGGCGTTTCCATTGGCGCGCGTGGCGGACGCGCGCGACCCGGCGGCGTTACGCGGGTTGCCCGTTGAAACGCTTGCATTGCACTTTGTTGCATTGTGCGGGCCTATCCTGGAATGACGGCAGGTCCGGAGTGTCGTGTCCGGCAACGTCGGGCGCCTCGCGCCATGCGCGGCGCGCCACGGCCGGGGACGGCGGCTCATTGTCCAACAACAAGCAAGGAGCCCTTCATGCGTACATGTGCAAGATTTCCGCGGCGGCGCTGGCAACTCGCGCTGGCGGCCAGCGTCGTCGGCGTCGGACTGGCGGGTGCCGCCCAGGTTCAGGCCCAGGCGCCGGCCCGCGCGCCCACGTCCACGCTCAGGCTGGTTTCCGAAACGCCCTATGCGGCCCAGGGCGTCGCCGCCCAGGCGCCGGCGATGACCGCCGAGCAATTGCGCGACACCGCCATCGACGCCTACGTCTACGCCTATCCGATGGTGCTGATGGAAATGACGCGGCGCGCATCGACCAACGTGCAGACGCCCATCGCCGGACGCGCGCCGATGAACCAGTTCGGCCACCGCACCGCCTTTCCCGACCCGCGCGCCACGGATGTGGCCTGGCCCAGCACCGACACGCTGTCGTCCAGCCTCTGGTACGACGTGTCGCGCGAACCGCTGGTCGTGCAGGTGCCGGCCGCCGGCGAGCGCTATTACCTGCTGTCGCTGCTGGACATGTGGACCGACGCCTACGCCTCGCGCGGAACCCGCACGACGGGCGGCGGCGCGCAGACCTTCGCGATCGTCGGGCCGTACTGGCAGGGCGCGCTGCCGCCCGGCGTGGACATGGTGCGCAGCCCGACCGGCTCGGGCTGGATGATCGCGCGCGTGCAGACGGGCGGGCCGGATGACTACCAGAACGTCAACCAGTTCCAGGCCGCCCTGACCGTCACGCCGCTGGCCCAGTGGGGCAAGCCTTTCCGCATGACGGGCAGCGCCACGGTCAATCCGGCATGGAGCGCCTCGCAATCGCCGGCCGAACAGGTGGCGGCGATGGACGCGGCCAGCTACTTCAACCTGTTCGCCGATCTGCTGCGCAGCAACCCGCCGCATGCCAACGACTATCCCATGCTCGACCGTCTGCGCCGGCTCGGGCTGGGCGACCAGCCCAATGCGTTCGCGCGGCTCGACCCGGCGGTGCAGCAGGCGCTGATCGAGACGCAGCCGCTGGCGGGGCGCCGCATCGCCGACGCGGCCGGCCGCCTGGGCACCCAGGCCAATGGCTGGAACACGGCGCTGCACGGTATCGGCACCTATGGCACGGACTACCTGCGCCGCGCGGCGGTGGCCTACGTGGGGCTGGGCGCCAACCCCCCCGAAGACGTGCTCTACCCGGTGACGGCCGTCGATGCGCGCGGCAAGGCGCTGCGCAGCGACGAAGACTACGTGCTGCACTTCGACAAGGACCAGCTGCCGCCGGCCAATGCCTTCTGGTCGCTGATCCTGTACGACGCGCGCCAGGGGCTGGCGGACAACCCGATCGACCGCTATGCGCTGCGCAGCACCGACCCGCTGGTCTACAACGCCGACGGCTCGCTGGATATCCACATCCAGCGCGATCCGCCGCGCAAGGCGCGGCAGGCGAACTGGCTGCCGGCGCCGCGCCAGGGCGACTTCATGCTGAACCTGCGCCTGTACTGGCCGCGCGACATCGCGCTCGACGGCCACTGGGCGCCGCCGCCCGTGCGCGAGGACTGAGTTTGTGGTGCCGGCGCCGCGGCGCCGATCGGCCCCCGTTTCCGACTTGGCGGCGGGGGCCGTTTTCATTTGGCGACCCCTAAAAAATCACGCTATACTCTACGGGTTTGACGCTTGCGGGCTAAAAGCGTGGCAAAAGCTGCGTCGTGGATTGCTGGCAAGAGCAGGGAAGTTCATGCAAAAGAGTCTGGTACTTACCGCCGCTGATCGTGCGGCACTCGATGCGCGGGCTTGCCGGGAGCTCTGCCTGGCCGTTGCGGCGCAGGGTGTCATGGGGCTCGTGGCAGCGGCAATCGCGGGGGTTGTTGCGGGAACGGCGGCAGGTTTGTCGGCGTTGGCGGGAGCGGGGGCGTATTTCTTGCCCAATGCATTGTTTGCATTGCGCTTGCTGGTCAACGTCGTCAGGGCGGCCCGGCCAAACCCATTTGCTTTTCTCTACGGTGAGTTGCTCAAGCTGCTCATGACGGCGCTGCTGCTGTGGCTGCTGTCGTGGCTGGCGCAGGGCTGGCTGGTGTGGCCGGCGGTCCTGCTGGGCCTGGTCTTCACGCTGAAGGGATATCTCCTGCTATTGATGCTGCGCAAGCGCCCGTAGCGATATTAACCATCGTGAAAAAGTCCGGCTCCACTGGGGCACGGGCACACAGCAAACAGGGTAGGGTTCCACATGGCTGCTCCCAGCGGCGCGTCGCCTCAGTCCGAGTACATTCAGCACCACCTGGTGCATTTGAACAACATTGGCGAAAAGCAAAGCGTCATCGCCCAGTTCAACGTCATCAACTATGACTCGCTGTTCTGGTCGATCCTGATGGGCCTGCTGGTCGTATTCTGCCTGTGGCTGGCCGCGCGCCGCGCCACGGCGGGCGTGCCGGGCCGCTTCCAGGGTTTCATCGAAATGATCGTCGACATGGTCGACGACCAGGCCAAGTCCATCGTCACCAACGCCAAGAGCCGCCTGTTCGTGGCGCCGCTGGCCCTGACCGTGTTCCTGTGGATCATCCTCATGAACGCGCTGGACCTGCTGCCGGTCGACCTGCTGCCCTCGATCTGGCGCATGACCGGCCTGGGCGCCGAGCACGGCGACCCGCTGTACTACCACCGCATTCTCCCCACCGCCGACCTGAACGTGCCCATGGGCATGTCGCTGGGCGTGCTGCTGCTGATGTTCTATTACGGCATCAAGATCAAGCACCCGGGCGGCTTCGTCAAGGAATTGTTCACCGCGCCGTTCCACGCGCACGGCCTGGCCTCGCTCGTGCTGGCCCCGTTCAACCTGCTGCTCAACCTGATCGAATATGCCGCCAAGTCGGTGTCGCTGGGCATGCGGTTGTTCGGCAACATGTTCGCCGGTGAACTGATCTTCATGCTGATCGCGCTGCTGGGCGGCGCCTGGACGGGCTTTAACGGCGCCAGCATCGGTTTGGGCATTGGGCATGTGTTGGCCGGTTCGGTGTGGGCAATCTTCCACATCCTGATCGTGCTGCTGCAGGCTTTCATCTTCATGATGCTGACGCTGGTTTACATCGGCCAGGCGCACGAAGGGCATTGATCCCAAATTTTCGGCGTCCGCCATGGTGGCGGGCGTCCGTTAGCAAGATCTTCTTGCATTGAGCAGTACCTGTTTTCCAATAATCCTGACTTCAGATTTCTAACCAAGGAGTTGTCATGACCAACGTCGCTTTCGTTGCTCTCGCTTGCGGTCTCATCATCGGTCTGGGCGCCATCGGCGCTTGCATCGGTATCGCACTGATGGGCGGCAAGTACCTGGAAGCTTCGGCTCGTCAGCCCGAACTGATGAACGCCCTGCAAACCAAGATGTTCCTGCTGGCGGGCCTGATCGACGCGGCGTTCCTGATCGGCGTGGGTATCGCCATGCTGTTCGCCTTCGCCAATCCGTTCGTCGGCTAATGGCATTGCCCGCCGGCGAAACAGGCGGGCCTGACGCTGGCGGCGGCGCGCAAGCGCGCGTTGCCGACTGGCAAAGTATCGAGTGCCCTGGGTTGTCATTCTGATGGCCGGGGCTGCAAGGTGTTAAAGGAACGACCGTGAATCTGAACGCGACGATCTTCTTCCAGATGCTCGTGTTCTTCGTTCTGGGCTGGTTCACGATGAAATTCGTGTGGCCGCCTCTGACGAAGGCGATCGATGAGCGCCGCCAAAAAATCGCCGACGGCCTGGCCGCCGCCGAGAAGGGCAAAGCCGATCTGGCTCAAGCCCAAGCGCGCGTCAGTCTGATCGAGGCTTCTGCCAAATCCGAAACTCACGCCCGCATCATCGAAGCCGAGAAACAGGCTGCTTCGGTGATTGAGCAGGCCCGCCGTGAAGCGGAAGCCGAACGCGCCCGTATCGTGGCCCAGGCTGCCCAGGACGCCGCGCAGGAAGTTCAACGCGCCCGTGAAGCATTGCGCGACGACGTCGCCGCGCTGGCCGTCAAGGGTGCCGAACAGATCCTCAAGCGCGAGGTCGACGCCCGCGCCCATGCCGAGCTGCTCAACCAGCTCAAGGCGCAGCTTTAATCCGGGAACGTCATGGCTGAACTTTCCACTGTTGCCCGTCCCTACGCCGAAGCCCTCTTCGGCGCAGCGCGCGACGACAAGGCCGGTCTGGCGGTGTGGGCCGACCTGGTCAGCGAGATGGCGCAGGTCGCCGCCAACCCCGACGTGCGCGAGGCGATGGCCGATCCGCGTCTGGATGACAAGCAGCGCAGCGAGGTTTTCACCAGCCTCGTCAAGACGCAGCTGCCTCAGGCCGCCCGCAATTTCATCGAGCTGCTGGTCAAGAACGACCGCTTGCTGCTGCTGCCCGTCATCGCCACGCAGTTCGTCGCGCTGAAGAATCGTCACGAAGGCACGGCGCAGGCGGAAATCACCAGCGCATTCGAACTCAGCGATGCTCAGGTAAAAGAGCTGATTGCCGCGCTCGAACTCAAATTCGGTCTCAAGCTCAAGCCGCACGTGTCGGTCGATCAGGAACTGATCGGCGGTGTGCGCGTGGCTGTCGGGGACCAGGTGCTCGATACTTCCGTAAAAGCCCAACTGGCCCGCTTGCGCGATACGCTGGCCGCATAAGGCAGGCGAGACTAACAGGATTCCAGGAGTCAATATGCAACTCAATCCCTCCGAGATCAGCGAACTGCTCAAGAGCCGCATCGAGGGCCTGGGCGCTTCGACTGATGTTCGTACTCAGGGTACCGTCGTCTCCGTGACCGACGGTATCACCCGCATCCACGGCCTGTCCGACGTGATGCAGGGCGAAATGCTCGAATTCCCGAACAACGTGTTCGGCGTGGCGCTCAACCTCGAGCGCGATTCCGTCGGCGCCGTTATTCTGGGCGACTACACCGGCGTGTCCGAAGGCGATCAGGTCAAGACGACCGGCCGCATTCTCGAGGTGCCGGTCGGCCCCGAACTGAAGGGCCGCGTGGTCAACACCCTGGGCGACCCGATCGACGGCAAGGGCCCGATCAACACCACCCAGACCGACATCATCGAGAAAGTGGCGCCCGGCGTTATCGCCCGCCGCTCGGTGTCGCAGCCGCTGCAGACCGGCATCAAGGCCATCGACTCGATGGTGCCGATCGGCCGCGGCCAGCGCGAACTGATCATCGGCGACCGCCAGACCGGCAAGACCGCCGTGGCCGTCGACACCATCATCAGCCAGAAGGGCAAGGGCGTCACCTGCGTGTACGTCGCCATCGGCCAGAAGGCTTCGACGATCAACAACGTGGTGCGCAAGCTGGAAGAGCACGGCGCGATGGAATACACCATCGTGGTCGCCGCCGCCGCTTCGGACTCGGCCGCCATGCAGTACCTGGCCGCCTACGCCGGCTGCACCATGGGCGAATACTTCCGCGATCGCGGCGAAGACGCCCTGATCGTCTATGACGACCTGACCAAGCAGGCCTGGGCCTATCGCCAGGTGTCGCTGCTGCTGCGCCGTCCGCCGGGTCGCGAAGCCTACCCGGGCGACGTGTTCTACCTGCACTCGCGCCTGCTCGAGCGCGCCGCGCGCGTCAACGAGGAATACGTCGAGAAGTTCACCAACGGCGCCGTCAAGGGCAAGACCGGCTCGCTGACCGCGCTGCCGATCATCGAAACCCAGGCGGGCGACGTGTCGGCCTTCGTTCCGACCAACGTGATCTCGATCACCGACGGCCAGATCTTCCTGGAAACCGACCTGTTCAACGCGGGCGTGCGTCCCGCCATCAACGCCGGCATTTCCGTGTCGCGCGTCGGTGGCGCCGCCCAGACCAAGGTCATCAAGAAGCTGTCCGGCGGTATCCGTACCGACCTGGCCCAGTACCGTGAACTGGCCGCCTTCGCGCAGTTCGCCTCCGACCTGGACGACGCCACCCGTCGCCAGCTCGAGCGCGGCAAGCGCGTGGTCGAACTGCTCAAGCAGCCGCAATACCAGCCGCTGCAAGTGTGGGAGCTGGCCGTCTCGCTGTACGCGGTCAACAACGGCTACCTGGACGACGTCGATGTGGCGCAGATCCTGGCCTTCGAAAAGTCGCTGAAGGATCACCTCAAGGCCAAGCATGCCGCCTTGATCCAGCGCGTCGAAGACACCAAGGAACTGTCCAAGGACGACGAAGCCGAACTGGCTGCCGCGGTCCAGGATTTCAAGAAGCACGGTGCTTTTTAAGGCAACTGTCTGGCGTAGCGATGGGCGTGCCGCCCATCCTACGGTAGGGCGGGGGCAGCCCGGCTGAACCCGCCAAGCCGTTTCAACAGGAAAGCGCAATGCCCGGAATCAAGGAAATCCGAACCAAGATCAAGAGCGTGCAAAACACGCGCAAGATCACCAAGGCGATGGAAATGGTCGCCGCATCCAAGATGCGCAAGGCGCAGGAGCGGATGCGCGCGGGTCGTCCGTACGCCACCAAGGTGCGCGAGATTGCCGCGCACCTGATGCAGGCCAATCCCGAGTACAGCCACCCCTACCTGGTCGAACGCGAAGTCAAGGCGGTCGGCGTGGTGCTGGTGACGACCGACAAGGGCTTGTGCGGCGGCCTGAACACCAACATCAGCCGCGTGACGCTGTCCAAGCTGAAGGAATTCGAGCAGCGCAGCATCAAGGTGCAGGCGACGGCCTTCGGCAACAAGGGCCTGGGCCTGCTGACGCGTATCGGCGCCAAGCTGGTGTCCCAGGAAGTGCAGCTGGGCGACAAGCCCGACCTCGACCGCCTGCTGGGCGCCATCAAGGTACAGCTGGACGACTACCTGGAAGGCCGCATCGACGCGCTGTACGTGGCGACCACGCGCTTCGTCAATACGATGAGGCAGGAGCCGGTGTTTCTGCGCCTGCTGCCGCTGTCCAATGGTTTGGACGATCCGTTCCAGTCGGGCGTTGAGACCCTGGCCAAGACCGCCGAGATCAAGTCGGACTACAGCTGGGACTACATCTACGAGCCGGATGCCAAGAGCGTGATCGACGACCTGCTGCAGCGTTACGTCGAAGGGCTGCTGTACCAGGCCGTGGCTGAGAACATGGCGTCGGAACAGTCTGCCCGGATGGTGGCGATGAAGGCTGCGTCGGACAACGCGAAGAAGGTCATCGGTGACTTGCAACTTGTCTACAACAAGACTCGTCAAGCCGCGATCACCAAAGAAATTTCGGAAATCGTAGGGGGCGCTGCCGCGGTGTAACCCGGTAGTACTCCGACAAAAGCTATCAAGCAAGGAATCGACATGAGCAACGGAACCATCGTTCAGTGCATCGGCGCCGTGGTGGATATTCAGTTCCCCCGCGATAACATGCCCAAGATTTATGAAGCGCTCACCCTGGTCGACGAGGGTTCCTCGTTCGCCGAGAAGGGCTTGACGCTGGAAGTGCAGCAACAGCTGGGCGACGGCGTGGTGCGCACCATTGCGCTGGGCTCCAGCGACGGCCTGCGCCGCGGCATGCAGGTGGCCGGCACCGGCGCGCCGATCTCGGTGCCCGTGGGTCACGGCACCCTGGGCCGCATCATGGACGTGCTGGGTCGTCCCATCGACGAAGCCGGCCCCATCGCTTCCGACGAGAAGCGCGCCATCCACCAGCCCGCGCCCCGTTTCGACGAGCTGTCGCCGTCGGTCGAGCTGCTGGAAACCGGCATCAAGGTTATCGACCTGGTGTGCCCGTTCGCCAAGGGCGGCAAGGTCGGCCTGTTCGGCGGCGCCGGCGTGGGCAAGACCGTCAACATGATGGAACTGATCAACAACATCGCCAAGCAGCACAGCGGCTTGTCGGTGTTCGCCGGCGTGGGCGAGCGTACCCGCGAAGGCAACGACTTCTACCATGAAATGGAAGAGTCGAACGTTCTGGACAAGGTGGCCATGGTGTTCGGCCAGATGAACGAACCCCCGGGCAACCGCCTGCGCGTGGCGCTGACCGGCCTGACCATGGCCGAGAAGTTCCGCGACGAAGGCCGTGACATCCTGTTCTTCGTCGACAACATCTACCGCTACACCCTGGCCGGCACCGAAGTGTCGGCGCTGCTGGGCCGTATGCCGTCGGCGGTGGGCTACCAGCCCACGCTGGCCGAGGAAATGGGCGTGCTGCAAGAGCGCATCACCTCGACCAAGACCGGCTCGATCACCTCGATCCAGGCCGTGTACGTGCCTGCCGACGACTTGACCGACCCCTCGCCCGCCACGACCTTCCAGCACTTGGACTCGACCGTCGTGCTGTCGCGTGACATCGCCGCGCTGGGCATCTACCCCGCCGTGGATCCGCTGGACTCCTCCAGCCGCCAGCTCGACCCGCAAGTCGTGGGCGAAGAGCACTACCAGGTGGCCCGTGGCGTGCAGCAGACGCTGCAGCGCTACAAGGAACTGCGCGACATCATCGCCATCCTGGGCATGGACGAACTGTCGCCGGAAGACAAGCAGGCCGTGGCCCGCGCGCGCAAGATCCAGCGCTTCCTGTCGCAGCCCTTCCACGTGGCCGAAGTGTTCACCGGCTCGCCGGGCAAGTACGTGCCGCTGGCCGAAACGATCCGCGGTTTCAAGATGATCGTCGAAGGCGAGTGCGATGCGCTGCCCGAGCAGGCCTTCTACATGGTCGGCACGATCGACGAGGCCTTCGAGAAGGCCAAGAAACTCCAATAAGGATCCGATATGGCTACCCTGCATGTGGATGTCGTCAGCGCAGAGGAAGCGATCTTCACCGGCGAGGCGAAGTTCGTGGTGCTGCCTGGCGAGGCGGGTGAGCTGGGCATTCTGCCCGGCCACACCCCGCTGATTTCGCGCATACGCCCCGGGACGGTCAAGATCGTCCGTGCCGACGAAGGCGAGGAAAACATCTTCGTCGCCGGGGGCATCCTCGAGGTGCAGCCGGGCAGCGTGACCGTGTTGGCCGATACGGCCATCCGGGCCGCCGACCTGGATGAAGCCCGCGCCGTGGCGGCGCGCGAGAAGGCCGAGGAGGCCTTGCGCAACGCCAAGGACAAGGCCGACATCGCCGTGGTCGAAGCCGAGCTGGCCATGCTGGCCGCCCAGGCCGTGGCCGCGCGCAAGCTGCGCCAGGGCCGTACGCACTGATTGCCGGCGGGCGTTGCCCGCCGCAACAGGCAGACAGAGGCGACTTCGGTCGCCTTTGTCGTTTCTGACGCGTCCCTGGATCCATGCCTGCGCAATCTCCGCAGTGTGGCGATTGCGAATGGCGGCGCGTTGTCCCGACGCGCTAGGCTATGGCCCTGCTCATCGTGAATGAGGCCCATGCCATGCGTGCACTTCTGGATTGCGCCGTACTCGTCATGCCCGACCAGCCGTCGTGGGTAGGCGCGTGGCTGGCCGCCGCGCGCGGCCCGCAAGCCCGCCTGGCCGAGCGCCTGCGCCTGCACGAATACCCGTTGGGCGGGCGCGATGGGCTCGCGCTGGGGCAGGCCGCCATGCGCCTGCGCCGCTTCGATGCGCTGCTGCTGCCCGTGCAGGCTTCCACGCTGGGGTGGGCGCGTATCGTGCTGGCGCAAGCCAGCCCGGCATTGAGCACCCCGGTGCTGGTACTGGTGCGCGACCTGACCGCGCCGGCCATCGCCGACCTGTTGCGGCTGGGCGCGCGGGATTTCCTGCGTGCGCCCGCCTGCCTGGAAGAGCTGCGCGTCCGGGTGTCGCGCGCCTGGCGCGCCATCCCTTCGCCGGCGGCGCCAGGCGCCCGGGCCGCGGCGGCTTCGGGCGCCGATCCCGGCGGCGGCCGCGCGCCCGGCGCGCCGCCAGATCAGGGCGAGGGCGGCGGCCATCGCCTGCCTGGCCTGCCGGAGACCGCCGATGCGCCGGCAGGCGCACCGTACCTGCTTGCCCAGCCACATGCGCCCTATGCCGTGGCGCCAGGCGACCCTCGGATGGCGGCGCAGCGCGAGCTGCCTTTCCGCCAGGCCAAGGCGCAGGTGGTGGGGCGCTTCGAGCGCGCCTACCTGCGCGGCGCCCTGGCGCGCCACGGCGGCAACGTGGCCCAGGCGGCGCGCGCGGCCTGCAAGCACCGGCGCGCGTTCTGGGCCCTGATGCGCAAGCACGGCATCGATGCCCGGCCCTATCGCGAGGGCCTGGCCGGCGCGTGGCCCTGCGAAACCGCGCCGCCCTGGGACCCCGCCGACGAGGCCTGAACGCAGCTTTCCCGCCCCGCGGGCAGGAAATTGCCAGGGCAGTAAAATCACGGCTTCCGATCACCAAGGATAGTCGTGTCTGTTGCCCCTTTGAAGAACGATGTGTTCCTGCGCGCCCTGCTGCGCGAGCCCGTACCATACACGCCGATCTGGCTGATGCGTCAGGCCGGCCGTTACCTGCCGGAATACAACGCCACACGGGCCCGTGCGGGCTCGTTCATGGGGCTCGCGCAAAATCCCGACTACGCCTGCGAAGTCACGCTGCAGCCGCTGGCGCGCTACCCCCTGGACGCGGCCATCCTGTTCTCCGATATCCTGACCGTGCCGCACGCCATGGGCCTGGGCCTGGATTTCGCGCCCGGCGAAGGGCCGCGTTTCGCCCATCCGGTGCGCGATGAGTCCGATGTGGCAAAGCTGGCGGTGCCCGACATGGACAGCTTGCGCTATGTGTTCGACGCCGTGCGCACGATACGCCGCGAACTCGATGGCCGCGTGCCGCTGATCGGCTTTGCCGGCAGCCCCTGGACCATCGCCTGTTACATGGTCGAAGGACGCGGCAGCGACGACTATCGCCTGATCAAATCGATGCTGTACGGCCGGCCCGATTTGCTGCACCGCATCCTGGAGATCAACGCCGAAGCCACGCGCCACTATCTCAACGCGCAGATCGATGCCGGCGCGCAGGCCGTGATGCTGTTCGACAGTTGGGGCGGCGTACTGGCCGATGGCCTGTTCCAGCAGTTTTCGCTGGCGTATACGCGCCGCGTGGTGGAAGGCCTGACGCGCGAGCGCGAAGGCCGCCGCGTGCCGGTCATCGTGTTCACCAAGGGCGGCGGGCAGTGGCTCGAGGAAATCGCCGCATGCGGTTGCGATGCCGTGGGCCTGGACTGGACGGTGAACCTGGGCTCGGCGCGCCGCCGGGTGGCCGACGCGGTGGCGCTGCAGGGCAACCTCGATCCCATGACCCTGTTTGGCGGCGCCCAGGCTGTGCGCGCCGAGGCGCGGCGCACGCTGGACGCGTTCGGTCCGGTCGGCAAGGGCGGCCACGTGTTCAACCTGGGGCACGGCATTTCGCAATACTCCCCCCCGGAGGTGGTCAGCGAGCTGGTCGACGAAGTGCATACGTACAGCCGCGCGCTGCATGCGGGGTAAGTGGACGCTCCGCTTCCAAACGGCCGGGGAAGGCGCTGCCGTGCCGAGTTGTGCACAGCAGCGCAAAGTTTCGGGAAAACCCCCAAAACCTGCCTCATAGTCTGGGAAATATATATAAGCTCATGAATTCAAAAGAAAAATATGAGCTTATTGCAAATATGAAGCAGAGCCAGGCAGGCATCGTCGTGAAAGCTCGCACGCTTGTTAGCGTTTTTTCCCCAAAGTTATCCACAGGCTGGAAACTTGTGTGGATATCACTATGAGGCGCTGCAGGGTTAGCGCCAAAATCCAGAATTCACTTTAAGTATGAGCGACGCGTCTTCCGCCGATCCCGCCTTGCCCGCCGCCGATGCGTCGGATGTCTGGGTGCGCGTTGCGCTGGATGTCCCGTTGCCGGGGCCGTTCGATTACCGCAGCGCAGCGCCATTGCCGCTGGGCGCGCGCGTGATCGTGCCGTTCGGGCGGCGCAAGCTGGTCGGGGTGGTGGTCGACCATCCCGACCAGCCGTCCATCGACCCGGCGCAGGTGCGCGAGGTCGAGCAGCCGCTCGAAGACCTGCCGCCGATGCCGGCCGACTGGATGCGGCTGGCGCGTTTTGCGGCCGACTATTACCAGCGCCCGCTGGGCGAGGTCATGCTGCCGGTGCTGCCGCCGCCCCTGCGCAAGCCGTCGGCCTACCAGGGCAAGCGGTCCGGCCTGGGGCCGGTGGCGCGCCTGGACGCGCGCAAGCCGCGCGCCGCGGCAGCGGCGGCGGCCGAGCCGGACCAGGCGCCCGAACTGAATGAGGCGCAACGCCAGGCGGTCGATACCATCGGCGCGTTGTCGGCGTTCCAGCCGGTCCTGCTGCACGGCGTGACCGGCAGCGGCAAGACCGAGGTGTACCTGCACGCGGCGGCGCGCGTCTTGCAGGCGGGGCGGCAGGTCCTGCTGATGGTGCCCGAGATCAACCTGACGCCGCAGCTCGAAGGCGCCTTGCGTGCGCGTCTGGAGGCGCTGGTCGGGCCGCAGGGCGTGGCCATCCTGCATAGCGGGCTGGCCGATGGCGAGCGCGTGCAGGCGTGGGCGCGCGCGCAGCGCGGCCAGGCCCGCCTGCTGCTGGGCACGCGCATGTCGATTTTTGCGCCCCTGCCGGAGCTGGGCCTGATCGTGGTCGACGAAGAGCACGACCCTTCCTATAAACAGCAGGAAGGCCTGCGCTATTCGGCGCGCGACCTGGCCATCTGGCGCGCCCGCGACCTGGATATCCCGGTGGTGCTGGGGTCGGCCACGCCGTCGCTGGAGAGCTGGCAGCATGCCGAGCGCGGCCGCTACCTGCGCCTGACGCTGCCCGGCCGGGCGCGCGCCAGCAGCCTGCCGGAGATTCGCCTGATCGACACGCGCCGGCTGCAGCTCAAGCAAGGGCTGTCGCCGCAGTTCATCGAGGCGATCGGCCAGCGGCTCGAGCGCGGCGAGCAGTCGCTGGTGTTTCTCAACCGGCGCGGCTATGCGCCCGTGCTGCATTGCGCGTCATGCGCCTGGGTCAGCCATTGCCCGCGCTGCTCGACCTTCACGGTGCTGCACCGCGGCCCGGGCGCCGGCGGCTATCGCCTGCAATGCCACCACTGCGGCTACCAGGCGCCGGTGCCGCGCGCCTGCCCGGAGTGCGGCGACCAGGACCTCGAGCCCATGGGGCGCGGCACGCAGCGCATCGAGGAGCAACTGGCCGAGTGGTTCCCGCAGGCGCGCATCGCGCGCATCGACGCCGACAGCACGCGCCGCAAGGGCAGCGCGCAGGCGCTGTTCGCGGCCGTGCACGCCGGCGAGGTGGACATCATGGTCGGCACGCAGATGGTGGCCAAGGGCCACGACTTCGCGCGGCTCGGCCTGGTGGGGGTGCTCAATGCCGACTCCATGCTGTTCGCGCACGACTTCCGCGCGCCCGAGCGCCTGTTCGCCCAATTGATGCAGGTGGCCGGGCGGGCAGGTCGCCATGCCGCCGGCGCGCAGGTCCTGATCCAGACCGGCTATCCGGAGCAGCCGGTCTACCAGGCCCTGTTGCGCCACGATTACGCCGGCTTTGCGCGCCATGCCCTGCAGGAGCGGGAGGACACCGGGTTGCCGCCGTTTGCCTACCAGGCGCTGCTGACCGCCGAGGCGCGCGAGCTGACGGTGGCGCAGGGCTTCTTGCAGCGCGCCCGCGACGTGGCGACGGGCGAGCCATGGCCCGGCGTGGACGCGATTACACTCTACGATCCCGTGCCGCTGCGCGTTGTGCGCGTGGCCCATGTCGAGCGCGCCCAGCTGCTGATCGAAAGCGCCAGCCGCCCCGCCCTGCAGGGCTTCCTGACGGCCTGGACGACCCGCCTGCCGCAACTGGCCGCCGAGGCGCGCGTACGCTGGCAGCTGGAAGTCGATCCGCTGGAGATCTGAGCGGGCCGGCATCCGCTCGAACCCGTACCCTGACCGAACATGTCCGCAAGCGATACCTCGATAGGCAGTGGCCTGAACCCCGCGCAGAAAGAAGCCGTGCTGTACCTGGACGGGCCGTGCCTGGTGCTGGCCGGCGCGGGCAGCGGCAAGACGCGCGTCATCACGCAGAAGATGGCCTATCTGCTGCGCGAGTGCGGCTACATGGGCCGCAACGTGGTGGCGCTGACCTTCACCAACAAGGCCGCGCGCGAAATGGCCGAGCGCGTCAAGACCCTGGTCGATCCGAAGCTGGCCAAGGGACTGACCATCAGCACCTTCCATGCGCTGGGCGTGCGCCTGCTGCGCGAAGAGGCGGCTCATGCCGGCCTCAAGCCCCAGTTCTCCATCCTGGATGCCGATGACGCCATGAGCATCATCCAGGAGTTGCTGGCGACCACCGACCGCGGCCGGCTGCGCGAGGTGCAGTCCATCATCTCGCTGTGGAAGAACGCGCTGCTTACGCCGGACCAGGCGGCCGCCGCCGCCATCACGCCCACCGAAGTCGAGGCGGTGACCGTCTACCGCGGCTATGCGGCGACGCTGGCGGCATACCAGGCGGTGGATTTCGACGACCTGATCCGCATTCCCGCGGAACTGCTCGAGCGCAACGAAGAGGTGCGCACGCGCTGGCAGAACCGGGTGCGCTATCTGCTGGTGGACGAATACCAGGACACCAACGTCTGCCAATACCGCCTGGTGCAGCTGCTGACCGGCGTGCGGGCCATGTTCACGGCGGTGGGCGACGACGACCAGGCCATCTACGCCTGGCGCGGCGCCACCATCGAGAACCTGGCCAAGCTGACTACCGACTATCCCAGTCTCAAGCTGATCAAGCTGGAGCAGAACTACCGTTCGGTGCAGCGCATCCTGGCCGCCGCCAACAACGTGATCGAACGCAACCCCAAGCTGTTCGAGAAGAAGCTGTGGTCGGACCTGGGCCATGGCGAGCCCATCATCGTCTCGCCGATGAACGGCGACGAGCACGAGGCCGAGTCCATCGCCATGAAAGTGTCGGCGGCGCGCTTCGAGCGCCAGGCGCAATGGAAAGACTTCGCCATTCTGTATCGCAGCAATCATCAATCCCGCGTGCTGGAGCAGGCGCTGCGCAACCTGAAGATTCCGTACACCATCTCGGGCGGCCAGAGTTTCTTCGACAAGGCCGAGGTGCGCGACATCCTGGCCTACCTGCGCCTGGTCGCCAATGACGAGGATGATCCCGCCTTCATCCGTGCCGCGACCACGCCCAAGCGCGGCATCGGGCAGGGCACCCTGCAGACGCTCGGGCAATACGCCGCGCAGCGCCAGTGCTCGCTGCTGGCCGCGGTGGACGAGGCCGGGCTCGAGAGCCTGCTGGCGCCGCGCCAGCTGGAGCCGCTGCGCACCTTCGCCGAATTCGTGCGGCGCATCCAGTGGCGCGCCGGGCGTGGCGTCGAGGGCCAGCCCGCGCGCGCGCCCGAGCCCGCCGGCCAGATCCTCGATGACCTGCTCTCGGCCATCCAGTACGAACGCTACCTGTACGACATGCTGGAAGAGCGGCCGGCGCAGACGCGCTGGCAGAACGTGCTGGAGCTGACGGGCTGGCTCAAGCGCAAGGCCGAGGAGGACGGCATGACGCTGTTCGACCTGGTGCAGCACGTCGCGCTGGTGACCATGCTCGAGCGCGGCGAGGAGGAAGAGCCGGACGCGGTCAAGCTGTCCACCCTGCACGCATCCAAGGGGCTGGAGTACCCGCACGTCTACCTGGCTGGCGTCGAGGAAGGCCTGCTGCCGCACCTGGGCAAGGACGACGAGGACAGCGGCGACCCGGCGCGCGCCGCCGAGACCCTGGCCACGCGCATCCAGGAAGAACGCCGCCTGATGTACGTGGGCATCACGCGCGCGCAGCGCAGCCTGAACCTGAGCTGGTGCAAGAAGCGCCGCCGCGCGCGCGAGGACGTGGTGCGCGAGCCTTCGCGCTTCATCGAGGAGATGGGCCTGGGCGATGCGAAAGTGCAGGAAGACGAAGCCACCCGCGCCATGAGCCCCAAGGAGCGCCTGGGCATGTTGAAGGCGCTGCTGAAGAAGGACTAGCGCTGCAGATGGGCTGGCGAGGAGCCTGTCCCCACGGGGACAGGCTCCGGAGTGCTGCGGGGGGCTGGCGAGGTGCCTGTCCCCGTGGGGACAGGCACCTGAGCGTTGCGGAGGGCCGGCACAAGGTGCCTGTCCCCGCGGGGACAGGCACTCACGTCCTTGGTGCAAGGACAGGCGCGCCGTCAGTGGAGTTCTTTCAGCAGCAATTCCCAGAACCGCATGCGCGCGGCCAGGGTGGACACCAGGATGTATTCGTTGAGGGTGTGCGCGCCGTCGCCGTCGGCGCCCAGGCCGTCCAGGGTCGGTACGCCCATGGCCGAGGTGAAGTTGGCGTCGCTGCCGCCGCCCGTCATGGGGGCGTCTTCGAGCGCGAAGCCGGCCTTGGCGGCGAAGTCCTGCGCCAGTTGCAGCAGCGCGCCGGCGGCTTCGGTCTTGACCATGGGCGGACGGTTGAGTTCGACGTCGATGTCCAGCTCGATGTCGGGGCCGACGGCGCACAGATTGCGCATGCGGCGCAGCACGTCTTCGGCCGCGCCCATGTCGGGCACGCGGAAGTCGACCACGCAACGGCATTGGGCCGGCACGGTATTGGTGACCGTGCCGCCGGCGATCGTACCCACGCTGACGGTGATGCCGCGCTCGTAGTCCGTCATGCTTTCCAGTTCCAGCACCTGGTGCGCCATTTCGCGGATGGCGCTGCGGCCCTTCTCGTGCTGCATGCCGGCATGCGCCGGGCGGCCCTTGACGTTGAGCCGCAGCATCCCGGTGCCCTTGCGCGCGGTCACGCACTTGCCGCCGTTGGGGCGCGCCGGCTCGCACACCAGCGCGTACTTGGCGCGCGCCGCGTAGTGCTCGATGTGTTCGCGCGAGGCGTGGCTGCCGGTTTCCTCGTCGGGCACCAGCAGGAAATCGACGGGCAGGGCGGTGGCGTCCGGGCTGGGCAGGCCGCGCAGGGCCGACAGCGCCAGGTAGATGCCGGCCTTCATGTCATAGCTGCCCGGCCCGTACAGGCGGTCGCCGTCGATGCGGCAAGGGTTGTCCCGCAGCGTGCCGACGGGATGCACGGTATCGATATGGCCGAGGATCAGCACGCCGGGGCGCGTATCGCCGGCAGCGCGATTGGTGGCGTGGACCAGCGGGCCGACCTCCGCATTCAGCGGACGGATCTCCACGGCCAGCCCGACCGCGCGCGCGTATTCGGCCGCCAGGTGCGCCATGGCGGTGACGCCGGCCGGCGAGTTCGAAGGGGATTCGCATTGAATCCAGGACTGGATGCCAGCTACGAGCTGGTCGGTGTCGGGAAGCGTGGTCGTCATGGCGTGGGCGTCTAGTCGGTAGGGCGGATCGAGGGGGGACGGTCAGGCCGATTGCGAGCCGGCCAGGCGGGCCAGTTCGGCTGCGTCGGGCATGCGGCCGTCGAACCAGAGGCTGGCGCAGACCTCGGACATCGCCTGGCCGTCATGGCCGATGCCCGGCACGACCTGCAACTGCCAGCCGAACGGCAGGCCGCGTTGCTCGGCGGCGCGCCGGCCGGCTTCGTAGTAGTGCCGCGCGCGCGCATAGCGGTGCGGCCCCTGGCGCAGCGCCGCCGGCTCGGACGGCAGGTTGGGGTCGTCGGTGGCGGTGTCCTGGTCGCCGGCCAGGATGGTCATGGGGTAGGCCAGCAGGCGGGCCAGGTGGTCTTCGGTCAGGCCCACGCCGTCCAGCCCTTCGGGGAAACGGTGCTCGAAGGTGGGCAGGGTGTACCAGCCCGGGTTGGCGGCCGTCACGGCATGGAACGGCGCATGCGGCTGGCTGCTCATCAGGCGGTGCACGAACTGGCCGCCGGCCGAATGGCCGAACAGATAGACCTTCTCGCAGTCCGCGATCTCGGCGGCGCGGATGTTGGCCAGCACGCGCGCCACCAGGGCGTAGGTCCAGCCGTCGACGTGGCGCGGATTGCCGGCCGCGGTGTAGGCGCGGCCATTGTTGTAGCTTTCGACGCCCGGCCAGATTTCTTCCGAGAAGGTCGGCGCGACGATCAGCAGTTTGTGGCGATCGGCCGCGGGAATCCAGAAATCGCGGTAGTCGGCGCCGTTGCGCAGCACGCCGTGCTGCACCACCACGACCGGCCGGTCAGGGGTGTAGCCATACGGGCGGTACGTATTCAGCGTGAAGGGACGGTCGGCATTGCGGTCGTCGTCGAGGTAAGGAATGGCGTTGCGGCCCGCATGCCCCAGTTCCAGGGCAATGCGGTCGGCGTTGGTCAGGTCGGCGGGTTTCATGTTCAGCTTGCGGTGTCGTTCAGGTGGCAGGCCGAAACATGGCCTGGCGCGATTTCACGCAGTACCGGCGCCTGTTCGCGGCAGCGCGGCATGGCATGCGGGCAGCGCGGATGGAAGTTACAGCCCGACGGCGGATCCAGCGGCGAAGGGATCTCGCCGCGGATCGGCGTGAAGACCCGGCCGCGCCGGCCTACGTCGGGCACTTCGGCCATCAGCGCCTGCGTATAGGGGTGGTTCGGATGGGCGAAGATTTCCGCCGAGTTGGCCTGCTCGACGATCTTGCCCAGGTACATGATAGCGACCCGGTCCGAAATATGGCGCACCACGCCCAGATCGTGGCTGATGAACAGATACGTCAGGCCGCGCTGTTCGCGCAGGTCCATGAACAGGTTGATGACCTGCGCCTGGATGGAGACGTCCAGCGCCGCCACCGGCTCGTCGCAGACGAGGAACCTGGGTTCCACCATCAGGGCGCGCGCGATGCCGATACGCTGGCGCTGGCCGCCCGAGATCTGGTGCGAGTAGCGCTCGCGGTATTCGCGGTCCAGGCCCACCTCCGCCAGCGCGCGGTCGACCCGCGCCGGGATCTCGGCCGGCGGCGCCAGCTTGTGCACCTTGAGCGCTTCGGCCAGGATCTGGCGCAGGCGCTGGCGCGGGTTGAGCGAGGCCTGCGGATCCTGGAAGATCATCTGCACGCCCAGGATATAGGCAAGCCGGTCCGCGCCGCGCAGTTGCGCCGCCGGACGGCCCTGGTACAGCAGTTCGCCGGCGCTCTCGCGGTGCAGGCCGGCAACGACCCGTCCCAGGGTCGATTTGCCGCAGCCGGATTCGCCTACCAGGCCCAGCACTTCGCCGCGGCGCACCGACAGCGACACGCCGTTGACGGCATGCACGGTGCGCCGGTCCAGCGGCTTGCCGGCCAGCGCAAGCAGGCGCTGGGCCATGTCGGGACGATGTTCGAAGCGCTTGTGCACGTCGCGCAGTTCGATAACGGGCAGGTCTGAGGTTGTCATGCGGTAGCGGTCTCGCTGGCGATGGGCACGTAGCAGCGGTAGCTGCGCGGACCTTCCTGAGTCACGGAAGGGGCCTGTTCGGTGCAGCGCGTCACGGCGTTGGGGCAGCGCGGACGGAAGGCGCAGCCCCATGGGCGCGCCGACAGCGTCGGCGCCATGCCATCGATCTGGCGCAGGCGCGCGCCGGGCTGCGTCTGCGCCGGCATCGATTCGAGCAGGCCGCGCGTGTAGGGGTGGCGCGGCGCGTCGAGCACGGCGTCCACCGGTCCAGATTCGACGATGCGGCCCGCATACATGACCGCGACGCGGTCGGCCAGTTCGGCCACCACGCCCAGGTCGTGCGTGATCCAGATCAGCGCCGTGTCGTGCTGGCGGCAGATTTCCTGCATGCGGTAGAGGATCTGCCCCTGGATGGTCACATCCAGCGCCGTGGTGGGTTCGTCGCAGATGATCAGGTCAGGCTTGTTGAGCATGGCGATGGCGATCGCCACGCGCTGGCGCATGCCGCCGGAGAATTCGTGCGGGAAGCTGCGCAGTCGCTTCTCGGGCGACGGGATGCCCACCATCTCCAGCGCCTCGCGGCAACGTTCCATGGCCTGGGCGCGCGAGACGTTCTCATGCGTGAGGATGGCTTCGGCCATCTGTTCGCCGATGCGCAGCACCGGGTTCAGCGTCATCAGCGGATCCTGGAAGATCATCGCGATGCGATTGCCGCGCAGTTGCCGCATCTGCTCTTCGCTCAGCTTGCGCAGGTCCTTGCCCTTGAAGCGGATCTCGCCGTCGACCACTTCGCCGGGCGGGTCGATCAGCCCCAGCAGCGAGAACCCGGTGACCGATTTGCCCGAGCCGGATTCGCCGACCAGCCCCACGATCTCGCCGCGGCGCACGACCAGGTCGACGCCGTCGACGGCAGGCCAGGCGCCGGCTTCGGTATGGAATGCGGTGCGCAGGCCGCGCACGTCCAGGAGAATTTCTTTCATGCTCGTCGCGGGTCCAGGCTTTCTCGGAGGCGATCGCCCACGATGTTGATGGAAAGGATCAGCAGCAGCAACGCCAGGCCGGGGAACAGGCTGATCCAGTAGTCGCCCGACAGCAGGTACTGGAAGCCATTGGCGATGAGCAGGCCCAGCGAAGGCTCGGTGACCGGCACGCCCACGCCCAGGAACGACAGCGTGGCTTCCAGCACGATGGCGTTGGCGATCTGGATGGTGGCGAACACCATCACCGGCGCCATGCAATTGGGAAGCAGGTGGAACAGCATGATGCGCCAGGCGGGAAAGCCCAGGTTGGCGGCCGCCTCGACGTACTCCTTGCGGCGCTCCTGCAAGGCGCGGCCGCGCATGATGCGCGCGTAGTGCGCCCATTGCACCACCACCAGCGCCAGGATCACCTTGTCCACGCCGCGGCCCATCATGGCCAGCAGCACCAGCGCCACCAGGATGGTGGGAAAGCCGAGGATGAAATCGACGATGCGCATCAGGACGGCGTCGAGCACGCCGCCGGCATAGGCGGCCAGCAGGCCCACCAGGCTGCCGATGGCGGTGGCCAGCACCACCGCGGTCAGGCCCACCAGCAGGCTGATGCGCAGCCCATACAGGATGGCGCTGAACATATCGCGCCCCTGGTCGTCGGTGCCAAGCCAATAGAAGCCGCCGTCCATGGTGGGCGAGCGCGGCGGCAGGCGGCCGTCGAGCAGATTCAGGCTGGCGAGGTCGTAGGGGTTCTGCGGCGCGAAGTACGGCGCCAGCAGGATCAGCGCCACCAGCGCCAGCAGCGCGATGACCGAACCGCGCACGGTGGGGCGGCTGTGCAGTTTCTTCAGGATCTGGGCGCGGCGCGGCGTCTCCGACAGGGGGTGGACGATGCGCGTGCGGCCGTTGCTCGGGGGATTTGCCATGTCTGACCTACTGTGCGGGGGCGACCAGTTGCACGCGCGGATCGAGCGCGGCGTAGAGAATGTCGACCACCAGGTTGATGACGACGAAGATCAGCGTGACCAGCATGACATAGGCCACCACCACGGGGCGGTCGAGCTGGTAGACGCTGTCGATCAGCAGCTTGCCCATGCCGGGCCAGGCGAAGACGGTTTCGGTGATGGTCGAATAGGCGATCAGGTGGCCGAATTCCATGCCGATCACGGTGACGACCGGGATCAGGATGTTGCGCAGGATGTGGCGGCGCACGATGCGCCCGGGCTTGATGCCCTTGGCGCGGGCGAACTTCACGTACTCCTGCGATTGCGCCTCGGCCACGCCCGAGGCGGTCAGGCGCAGCACCAGCGCCACGTTGGCGACCGCCAGGTTGATGGCCGGCATGATGACGTGCGACCAGCCATCCAGCGTCAGGATGGACAGCGGCACGCCGAACAGGTCGGCGGTGTCGCCGCGCCCCGAGGCGGGCAGCCAGCCCAGCCAGACCGAGAACAGCAGGATCAGCATCATGCCCTGCCAGAAATTGGGCAGCGAGAATCCCAGCACCGAGGTGGCCATGATGCCGCGGCCCAGCGGCTGGTCGCGGTGCAGGCCGGCCATCAGGCCGAGCGGGATGCCGATGGTACAGGTCAGGACGATGGCGACCAGCACCAGCTCGAACGTGGCCGGGATGCGCTGCAGGATCAGCGAGATGGCGGGAATGCCGTGGACGAACGAGTTGCCCAGGTCGCCATGCAGGGCGCGCCAGAGGAAGTTGCCGTACTGCTGCCATACCGGCAGGTCCAGGCCCAGGCGCGCGATCATGGCCTGGCGCGCCTCCGCGCTGGCCTCGGGGCTGACCAGCAATTCGATCGGGTCGCCCACGGCGTAGACCGCGAAGAACACCACGACCGAAACGGCCAGCAGGACGAACAGGCTTTGTATGAGCCTGCGCAGGATGAACAAGGCCACGTTATGGATTCCTTGGTGGTCTTCGAAAGACCGGTCCGGCCGTCGCCGGCCCGGCCGGTCAGATGGGTTGGGCCAGGCGCACAACGGTCACGCCCGGGCGCAGGTTCGCCAGCGAGGGCATGATCAGCACGCAATCATCGTACGGCGTGGCGACCGGCTCGCCATCGGACCAGCCGATTACCGTGCCGGCGCGCGCAATCTGTTCCAGCCCCCGCCACGGCCGGGCAAAGCGGAAATCCGCGCTGCGCGCGGCCACCGCATGCGTGACGCGCAGCGCGCGCTGGCGCGGCGCCGCGTCGGCCAGCCAGCCGGCGGGGATATCCTCGGCCGCCAAGGTGCCGGCCTCCAGCAGGAAGCGCGCCAGGATGTCCCGCGCAACCGCGCGGCTGGCCGGCGCGCCGTGAAAGCCGCACTCGATCAGCAACGAGCGCGTGCCGTTCTCGCCTTCGGCGCCGAAGCGGCCGTAGTCGCGCAGGCGCACGCCGGCCGCGTGTCCCGCGTCGGCGACCAGGTGGGCCGGGTTGCCCAGCCTGAGCGCCAGCTCGATATTGCGCGCTTGCGTGCCGGTCAGCTGCAGCGGTTCGTCGGCATTGCTCATCGAGTGGAAATCCAGCAGCCAATCGGCCTGTTCCACCCACGGCAGCAGCGCACGCGCGCGGTGGCGCTCCTGCGTGTCGGGCGCCGCCAGCTTGTCGGCGCTCCAGACGCGGTTCATGTCTTCGTCGACGAAGCGCGCCGGCGCGTAGTTCCGCGGATCGAAGCGGTCGAACGCCGCCAGATTGCAGAACGCCAGCGTCAGCTTGCCGCGGCGCGGCCGCAGGCCGGCTGCCAGCGCGTCCTTCAGCGCCCAGGCGCCGCACAGCTCATTGCCGTGGATCAGCGCCGTCAGCAGCACGTGGCGGCCCGGCAGGCCCGCGTCGAAGTGCCAGACGCCGGGTGTGGCGCTGTTGCCTACGCGCTCGGCGTCCAGCCTGGGACAGGCGAGTTCGAACGGGCGGACGGCGGCGACGGCGGGGGGCGGGGACATGGCAACTCCGAAAAGCGGCTCAAATTGTATAGGGGTTACAACTACGGCCCGCTGAAATGCGCAGGGGCGCCGCATGGCGGCGCCCCTGTCGCGCGGACGGAACGAGCCCGTCCGGCCGCATGCCTACTTCTGGTCGGCGGGCTTGACCGACATGGCCAGCGTGAACTGGTCGCGGCGGCCCTCGTACGCCAGGCCCTTGCGGAAGGCCCAGATACTGCTTTCGAAGTGCAGCGGGATCAGCGGCACGTTGTCCAGCGCGATCTGGGTCGATTGCTGCAGCAGCTTCTCGCGCTTGGCCACGTCCACCGTCACCAGGGCCTCGGTGAACACCTTGTCGAACTCGGCGTTGGAGAAACCGCCATAGTTGCTGGTGCCCAGGCTCCTGGGCGAATCCAGCGACGCCACCCACAGCTGGAACAGCGCCGAGGCTTCGCCGACTTCAGCCGGCCAGCCGCCCATCGAGAAGCTGAACTCGCGCTTGGCGCGCTTGGGGAAGTACAGCGAGGCCGTCATGGCGTCGACATTGGCCTTGATGCCCACGCGCGACAGGTACTGCGCCACGGCCTGGGCGATCTGGCCGTCGTTGACGTAGCGGTCGTTGGGCGTGGAGATCGTCAGCTCGAAGCCGTTTGCGTAGCCGGCCTCGGCCAGCAGCTTCTTGGCGCCTTCCGGGTCGTACTTGATCTCGGGGGCGTTGGGCACGCCGCCGAACATGCCGTCGGGCATGTACTGGTAGGCCGGCGTGGCGATGCCGTCCATCAGGCGCGTGACGATGGTCTTGCGGTCGATGGCCATCGAGATGGCCTGGCGCACGCGCAGGTCCTGCAGCGGGTTCTTGCCGTCTGCGCTCTTGACCAGCGGGCTGGGATTGCGGCCCACATCGGGCTGGAAGAAGATCAGGCGGGTCGAGGGCGTGGCCACGAAGCCGAACTGCGGGTTGCTCTTGATGCGCGGCAGGTCGCGCGCGGCCGGGTTTTCGATCACATCGAAGTCGCCCGACAGCAGGCCGGTCAGGCGCGGGCCCGCGTTGGGTACCGGCACCATTTTCACGTCCTTCCAGTACGGCTTCGGCCCCCAGTAGTTGTCATTGCGCTCCAGCTCGATGCCGGTGCCCTTGACGTACGACTTCAGCTTGTACGGGCCGGTGCCGATGGCGTCCTTGCCGTTGTTGAAGTCGGCGACGGTCGGCCACGGGCCGGTCACGCCGCAGCCTTCCTTGGGGTTGAACGTCAGCTTGCCGTGCTCGACGATGCCGTTCCAGACGATGGGCAGCGAGCGCGCCAGCTCGGCCGGCAGCAGCGGCAGCGGCGCGGCCGTCTTGATGATGACGGTATGCGCATCGGGCGTCTGCACGTCCGCGATGCGCTTGGTGGTATCCATGTAGGACTGCGAAACGTTGGTTTCGTTGTTCAGCGTGCGGCAGATCGTGAACAGCACGTCCTCGGACGTGAACGGCTTGCCGTTGGAGAACTTGACGTCGTCGCGCAGCTTGAATTCCCAGGTCAGGTCGTCCAGGTTCTTCCACGAGGTCGCCAGCGCCGGAACCAGCTTCATGTCGGCATCGCGGCCGATCAGCGAACTGTAGACGTGCGCCGAGAACGCGTCGTTCTGCGTTTGCTTGTGATAGTGGGGGTCGGCGGACGTGGGTTCGGACGACAGGGCGATTTTCAGCGACTGTGCCGATGCGCTGCCGGGCACGGCCGCCAGGCCGGCGCTGGCGGCCAGCAGGGCCAAAGTGGTGCGCAACTTCATGGTGACAACTCCGGGTGGATACCGGCGCGATTATCGGTAGCCGGATCGCGCATTGTCAACGCGATGCGACAGCCAGTGGGCGCCTTGGCCCGGGATATTGTCAGCGGGGAGGGGGGAAGCGAGGAAGGGGGGCGGAAGAAACGCCGCGTCTGCCAGGCAGGCCAGACGCAGCGCAGCGGCGCCGCGAGGGAGGCAACGGCGTCGCATGCCATCCGCCGGCCGAGGCAGGCCCGGCGGGTGGCAAGACCGGCTCGGGCCGCGTGACTGCGTGCGGGCCCGAACCGGCGGTCAGCCGATTACCACTGCGAGCCGGTGTAGTGGGCGCTTTGGGCGCGGGCGCGGTTCATCGATTCGTTGACTTCGTCGATGAAGGCGAACACGGCGCGCACACCGCGGCCGACGCCGACGGCGGCAGCCTTCACGGCGGCCAGCGGGCGGATGGTGTTCGATTGGTCTTCCATAGCGCCGCGCAGCAGTTCACGCTCCAGCGAATCGGTCAGGCGGGCGTTGTGGCTAAGGGTCAGGTCGCTCATGGCTTACTCCAGTACGTTTCGTCTAGGTGTAATCCATTATAGGGAAAACCCTAGGTACTTGGCAAGCGAAATTCAGGGTTTACCCTAGGATGTTGCAAAAACGCCTTTTTCAGCCGTTTCAATCACTTAGGCGCGGCTGTTGCGCAGGCGCCGGGCGCTATCTGCCAGTTCGCCGGCGGTCAGGCCGATGGGTCCGACCCCGTGCGTCACCAGGGCGTCGGCGGCGGCGCCGTGCAGCCACACCGCGCCCGGCACGGCCTGCTCGGGCGCGATGCGCTGGGCGAGCAGGGATCCCAGGATGCCCGCCAGCACGTCGCCGGTACCCGCGGTGGCCAGCCCCGGGTTGCCGGTGCGGTTGATCCGGCAGGCGCCGGCGGGGTCGCAGACGATGCTGCCCGCGCCCTTGAGCACGATCCAGGCGTTGTAGCGCGCGGCCAGCGCCCGGGCGGCGCCGGGCCGGTCCGCCTGCACGGCCTCGGTGGACAGGCCGAGCAACCGGCCCGCCTCGGCCGGGTGGGGCGTGAGGACGACCGGGGCATCGCCCCAGCGCGCCTGCACGGCGCCGGCGGCCAGCAGGTTCAGGCCGTCCGCATCGAGCACCAGCGCGGCGTCGCCGCGCAGCTGGAACAGTTCGGACAGGGCGTTGGCGGCCAGCGCGTCCATGCCGCAGCCGCAGCCGGCCGTCCAGGCGTCGATGCCCAGGCCCGCTTCCAGCAGGCCGCGGAAATCGCGCAGCATCAGTTCGGGCTGCATGGGGTCGCAGGGCAGCGGCGGGGTGTCGGCGACCAGGCCGACCAAGACCTTGCCGGCCCCCACTTTCAGCCCGGCGCGGGCGGCCAGCAGCGCGGCGCCCACCATGCCGGGGCCGCCGCCGATCACGCCCAGGGTGCCGCAACTGCCCTTGTGGGCGTCGGTGGGCCGGGCGGCGAACAGGGCGGGCAGGTGCTGGCGCTCGATGGCCGGCAGGGAGGAGGAGAGGGTGTCCATGCGGTGAAACTCCGGCGGGCGGCGGTGCCGCTTTCCACTATAGTGCCCCAAAGCCGGGCCGGCCGGCCACGCCCGATGGAGACGAACATGAGCGACACAGATACCAACCCCGAACACTATGCCCGCTACCGGGCCTTGCGCATCCGCCGCCATCCGGAGGGCATCCTGGAGCTGGTCATGGGCGCCAAGGACGCCAGCGGCAAGCTGTCCACCGCCGACGAGCACCTGCACCGCGAACTGGCCGATGTGTGGCGCGACATCGATACCGACGACCAGACCCGGGTCGTGGTGATCCGTGGCGAAGGCAATGGGTTCTCGGGCGGCGGCGACCTGGGGCTGGTGCAGCAGATGGCCGACGATTTCGAGGTGCGCACCCGGGTCTGGCGCGAGGCGCGCGACCTGGTCTACAACATCATCAACTGCAACAAG
>Ga0180218_1000085_pt1 | contig 162539 bp, 148 predicted proteins | sample eDN3rd37CKraftBY_FD_151334 | JGI IMG/M metagenome (GOLD analysis project Ga0180218, IMG submission 151334) | Enriched backyard soil microbial communities from Emeryville, California, USA - eDNA 3rd pass 37_C Kraft BY (version 2) (version 2) | ecosystem: Environmental > Terrestrial > Soil >... | reverse complement strand
CCCCCCCCTAAACCGTAAGATGGCGACTCTCGTTACTCTTACGGCGCCAAGGCGCCCGGCTGTTCCATGCATGTCCCTGCCCCTCGTCGCGCCGTACTGGCCGCGCTTCTGACCCCCGCCCTGTTCGCTCCCGCCGCGGCTCATGCCAACGACGGCACCATTGTCGTCACCGGCGCCATCACCGACACCACCTGCGTCGTCGAAGACCCCGGCGGACCGACGCATACCAAAGTGGTGCAGTTGCCCAAGATATCCAAGAGCGCACTGGCCAAGGACGGCGACGAGGCCGGCCGCACGCCCTTCCTGATCACGCTGAAGGACTGCCCGACGTCCCTGAACAACGGCGTGAAGGCGTATTTCGAACCGGGGCCGACCACCGACTACGTAACCGGCGACCTGAAGGCGTATTCGATCGCCTATAACAACAACCCCGCTACCACGCAGAGCGCGATCGTCGCCGCGGCCGAAGCGCAAGGCGTGCAGATCCGCATCTCCAACCAGAACGGCACCAAGATCCCCATGGGCGCGGACGCCGCCGCCCAGAACGCCCAGGCCTTCGACCCCGTCACGGACACCGCGAACAACAACAAGAAAAAGGTCACGCTACGCTACCTGGCGTCCTACGTGAAGAAAGCGGGCAACATCACGGCCGGCCAAGTCACGACCTATGTCGGCTTTTCCATGGTCTATCCGTGATGCACGGTTCCCGCCCGCCAGGTTGCCCGAGCGGGCTGCGGCAACCTTCCCGTCGTACTATCGAGGTTGACCGGCGGCCGTCGTGGCCGCCGCCACCACACGGGAGCCCCCATGCTGCAAGACGCGTTGCTCGCCTGGCTGCACTACCTGGCCATCTTCATCCTGATCGTCCTGATGACGGCCCAGGCCGTGCTGCTGCGGCCTGGAATGGCCGCGCAATCCGTGGGCCGGCTGGCGCTCTATGACCGCCTGTATCTGGCGAGCGCGCTGGCCGTGCTGGCGACGGGCGTCCTGCGCCTGACACTGGGCGCCAAGGGCGCGGCCTTCTACATGGCCAACCCATGGTTCCACGCCAAGATCGGGCTGTTCGTGCTGATCGCGCTCTGTTCCATCCCGCCCACCCTGGCCTTCCTGCGCTGGAAGAAGCAGTCGGGCTCGCAACCGGGCTTCACCCCCGCCGACGCCGAGATCCGGCGTGCGCGCCGCTGGGTATTGATCGAATCGCATCTGTTCATCTTCCTGCCGCTGTTCGCCGTGCTGATGGCGCGCGGCATGGGCATCTAGCGGACTTGAACTTTCAGCGCGGCGGGCAGGCGGCCCGCTGCGGCGCGGCCGCGTCGTTCTCGCCCACGGTGATGACGGCAAAACGCAGCACCCCGGCCTCATTGTTGGGAACCACGGCCAGCACCTCGCCGCCGCGCGCCTGCACGACTGTCTGGCCGTCCGCCACGTCAGGGTGGCCGGCGTACCTGGCGGGCGCGCCAGCCACCGGACTGAACATCCAGGCCCCGGGATGGCGCTCGCGCCATCCACGCCGCGCCGAACTGACCTCCGTGCCGGGCTGATAGCGCATGGGCCCGACATCCAGCGGGCAGGCCAGTTCGGCTCGCTCGAACGCATCGTAGCGCCGCTCGGCGTCGAGCCGGATGATGGCGCCAGCCAGCCATGCGCCACCGATCCGCACCGCCATGCCGGGCTCCAGCCAGACTTGCCAGCGATCGGGATCGACATGGCCGTCGGTATAGACCGTTCCCTCATGGGCCAGCAGGCGCGCACCTGGCGGCAGCGCCATGCCATCGGCCCGGTTGCCCTCGGCCAGCACGCATTCCTCGAACGCCGCGATGCTGCCGTCGCGCCGGGTGCTGAACTGCATGGGGCTGGCCGCGTCGCAGCGCCACCCCTGCACGATCTGCGTACCCGGTCCGGTCACGCGCATGGCAAGCGGATAGGCACCGGTCAATCTGTAGGTGTCCGGCTCGTGCTCCAGGCGGATGTAGCGCTCTATGCGCAGCGCCTGCACGCCATGCGCGGACACCGGATGCGGAAAATCGGCGCGGTTGTACGTGTCCGGCGCATGCGCCACTTCGAGGCTGAGGCGGGTGCCGGCCGGCATGTCGATGCCGCCCACCCGGGCCGCTTCGGACAGGGTGTAGTTGCGCGTCCGCCATTCCCGCTCGATCTCGCGCTGGGCATACGCCGCAACGCCCTGGAAATAGGCGAAATACCCTGCCGGCAGGAGCAGCGCCGCATAGAGGCCGCCGCACGCCAGGCGGCGCCTGCCGAAGGCGCGCCGGGCGCGCCCGCTGAAGGCCAGCGCGGCGCTCCACCCCAGCAGGGCCAGCGTGCCCAGCGCCGAGGCCAGCAGCAGCAATACGAACGACAGGGAAGGCAGCGCGACGGGAATCATGCTCGGATGATAGCGGAGCCGGCCGGCCCGATGGGCCGGCAAGAAAAAACCGCCCGAAGGCGGTTCTTTCAGCGGACATGGGTACGCCCGATCAGCGCTTGTCCATGCCGGGCACGTCGCGCGTGACCGAACCGGTGAACAGCTGGCGCGGACGGCCGATCTTGTAGTCGGGATCGGACAGCATTTCGTTCCACTGGGCGATCCAGCCCACCGTGCGGGCCAGCGCGAAGATGGCCGTGAACAGCGAGGTCGGGATGCCGATGGCGCGCTGCACGATGCCCGAATAGAAGTCGACGTTCGGGTACAGCTTGCGCTGCACGAAGTAGTCGTCTTCCAGGGCGATGCGCTCCAGTTCCATGGCCAGCTTGAACAGGGGATCGTTCTCCAGGCCCAGCGCCGACAGGACTTCCTTGCAGGTTTCCTGCATCAGCTTGGCGCGCGGATCGTAGTTCTTGTAGACGCGGTGGCCAAAGCCCATCAGGCGCACGCCCGAGTTCTTGTCCTTGACCTTTTCCATGAACTCGCCGACCTTGGCCACGCCGCCGTTGGCCTGCAGCTCTTCGAGCATCTGCAGGCAGGCTTCGTTGGCGCCGCCGTGAGCCGGGCCCCACAGGCACGCCACGCCCGCGGCGATGGCGGCGAACGGATTGGTGCCCGACGAACCGCACAGGCGCACCGTCGACGTCGAAGCGTTCTGCTCGTGGTCCGCGTGCAGGATGAAGATGCGGTCGAGCGCGCGCTCGACGACTTCATTGACCTTGTACTCTTCACAAGGGGTCGCGAACATCATGCGCAGGAAGTTGCCGGTGTACGACAGGTCGTTCTGCGGATAGATGAACGGCTGGCCTTGCGAATACTTGTACGCCATGGCGACCAGCGTCGGCATCTTGGCGATCAGGCGGATGGCCGAGACGTGGCGATGGTGCGGGTTGGTGATGTCGGTCGAGTCGTGGTAGAAGGCCGACAGCGCGCCCACCAGGCCCGTCAGCACGGCCATCGGGTGCGCATCGCGGCGGAAGCCGCGCAGGAAGAAATGCAGCTGCTCGTTGACCATCGTGTGATGGGTCACCTGCGAGTCGAAATCCTGCTTCTGGCCGCCGTTGGGCAGCTCGCCGTTGAGGATCAGGTAGCAGATGTCGAGGAAGTCGCAATTGACGGCCAGCTGCTCGATGGGATAGCCGCGGTACAGCAGCTCGCCCTTGTCGCCGTCGATATAGGTGATGCCCGAAGCGCACGCGGCGGTGGACATGAAGCCAGGATCGAAGGTGAACATCCCCGTCTGCCCATACAGCTTGCGGATGTCGATCACGTCCGGGCCGACCGTACCCTTGTAGACTGGGAATTCGATAGGAGCGCTGCCGTCCGAAAAGGATAGCGTGGCTTTTTTGTCAGACAGGTTCATCGCAGTTTCCTCGTAATGAATCAGAGCTCTCGCATCCGGTCAATGATGGCGCGCAGCCGGGGAGTGGCCAGCACTCCCTCCGGCTCCTTGCGCGCGAGCAGCAGATCAAGCAGATCGTTGTCTCCAAGCTCGAAGAGCTGCGTCAGCGCCGTTACGTCTTCGTCGGTAAGCTGGTCTTCGTACGCATCCAGATACCGGGTAATGATGATGTCGTTCTCCAGCAGGCCACGTCGTGCTCGCCAACGCAGACGAGCCCGCTGCAATTCCGTAAGCCTGCTCATGAAAACACCTTGATGCCAATAAACACTAGACCGTACGACGGACCATCAGTTCCTTGATCTTGCCGATCGCCTTGGTCGGGTTGAGACCCTTGGGACAGACGTCGACACAGTTCATGATGGTGTGGCAGCGGAACAGGCGGTACGGATCCTCCAGGTTGTCCAGGCGGGCGCCGGTGGCTTCGTCGCGGCTGTCGGCGATGAAGCGATAGGCCTGCAACAGGCCGGCCGGGCCGACGAACTTGTCCGGGTTCCACCAGAACGACGGGCACGACGTCGAGCAGCACGCGCACAGGATGCACTCGTACAGGCCATCGAGCTCTTCGCGCGCCTCGGGCGACTGCAGGCGCTCTTTCTCGGGCGGCGGCGTGTCGTTGATGAGGTAGGGACGGATCGAGTGGTACTGGTTGAAGAAGTGCGTCATGTCCACGATCAGGTCGCGGATCACGGGCAGGCCGGGCAGCGGCTTCAGGACGATAGGCTCCTTCAGCTCGCGCAGGTTGGTGGTGCAGGCCAGGCCGTTCTTGCCATTGATGTTCATGGCATCCGAACCGCATACGCCTTCGCGGCACGACCGGCGCAGCGCCAGGCTGTCGTCGACGTCGTTCTTGATGCGCACCAGCGCATCGAGAAGCATCTTGTCGGTCGGCTGGAGTTCGACTTCCAGCTTCTGCATGTACGGACGCTCGTCCTTGTCAGGATCGTAGCGGTAGATTTCGAACTTAACGATTCGTTTAGTGCTCATTCCGGATCCTGCTTAGAAAGTACGAGCCTTGGGCGGGAAGGATTCCACCGTCAGCGGCTTCATCTGAACGGGCTTGTAGTCGAGGCGGCTGCCTTCGGAATACCACAGCGTATGCTTGAGCCAGTTCACGTCGTCGCGCTCGGGATGGTCGTCCAGCGCATGCGCGCCGCGGCTTTCGGTGCGGTTGGCGGCCGACTTGATGGTGGCGCGCGCCACCTCGGTCATGTTGGCCAGTTCCAGCGCCTCGACGCGCGCGGTGTTGAACACCTTCGACTTGTCCTTGAAGTAGATGTGCTTGGCCGTCTGCGCCAGGTCTTCGATCTGGCCCACACCTTCGTTGAGCAGCTCCAGCGTGCGGAACACGCCGCAGTGGCGCTGCATCGACATGCGGATGGCGTTGGCGACGTCCTGGGTCTTCTCGCCCGAGGTGCGCGATTCCAGCTCGTTGACGCGCGCCAGCGACTGGTCGACGGCTTCCTGCGGCAGCGGCTGGTGGGCGTGCTGGCGCTCGGGATGCGAGTCGACGATATGGTTGCCGGTGGCGCGGCCGAACACGATCAGGTCCAGCAGCGAGTTGGTGCCCAGGCGGTTGGCGCCGTGCACCGACACCGCGGCGCATTCGCCGATCGCGTACAGGCCGTTGACGATCTTGTTCTCGCCGTTGGCGCGCTCGAGCACCTGACCGTGGTAGTTGGCGGGAATGCCGCCCATCTGGTAGTGGATGGTCGGCACGACGGGGATGGGTTCCTTGATCGGGTCGACGTTGCCGAACTTGATCGCGATTTCGCGGATCGACGGCAGGCGCTTGTTGATCACGTCGGCGCCCAGGTGGTCCAGCTTCAGCACCACGTAGCTGCCGTCGGGACCGCAGCCGCGGCCTTCCTTGATTTCCTGGTCCATCGAGCGCGACACGAAGTCGCGCGGCGCCAGATCCTTGAGCGTGGGCGCGTAGCGCTCCATGAAGCGCTCGCCATCCTTGTTGAGCAGGATGCCGCCTTCGCCGCGCACGCCTTCGGTGATCAGCACGCCCGCGCCGGCCACGCCGGTCGGGTGGAACTGCCAGAACTCCATGTCCTGCAGCGGAATGCCCGCGCGCGCCGCCATGCCCAGGCCGTCGCCGGTGTTGATGAAGGCGTTGGTGGAAGCGGCCCAGATACGGCCGGCGCCGCCGGTGGCCAGCACCGTCGTCTTGGCTTCCAGGACGTAGATCTCGCCGGTTTCCATTTCGAGCGCGGTCACGCCCAGCACGTCGCCGGCGTCGTTGCGCAGCAGGTCCAGCGCCATCCACTCGACGAAGAACTGGGTGCGGGCGGCGACGTTGCGCTGGTAGAGCGTGTGCAGCAGCGCGTGGCCGGTACGGTCGGCGGCGGCACAGGCGCGCTGCACCGGCTTCTCGCCGAAGTTGGCCGTATGGCCGCCGAACGGACGCTGGTAGATGGTGCCGTCGGCGTTGCGGTCGAACGGCATGCCGAAATGCTCGAGCTCGTACACGGCATTGGGCGCCTCGCGGCACATGAACTCGATGGCATCCTGGTCGCCCAGCCAGTCCGACCCCTTGACGGTGTCGTACATATGCCAGTACCAGTTGTCTTCGCTCATGTTGCCCAGCGACGCGCTCACGCCGCCTTGCGCGGCGACCGTGTGCGAACGGGTCGGGAACACTTTGGACAGCACCGCAACCGACAGGCCCGCCTGGGCCAGTTGCAGCGAACAGCGCATGCCGGCTCCGCCGGCGCCGACCACCACCACATCAAACTGGCGGCGCGGCAAGGAATTCATGACAGCGACCACGGCTTAGATTCTCCAGAGGATTTGCGCGAAGTAGACGACCGAACCGACCAGCCAGAGGATGGTCAGCACCTGCAGCAGCAGGCGCACGCCTACCGGGCGGACATAGTCCATCCAGATGTCGCGCACGCCGATCCAGGCATGCCAGGCCAGCGCAAAGAAAGCGAGCGAGGCCAGGATCTGGCCCACCGGAAGGGCGAACACGTGGAAGGTGAACAGCGCCTTCCAGTTTTCATACGTGAAAGCCGGCATGATCAGCAGGCCGACGATCAGCACCAGGGTATACACGGCCAGGATGACGGCGGTGATGCGCTGGGCGATGAAATCGGTAACCCCGTAGTGGGCGCCGACGACCAGGCGCTTGGGGCCATAGTTTTTCGTATCGGCCATTACAGGACTCCGAACAGTTTGAGACCGAACACCAGGGTCAGCGCCAGGCTGACGCCGAATGCCACGCCGGCGCTTTTCTGCGCCGAAACCTTGTCCAGACCGATATGCAGGTCCAGCACCAGGTAGCGGATGCCGGCGCAGAAGTGATGCAGATAGCCCCAGATCAGGGCCAGCAGCACCAGCTTGACCAGCGGATTGGCCGCGTACTGGGCGACCTGCGCGTAGCTTTCCGGCGAAGTCACGCTGGCCGCGAACAACGGCACGATGACCAAGGGAAGACAGAGGAACAGCAACGCGCCGCTAATGCGGTGCAGGATGGACAGTTTTCCAGCCAGCGGCAATCGGTAGCTAAGGATTTGCGGAACGCTGATATTGCGAAACTGTGGACGCGGCTTGGCAGCTGAGTCGGACATGACGGCCTCGGTGTTTCGGAACTAGGGGGGAATCGTGACGGCGAAATGCCGTGAAGCCCTCGCGGGCAAACGCGCTATTTTCGCCTAGAGCGGGGTTCGTATCAAATCGTAGGGGAAAAACTCATCAATTCAGGCTATTGCGGTAGTGGTAATGATCGGTAAGGTACAAGCCGCGGCGCACTTCCATGGGCCGATCGCCGTAGGTATACGAAATGCGATCGACCTGCAGCAAGGGCCGCCCAGGCTCGACACCCAGGAGCGGAGCGATTTCAGGCGAGGCGGCGACGGCACGCAGTTTTTCGTCGGCCCTGACCATGCTGACCCCGAATTCGGACTCGAACAGCCCATACAGGGGCGCCTTGCTGGCGGTCAGCAGTTCGAGCGTGAGCCCGCGGAAATGCGTGCCGGGCAGCCAGAGGTCGTCGATGACCGTCGGCATGTGGTTCATGGACAGCTGGCGGCGTATGGTCACCACGGTCTCGCCGGCCCGCAGCTCGAGGGCGCGGGCGATCTCGGCCGGCGCGCGCAGGCGGCGGCATTCGAGGATGCGGCTTTCGGCCCGCCCGCCCTCGCCCTCTTCGTCGGGCGCCAGGCGCAGGAACCGATAGCGCACGCGCGCTTCGTGATGGGTGGCGACAAAGGTGCCCTTGCCCTGGCGGCGCAGCAGCAGGTGCTCGGCGGCCAGCTCGTCGACCGCCTTGCGCACGGTGCCCTGGCTGACCTGGAAACGGGCCGCCAGATCTATCTCGCTGGGGATGAGTTCGCCGGGCTTCCACTCGCCGCGATCCAGGCTCTGGACCAGCAGCTCCTTGATCTGGCGGTAGAGCGGACTGAAAGCGGCCCCCTCGCCTGCCGGTTTTGCGGCACGCGAACGCGTGAGGGAATCGGGCCGTGCTTCTGCCATGTCGGAGTCGTGTGTGTTCGGTATCCGCCCGGCCGCCATCGCGGCGAAGGGCGGCGCGAAGGCCGTCCGGGCAAACATCCCATTGTGGCACAGACGCCCTCCCTATGTCCAACGTCTTATGTCTTATATAAGATATAAGAGATGTTGACGCATACGTAAATTGGCTCTAGGATTTCGAGCTACCGGACAGAGGCCCCGCGCGCGTTTCGCGCGCCGGTTGCAGCCCGTCAGCGATTACACTGATTGACGAGATTCTTTCTCGCCAAAACCTATTACGGAGAGCATTCATGTCCAAGCCCGCCTTGCGTGTCGCCGTCACTGGCGCCGCCGGCCAAATCGGTTACGCCCTGCTGTTTCGCATCGCCTCTGGCGAAATGCTGGGTAAAGACCAGCCGGTGATCCTGCAACTGCTGGAAATTCCCGACGAAAAAGCCCAGAAGGCGCTCAAGGGCGTCATCATGGAACTGGAAGATTGCGCCTTCCCCCTGCTGCACGAAGTCACCGCCCACAGCGACCCGCGCACCGCCTTCAAGGATGCCGACGTGGCCCTGCTGGTCGGCGCCCGTCCGCGCGGCCCCGGCATGGAGCGCAAGGACCTGCTCAGCGTCAACGCCCAGATCTTCACCGCCCAGGGCCGCGCCCTGAACGACGTGGCCAGCCGCAACGTCAAGGTGCTGGTGGTCGGCAACCCGGCCAACACCAACGCCTACATCGCCATGAAGTCGGCGCCGGACCTGCCCGCCAAGAACTTCACCGCCATGCTGCGCCTGGACCACAACCGCGCCCTGTCGCAACTGTCCGCCAAGTCGGGCAAGCGCGTGGCCGACATCGAGAAGCTGATCGTGTGGGGCAACCACTCGCCCACCATGTATCCGGACTTCCGCTTCGCCACGGTCGGCGGCCAGAGCCTGACCCAGCTGATCAATGACGATGCCTGGAACCGCGATACGTTCATCCCCACGGTGGGCAAGCGCGGCGCGGCCATCATCGAGGCGCGCGGCCTGTCGTCGGCCGCCTCGGCCGCCAACGCCGCCATCGACCACGTGCGCGACTGGGTGCTGGGCAGCAATGGCAAGTGGGTCACGATGGGCATCCCGTCGGACGGCTCGTATGGCATTCCCGAAGGCATCATCTACGGGTTCCCGGTGGTGACCGAGAACGGCGAGTACAAGATGATCAAGGACCTCGAGATCGACGCCTTCTCGCGTGAGCGCCTGGACTTCACGCTGAAGGAGCTCCTCGAAGAGCGCGACGGCGTCAAGGACCTGCTGAAGTAATCCGGCATTGCCGCCACGGGCCCGCGCAGACGGGCCCGTTTCGCAGGACCGTCCACGACGGTCCTGCGCGCCGAAACATAAGTCTGCGCCTTCCTGGCCGCCACGGAGGGGACAGAGTTATTTTCCGGACTCGCGGTCTGGTCTGGCAGCCTTGTTGCAGCGTCTGGCACGCTTGCCGCAATCGTGGACCGGCCCGCACCGTGCCTGCAAAAATAGCTCGCGCATGCAGCGAGCGTTCCATTATTTCGGAGACCACCCATGTCCAGACCCGAATCTCCCGGCGCCCTCTTTCGCCGCGCACTCAACGAAGAACAGCCGCTGCAGATCATCGGCGCCATCAATGCCAATCATGCGCTGCTGGCCAAGCGCGCCGGCTACCGCGCCATCTACCTGTCGGGCGGCGGCGTGGCGGCGGGTTCGCTGGGGCTGCCGGACCTGGGCATCAATACGCTGGACGATGTGCTGACCGATGTGCGCCGCATCACCGATGTGTGCGACGTGCCCCTGATGGTGGACATCGATACCGGCTTCGGCCCCTCGGCGTTCAACATCGCCCGCACCGTCAAGGGCCTGATCAAGTTCGGCGCGGCCGCCTGCCACATCGAGGACCAGGTCGGCGCCAAGCGCTGCGGCCATCGGCCCGGCAAGGAGATCGTCAGCACCGAGGAGATGGCCGACCGCGTCAAGGCCGCGGCCGACGCCCGCACCGACTCCGACTTCTACCTGATCGCGCGCACCGACGCCATCGCCTCGCACGGCGTGGACGCCGCCATCGAGCGCGCCATTGCCTGCGTGGAAGCGGGCGCCGACGCCATCTTCGCCGAGGCGGCCTACGACCTGCCCACCTACGATCGCTTCGTCAAGGCGGTCAAGGTGCCGGTGCTGGCCAACATCACCGAATTCGGCCAGACGCCGCTGTTCTCGGTGGAAGAGCTCAAGAGCGTGGGCGTGGGTATGGTTCTGTATCCGCTCTCGGCATTCCGCGCCATGAACAAGGCCGCCGAAACCGTCTACCAGGCCATCCGCCGCGACGGCCACCAGAAGAACGTGGTGGACCTGATGCAGACGCGCGACGAACTGTACGACCGCATCGGTTATCACGAATTCGAATCGCAGCTGGACAAGCTGTTCCAGCAAGGCAAATCGCAATAAAGGGCGGCGGCGCGGCACGAGCCGCCGCCGGCCCCCCCTGTGTTTATCCCATAGGAAGGAGCAAGAGAGACATGAGCACCTCGCAGAAGAAGCCCGCCGTCCAACAGAAGAAGCCCGCCGCCCAACCCGCGGAGAAGGCTGCGTTCAAGCCCAAGAAATCGGTTGCGCTGTCGGGCGTGGTCGCCGGCAATACCGCACTGTGCACCGTCGGCCGTACCGGCAACGACCTGCACTATCGGGGCTATGACATCCTGGACTTCGCCGGCAGCGCGGAATTCGAGGAAATCGCCCACCTGCTGGTGCACGGGAAGTTGCCGAACAAGGCCGAACTGAAGGCCTACAAGGAAAAGCTGCGCGCGCTGCGCGGCCTGCCGGCGCAACTGCAGAACGTGCTGGAATGCCTGCCGGCCTCCAGCCATCCGATGGACGTCATGCGCACCGCCGTCTCGGTGCTGGGCTGCGTGCTGCCCGAGAAGGACGACCACAACACCCCGGGCGCGCGCGACATCGCCGACCGCCTGATGGCCAACCTGGGTTCGGCCCTGCTGTACTGGTACCACTACAGCCACAACGGCCGCATCATCGACGTCCAGACCGACGACGACAGCATCGGCGGCCACTTCCTGCACCTGCTGCATGGCGCCAAGCCGTCGGACGATTGGGTGCGCGCCATGCACACCTCGCTGATCCTGTACGCCGAGCACGAGTTCAACGCCTCGACCTTCACCGGCCGCGTCATCGCCGGCACGGGCTCGGACATGTATTCGTCCATCACCGGCGCCATCGGCGCGCTGCGCGGACCCAAGCACGGCGGCGCCAACGAAGTCGCGTTCGAGGTCCAGAAGCGCTACGAGACGCCCGACGAAGCCGAGGCCGACATCCGCCGGCGGGTCGAGAACAAGGAAGTCATCATCGGCTTCGGCCACCCGGTCTACACTGTTTCCGACCCGCGCAACAAGGTGATCAAGGACGTCGCCAAGAAGCTGTCCAGGAAGGCGGGCAGCACCAAGATGTTCGATATCGCCGAGCGCCTGGAAACGGTCATGTGGGACATCAAGAAGATGTTCCCCAACCTGGACTGGTTCTCCGCCGTGAGCTACCACATGATGGGCGTGCCGACGGCCATGTTCACGCCGCTGTTCGTCATCGCGCGCACGGCCGGCTGGTCGGCCCACATCATCGAGCAGCGCATCGACAACAAGATCATCCGCCCGACGGCCAATTACGTCGGACCGGAAGACCAGACCTACGTCCCCATCAGCAAACGCGCCTGAACCAGCGCTCGCGGCCCTCGTGCCGCGCCGGGCCCGCCATGCCGGCCCGGCGCGGCCGGCCCGGCCCTCGCAGCCGCGCTTGCCGGCCTGCCCGCATGCCCATAGAGACACGCCTGTCATGAACACGAAATACCGCAAGAACCTGCCCGGTACGTCGCTGGACTATTTCGACGCCCGCCAGGCAGTCGAAGACCTCCAGGCCGGCGCCTGGGCCACGCTGCCCTATACCTCGCGCGTCCTGGCCGAGAACCTGGTGCGCCGCTGCGACCCCGCCACGCTGTCCGACTCGCTGCGGCAGCTGATCGAGCGCCGCCGCGACATGGACTTCCCCTGGTACCCCGCCCGCGTGGTGTGCCACGACATCCTGGGCCAGACGGCGCTGGTCGACCTGGCCGGCCTGCGCGACGCGATCGCCGACGCCGGCGGCGACCCGGCGCAGATCAACCCGGTGGTGCCCACGCAACTCATCGTGGACCATTCGCTGGCGGTCGAGTACCCGGGCTTCGACAAGGACGCCTTCGAGAAGAACCGCGCGGTGGAAGACCGGCGCAACGAAGACCGCTTCCACTTCATCAACTGGACCAAGCAGGCCTTCCGCAATGTGGATGTGATCCCGCCGGGCAACGGCATCATGCACCAGATCAACCTGGAGAAGATGTCCCCGGTGGTGCAGGTGCGCGACGGCGTGGCCTTCCCGGACACCTGCGTGGGCACCGACAGCCACACCCCGCACGTCGACGCCCTGGGCGTGATCGCCATCGGCGTGGGCGGCCTGGAGGCCGAGAACGTGATGCTCGGGCGCGCTTCCTGGATGCGTCTGCCGGACATCGTCGGGGTGGAGCTGACCGGCCGGCCGCAAGCCGGCATCACCTGCACCGACATCGTGCTGGCGCTGACCGAATTCCTGCGCCGCGAAAAGGTGGTGGGCGCGTACATCGAATTCCTGGGCGCAGGCGCCAGCGCGCTGACCATCGGCGACCGCGCCACGATTTCCAACATGACCCCGGAATTCGGGGCGACGGCCGCGATGTTCTATATCGACGGCCAGACCACCGACTACCTCACCCTGACCGGCCGCGAAGACAGCCAGGTCAAGCTGGTTGAAACCTATGCCCGGCAGGCCGGACTGTGGGCCGACGACCTGGCGGGCGCGCAGTACGAGCGCATGCTGCGCTTCGACCTGTCGTCGGTCGTGCGCAACATGGCCGGCCCGTCCAACCCGCACAAGCGGGTGGCCACCACCGAACTGGCCGAGCGCGGCATTGCCGGGCCGTGGCAGGAAACGCCGGGACAGATGCCCGACGGCGCGGTGATCATCGCCGCCATCACCAGCTGCACCAACACCAGCAATCCGCGCAACGTCATCGCCGCCGCGCTGCTGGCGCGCAACGCCAACCGCGCCGGCCTGACGCGCAAGCCATGGGTCAAGAGCTCGCTGGCGCCAGGCTCCAAGGCGGTCCAGCTTTACCTGGAGGAAGCCGGCCTGCTGCCCGACCTGGAGAAACTGGGTTTCGGCATCGTGGCTTTCGCCTGCACGACCTGTAACGGCATGAGCGGCGCGCTCGACCCGAAGATCCAGCAGGAAATCGTCGACCGCGATCTCTATGCCACCGCCGTGCTGTCGGGCAACCGCAACTTCGACGGCCGCATCCACCCGTACGCCAAGCAGGCCTTCCTGGCGTCGCCGCCGCTGGTGATCGCCTACGCGATCGCCGGCACCGTGCGCTTCGACATCGAGAAGGACGCGCTGGGCGTCGACGCCTCGGGCAAGCCCGTGACGCTCAAGGACATCTGGCCCAGCGATGCGGAAATCGATGCGGTGGTGGCCGCCAGCGTCAAGCCCGAGCAGTTCCGCAAGGTCTACGAGCCGATGTTCCGCTTCGCCGAGGAGCAGACCGGCAAGATCGACCCGCTGTACGACTGGCGCCCGCAAAGCACCTACATCCGCCGCCCGCCCTATTGGGAAGGCGCGCTGGCCGGGGAGCGCACGCTCAAGGGCATGCGCCCGCTGGCCGTGCTGGGCGACAACATCACCACCGACCACCTGTCGCCGTCCAACGCCATCATGGCCGACAGCGCGGCGGGCGAGTACCTGGCCAGGATGGGCCTGCCGGAAGAGGATTTCAACTCCTACGCCACCCACCGCGGCGATCACCTGACCGCGCAGCGCGCCACCTTCGCCAATCCGAAGCTGATCAACGAGATGGCGGTGGTCGACGGCCAGGTCAAGCAAGGTTCGCTCGCGCGGCTGGAGCCCGAAGGCAAGGTCATGCGCATGTGGGAGACCATCGAAACCTACATGGACCGCAAGCAGCCGCTGATCATCATCGCCGGCGCCGATTACGGCCAGGGCTCGTCGCGCGACTGGGCGGCCAAGGGCGTGCGGCTGGCCGGCGTCGAGGCCATCGTGGCCGAGGGCTTCGAACGCATCCACCGCACCAACCTGATCGGCATGGGCGTGCTGCCGCTGGAGTTCCAGGCCGGCGTCGACCGCAAGACGCTGGGTATCGACGGCACCGAAACCTTCGACGTCGTCGGCGAGCGCGTGCCGCGCGCCACGCTGACGCTGGTCATACACCGCCGCGACGGCGAGCAAGTGCAAGTACCGGTCACCTGTCGCCTGGACACCGCCGAGGAAGTCTCGATCTACGAGGCTGGCGGCGTGCTGCAGCGATTCGCCCAGGATTTCCTGGAGTCCACGCAGACGACCTGACCCTCCTACGGCGGCGCCCGCGCGGCGCCGCCCCAGCCCCGCAAGGAATCGAAGACATGGCTTTCCTTCCCCAACTCAAGGTCCGCGCCACCTACATGCGCGGGGGCACCAGCAAGGGCGTGTTCTTCCGCCTGCAGGACCTGCCACCCGCGGCCCAGGCGCCGGGACCGGCGCGCGATGCGCTGCTGCTGCGCGTGATCGGCAGCCCCGATCCGTACGGCAAGCAGATCGACGGCATGGGCGGCGCCACCTCCAGCACCAGCAAGACGGTCATCCTGGACCGCAGCCAGCGCCCCGACCACGACGTCGACTACCTGTTCGGCCAGGTCTCGATCGACAGCGCCTTCGTCGACTGGAGCGGCAACTGCGGCAACCTCAGCGCGGCGGTGGGCGCCTTCGCCATCGAAAGCGGCCTGGTCGACCCGGACCGCGTCCCGCGCAACGGCACCGCCGTGGTGCGAATCTGGCAGGCCAATATCGGCAAGACCATCCTGGGCCATATTCCCATCGTCGACGGGCAGGTGCAGGAAAGCGGCGACTTCGAGCTCGACGGCGTCACCTTCCCGGCCGCCGAGGTGCAGCTGGAATTCCTCGACCCGGCCGACGAGGGCGAAGGCGAAGGCGGGGCGATGTTCCCCACCGGCAACGTGGTCGACACCCTCGAGGTGCCGGGCATCGGCACGCTGCAGGCAACGCTGATCAACGCCGGCATCCCGACGATTTTCGTCGACGCGCAGGCCGTCGGCTATACCGGCAGCGAATTGCAGGACGATATCAACGGCGACCCCAAGGCCCTGGCCATGTTCGAGACGCTGCGCGCCCACGGCGCGCTGCGCATGGGCCTGATCGCCGACATCGCGGAAGCGGCCAAGCGCCAGCACACGCCCAAGGTCGCCTTCGTGGCGCCGCCGGCCGCCTATACGGCCTCCAGCGGCAAGCAGGTCGGGGCCGGCGATATCGACCTGCGCGTGCGCGCCCTGTCCATGGGCAAGCTGCACCACGCGATGATGGGCACCGCCGCGGTCGCGATCGGCACGGCGGCCGCCGTGCCCGGCACGCTGGTAAACCTTGCCGCCGGCGGCGGCGAACGCGAATCCGTGCGTTTCGGCCACCCTTCGGGTACGCTGCGGGTAGGCGCCCAGGCTCGCCTGGAGGACGGCCAGTGGAAGGTCACCAAGGCCGTCATGAGCCGCAGCGCCCGCGTACTGATGGAAGGCCATATCCGCGTACCGGCCGAAACGCTCTGACTACAGGGAGGAGGAGGATGAGCCACGCCACCATCCCCTTCAACCAGCGCCCCGCCTGGGATCCGGCGCTGGCCGATATCGTCGACTATGTGCTGGATTACGAGGTCCAGGGCAACCTGGCCTACGAAACCGCGCGCAACTGCCTGATCGACACGCTGGGCTGCGGCATGGAAGCCCTGGAGTACCCGGCCTGCCGGAAATTGCTCGGGCCCATCGTGCCGGGCACGGTCGTGCCGCATGGCGCGAAAGTCCCGGGCACCCAGTTCCAGCTCGACCCGGTCCAGGCCGCCTTCAACATCGGCGCCATGATCCGCTGGCTGGATTTCAACGACACCTGGCTGGCCGCCGAATGGGGCCACCCGTCCGACAACCTGGGCGGCATACTGGCCACCGCCGACTGGCTGTCGCGCAACGCCGTGGCCAACGGCAAGCCGCCGCTGGCCATGCGCGACGTACTGACCGCGATGATCAAGGCGCACGAGATCCAGGGTTGCATCGCGCTGGAAAACTCGTTCAACAAGGTCGGCCTGGATCACGTGGTGCTGGTCAAGGTTGCCTCGACGGCCGTGGTCGCGCGCATGCTGGGCCTGTCGCGCGAGGAAATCCTCAACGCGGTGTCGCTGGCCTGGGTCGACGGACAGAGCCTGCGCACCTACCGCCACGCGCCCAACACCGGCAGCCGCAAGAGCTGGGCCGCGGGCGACGCCACCAGCCGCGCCGTGCGCCTGGCGCTCATCGCCCGGACCGGCGAAATGGGCTACCCCTCGGCGCTCACGGCGCCGACCTGGGGTTTCTACGACGTCCTGTTCAAGGGCCGGCCGTTCAAGTTCCAGCGGCCCTACGGCAGCTACGTGATGGAGAACGTCCTGTTCAAGATCTCCTTCCCCGCCGAGTTCCACGCGCAGACCGCGGTGGAATGCGCCATGGAGATCCATGCGCTGCTCAAGGCGCGCGGCAAGTCGGCCGACGATATCCGTCGCATCACGATCCGCACCCACGAAGCGTGCATCCGCATCATCGACAAGCAGGGCCCGCTGAACAACCCCGCCGACCGCGACCACTGCATCCAGTACATGGTGGCCGTGCCCATCCTGTACGGCCGCCTGACCGCCGCCGACTACGAGGACGGCATCGCCCGCGACCCGCGCATCGACGCGCTGCGCGCCCGCATCGTGTGCATGGAGGACCCGGCGTTCACGGCGGACTACCACGATCCGGCCAAGCGATCGATCGCCAACGCGCTGACGGTCGAATTCAACGACGGCTCCAGTCTGGATGAAATCGTCTGCGAGTACCCGATCGGCCACCGCCGCCGCCGCGCCGACGGTATCCCGCTGCTGGAAGCGAAATTCCGCGCCAACCTGACGCGCGTCTTCCCCGCCCGTCAGCAGGAGCGCATCCTGGATGCCTCGCTGGACCAGCGAAAGCTGGAAACCATGCCCGTCAACGAATACGTGGATCTTTACGTGATCTGAGGGCGTGCCCGGCCCGCCGCCATGGGCCCTGCAATACAATGTGGCGTTTCACGCAAGGGACGCGCTCTCCATGCTCTGGGTCAAGACTTTCCACATTGTGTTCATTGCCGCCTGGTTCGCCGGCCTGTTCTACCTGCCGCGCATCTATGTCAACCTGGCGCAGCAGTCCGATCCGGCGATCCAATCCTGTCTGCTCGGCATGGCGCGCCGCCTCTACCGCTTCACGACGCTGCTGGCCATCCCCGCCATCGTGCTGGGTCTCTGGCTGTACGTGGGCTACCGGATCGGCACCGGCCCGGGCAATGCCTGGATGCATGCCAAGCTGCTGTTCGTGCTGCTGATCATCGGCTACCACCATGCCTGCGGCGTCATGCTGCGCAAGTTCGAGCAGGGCCGCAATGCCCGCACGCACAAGTTCTATCGCTGGTTCAACGAAATCCCCGTTGTGCTGCTGTTGATCGTGGTCACGCTGGTTGTCGTCAAACCCTTTTGATTTCCGCGCCAGCGATGGCCTGAACCCGTATGCCCACCGATGATAAAGCGCGTCCGCGCAAGACGCTGACGATCAAGAAAACCGCGCCGGCCGCGCCTACGGCCGGCGACGAGGCGCCCAAGCGCAAGCGCACCGGCGCCCGCGCGCGCCTGGTGGCGCAGATGGAGCGCGCCAAGGAGCAGCACGCGCCGCGGCGAGCGCCCGAGTCGCGGGACGCGGCCGCCGACGCGCCGCAGCCTGGACGCCGCGACGACCGCGCGGCCCGCGCGGCGCGCGCCTGGCAGGACGAGCACGCGCCGCGCCGGAAAGCGCCGCGCCAGGACGCCGCGCACCACGAAGACGCCCCGCGCCGCCGCCCGCGCGCCCCGCGCGAAGCCGAAGTCTTCGCCGTATACGCCCCCTGCCCGCAGGGCATCGAGGAAGCCCTGGCCGCCGAAATGCAGGCGCTGGGCTTCGAGGATGCCCGTCCGGGCCGCGCCGGCTGCGCCTTCAGCACCGACTGGGCCGGCGTGCAGCGCGCCAACCTGTATTCGCGGCTGGCGACCCGCATCCTGGTCCAGGTCGCGCAGGCCGACATCGGCCACGAGGACGATATCCTCGACCTGGCGCGCAGCGTGCCCTGGGAGCGCTGGTTCGGTCCGGACGAGACCCTGCGCGTCGATACCTCGGCGATCAAAAGCCCGGTCAAGAGCCTGCAGTACTGCAACCTGCGCGCCAAGGACGGCATCTGCGACCGGCTGCGCGAGATCGAAGGCGCGCGGCCGGACATCGACACCGTGCGGCCCGACGCCCGCGTCCACCTGTTCCTGTCCGGCACCACGGCCACGCTGTACCTGGACACCTCGGGCGAATCCCTGTTCAAGCGCGGCTGGCGGCTGGACAAGGGCGAGGCGCCCCTGCGCGAAAACCTGGCCGCCGGCATGCTGGCGCTGGCCGGCTGGGATCCGGCCGAACCCTTGCTGGATCCGTTCTGCGGCAGCGGCACCATTCTCATCGAAGCGGCCTGGATCGCCCTGGGCGTGCCGCCCGGCATCTCGCGGCCATTCGGCTTCGAGCGCCTGCGCAACCACGACGCGCGCCGCTGGCAGGACCTGAAGGCCGACGCCCGCACGCGCATCCAGACCCAGCTCGAGACCCCGCTGTTCGGCTACGACCTCGATCCGCGCGCCATCGAATACGCGCAGGCCAACGCCGAACGCGCCTGGCTGACCGCCGACACCATCCGCTTCGAAGTGGGCGACGCGCGCCACCTGGCTGCGCCGGCCGACCACGGCTGGATCGTCACCAACCCGCCCTATGGCGAGCGTATGGAAACCGAGGAAGACTCCGAAATGTGGCGCGACTGGGCAGCGTGCCTGAAGCGCCAGTTCGCCGGCTGGCAGCTGCATGTGATTTCCAGCGACATGACGCTACCGCAGCGCCTGCGCCTCAAGCCGCTGCGCCGCGTGCCGCTGCACAACGGCGCGCTGGACTGCCGCCTGTTCGGCTTCGAACTGGTGCCCGCCAGCTACCGCAAGCCCGCATAGTCGCCGGCACGTGGCGCAGCGGCGTTGTAAAAGCGCCGCAACAATGCCCCACTATCGTCATGGCTGGCGCCCCCGTTGCGCCGAATTGGGGCATTATCACCACAGGCATCGCGCATTTTGCACCACAGGCTTGCATGCGTTCAGGGTTAACCCTATAATCGGGGTTAACCCTAGTAGCACGAACACATGCACTGGCCCTGGAGCCTACCGCGATGAACCCGAATACCTTCCGCCTGACCGACGAACTCGAACGCCAACTGATGCTGCAAGCCATGGAAGACCAGTTCCGCCCGCGCCCGATGCGCGCGCTGGCTGCCGGGCTGCGCAAGCTGGCCGACGGTATCAAGTCGGTCGCCGGCAAGAGCGGCTCCAAGGCCGCCCACTCGGCCGCCTGAACAGGCCCGAGCGCAAGAAGCAACGATTTTCCGTTTTCCTTACCGTTTTCCCCTTGGGGGCTGCAAAGCCCCTTTTAAGACCCGCTCTAAACCAGCGGGTTTTTTTTTTGGCCGGGATCCTGGCTTGCTGGATAATACCGGCCCATGAATGCCACCCATGACCTCCAGTCGACCCCCAGCCGCCTGCGGCGCTTCGCCTGCATGATGTACGAAGGCGTGTTGCTGTTCGGCGTCGTATTCATCGCCAGCTACCTGTTCGACACCCTGACCCAGAGCAAGCACGGCCTGATGCTGCGCGACGGCCGCCAGGTCTGGCTGTTCCTGGTGATCGGCCTGTACTTCGTGCTGTGCTGGCGGCGTCGCGGCCAGACCCTGCCGATGAAGACCTGGAACATCCGCCTGGTCGACCGCGACGGCCAGCCGCCCTCCACGCCGCGGCTGATCCTGCGCTACGTGCTGGCGTGGCCGCTGCCCCTGGGCGCCGCCGCGCTGGTGTGGCTGGCCTCGTCGCTGACGGGCTGGCGCTCGGTCGACATGTTCATCGTGCTGGCGCCGTTCGCCATTTTCGCGTGGAGCTGGGTCGATCCGGACGGCCAGTTCCTGCACGACCGGCTGCTGGGCACCCGGTTGCGCAATGCCCCCCCGCGCGCCGCCCGCGCCGTCGCGGGGACATAAGCGTCACAACGCCGTCACGGTTCCTTCACGGAGGCGTCATCGCGGGATGGTTTCATCCTTGGGCAATGACAGCCCGAATGGAAGCGACCGTGACCGAGATCCATCCCACGCATTGGCGCACGCTGTGGATTTCCGACATTCACCTGGGAACGGCCGGATGCAAGGCCGAATTCCTGCTCGATTTCCTCGACCATAACGATTCGGACACGCTGTACCTGGTGGGCGACATCGTGGACGGCTGGCAGCTGCGCAAGCACTGGCACTGGCCGCGCGCCCACAATGACGTGGTCCAGCGCATCCTGCGCAAGGCGCGCAACGGCACCCGGGTGGTGTTCGTCCCCGGCAACCACGACGAATTCGCGCGGGAGTTCGCGGGCTTCGCTTTCGGCGATATCGAGATCCTGGACGAGGACGTCCACGTCACGGCCCAGGGCGTCAAGCTGCTGGTGCTGCACGGCGACCAGTTCGACGGCGTCATCCAGCACAGCAAATGGCTGGCCCACCTGGGCGACTCGCTCTACCAGACCGCGCTGTGGCTGAACCACCACTTCAACCGGCTGCGCCACCGGCTGGGCCTGCACTACTGGTCGCTGTCGCAATACCTCAAGCACAAGGTGAAGAACGCGGTGGCCTTCATCACCGATTTCGAGGAAGCGCTGGCCGGCGAAGCGCGCCGGCGCGGGCTGGACGGGGTGGTATGCGGCCATATCCACCAGCCGGCGCTGCGCCAGGTCGACGGGATCCTCTATTGCAACGACGGCGACTGGGTGGAAAGCCTCTCGGCGCTGGGCGAAACCCACGAAGGCCAGCTGCAGCTGCTGGACTGGGCCGCCTGCATGGCCGAACGCGGCAACGATCCCGCGGCGGCCCGGCCGCGGCGCTCGCTGACCCTGCCCGCCCTGCCCTCGGCCTTGCGCCGCCAGGGCCGCCACCCGTAATAACCCTTATACGTCCCCGTTAGGGATACGGGGATGTTGCAGTTCACGGCCCTCTCAGTCATGCTTGCAGTTGGGGCAACCGGCTCCTCGCAACGCCAACCATCCCATCGTTGCCACCGAGCTCAGACCATAGGGCCATGAACGACCAATACGAGGCGCTGTACCAAACCTTCCGCTGGCTGGTTCCGACCCAGTTCAATATCGCGGACGCCTGCTGCCACCGCTGGGCCGCCAGCAGTCCGGACGCACGCCGTATCGCCATCTACTACGAAGACGAAGCGGGCAACCGCGAGGTCTGGACCTACGCGCGCCTGGCCGAAGCCGCCAACCAGCTGGCCAACGGCCTGGTGAAGATGGGCGTGGAGCGCGGCGACCGCGTGGGTGTGGTATTGGGACAACGTCCGGAGACCGTCGTCGCGCATATGGCGATCTACAGCGTCGGCGCCGTGGTGCTGCCGCTGTCGCCCCTGTTCGGCCCGGAGGCGCTGGAGTCGCGCCTGCGCGATGCCGAGGCGCGGATCGCCATCGTCGACTACGCCTCCAGCGCCAACCTGCTGGCCATCAGCGACAACTGCCCCAACCTGCACCAGATCATCGGCATCGGCTTCGCCGACGAGCGGGTGCTGCCCTGGCGCAGCCTGCTGGCGCGCCAGCCGAGCGAATTCAAGATGGTGGCCACGCGCGCGTCCGACCCGGCCATCCTGATGTACACCTCGGGCACCACCGGCGCGCCCAAGGGCGCGCTGCTGCCGCACAGCGTGCTGATCGGCAACCTGCCCGGGTTCGTCGCGTCGCAGGACTGGTTCCCCAGGCCCGGCGACGTCTTCTGGTCGCCAGCGGACTGGGCCTGGACGGGCGGCATGATGGACGCCCTGCTGCCGACCCTATATTTCGGCCACCCCATCGTCGGCACGCGCGGACGCTTTTCGCCGGAGCGCGCCTTCGAGCTGATGGAGCGCTATCAGGTCACCAATACCTTCCTGTTCCCGACCGCGCTGAAGATGATGATGAAGTCCGTACCCGAGCCGCGCGGCCGCTACCAGTTGGCGCTGCGCAGCATCATGAGCGCCGGAGAAAGCGTGGGCGAAACCGTGTTCGCGTGGTGCGAACAGGCGCTGGGCATCACGCCCAACGAGATGTTCGGCCAGACCGAGCTGAACTACGTGGTGGGCAACAGCAACCGGCGCTGGCCGGCGCGCCCCGGCAGCATGGGCCGGCCCTATCCGGGCCACCAGGTCGCCGTCATCGACGAGGCGGGCCAACCGGTCAAGCCGGGCGAAACCGGCGAAGTGGCGCTCAACCGGTTCGATATCCACGGGTTCCCCGACCCGGTGCTGTTCCTGGGCTACTGGCGCAACGAGGCCGCCACCGCCGCCAAGTTCACCGGCGACTGGTGCCGCACGGGCGACCTGGCCAGCATCGACGCCGACGGCTACCTCTGGTACGCCGGACGGGCCGACGATGTGTTCAAGTCGGCCGGCTACCGGATCGGCCCGGGCGAAATCGAGAACTGCCTGCTGGGCCATCCCGCGGTGGCCAATGCCGCGGTCGTGCCCAAGCCCGACGCCGAGCGCGGCGCCCTGGTGAAGGCCTATGTGGTGCTGACGCCCGAGTACCAGGGCCGCGATCCGGACAGCATCACCCAGGTGCTGCAGGAACACGTGCGCGACCGCCTGGCCCCCTACGAATATCCCAAGGAAATCGAATACGTCGATGCCTTGCCCATGACCACTACCGGAAAGATCCAGCGCGCCGTACTGCGCCGCCGCGAGGCCGAACGCGCCAGCGGCGTTCACTCCTGAAGACCTTCGCAATGCCGATTTACCAGCTCGACGACCTGATCCCCGCCATCGACCCCAGCGCCTATCTGGCCGACAGCGCCGATATCATCGGCAACGTCACCCTGGAGGCCGGCGTGAGCATCTGGTCGCAAGTCTCCATCCGCGGCGACAATGCGCCCATCCTGGTGCGCAGCGGCACCAACATCCAGGAAGCCAGCGTGCTGCACGTGGACGCCGGCTGCCCCATGACCGTGGGACCCAATGTCACGGTCGGCCACCAGGCCATGCTGCACGGCTGTACCATCCATGAAGGCGCATTGGTGGGCATGCAGGCCATCGTCCTGAACAACGCCGTGGTCGGCCGCAATTGCCTGATCGGCGCCGGCGCCATCATCCCGGAAGGACGCATCATCCCCGACAACTCGCTGGTCATCGGCATCGGCAAGATCGTGCGCGAACTCAGCGCCGAGGAAATCGCCGAAATGCAGGCCAACAATCGCCACTATGTCGAGCGCGGCCTGCACTACAAGACCGCGCTCAAACGCATCGGCTGACGGGTCGCGGGCGCCCCGGCGCCCCTGGGCAATCGGCTAAGATTCCACTATGACCGATCTGCTCAAGAAATACCTGTTCGAAGACCGTTCCGTCCGCATCCAGGCGGTTCGGCTGCACGAGACCTGGCTGCAAGCCCAGGTCAACCACCAGCACCCGCCCGCCGTCACGCGCCTGCTGGGCGAGCTGGTGGCCGCCTCGACGCTGCTGGCCGCCAACATCAAATTCGACGGCTCGCTGGTGCTGCAAATCCAGGGCGATGGCCCGCTGGCCCTGCTGGTGGTCGAGTGCCGCTCGGACCTGAGCCTGCGCGCCACCGTCAAGGTCCGTGAAGGGGAATCCGTCCCTGATAGCGGGACGATGCAAAGCCTGCTCAACGCCAACGGCAACGGCCGCTTCATGGTGGTGCTGGATCCGCAGCGCAAGGTGCCCGGCCAGCAGGCCTACCAGGGCATCGTGCCGCTGGAAGGCGAAACCGTCGCCGAGGCGCTGGGCCACTACATGAAGGCGTCCGAACAACTGGATACGCAGCTGTGGCTTGCCGCCGACGAGCAGCATGCCGCCGGCCTGCTGGTCCAGCGCCTGCCCGACCATGGCGGCACCACCCAGGGCGACGCAGCCGAAAGCTGGAGCCGGGCCACCCATCTGGCCGCCACGCTGCAGCCGGCCGAACTGCTGGCGACCGACACCGACACGCTCATCCACCGCCTGTACTGGGAAGAGCCCCTGATGGCGTTCGAGCCGCACGCCGTGCGCTGGTTCTGCCCCTGCACGCGCGAGCGGGTATCGAGCATGCTGCGCTCGCTCGGCCAGGCCGAAGTCGAATCGATTCTTGCCGAACAGGGCCGGGTCGAAGTGTCGTGCGACTTCTGCGGCAAGCCCTACGAATTCGACAAGGTGGATTGCGCCGGCCTGTTCGCGCCCAATTCCCCCATGCCGGAACAGGACCCGCCCACGGTGCACTGACGGCGCCCGTGACGGCCGCGGCCCGCGTACTAGCCACAATCGACGCGCGCGGCGGCGCCCGGCACACTGGGCGGCCATGGAACACGCCGCCGCCGTCCCGCCCCCACGCCACGCAGGCACAGCCGCCCTCGAATTCATGCTGGCCGGCATGCTCTTGCTGGCAGCGTCCATCGCCACCGTCGAAACCATGTATTGGCACCAGATGCGCCACCTGGCCTATCTGGCGCTGATCGAGGCGGCGCGCGCCGGCGCCACCTCGCACGGCGACCCTGGCGCCATCGAGCGGGCCTTTGCCCGCGCCATGCGGGCGCGCTACGCGGCAGCCCAGCCCGGCCAGGCCGCGGCACGCCGGCAACATGCCTGGAGCCGCCAGCAGGCACGCACCGGCCTGCCGGTCTGGCGCATCGATATCCTGCGGCCCGGCCCGGCGGCGTTCGCCGACCATGGCGCCGCCAACCAGGCCCTGCGCGGCCCGCCCCGCATCCGCAACGATTATCAGGCTGAACAGCACGCGCGGCGCCTGGCCCAGGGCTGGCCGGGCGGGGCCGGGCCGCGCTCGGGGCTGGACATTTTCCAGGCCAACACGCTGCGGCTGCGGCTGGTCTACCGCCTGGCGCCGCTCTCTCCCTGGCTGGGCGCCCTGCTCAAGGCTGCGGCCGCGCTGGCCCCGGCTTGCGCCCGGCCCGCCTGGCGGCAGGGCCTGCTGCCGCTGCGGCTCGAACTGGACATGGACATGCAATCCGATCCGGTGCTCGGGCCCGCCCGGCCCGATGTGGCCTATGGCGACGCACGGGATTGCGGCGGCCTCACGGCTGCGGCGTCAGGATAGCCTCGCCGCGATTCTTCAAAAGGAAGACCAGGAACCGGGCCGGCTCGGTGGCGCTGGCATTGCGTCCTATGGTGTGCACGTCGTCCGGTCCTTCATGGAAGGTCTGCCCCGGCCCCAGGGTGACGGGTTGGCCGCCGCGCACGCCCATCACGATCGAGCCCTGCAGCACAAAGACGAATCCGTGCGCATTGTGGCGATGCACGGGATCGGCGCCGCCGGGCGGGTAGTCGACCACGATGACCGCCACCTCCTTGCCGGGATAGTCCCGCAGCGGCTGCGTCATCAGCGGCGTCACGCCGGGTTCGGGCGACCCTTGCCGGGCGGCCGCCGTGCCGGTGGCCAGGCACAGCGCCAGGCATAGCAGTGGAAAACGGGACATGATTCGCTCCTTGCGGGCCGGGGCTCAGGACAGGCCGGACTTGTCCACGCCGAAGGCCTCGTCGTATTTGCCGGGCTCGATCCGGAAGGCCACGTTGACGCGGTTCCAGGCATTGATCGACATCACCAGAAACGTGAGATCGGAGAGTTCCTGCTCCGACAGCTGCTCGCGCACCTGCGCGTAGATCTCATCCGATACGCCCTCGGCCGGTATCCGCGTCAGCACGTCGGTCCAGGCCAGGGCGGCGCGTTCGCGCGGACTGAACAGCGTGGATTCGCGCCACGCCGCGATATGGTGCAAGCGCAGCGGCCGCTCGCCATGAATGGTGGCCTCCTTGACGTGCATATCCAGGCAGAAGGTGCAGCCATTGATCTGCGAGGCCCGGATGTCGACCAGGTCGCGGATCGACGTCTCGATGCTGGACTGCTTGAAGGCCAGGCTGAAGGCGACGAATTTCTTGAACAATTCGGGAGACTGCTGTTGGTAGTCGAGGCGTTGGGTCATGGGGAATGCTCCGGTTGGTTGTCTGGACAGGCCCGGCGAAAGCGCGCGCTCATGGCCGCGCCGCGGGACGGCTGAGCCAGTTCATCAAGCGCGTCGGGCCGATGCGCGGGTTGTCGCCCGCCACCAGCGAGCGGTCGTCGAGTTCGCTGCCGAAGTAGCGCGCATGCACGTCGGCGACGACTTGCCGCCGGTCGCCGCGCGCGGCGAGGAACTTGCGCGCCAGCTCATCGAGCGGCAAGCGGTCGGGCCCTGCCACTTCCACCGTGCCGTTGAGCGGCATGCCGACGGCCAGGTCCGCCAGCGCGGCGCTGACGTCGTCGGCGGCGATGGGCTGGATCAGCGCGGGCGACAGGCGCACCATGTCGCCATCGGCGCCCGCATTGACGATGCTCTCGATGAATTCGAAGAACTGGGTCGCGCGCAGGATGGTGTAAGGCACCTTGGACGCCTTGATGAGCGCTTCCTGCGCCACCTTGGCGCGGAAGTACCCGCTGTCGGCCAGTCTGTCGGTGCCCACGACCGACAGCGCCAGGTGATGCGTCACGCCCGCGGCGGTCTCGGCGGCCAGCAGCGTGCGGCCCGAGGTTTCGAAAAATGCCATGACGGCCTGGTCCTCGAAGGAAGGCGAGTTGGCCACGTCGATCACCACCTGGGCGCCGTCCAGCGCCTGCGCCAGGCCTTCGCCGGTGATCGTGTTGACGCCGGTGCCCGGCGAAGCCGCCACCGTCTCGTGGCCATCGCGGCGCAGCCGGCTGACCACGTTCGATCCGATCAGGCCGGTGCCGCCAATAACGACTATCTTCATGCTCTGCTCCTTTGGGGGGGACGATCGCCGTCGTTGCGGCGAGCTGTGCATGCAGTATGCTTGGCACCCTGGCGGAGCACTTTGCCGGCATCTTGCTTTTCCCTTGTTTTTCGCTTGGCACGGTCCGCGCAGGCCGCGCCGGCCGACCCGTCCCCACGGTTACCCGAACGGCACGTCCCCAGGCACCAGGAGCTGCGAATGCGATTGGCATTTGACGACTGTCTGCTCGACCTGGACCGGCGCGAACTGACGCGCGGGTCGCGGGCGGTGGCGACTGCGCCGCAAGTCTTCGACCTGCTGGCCTATTTGCTGGCAAACCGCGAGCGCGTCGTCGACCGCGACGAACTGATCCAGGCGGTCTGGAACGGCCGCATCGTCTCCGAATCGACCCTGGCCAGCCACATCAATGCGGTGCGCACGGCGGTCGGCGACAGCGGACAGCGGCAGGCGGTGGTCCGCACCGTTGCCCGCAAGGGCTTTCGCTTCGTGGCCGAGGTGCGGGCCGCCGCGCCGGTTCCGGCCGAGATGGCCAGCACGCCGGCGCCGCCCGCGACAGCGCCGGCGCTGCCTGCCAAGCCGTCCATCGCCGTGCTGCCGTTCGTCAACCTGAGCGCCGACCCCGAGCAGGATTACCTGGCCGATGGCGTGGTGGAAGACATCATCGCCGCGCTGTCGCAATATCGCTGGCTGTTCGTGGTGGCGCGCAATTCCAGCTTCACCTACAAGGGCCGGACCGTGAACGTGCGCCAGGTGGGCCGCGAACTGGGGGTGCGCTATGTGCTGGAAGGCAGCTGGCGCAAGGAGCGCAACCGCGTGCGGATCACCGGGCAACTGATCGACGCCGCAAGCGGCGCGCACCACTGGGCCGATCGATACGAAGGCGTACTGGACGATATCTTCGCGTTGCAGGACCAGATGACCGAAAGCGTGGTCGGCGCGATCGCGCCGCAGCTGGAGCGGGCCGAGATCGAGCGCGCGCGGCGCAAGCCCACCGGCAGCCTGGACGCCTACGACTACTACCTGCGCGGCATGGCCTGCGTGCACCAGGGCACCCGTCAGGCCGCCGAACAGGCCTTGCCGCTGTTTCACCGAGCCATTGCCTGCGACCCCGATTTCGCGCCGGCCTATGCCATGGCCGCCTGGTGCCACTGCTGGCGCAAGGTCAATGGCTGGATGCAGGACAAACCGCGGGAGATGGCCGAGGGCGCCCGCCTGGCCCGGCGCGCCGTGGAGCTGGACCGGATCGATGCCGTGGCCCTCACGCGCAGCGGACACGCGCTGGGCCACCTGGCCGGCGATCTGCAAGGCGGCATTGCCTTGCTGGACCGGGCGCTGGTGCTCAACGCCAACCTGGCCGCGGCCTGGTTCCTGAGCGCGTTCCTGCGCCTGTGGCACGGCGAGACCGGGCTGGCCGTCACGCATTTCACCCAGGCCATGCGGCTGAGCCCGCTGGATCCGGAACTGTACCGGATGCAGGCCGGCATGGCGGTGGCGCATCTGTTCCTGGGGCATTACGACGCCGCGACGGCGTGGGCCGAACAGGCGCTGCGCGAACTGCCCAGTTTCCTGATGGCGGTCGCCACTGCCGCGGCCGGCCACGCCCTGGCCGGCCGCGGCGCGCGGGCGCGGCACGCCATGGAGGAGTTGCGCCGGCTCGATCCCGCCTTGCGGCTGGCCGGCCTGGCGCAGTGGCTGCCGATCCGCAAGGACGAGGACCTCGCCGCTCTCGCCCAGGGGCTGCGCCTGGCGGGCCTGCCTGAGTAGCGCAGGGCCGCCCCAAGGCAAAAAAAAACTCCCCTGGCGGGGAGTTCCGGCGCGTCCGGCTCAGCGGCGCGGCGGCGTGGCGGGCGGCTTGGGCTTGGACAGCGCCGAAGCCTGCGGCGTGGAATTGTCCGAGGGCAGCGCCGTGCCGGGCGGCAGGATATGCACGAAGACTTCGCCATCGCGCATCATGCCCAGCTCGCTACGGGCACGCTCCTCGACCGCGCCCACGCCGGTCGCCAGGTCGCGGACTTCGGCCTCCAGCGCCGTATTGCGCGCCCGCAGGCCGTCATTGGTCTCGCGCTGTTCGGCCACCTGCCGCTGCAGATCCCATACCTTGAACCAGCCGCCCTTGCCCAGCCAGAGCGGGTATTGGATCAAGCCTAGCAGCACTAGCAGCACCAGGAACAGCAGGCGCATACGCGGGCACCTTGAGCAAACGCGGTAGACAGCGGTTTCCGGCCGGTCCGCGCTACCGCGGCCCGGCCGGATTACTGACCATTAACGCAGGTTGTAGAACGCCTCGAGGCCGGGATAGGAGGCCACTTCGGCCAGTTCTTCCTCGATGCGCAGCAACTGGTTGTACTTCGCCATACGGTCGGAACGCGACAGCGAGCCGGTCTTGATCTGCATGGCGTTGGTAGCCACCGCGATGTCGGCAATGGTCGAATCTTCGGTTTCACCGGAACGGTGCGAGACCACGGCGGTATAGCCGGCGCGCTTGGCCATTTCGATGGCGGCGAAGGTCTCGGTCAGGGTGCCGATCTGGTTGATCTTGATGAGGATCGAGTTGGCCACCCCCTTCTGGATGCCTTCGCGCAGGATCCGCGTGTTGGTGACGAACAGGTCGTCGCCCACCAGCTGCACCTTCTTGCCCAGCTGGTCGGTCAGCAGCTTCCAGCCGTCCCAGTCGTTTTCGGCCATGCCGTCTTCGATCGAGATGATGGGATACTTGTCGCACCAGGTCGCCAGCAGGTTGGCGAACTCCTGCGAGGACAGCGACACACCGCCTTCTCCGGCCAGCGTGTACTTGCCGTCGCGGTAGAACTCCGAGCTGGCGCAATCCAGGCCCAGGGCGATCTGCGTGCCCGGCTCGTAGCCGGCTTCGGAGATGGCCTTGAGGATCAGCTGGATGGCGGCCTCATGGCTGGGCACGTTGGGCGCGAAACCGCCCTCGTCGCCCACGGCGGTCGACATGCCCTGGTCGTGGATCAGCTTCTTGAGCATGTGGAACACTTCGGCGCCCCAGCGCAGCGCTTCGCGGAAGCTGGCCGCGCCCACCGGCAGGATCATCAGTTCCTGCAGATCCAGCGTGTTGTTGGCGTGCGCGCCGCCGTTGATGACGTTCATCATCGGCACGGGCATGCTCATGGGGCCGCTGCCGCCGAAGTAACGGTACAGCGACAGGCCCGACTCGTCGGCCGCGGCGCGCGCGACCGCCATGCTGGCGGCCAGCATGGCATTGGCGCCCAGGCGTTCCTTGCTGTCGGTGCCGTCGAGTTCGATCAGGGTGCGATCGACGAAGGTCTGTTCCTGCGCGTCCAGGCCCATCAGGGCTTCGGAGATCTCGGTGTTGAGATTCTCCACCGCCCGCAGCACGCCCTTGCCCAGATAACGGCCCTTGTCGCCGTCGCGCAGTTCGATGGCCTCGCGCGAGCCTGTGGAGGCGCCCGAAGGCACGGCGGCGCGACCCATCGCGCCCGACTCCAGCAGCACATCGCACTCGACGGTAGGATTGCCGCGCGAATCGAGGATTTCGCGGCCGATGATATCGACGATTGCACTCATGGTTCTTACATTCCCTGAACGATAAACATATTCATGATGGCCGCGCCTTCCCGCGCATTGCGGGCACGGCGATACTGATAGGAGTCATAGAAGGCCTGCGCCTTGTCCATGGACGGAAACTCCATGATGACCGTGCGGCCGGGCTCCCTGCCCTCGAGGTGCCGCGACTCGCCGCCGCGCACCAGAACCTTCGCATCGTAGGCGCGCATGGCCAGGGTGGACAGGCGCTTATAGTCTTCGTACTGCGCGGGTTTGGTAACGGAAACGTCGGCGATCAGGTAGGCACTCATGCGATTCCTTCAGACAAACTGGTTTTCGAGAAAGCCACTGCGTTTGGTGACGCGGTCCAGCGCCACCAGGGATTCAAGCAACTCCGCCATGCGGTCCAGCGGCACGGCATTGGGGCCGTCGGACATGGCGCAAGCGGGATTGGGATGGGTTTCCATGAACAGCCCGGCCACGCCGACCGCGACGGCGGCACGCGCCAGCACCGGCACGAATTCGCGCTGGCCGCCCGACGAGGTGCCCTGCCCGCCCGGCAACTGCACCGAGTGCGTGGCATCGAACACGACGGGACAGTCGGTTTCCCGCATGATAGCGAGCGAACGCATGTCGGACACTAAGTTGTTGTATCCGAAAGAAGCGCCGCGCTCGCAAACCAGGATGTTATTGCCGTCGCCGCCGGCTTCCAGCGCCGCGTCGCGGGCCTTCCGGGCCACCTGGAGCATGTCGTGCGGCGCCAGGAACTGGCCCTTTTTGATATTCACCGGCTTGAGCGTGGCCGCACAGGCGCGGATGAAATCGGTCTGCCGGCACAGGAAGGCCGGCGTCTGCAGCATGTCGACCACCGCGGCCACGGGCGCGACCTGCTCGATATCGTGCACGTCGGTGAGGACCGGCACATCCAGCTGGGCCCGCACATCGGCCAGGATCTTCAGGCCTTCGTCGATGCCCGGCCCGCGAAACGACTTGCCCGAACTGCGGTTGGCCTTGTCGAACGAGCTCTTGTAGATGAAGGGCACGCCCAGCTTGCCGGTGATCTCCTTGAGGCGGCCGGCGGTTTCGAAGGCCAGCTCGCGCGACTCGATGACGCACGGGCCGGCGATCAGGAAAAAGGGATGATCCAGGCCGATATCGAAACCGCAGGCTTTCATCACGCCTCCTTGGCGCGCTGCGCTTTATGCTCGAGCGCCGCCCGGATATAGCTGGAGAACAGGGGGTGCCCGTCGCGCGGCGTCGAGGTGAACTCGGGGTGGAACTGCACGCCCACGAACCACGGATGGCTGGGCAGCTCCATCATCTCGGGCAGGTTCTCGGTGGGCGTACGCGCGCTGATCACCATGCCGGCGTCTTCGAGCCGGGGGACATACACGTTGTTGACTTCGTAGCGGTGGCGATGGCGCTCGTTGACGTCGTCGCCGTAGATGGACTGCGCCCGGGTGCCCGGGCGGATCGGACAGCGCTGCGCGCCCTTGCGCATGGTGCCGCCGAGATCCGAGCTGTTGTCGCGGCGCTCGACGCGGCCTTCGCGATCCATCCATTCGGTGATCAGGGCCACCACCGGATGCGGCGCGGCCGGATCGAACTCGGTGCTGTTGGCGCCGCCCAGGCCGGCCACGTGGCGCGCGAACTCGATCACGGCCAGCTGCATGCCCAGGCAGATGCCCAGGTACGGCACGCCGTTCTCGCGCGCATAGCGGATGGCAGCGATCTTGCCCTCGGTGCCGCGCTTGCCGAAGCCGCCGGGAACCAGGATGGCGTCCAGGTGCTTGAGCTGGTCGGTGCCGCGGGTCTCGATATCCTCGGAGTCGATGTACTCGATATTGACCTTGGAGCGCGTGTGGATGCCCGCGTGCACCAGCGCTTCGCTGAGCGACTTGTACGACTCGGTCAGGTCGACATACTTGCCGACCATGCCGATGGTGACGGAATCCTGCGGGTGCTCGAGCGCGTCGACCAGGTTGTCCCACATGGACAGGTCGGCCGGTGGCGGGGTCAGGCCCAGGGCCTCGCACACGATGTTGTCCACGCCCTGCTTGTGCAGCATGGCGGGAATCTTGTAGATGGAGTCGACGTCCCAGACCGAAATCACGGCATCGAGCGGCACGTTCGAGAACATCGAGATCTTGGCGCGCTCGTCGTCGGGAATGCGGCGGTCGGCGCGGCACAGCAGCACGTTCGGGTAGATGCCGATCTCGCGCAGCTTCTGCACCGAGTGCTGGGTAGGCTTGGTCTTGAGCTCGCCGGCCGACGCGATGTAGGGCACCAGCGTCAGGTGCACGAAGGCGGCGTTGTTGCGCCCCATGCGCAGGCTCATCTGGCGCGCGGCCTCCAGGAAGGGCAGCGACTCGATGTCGCCGACCGTGCCGCCGATCTCGACGATGGCCACGTCGGTGGCGCCATTCCAGGCAGCCTCCGCGCCACGCGCGACGAAGTCCTGGATTTCGTTGGTGATGTGCGGAATGACCTGGACAGTCTTGCCCAGGTAGTCCCCTCGGCGTTCCTTGCGCAGGACGGATTCGTAGATCTGGCCGGTGGTGAAGTTGTTCACCTTGCGCATCCGGGCCGAAATGAAGCGCTCGTAGTGGCCCAGGTCCAGGTCGGTCTCGGCCCCATCCTCGGTCACGAACACCTCGCCGTGCTGGAACGGGCTCATGGTGCCGGGATCAACGTTGATATAGGGGTCCAGCTTGAGCAGGGTGACTTGCAGGCCGCGCGACTCGAGGATCGCGGCGAGGGACGCGGCGGCGATCCCCTTGCCCAGGGAAGACACCACACCGCCGGTGACAAATACGTATTTGGTCATCGTGAGTGAGCGCCCGGGACGAGCGGGCGCATGCGGGAAATTTGGATTATACCCGGGGAAGCGGACGTGTTGGGGTTTCCCCTTAGGCGGGTGGCGGTAACAGTTGGCCGCGCGCCACGCCGGCGTCCGCGCGCCCGTCCATGTTAGGTCGCGGCCCGCCCGCGCGCCAGCCCCGCGCCCGATTTCCCGTCCGCCGGCCCTGCGCCCGGTGGCCGCTCAGTCCGCGCCCAGGGGCCGGGTGCGCGCCTGCAGCCATTGCAGCGCGTCGCCCTCGACCCAGGGCGCCAGGCGCTCGCGCACGGTGCGGTGGTAGTCGTCCAGCCAGGCGATCTCGTCGGCGCGCAGCAGCGTGGCGTCGATGCAGCGCGTGTCGATCGGACACAGCGTCAGGGTTTCGAAGCAGAGGAACTCGCCCAGTTCGCTTTCCAGCCACGTGCGGTTGGCCACCAGGTTCTCGATGCGCACGCCCCAGCGGCCGGGCCGGTAGATGCCCGGTTCGTTGGAGGTGATCATGCCCGGCTCCATCGCGGTATGCGGGCCGGGCGCGGCGCGGTACGAGATGACCTGCGGCCCCTCGTGCACATTGAGAAAATAGCCCACGCCGTGGCCGGTGCCATGACCATACTCGGCGCCCCCCGCCCAGATGGGCGCCCGGGCGATGGCGTCGAGCATGGGCGAAGGCGTGCCGCGTGGAAAGGACGCGCGCGACAGGGCAATCATGCCCTTGAGCACCAGCGTGAAATCGACCTTCTGGTCGGCGCTGGGCGCGCCGACGGCGACCACCCGCGTGATATCGGTGGTGCCGCCCAGGTACTGGCCGCCGGAATCGATCAGCAGCAGGCCGTCGCCCTCGATGGCGGCATGCGCCTGCGGCGTGGCCCGGTAGTGCGGCATGGCGCCGTTGGCATTGAAGCCGGCGATGGTGGCGAAGCTGGGGCACACGTAGCCGGGCCGGCGGCCGCGCGCGGCCGTGATGCGCTCGTCGATGGTCAGTTCGGTCACCGGCTCGCGGCCCAGCGCGCCCTCGAACCAGGCGAAGAACTCGCACAGCGCCGCGCCGTCCTGCTCCATGACGGCGCGCACGCTGGCCAGCTCCGCGTCGCTCTTGCGCGATTTGTACAGCGTCGAGGGGTTGATGGCCTCGACGCGCGGCACGGCTGGATCCATGGCGTGGAACACGCCACAGGTGACGCGCGCCGGATCGATCAGCAGCGTCTGGTCCGTCTGCAGCGACCCCAGCGCTTCGGCGGCCAGCGCATAATCGGCCGTCTCGACCCCGTCGACGGCCAGCGCCCGGCGCAGCGCCGCGTCGATCTTGCCGTCGGCGACGAACAGGGTGGCGTGATCCGGCCCGACCAGCGCGTGGGCGAGGAAAACCGGGTTGTATTCGACGTCCGAGCCGCGCAGGTTGAACAGCCAGGCGATGTCGTCCAGCGTGGACAGCCAGTGCGCATCGGCGCCGTGCTCGCGCATGGCGGCGCGCACGCGCGCCAGCTTGCCGGCGCGCGGCTCGCAGGCGTGCGGGGCCACATGTTCATGGACGGGCGCGGACGGCAGGCCCGGCCGATCGGACCAGATGGCCTGCAGCAGGTCGGACTGGATGTCCAGATGGATGCCGGCGGGCGCCAGCGCCGCCGACAGCGCGCGAAACGCGGCCAGTCCCAGGACCTGGCCGTCCACCCCCACCCTGCTGCCCGCCGGCAACCGGGCGGCCAGCCAGTCCACGTGGCCCGGCGTGCCGGCCGAGGCGATCTTCATGAGCGTCACGCCGGTGCCGGCCAGTTGGTTCTCGGCCTGCACCCAGTAGCGGCTGTCGACCCACAGCCCGGCGAAATCGCGCGTGACGACCAATGTGCCCACCGACCCCGTGAAGCCGGACAGCCAGCGCCGGCCTTGCCAGCGCCCTGGCAGGTATTCCGACAGGTGCGGATCGGCCGACGGCACGATGTAGGCATCCAGCTGGTGCTGGCGCATGGCCCGGCGCAGCGCGCCGATGCGGGTATCGGTGACAGACATGAGGTTCCTTAACGCAGCATGAAGGACATGGCGGCGAGGCTGTTGAGCGTGCGGATGGCGGCCTGCATGCTGTCGACGGTAAAGCGCAGCGTGACGCCGTCCACGCGCTCCAGCGCGGGCCAGGTGCAGAACAGGTCGGCCAGCGCCGCGCTCTGGGTCTGCAAACGGCATTCTATCGGCGCGGCGATGCGCAGGGGAGTCAGCCCGCCCAGATTGCGCACGGCGGCCTCGGCCGCCTGGGCGATGGCCCGCCGCGCGGCGGCCGGATTGAGCGTCACGCCGCTGCCCTGCCCGTGCGCGACCTTGGTCTGCACCCATTGGGCGGCGGGAAACAGTTCGCGGGTCTCGGCGATGAACACGTCGTCGCCGCTGGCCAGCGCCACCGGCACCCCCAGCTCGCCGGCCAGCGCACCGTACAGGCCGGCTTCGCCCAGCTCCGCGCCGTTGATGAAGACGCGCGCGAACGCAAAGCTGTTGATCGTGTGCGCCAGCACCCCGCGGCCCTGCGAACGCGAGTGGTAGCCGATCATGAACACCGCGTCGCAGGGCTCTTCGAGCCCGCCCATCATGCCCAGGTAGCGCGGCTTGCCCAGCACCAGGCGGGCCCGCTCGTCGAGCTGGTCGGGCAGCAGATTGCGAAAACCGCCGTGCGAGTCATTGACCAGCACTTCGTCGGCGCCGCCCGCGATGGCGCCGGCGATGGCGGCGTTGGCCTCGCCTGTCATCCAGGCCCGCGCGCGCTCGTATTCGCCATTGCCCGGCCGTACCTGCTCTGCATGGAACACGCCGGCCACGCCTTCGATATCGGTGGAAATCAGGACTTTCATGGGAAACTGCCTCGTTTCGGGAAGTGTCAGAAGGCCGTCTCGGCCAGCCACTGACGCCACTGGGGCGCCGCCTCGCGAATCGCGCGCCGCACGTGGCCGTCGCGCCCGGCGACCGTTTCGGCGCGCCACAGCGCCGCCACGATGGCCTGCTCGACCGCCTCGGCGGCGGCCTCGAACAGCGCGTCGATGCGGGTTTCGTGCAGCATCGCCTGCACCGGCATGCCGCGCTCGGCCAGGTGCGGAATCGTGTAGGCGGTGGAAAACGCCAGGGCGATGTCGCCGCTGCCATGGCCGAACACCGAGCCGGTGCGCGCCAGGCCCGCGCCCGCGCGCAGGGACAGCCGGCGCAATTGGCGCGAATCGAGCGGCGCGTCGGTCGCCAGCACGAGAATGATGGACCCCTGCTCGGGCTGGCCCGCGGGTTCGCCGTCATGCGAGGCGGCGGCCAGCCGGCGGCCGAACGGGCGGCCGGCAATCGTCATGCTGGCACGCCGGCCGAAATTGGACAGCACCAGCGCGCCCACCGTATAGCGCTGACCCGGATAGGCCTGGGCCAGGCGCGACGCCGAACCGACGCCGCCCTTGAGCCCGAAGCTGGACATGCCGCGTCCGGCGCCCACCGAGCCCTGCTCGAACACGCTGGCGGCGCTGCGCCAGGCCTGCTCGTAGTGCGCCTCGGCCACAGCCTGCGCCTGGATATCGTTCAGGTAGCCGTCGTTGCACTCGAACACCAGCGGGTTGACCGTAGGCCAGGCGCGCCCGATCTGGGGATTGGCTCCGATGGCCTGGCGGATCTGCGCATTGGCCACGGCGCCCACGGCGAACGTATTGGTCAGCGCAATGGGCGTTTCCAGCACGCCCAGCTCTTCCACCTGGATCAGGCCGCAGCTCTTGCCGAAGCCGTTGAGGACGGTGGCGGCGGCCGGCACCTTGTTGCGAAACGGGTCGCCTTCGTGCGGCCGCACGACGGTCACGCCGGTCTGCCGCGCACCCTGCGCCAACGTGAAATGCCCGACGGTCACGCCGGGCACATCGCCGATCGAATCGAGTTCGCCCGCCGGCAGCATGCCGATGCGCGGGAGGTCCAGTTGTTCCATAGCATTCGTCCGTGTCGCCACGGCCTTGGAGGTGAAAGGGCCGCCGCGCGGGCTGCCCGACCGGCGCGGCGCATGCAGGCGCCGCGCCCTGTCCTACTTGCGGTCGATCTTGGGATCCAGCGCGTCGCGCAGGCCGTCGCCCAGCAGATTGAACGCCAGTACGGTAAAGAAAATCGCCAGCGCGGGGAAGATCGCCACATGCGGAGCAATGACCATGTCGGCGCGCGCCTCGCTCAGCATCGCGCCCCATTCCGGCGTGGGCGGCTGCGCCCCCATGCCCAGGAATGACAGGCTGGCCGCGGTGATGATGGAGGTGCCGATGCGCATGGTGCCATACACGACGATGGGCGATATCGTGCCCGGCAGGATATGCCGCATGATGATAGTCCAATCGGACGCGCCGACGCTGCGCACCGCCTCGACATAAGTCATCTGCTTGATCGCCAGCGTGTTGCCGCGCACCAGGCGGGCAAAGGCCGGCACGCTGAACACCGCCACCGCGACAATGACGTTGACCATGCTCGATCCGAGGATCGCCACCACGCCGATGGCCAGCAACATGCCGGGAAAAGCCAGCAGCACGTCGGAAATGCGCATGGTGATGCGTTCCCACCAGCCCTGGTAGTAACCCGCCATCAGGCCCATGAACGTGCCGACCACGGCGCCCATGGCCACCGACAGGAAGCCGGCGGCGAGCGAAATTCGCGCGCCCATGATGATGCGGCTGAAGATGTCGCGGCCCAGCGAGTCCACGCCCAACCAGTGGGTGGCCGACGGCCCCGCGTTCAGAGCGTCGTAGTCGAAGAAATTCTCCGGGTCGAACGGCACGATCCAGGGCGCGAGGATGGCGATGAGCACCAGCAGCAGGACGAACAGGCCGGCGCCGACGGCCAGCTTCTGCTTCTTGAACTTGCGCCAGAACTCGGAGGCGGGCGTGCGCACGTCCTCCTTGGAGGCCTGCGCGGCCACGATGGCGGTATCGGTGTTGCTCATGGCCGCCTCACTTGTAGCGGATGCTGGGATTGATGACGCCATACAGCACGTCCACAATCAGGTTGATCAGGATGAACTCCAGCGAGAACAGCAGCACCAGGCCCTGGATCACCGGATAGTCGCGCTGCGTGACCGCGTCGACCAGCAGCCTGCCCAGGCCCGGCCAGTTGAACACGGTCTCCACCACTATGGAGCCGCCCAGCAGGAAGCCGAACTGCAGCCCCATCATGGTGACCACGGGGATGAGCGCATTGCGCAGGGCGTGCTTGGTCACCACCACGCGCTCGGACAGGCCCTTGGCGCGCGCCGTGCGCACGAAATCCTCCTGGATCACCTCGACGAACGAGGCGCGGGTAAAGCGCGCCATCACGGCCGCGACCGCCGCGCCCAGCGTAAGCGACGGCAGGATGTAGTGTTTCCAGCTGGAGGCCCCCACGGTGGGCAGCCAGCCCAGGTTCACCGAGAACACCTGCATCAGCATCATGCCCAGGGCGAACGCCGGGAACGAAATGCCCGACACCGCCAAGGTCATGCCCAGCCGGTCGGGCCAGCGATTGCGCCAGACGGCCGAGATCACGCCGATGACCATGCCGAACGTCACCGACCAGACCATGCTGGCCAGCGTGAGCCACAACGTGGGCATGAAGCGATCGGCGATTTCCGTGGACACCGGGCGCTTGGTGCGCAGCGAAGTCCCGAGGTCGCCCTGCAGCATATGGCCGAAGTAGCGAACGAACTGCTGCGGCAGCGGCAGGTCCAGGCCCAGCTCCTGGCGCACCAGCTCGACCGTTTCCTGGTCGGCTTCCGGCCCGGCGGCCAGGCGCGCCGGGTCGCCGGGCAGCATGTGCACGAAAAGGAACACGACCACGGCCACCAGCAACAGGGTGGGGATCATGCCCAATAGACGTTTGACGATGTAGGTCAGCATTGAAATTCCCGCGACACCGGCGGGGGCCGCGCGCCCCCGCCGGATGTGGCATTGCCAGGTGTTACTGCTTCAGGTCGATGTCGCCGAACCAGAACGAGGTATCAGGCTCGACGTAGACGCCGGACAGGTTCTTCGACTTCACGTACACGTTGTTCTGGGTCACCAGGAACGCCCACGGGGCGTCGTTCCAGATGGTTTCCTGGGCGCTCTTGTACAGTTCGGCCTTCTCGCTGCGATCGGTGGTGGCCAGCGCCTTCATCAGGCTGTCGTCCACCTTCGGGTTCGAGTAGTACGAGATGTTGTTCATCACCGGCGGGAAGGCGGCGGTGCTCAGCAAAGGCCGCAGGCCCCAGTCGGCCTCGCCGGTCGACGACGACCAGCCCGCGTAGTACATGCGCACCTTGGCGTCCTCGGGCTTTTGCACCTGCTGCACGCGCTGTACGCGCTGGCCGGACTCCAGCACCTCGACCGAGGCCTTGATGCCGACCTGGGCCAGCTGCTGCTGCAGGAACTGCACGGCCTTGACCGACGTGCCGTCGTTATAGGCAGACCACAGCGAGGTCTCGAAACCGTTCGGGTAACCGGCCTCCTTCAGCAGCGCACGCGCCTTGGCCGGATCGTATGGCCATTGGCCGATCTTGTACGCGAAATCCACGCCCTGCGGCACCACGCCGTCGACCACGGTCGCGTAGCCATTGAACGCCACCTTGGCCAGCGCCTGCTTGTTGATCGCGTAGTTGATCGCCTGGCGCACCTTGACGTTGTCGAACGGCTTGACGCGGGTGTTCATGGACAGGTAGCGCGCCATGATGGAGTTCTTGTGGTCCACCACGTCCAGCTTGTCGTTCCTGGCCAGGACCGCGGCCTGCTCGTAGGGGATCGGGAAGGCGAACTGCGCCTCGCCGGTCTGCACCACGGCGGCGCGCGTATTGTTGTCGGTGACCGTGCGGAAAGTCAGGGTGTCGACCTTCGGATAGCCCTTGCGCCAATAGCCGTCGAACTTCTCGACCTTCAGGTACTCGGCCGGCTTCCACTCGACGAACTTGAACGGACCGGTACCCACCGGATGAAAGCCGATCTCCTTGCCGTACTTCTGCAGCGCGGCAGGCGAGATCATCATCGCGGCCGGGTGGGCCAGCGCGTTGATGAAGGCCGAGAACGGCTCTTTCAGGGTGATGCGCACGGTGTGCGGATCGACCACTTCGGTCTTGGCGACGCGGTTGAACTGCGTATAGCGCGACAGGCGGTTTTCCGGATTGGCGACACGGTCGAAGTTGACCTTGACGGCCTCGGCGTTGAAGTCGGTGCCGTCATGGAACTTGATGCCGTCGCGCAGCTTGATCGTGTAGACCAGGCCATCCGCGCTGACTTCGTAGTCGGTCGCCAGCAGCTTCTGGATCTTCAGGTCCTTGTCGAACTCGAACAGGCCTTCGTAGTAGGCCTTGCCGGCGGCCTGGTTCAGCGTGCTGTTGGTGTTGTAGGGGTCGAGCGTTTCCAGCGCGATGGCGACGGCGAAGGTGACGTCCTTGCTGGCATGGGCCAGCGGCGACGCGAGCACGCCGAAGGCCAGCGTGGCGGCGGCCACCAGCTTGGTCGGATGCAGAACTTTCATCATGGAAGGCTCCTGGTTTTGCGGGAGAAGCGTGGTTGAGGAACAAAAAGCGGCAGCCTCGTGACCGCCGCATTCAATACGCGCCGCCGATACTGTGGCGCGCGACAAAGTGATCCGGGCCGACCGCCACCAGCGGCGCCACGACGGGCTCGTCGTTGAGTTTGCGGATCGGACTGGGGATCTCGTCCGACAGCAGGGTCCGCGACATGTGCCGCCGCGTGGGATCGGCGATCGGCACGGCCGCCATCAGCTTCCTGGTATAGGGATGCTGAGGGTTCTCGAAAATCGCGCGGCGCGGGCCGATCTCGACGATCTGGCCGAGGTACATCACGGCCACCCGGTGGCTGACGCGCTCGACCACCGCCATATCATGCGAAATGAACAGGAACGCGATGCCCAGGTCGCGCTGCAGGTCGATCAGGAGATTGACGATTTGCGCCTGGATCGACACGTCGAGCGCCGACACGGACTCGTCGGCGATCACCACCTTGGGATTGAGGGCGAGCGCGCGCGCGATGCAGATGCGCTGGCGCTGGCCGCCCGAGAACTCGTGCGGGTAGCGCTGCGCCATCTCGGGCGGCATGCCCACGCGCTCGAGCAGTTCGGCCACCCGGCGCTCGGCCTGCTTGCCGCTGGCCACGCCGTGTACGAGCAGGGGCTCCATGATGGAGAACCCCACCGTGACGCGCGGGTCGAGCGAAGCAAAGGGATCCTGGAACACGAACTGGATATCGCGGCGCAACGTCTGCAGCTCGGCAGTCTTCAGCCTGGTGATGTCGCGTCCGCCGAAATGGATCTGGCCGCCCTGGCTGTCGACCAGCCGCAGCAGCGAACGCCCGGTGGTGGACTTGCCACAGCCGGACTCGCCCACCAGCGACAGGGTTTCGCCCGGGTAGAGGTCGAAGCTGACTTTCTCGACCGCGTGCACGCGCCGCTGCACACGGCTGAAAATGCCGCCGCGCAGGTCGAACCGGGTGACCAGATCGCGCACGCTGAGAATGGGCTGGCGTGCGCCGGCGGCCCCGCTTTCGGCAGGCTCGGCAGGCGTGGCCGGCTGCGCGGGTTCGGCGGCCGCGGCCCCGTCGACGCGCAGCAGCGGAAAACGCGCCGGCTGGTCGGTGCCCTGCATGGCGCCCAGCTTGGGCACCGCCGACAGCAAGGCCTGGGTGTAGCTATGCCGGGGGTGGGCGAAGATGCGCTCGGAAGGCCCCTCCTCCACCTTGTCGCCGCGGTACATCACCAGCACGCGGTCGGCCACTTCGGCAACCACGCCCATGTCGTGGGTGATGAACACCACGCCCATATGCATTTCCTCCTGCAACTGGCGGATCAGCTGCAGGATTTGCGCCTGGATCGTGACATCCAGCGCCGTGGTCGGTTCGTCGGCAATCAGCAACGCGGGCTTGCAGGCCAGCGCCATGGCGATCATCACACGCTGGCGCATGCCGCCGGAAAGCTGGTGCGGGTGGCGGTCCATGACGGAGCGCGCCTCCGGGATGCGCACCTGCTCGAGCATGCGCAGCGCCTCGGCGCGCGCGGCCGCGGCGTCCTTGCCCTGGTGCAGCCGGATGGTTTCGGCAATCTGCTCGCCGGCGGTGAACACCGGGTTCAGCGAGGTCATCGGCTCCTAGAAGATCATGGCCATGTCGGCGCCGCGTACGCCGCGCATGGCACGCTGCGACGACGCGCCCAGGTCGACGATGCTGCCGTTGCGGCGGCGCAGTGCAATGCGCCCCTGGGCGATGCGTCCGCCGCCATGCTCGACCAGGCGCATCAGCGCCAGCGAGGTGACCGATTTGCCCGAACCGGACTCGCCCACGATGGCCAGGGTCTCGCCCCGGTCGACGTGAAAGGACAGGTTGCGCACCGCTTCCACGGTGCGTTCGGCGCCGACGAAACGCACCGTCAGGTCCTCGACCTGGACCACGCGGTTATCCGGCATCGCCAGGCTGTTTGCGCGATCAACCATATTTCAATTCCTGTACTGTATTTGCCCAGGCCGCTTGCGCGCGCCTTATCGGTAGATGGCGACCACAGGCGGCTCGCCCACGCGGCCATGGCCGCGGTACATGCCCTCGGTATTGAACGGCAGGGCGACGTTGCCATGGGCGTCGACGGCGACCAGGCCGCCCTTGCCATCGATGGCGGGCAGCTTGTCGTGCACCACCCGGTCGGCCGCCTGCTCCAGCGTGGCGCCGCAATACTCCATCTGCGCCGCCACGTCGTACGCGGCGACCATGCGGATGAACATTTCACCGGTTCCCGTGGTGGAGACGGCGCAGGTCCGGTTGTTGGCGTACGTGCCCGCGCCGATCAGCGGGGCGTCGCCCACGCGCCCGACCTGCTTGTTGGTGATGCCCCCGGTGGAGGTCGCCGCGGCCAGGTTGCCGTGCGCGTCCAGCGCCACCGCGCCCACCGTGCCGAATTTCCTGTCGGCATCCAGCGGATCGGCGGGGGCCGGCTGGCCGTGCGTCACCAGGGCCTGGCCGTCGTGGTCCAGCACGGCCGCCCCAGGCGTTTCGCGCTGTACCCGCAACAGTTGCTCGCGCCGCGCCTCGGTGGAGAAGTAATCCGGATCGACCAGCTCCAGTCCGTGCTCGCGCGCGAAGGCGACCGCCCCCTCGCCGACGAAGAACACATGCTTGCTCTGTTCCATGACCGCGCGCGCGGCCCGCACGGGATTGCGCACGCAATCCACGTTGGCGATGGCGCCCGAACGCAGCGTGGCCCCGTCCATGATGGCCGCGTCCAGCTCATGGGTGCCGGCGCTGGTGAACACCGCGCCGTGGCCGGCGTTGAACAGCGGGCAGTCCTCCAGCAGGCGCACGGCCTCGGTGACTGCATCGATGGCGCTGCCGCCGCCGGCCAGCACCGCCTGGCCGGCGGCGACGATGCGCGCCAGGGCATCCAGATATTCCTTTTCCTTGTCGGCCGACATTGCCGCGCGCGATATCGCGCCGGCCCCGCCATGAATGGCGATTACGGGCTGCCTCATCGTTTTCCTGCTCCTGCTTCACCATGGATCAGCCAGGGCATGACGGACTGCGCCACGCCGGCAGCGGCTGCTATCGAATTCTTCGAGCGATGCGCCACCGCGGCGGACAGCGCTTCGACCAGGCCCAGCGCGGCGGTTTCCGCGTTGGACGACAACTGGCGCGACACATGGGCATACAAGGCCACGGTGGCGCACGGCGCCAGCGGCGAAGTCGGCTTGTCCGTCAGCACCAGCACCGGCACCCCCGCCTGCTTGGCGGCATTGGCCAGCGTGACCGTATCGGCCAGATAGCGGGGAAAGGCCAGCGCGATCACGAGATCGCGCGAAGTCATGCGCGACATCTGGCGCGCCGCATGCGACACGCCGCCGGGGCCGGCCAGCGATTCGACCGCGTGCAGATGCATGCACAGGCCGCGCTGCAGCAGGCCGGCCAGGAAACCGCTGGCGCCAAAACCGATGATGAACACCCGCTCGGCGTCGAGAATCGCCTCGACCGCCCGCTCGCAGGCGCCCGCATCCAGCGACTGCAAAGTCATCTGCGCGTTGTGGATGTCTTCCTGCAGCGTCGCGGCGAAGACCTGCGCCGCGCTGGCGGAATGCGCCAGCTCGACGCGCAGCTTCTCGACCGGCTCCAGCGCCGCCTCGAAGCCGCGCGCCAGTTCGGCGCGAAATTGCGGATAGCCGGGCAATTCCAGCACGCGGGCAAAACGGTTCGCCGTAGCCACCGACACCCCGACCGCGACCGCGAACTCGTCGATGGTCATGGTGGCGACCCGGAACTGGTGCGCCAGCACGTACTCGGCCATGCGGTGCTGGGTCCGGCTGAAGGCGGGTTGCGCACGCGCGATGCGTTCTGCGATGGAAGTGGGGGGAAGGGACATGGAGATCGGCGGAACCGGAAAAAACGGGACGGGTTGCGGCGGGCGGGCGAGCGAATATGTAAATCTGTTTACGCAAGTATTTTATGGAAGAAAAAATCTTTTCAAACCCAGGGAATACCCTTTCCCCAGCGCGCCGGACGCCAGCCGCCCCGGCGCGAGCCGGAGCCACAGGCAAAAAAAAGCGCCGGCTTACGCCGGCGCCTTACATACAAGGAAGAATCCGCCTCACTTCACCGCGGACACATCCAGTTTGGCAAGGGTCTTTGCCTTGATTTCATCGGCCGTCACACCCGGCGCCAGTTCCAGCAGCTTCAGGCCGTCTTCGGTCACTTTCATGACGCCCAGGTCGGTGATGATCAGGTCGACAACCCCGACGCCGGTCAGCGGCAGCTTGCATTCGGGCAGCAGCTTGATGTCTTCGGTGCCGTCCTTCTTCTTGGCCACGTGCTCCATCAGCACCACGACCTTGCCGACGCCGGCCACCAGGTCCATGGCGCCGCCCATGCCCTTGACCATCTTGCCCGGAATCATCCAGTTGGCCAGGTCGCCCTTCTCGGACACCTGCATGGCCCCCAGGATGGCCAGGTTGATCTTGCCGCCACGGATCATGGCGAACGAATCGGCCGAGGAGAAGATCGACGAGCCGGGCAAGGTGGTAACGGTCTGCTTGCCGGCATTGATCAGGTCGGCGTCGACCTCGTCGTCGGTGGGAAACGGGCCGATGCCAAGCAGGCCGTTCTCGGATTGCAGCCATACTTCCACGCCCTTGGGAACGTGGTTGGCGACCAGGGTCGGCAAGCCGATGCCCAGGTTCACATAAAAGCCGTCTTGCAGTTCGCGCGCCGCGCGCGCCGCCATTTCATCGCGGGACCATGCCATGTCGTATTCTCCTTAGGCCGGGCGAGTGGTGCGTTGCTCGATGCGCTTTTCCGGGGTGGCGTTGACCACGATCCGGTGCACGTAGATGCCGGGCAGATGGACCTGATCGGGATCCAGGGCGCCGGTCTCGACGATCTCCTCGACCTCCACCACCGTCATCTTGCCGGCCATCGCCACGTTCGGATTGAAGTTGCGGGCCGTCTTGCGGAAAACCAGGTTGCCGCTGCGGTCGGCGATATGCGCCTTGACCAGCGAGACATCGGGCACCAGCGCGCGCTCCATCACATACTGATGGCCGTCGAATTCGCGGATTTCCTTGCCGTCGGCCACCACGGTACCCACGCCGGTACGCGTGAAGAAGGCCGGGATGCCGGCGCCACCGGCGCGCAGCTTCTCGGCCAGCGTGCCCTGCGGGGTGAATTCCAGCTCGAGCTCGCCCGACAGGAACTGGCGTTCGAACTCCTTGTTCTCGCCGACGTACGAGGCGATCATCTTGCTGATCTGCCGCGTGTTGAGCAACTGGCCCAATCCGAAGCCATCGACCCCGGCGTTGTTGCTGATGCAGGTCAGCCCCTTGACGCCGGAATCGCGCAGCGCGGCGATCAGCGCCTCGGGAATCCCGCACAGGCCGAAACCGCCCACGGCGATCATCTGGCCGTCCTTGACGATGCCTGCCAGCGCCTCGGCGGCGCTTGCATAAACCTTGTCCATCGCTCCAGCTCCTAATTGAAATGATCTGGTACAGGCCCAGCCCTGGCGGACCGCGCCTGCGCTGTTTTTTGCTCTGCCGCAAATTGTACCGGCATAGCGCGCGCTTCAGGCCGCCGGCCGCATTTGCGCAGCCATCCGCTCCAGCAGCCGGGGCGGCCAGGGTTCGGCGCGGTTGGTCTGGTAGTTGACCCACACCAGCACATTGCGGCTGCGCGCGTAGGGCTCGCCCTCCTCGCCCACCTTCTCCAGGGTCAGGTCCAGGTCCATGCTGGAGCGACCGATGCGCACCACCGTATGGGTCACCCGCACGTCGCCGGGATAGGTAAGCGGGCGCAGGAAATCGCACGAGGCGTGGGCCAGGATGACGCCGAACTGGCCCGGCAGCTCGTAACCGGCCTCATACAGGATGCGCACCCGCGCTTCCTCCATCATGCGGAAGTAAATCGTGTTGTTGACATGATTGAGGCAATCCGAATCGCCCCAGCGCAGGGGAATATCCACCTGGTGGGCGTCCCCCACCTGCAGCGTGCGCACAGCGTGCTCGTCGCGGTTCACTTACCGTACTCCTGATAATCGACCATGCGCAGCCGGCGCGGCGCCGGCTGCAATACAATCGCCGATAATACTTCCAGCCATATCAGGGTCAACAGAGGGGAACTGTGTAATGTCCGAACGTGAGTCAATGGAATATGACGTGGTCGTGGTCGGCGGCGGGCCGGCAGGGCTGGCCGCGGCCATCCGTCTCAAGCAGCTTGCCGCGGAAAGGAGCCACGAAGTCAGCGTCTGTGTCCTGGAGAAAGGCTCGGAGCTGGGCGCGCATATTCTGTCGGGCGCCGTCATGGACCCGCAGGCCCTGACCGAGCTGATCCCCGACTGGCAGGAAAAGGGCGCGCCGCTGAACGTGCCCGTGACGCAGGACAAGTTCCTCTTTCTCAGCGCCACCGGCGCGCGCTCCACGCCCAACTGGCTGCTGCCGGCCTGTTTCCACAACGAAGGCAACTACATCGTGCGCCTGGGCGACGTGGTGAAGTGGCTGGGCGAACAGGCCGAGGCGCTGGGCGTGGACATTTTCCCCGGCTTCGCGGCGGCCGAAGTGCTGTATGACGAAAACGGCGCGGTGCGCGGCGTGGCCACCGGCGACATGGGCGTGGCGCGCGATGGCACGCACACCGACCACTACCAGCCCGGCATGGAACTGCTGGCGCGCTACACGCTGTTTGCCGAAGGATCGCGCGGCCAGCTGGGCCGCCAGCTGATCGGCCGCTACAAGCTGGACGAGGGCCGCAACCCGCAATCGTACGGCATCGGCATCAAGGAAATGTGGGAGGTCGACCCGGCCCAGTCGCGTCCGGGCCTGGTGGTGCACACCGCCGGCTGGCCGCTGGACTCCGACACCTACGGCGGCTCGTTCCTCTATCACCTGGACAACAACGTGGTGGTGGTCGGCCTGATCGTGGGCCTGGACTACGCCAATCCGTGGCTGTCGCCGTTCGAGGAATTCCAGCGCTACAAGACCCACCCCGCCATCCGCGGCACGTTCGAAGGCGGCAAGCGCATCGCCTACGGCGCGCGCGCCATCACCGCGGGCGGACTGCTGTCGCTGCCCAAGCTGGCCTTCCCGGGCGGCGCGCTGATCGGCTGTGAAGCCGGGTTCCTGAATGCGTCGCGCATCAAGGGCAGCCACGCCGCGATCAAAAGCGGCAAGATGGCGGCCGAGGCGGCCTTCGACGCGCTGGCGAGCGATCGCAGCCACGACGAGCTGGCCAGCTACGCCAGCGCCTTCGAGTCTTCGTGGCTGCACGCCGAGCTGAACAAGGCGCGCAACTTCAAGCAATGGTTCAAGAAAGGACGCACCGTCGGCACCTTCATGACCGGTATCGAACAATGGCTGCTCAAGGGCAAGTTCCCCTGGACCCTGCGCCACAACAAGCCGGACCATGCCTGCCTGCAGCCGGCGTCGCAATGCGCCCGCATCGACTACCCCAAGCCCGACGGCAAGCTGACCTTCGACAAGCTGAGCTCGGTGTTCATCTCCAACACCAATCACGAAGAGAACCAGCCGGTGCACCTGACGCTGAAGGACGACAGCGTGCCGGTGGCGGTCAACCTGGCCAAGTATGGCGGCCCGGAGTCGCGCTACTGCCCGGCCGGCGTGTACGAGTTCATCAAGGATGACCACGGCGCCGACCGCTTGCAGATCAACGCGCAGAACTGCGTGCACTGCAAGACCTGCGACATCAAGGATCCCACCCAGAACATCGTCTGGGTAGCGCCGCAAGGCGGCGAGGGACCGGTCTACAGCGGCATGTAAGCGCGGGCGCGCACGTGGGCGCCGGCAGGATACCAGGCGCCCTCGCGGCGCCTTTTTTCCAGACCGTGAACCCGTCAAACACGGAGGGGAGGCCTCGCATGAGCGAACGAGTGCTGCTGGCCGGCTGCGGCGACCTGGGCGCGCGGGTGGCGCGGCGCCTGCTGGCGCGCGGCGACCAGGTCTGGGCGTTGCGGCGCCAGCCGCCGCCTGCCGAGGAGGGCGGACCACGCTGGATCGCCGCCGACCTCACCCAACCCGCGACGCTGGCCGGCCTGCCGGGCGGCCTGACGCAGGTCGTGTACCTGCCGGCCCCCGGCGCGCGCGACCCGGCCCGCTACCGCGAGGTTTTCGTCGATGGCCTGCGCCACCTGCGCGGCGCGCTGGACACGACGGCCCTGCGCCGCACGCTGTTCGTCTCGTCCTCGGCCGTCTACGGCGAGCACGACGGACAGTGGGTGGATGAACATACGCCTGCCGGCCCGTTGGGCTTCAATGGCCGCAGCCTGCTCGAGGCCGAGCGATCGCTGCACGCATGGCCCGGCCAGACCGTGGTGCTGCGCCTGGCGGGGCTGTATGGGCCGGGGCGCCTGCAGCTGTTGGAGCGGCTGCGCGCGGGGCAGGCCCGCGCGCCCGTCGACCCGCCCCACTGGGCCAACCGCATCCATATCGACGACGCGGCGGCCGCGATCGCGCACCTGCTGCGCCTGCCCGCCCCGGATCCGCTCTACCTGGGCTGCGACGATACCCCGCTGCCCCTGCACGAACTGTACGCCGCGCTGGCGGCGCTGGCCGGCGCGCCTCCACCGGGCGACGGGCCGGCGCCCCCGCAGGTCGGCAGCAAGCGGCTGTGCAACGCGCGCCTGCGCGCCAGCGGCCTGCGACTGCAATGGCCGGACTCGCGCACGGGCTACGCCGCGCTGCTGGACGGCGCGGCGGCCCCGCACACCACGATTCATACAACAACGAAACGTTCGATCCCGTGATCGCCGATACTGCAAGACAGCATCGAGGAGACAGCATGCAACCCGCCGACCCGCTGGAGGCCGTCGCGCACCCCGACCCCTACCCCTACTACGCCGCCCTGGCGCGCGAACAGCCGTTCTACCACGACGAGCGCCTGGGCCTGTGGGTAGCCGCGGGGCCGCACGCCATCCGCGCGGTACTGACCTGTCCGGCCGCGCGCGTACGCCCGCCCGGGGAACCCGTGCCCGCGGCGCTGGGCGCGGGGCCTGCCGCACAGATGTTCGGCCGCTTCATCCGCATGAACGACGGCGCCGTCCACGAGCGCCTCAAGCCCATGCTGACGGCCTACCTGACCCAACGCACCGCGGCGGACCTGGCCGAACCCGCCTGGCCGGCGATCGGCAATGATCCGGCCCAGGTGGACCGCTATCTCTACCAGGCGCCTGTCCACGCGCAGGCCTGCCTGATGGGCTTGCCGGACGACGTCGCGGCGTCCTGTGCGCAGGAAATCGAGGCATTCATGGCAGCCTGCCGTCCCGGCGCCGACGCGGCGGCCGCCCGCCGCGCCGACCAGGCGGCGCAAGCCCTGCAGGCGCGCATGCTGGCGCATTTGCGCGCCGCCCGCGACGATGCCGCGCTGGGCGTGCTGCGCCGCCTGGCCCTGGCCGGCGGCATCGAGGCGGATGTGCTGGCCGCCAACCTGGCTGGCCTGCTGCTGCAATCGTGCGAGGCCGGCGCCGGGTTGCTGGGCAATGCGCTGGTGCACGCCGGCCGCCTGTCGCCGGCTGCGGCCGCGCCGGACCTGCTGCACACCTGCGTGGAAATCGTCACCCACGTGGCGCGCCACGACCCGCCGCTGCACAACACCCGGCGCTTCCTCGCCGCCCCCGCCACCCTGCTGGGCCAGTCCCTGCCCGAAGGCGCCAGCATCCTGGTGGTGCTGGCCGCCGCGCACGCGCTGGCCGAAGGGGCCTGGCCATGGACCTTCGGCGCCGAGCGCCACGCCTGTCCGGGACGCACGCCAGCCCTGCTGCACGCGGCCCAGGCGCTGGCGCATGCACTGCGCCACGGCGTGGACGCGCCGGCGCTGGCGCGGCGCGTGCGCTACCGCCCGCTGCCCAACGCCCGCGTACCGCAGTTCCACTTCCCGTCCGGAGACGCCCCATGATCGCCGTCATTTTCGAAGTGCAGCCTGCCGCCGAAGGCGGGCGCGCCGCTTATCTGGATATCGCCGCCGGCCTGCTGCCCCACCTGCGGGCCATCGACGGCTTCATTTCGGTCGAGCGTTTCGAAAGCCTCAGCACACCGGGCAAGCTGCTGTCGCTGTCGTTCTGGCGCGACGAGGAGGCGGTGCGCAACTGGCGCGCGCTGGCCGAACACCGGCAGGCCCAGTCGGCCGGCCGCAACGGCGTATTCCAGGATTATCGGCTACGGGTCGCGCATGTCCTGCGCGACTACGGCATGCAGGCGCGCGACCAGGCCCCGCCCGACAGCCGCCAGGCCCATGACGGGCCGGCGGGCGGCTGAGACGCGCCGCGCTCAGCGCGCGGCCGCGCAATGCCCGCGTACCGCGTCGATGACGCGATCGATGCCGTCGGCGTCCACGTCCAGGTGCGTCACCAGACGGGTCGGCCCGCCATAGACGGCGCGCATCAGCATGCCCTGCTCGCGCAGCGCCGCGGCCAGCGATTCGCACCGGGCCGGGTCGAACTCGGCAAATACCATGTTGGTGTGCTGCCCCAGCACGCGCACGCCGTCGATGCCGTCCAGGCCCGCGGCCAGCCGCGCCGCGTTGTCGTGGTCCTGCGCCAGGCGCTCGACGTGATGGTGCAGCGCGTGCAGGCAGGCGGCGGCCATTATGCCGGCCTGCCGCATCCCGCCGCCCAGCATCTTGCGCCAACGGTGCGCCTGTTCGATCAGGACACGGTTGCCGACCAGCACCGATCCGACCGGCGCGCCCAGCCCCTTGGAAAAACAGATCGAGACCGTGTCGAACGGCTCGCACAGCTGGCGCACCGGCACGCCGCTGGCCACGGCCGCATTGAAGACGCGCGCGCCGTCCAGATGGGTGGACAGGCCATGCTCGCGGGCCCACGCCGTGGCCTGCGCGACATAGCCGGCGGGAATCACCCGGCCCTGGAAGGTGTTTTCCAGCGCCAGCAGCCGGGTACGGGCGAAGTGCGGATCGCCACCCGGCTTGAGCGCGGCCGCCAGCCTGTCCAGCGGCAGGCTGCCATCGGCAGCATGGTCGATGGGCTGCGGCTGGATGCTGCCCAGCACCGCGGCGCCGCCGCCCTCGAATTTGTAGGTATGGGCCTGCTGCCCCACCAGGTACTCGTCGCCACGGGCGCAATGCGCCATCAGCGCGGCCAGGTTGCTCTGCGTCCCCGACGGGAAGAACAGCCCGGCTTCCTTGCCCGCCCGCGCGGCGACCTCCTCCTGCAGGCGCCGTACGCTGGGGTCATCGCCCATCACGTCATCGCCCACCGGCGCGTCCGCCATGGCCTGCCGCATGGCGGCGGTGGGACGGGTCACGGTATCGCTGCGCAGATCGATCATGGTTGCTCCACGTAAGGGTTTCAGGACGCGGCCCGCGAGGCGGGCCGCGCGGCCCGGCTGACTACCCACAGGCCCAACAGGATCAGGGCCATGCCGGCCATCTCGATCAGGGTGGGCCGTTCGCCCAGGATCGCCCAGGCCAGCAGCACAGCCACCACCGGCACGCCCAGGCTGGACAGTCCGGCGATCGAGGCCGGCACCCGGCGCACCACCAGCAGCCACAGGATCCAGCCCAGCGCCGTGGCGACCAGCACGATGTAGCTCATGCCCAGCCACAGCCGCCATCCATCCCACTGGGCGGGAATCTGTGGCACCAGCCAGGCGAACGGCAGGATGACCACCCCGCCCAGCAACATCTGCCAGGCGGTGAAGGTCATGATATCCGGAGCATGGCGCTCGAACATGCGCTTGGACAATACCGTACCCAGGCCCCAGCACAAGCCGCTGCACAGGCCCAGCGCGACCGGCGCGAGATCGCCCAGCCCGGCCCAGGGCTCGAGAAAGCACACCAGGCCGCTCGCGGCCAGCGCGATGCCGCCCCAATGGCGCGCGGTCGGCCGCTCGCCCTGCAACGCCCACGCGAACAGCACCACCCAGAAAGGCATGGTGTAGGCCATCAACGATACCTTGCCCACGCCGCCGCTGATCAGCGCCGTCTGCACGAAGCCCTGGAATCCGGTGATCTGCGTCGCGGCGGCAAGCAAGGTCAGCTTCCAGGGCGGCATGCCCAGCGGCCGGCCGGTCGCCACCAGTATGCTGAACAGCACGACAGCCCCCGACAGGTAGCGCACCGCGATGAAATCGAACGGCCCGATGTACGGCACGACCAGCTTCATCGCGATCCAGCTGCCCGCCCACACGAAGATGGTGAGCAGCATCAGGCCCAGGCCCACCCTATCGAACGCGGCGCGATTCACTTCCAGTACTCCCGAGAAAACCCATGCGCAGCCGAAAAACGCGCGGGCCGGTCGTGCGACCGGCCCGGCTGGCTACAGACTGACGGCATTATGCGCCTGGCGGCGCATCGCCCGGTGCGGCGTCCGGCGGGCGGACGCCGCACGATCACAACGGCTTGGCCAGTTGCTCGAGGATGGCCGGGTTCTCCAGGGTGGACACGTCCTGGGTGATTTCCTCGCCCTTGGCGACCACGCGCAGCAGGCGGCGCATGATCTTGCCCGAACGGGTCTTGGGCAGGTTGTCGCCGAAGCGGATGTCCTTGGGCTTGGCGATCGGGCCGATTTCCTTGCCCACCCAGTCGCGCAACTGTTTGGCGATGGCCTGGGCCTCCTCGCCCTCGGGCCGGTTGCGCTTGAGCACCACGAAGGCCACCACGGCTTCGCCGGTGGTGTCGTCGGGACGGCCCACCACGGCGGCCTCGGCGACCATTTCATGCGCCACCAGCGCCGATTCCACCTCCATGGTGCCCAGCCGGTGGCCGGACACGTTGAGCACGTCGTCGATGCGCCCCATGATCCAGAAATAGCCATCGGCGTCGCGCTGGGCGCCGTCGCCGGCCAGGTAATAGCCATGCAGTTCGGGCGGGAAGTAGCTCTTCTTGAAACGCTCCGGGTCGCCCCAGATGTTGCGGATCATGGCCGGCCAGGGACGCTTGATGACCAGGAAGCCGCCCTTGCCCTGTTCGACATCGCCGCCGGTCTCGTCGACGATGGCCGCGACAATGCCCGGCAGCGGCAGCGTGCACGAACCCGGCTTGAGCGGCGTGGCTCCCGGCAGCGGCGTGAGCATGTGCCCGCCGGTTTCGGTCTGCCACCAGGTGTCGACGATCGGGCAGCGCTCGCGGCCGACGTTCTTGTGGTACCAGATCCAGGCCTCGGGGTTGATGGGCTCGCCCACCGAACCGATGATGCGCAGGCTGTCCAGGTCGTACTGGCGCGGGTGCACGTCCTGGTTGGCCTCGGCGGCCTTGATGAGCGAACGGATCGCGGTCGGCGCGGTATAGAACACCGACACCTTGTGGCGCGCGATCATGTCCCAGAAACGCCCGGCGTTGGGGAACGTGGGCACGCCCTCGAACACCACCTGCGTCACGCCGGCGGCCAGCGGGCCGTAGGTGATGTAGGTGTGGCCGGTCACCCAGCCCACGTCGGCCGTGCACCAGTACACGTCGTCGGCGCGGGCGTCGAAGGTCCACTTCATGGTCAGCAGCGCCCACAGCAGATAGCCCGCGGAAGCATGCTGCACGCCCTTGGGCTTGCCGGTGGAGCCCGACGTGTACAGGATGAACAACGGATGCTCGGCATTGACCGCCTGCGGTTCGCAGGTGTCGGCCTGGCCGGCCTCCACGTCGTGCATCCAGACGTCGCGCCCTTCCTGCCAGGCGATCTTGCCGCCGGTGCGGCGATACACCACCACCTTGGAAACGGCCTCGCAGCCGCCCATGGCGAACGCTTCCTCGACCGCGGGCTTGAGCGGGATGGTCTTGCCGCCGCGCACCTGCTCGTCGGCGGTGATCACCAGCGTGGCGCCTACGTCGACGATACGCTCCTGCAGGCTCTTGGCCGAGAAGCCGCCGAACACCACCGAGTGGGTCACGCCAAGGCGGGCGCAGGCCTGCATGGCCACCACCGCCTCGATCGACATGGGCATGTAGATGATGGCGCGATCGCCCTTCTTGTACCCCATGGCCTTCAGGCCATTGGCGAAGCGGCATACGCGCGCCAGCAGGTCGCGGTAGCTGATCTTGTCGACCTTGCCGTCGTCGGCTTCGAAGATGATGGCGGTCTTGTCGGCGTTGCCATTGTGCAGGTGCACGTCCAGGCAGTTGGCCGATACGTTGAGCTCGCCGTCGCCGAACCACCGATAGAACGGCGCCTCGGATTCGTCCAGGACCTGGGTGAAGGGCTTGCTCCACTGCAGGTTCTCGCGCGCCAGGCGCGACCAGAACCCGTTGAAGTCCTTGTCCGCTTCCTCGCACAGGGCCCAATAGGCGTCCATGCCCGAAATCGCGGCGCCTTGCGCGGCGCTCGCCGGCGGCGGGAATACGCGATTCTCGACCAGGACGGATTGAATGGCATTCGACATGGTGTGTCTCCGGTGAATGATTCTGGTGCTGCCGTTTTTCTTGCCGACACGCAACCGTATCGCCACGCTCTTACGGGCACCTTACGGTGACGGAGCGCCGCCGCCAGGCGCGGCAGGCAATCCGCGATCATGGCAGGCGCGCGGCCATCGTGGCCGGACCATAAGCTGCGTGGTGGTCAGACCATAAGGATAGCAGCCGGCATGGGGTCTAGGCAGCGCGGCGCGCGATGCCGCGCGCCATGTCCACGCGAGTAAGCAGGATGAGTCCGCCCACGAAGAACACCCCGGTGACCAGGATGGCCAGCCGATGATTGCCGGCGGTCAGCCAGGTCACCAGTCCGTAGGTCAGCGGCCCCACCACGGCCGCGAGCTGGATGGCGAAGGTCCACAGCGCGAAGAATTCCGCCAGCCGCCCGGCCGGCGCGAGGGCGCCCGTCATGGCGCGTCCGGCGCTCTGGCTGGTGCCCATGCACAGCCCGGCCAGCACCGCCGCCACCCAGAACACCGGGGCCGTCACCGCCGCGTAGGCCACCAGCACCATGGCGATCCAGCCTGCCAGCGTGAGCGCCAGCGCCCGCTTGTGGCCGATGCGGTCCTGCAGGTAGCCGAACCCGAAGGCGCCGGCCGCCGCCGCGATGTTCACGGTGAACACCAGCAGCATGATCCGGGGCATGGTGAAGCCCATGGCCTGCTCCGCATACACCGCGGCCAGCGTGATGACCACCGCGATGCCCGCCTGGTAGCAGGCGCCGCACATCAGCAGCCGGCGGAACTCCGGATAATGGGCGCCGGTGTCCTGCCAGGCGCGCCGCAGGCGGCCCAGCATGTTGGGCGCCTGCAGCGTCACCGCATGCGGCACGGCGCGCTCGCGCAGCAGGAAGAACGACGGCAGCGCGGAAATGGCGAAAATGGCGCTGGTCACCACAATCACCCAGGGCACGTATTGGGACGCGTCCAGGCCGCGCGCCTCGCCCAGCGTCACCACCGCCAGCGACAACCCCAGCGCCAGCATGCCGCCGCAATAGCCGAAGCTCCAGCCCCAGCCCGACACGCGGCCCAGCGCATGCGGACGGGCCAGCTCGGGCAGGAACGCCGCCACCACCGACTCGCCGATGCAATAGCAATAGTTTGACAAGGCCACGGCGGCCAGCGCCAGCCAGACGTCGCCCGGACCGGCCTGTGTCAGCACCAGCGTTGCCGCCACGCAGCCCGCGGTGCTGGTGTAGAGCAGCCGGCGCTTGCCGGCGCGCGCATCGGCGCGCGCGCCCAGCGTCGGCATGGTCAGCATGATGGCCAGGTACGACAGCGACAACGCGGCCGTCCAGGCCAGCGTGGCCCAGTGCGCGCGCCCGCCGACCACACTGACGAAATAAGTGCTGAACACCGTCGTCAGGATGACGGTGGTGTAGCCCGAGTTGGCGAAGTCGTACATCGCCCAGGCCCAGACTTCCCGGCGCGTCACGCCCGGGTTCAGCGCCGCGAGCGCGCCGGCGTCAGCCGCCGCGCCGCCCCCGGGCGGACCGCCGGCGGGCGGCAGCGGATACGTCACAGGCCCAGCGCGGCGATGCCGGCGCGGGCGATCTCGGCGTCCTCGCTGGACTTCACGCCGGACACGCCCACCGCGCCCACGACCTCGCCGTCCACCGTCACGGGCACACCGCCTTCGAGCATGCCCTCGAGCAGCGGCGCCGACAGGAATGCCTGGCGGCCGTTGTTGATGATTTCCTCGTAGACGCGCGATTCACGGCGGCCCAGCGCGGCCGTGCTGGCCTTGGCCGGCGCGATGCGCGCGGAAATCGGCGCCGCGTCGTCGAGCCGCAATTGGCCCAGCAGGTGGCCGCCATCGTCGACGACGGCGATGGTGACAGCCCACTTGTTGGCCAGCGCATGCGCTTCGGCCGCCGCCAGGATTTTCTTCACGTCTTCGGCGACCAGCACGGGTTTGGTTTTCATTGCAGGGATTCCTTGATCTGTTCTAGGGCGGAAGGATCTTCGATGGTGGTCAGATCACCCGGGTCGCGGCCCTCGCACACGGCCACGATCGCGCGGCGCAGCACCTTGCCGGAACGCGTCTTGGGCAAGGCGCTGACGAAGCGGATGCGCGCCGGCCGCGCCACCGCGCCCAGCTGGTCTTCCACCACGCGCATGATATCGCCTTCCAGCGCCAGCGCCCCATCGCGCGTTTCCGCGCCGGCCGGATCCTTCAGCACCGCGAAGGCCATCGCGACCTGCCCCTTCAACGTATCGGCCACGCCAACCACTGCGCACTCGGCCACGCCCGCATGGCTGTTGATCGACTCTTCGATCTCGCGCGTGCCCAGCCGGTGTCCCGCGACGTTGATCACATCGTCGGTGCGCCCCAGGATGAACCAGTAGCCGTCCGGGTCGACGAGCCCCCAATCGAACGTGGAATACACCTGCCGGCCGGGAATCGAGGTGAAGTACGTCTGCACGAAGCGCTCGTCGTCGCCCCAGATGGTGGACATGGCGCCTGGCGGCAGGGGCGGAACGATGGCCACCACGCCTTTCTCGTCGGGCCCCAGGTCCTCGCCCGTGCTTTCGCTGACGATGCGCGCGTCGAACCCGTAGACCGGAAACGAAGGGCTGCCGAAGCGGGTCGGCACGCGCTCCACGCCAGGCTGCGCCGACAGGATGGGCCAGCCGGACTCGGTCTGCCAGTAATTGTCGATGATGGGCTTGCCCAGCCCCTGGGAAATCCACTGCGCGGTCGGCTCGTCCAGGGGCTCGCCGGCCAGGTAGACGGCGCGCAGCGTGGACAGGTCGTGCCGGCGCAGCAGCGCGGCGTCCTGGCGCTTGAGCACGCGTACCGCGGTCGGCGCGGAAAACAGGGTGTTGACCCCGAAGCGCTCGACCAGTTGCCACAGGATGGCGCCGTCCGGCCGCACCGGCGTGCCTTCGTACAGAATGGTCGTCTGGCCGCCGATCAGCGGACCATAGACGATGTACGAGTGGCCCACCACCCAGCCGATGTCGCTGGTGCAGAAATAGGTATCGCCGGGCTTGCCGTCGAACAGGTACTCCATGGACGAGGCCAGCGCCACCGCATAGCCGCCGGTGTCGCGCTGCACGCCCTTGGGCCGGCCGGTGGTGCCGGAGGTATAGAGGATGTAGCTCGGCTCGGACGACTCCAGCCATTGCACCGGCACGCGCGCGCCCTCGTGGCGGGCGCGCAATTCGGCGTAGTCCAGGTCCCGGCCGGGCTGCCGCTCGCATGGCGTGAGCCCCCGGTCGAGGATGATCACCGCGCCGGGCGGCTTCTGGCACAGTGCAAGCGCCCGGTCCAGCAGGGGCTTGTACGCCACCACCTTGCCGGCGCGCGAGCCGCCGTCGGTACTCATGACGACCTTGGGCGCGGCGTCGTCGATGCGCTGGGCCAGGTTGACCGAGGCAAACCCGCCGAACACCACCGAATGGATGGCGCCGATGCGCGCGCACGCCAGCATGGCGAACACCGCCTCGGGCACCATGGGCATGTACAGCAGCACCCGGTCGCCCCGCTCCACCCCCTGCTCGCGCAGCATGGCCGCCACCGCGTTGACCTCGTCATGCAACTGCTGGCGGGTGTAGATGCGCTCCTGGTCGACTTCGGTCGATACCCAGATCAGCGCCGGCTGGTCGGCCTGCTGCGGCAGCCAGCGGTCGACGGCGTTGTAACAGAGATTGGTCCTGCCCCCCACGAACCAGCGCGCGAATGGCGGCCGGGAATAGTCAATCACCTGCTCGAAAGGCGTTTCCCAATGAATCCGCCCTGCCTCCCCGCGCCAGAACCCATCGCGGTCATGTATCGAACGGTAATGGAAATCCCGGGTTTTTTTCATTGGTGTCTCCTGGTATGGTTTGGTAGCTCTTTGGCGCCTCAGCCATCTATTGTGGCCGGCAAACCTTGCATCAGGCTTGCCGCGCATCCTGGGGATTCCCCCGATATTCGCCCATTTTTTTCTTACGGACGGTATCGAGCAATCCTATCGTCACAATAGCTTTGGTAGAATCCCCGAAAATTTCATTACAACCACGGACGCCCCGTTTATCGGGGACGGCCTATCCCGGCGAATGCATCGACACTCCAACCCCGCGCTACCTGAACGCAATATCAGCCTGTCGAGCCGCGGTCTGCGCTTGCTGGCGGTGGTAGCGTGCGCGGTGGGGCTGGCCGGTTGCGCCGGCACCGGTGCCAAGAAAACGTCGTATACCTTCGAAAGCGACCCCGACGACACCGAGTGGGTCGCCAGCGCCGACGATCCCATAGGCATCCTGGTCACCCAGAAACTCAAGCGCGAGCGGCGCGCCGGCCTGTCGCAGGCCAGTGGCGAGAACCCGCTGGTCAGCGAAGCGCTGGGCCAGTTGGGCGTGCGCTACCGGTTCGGCGGCATCTCGCCCGATACCGGATTCGATTGCAGCGGCCTGGTGGCCTACACCGCCGAGCGCTCGCTGGGCCTGAAGCTGCCGCGCATCTCGGCAGACATCGCGCGCTGGGGCACCAATATCGACCGCAAGGAATTGCGCCCGGGCGACCTGGTGTTCTTCAACACCCTGGGCCGGCGCTACTCGCATGTCGGCATCTACATGGGCGAAAACCGCTTCATCCACTCGCCCAGCTCCGGAGGCGTGGTACGCGTCGAGAACATGACCGTGGCCTACTGGGCCAAGCGCTACAACGGCGCGCGCCGTATCGACGACAGCCGCCTTGCCTCGGCGCGCGCATCGAACTGAACACGTCCACAAGACGCCCAAGCAAAAGCGCCCCGATGGGGCGCTTTTGCTTGGGCCTCAACTGGCGCGCCGGCCACGGCTGGCGGCGATGACGGCGGCATGGCGTTACCGCGCGATCATGACCGCGCACACAGGCCGCACTGGAGCAATGCCTGCTGCATGCTGCACACCGAGCGCCGGCACGCCACCACACGGATGCCGCCCCGCTGCGCCGCATGGCGGAACGTCTTCATGACGTTGTGCCCGAGGAAGTCGGTAAGCAGGATGACCAGTTGCGTACCGGACGGTAGTTGCAAGGTTTTCTTCTGATGCGACGGATCGCGCCCGCTGATGTGATGGGTGATCGAAATGTTGTGCCCTTTGAGCAGGTCCGGAATGTTGCCCAGCCGGTCCGCGCCCACCACTACTGCACTGAGTCCTGCCGTCATGATTTACCTCATCGGTCGTTGAGACTGAAGGTAATGATAATGATTCCCATTGGATAGTCAACATAAATGAGACCGATTCTTATTTGATATTATCAATGGCCCGGCCTGCCCGGATAGGCGGCATCCGCGCACGCCCGGCCGGCCGGGGCGGGGCGCCGCCTCCGGCCAAAAGAAAGCGCGCCGAAGGCGCGCCGCGGGTCCTGCATGGGGCCGGAGCCGCTCAGGCCGGCCCGCCCTGCACCGCTTCGCTGACCACCTGGCGCGTCAGGCCAGGCGCCATCATTTCCATGAAGGTGTACACGTAGTCGCGCAGGAACACGCCCGACTTCACCCCTACCCGCGTGGTGTGCGTGCCGAACAGATGCCCCACCGGCAGGCCCACCAGATTGGCGTCGCGGCGCGGGTCGTACGCGACGCCGGCGATGATGCCGATGCCCAGCCCCACGTCGACATAGGTCTTGATCACGTCGGCGTCGATGGCTTCGAGCACGATGTCCGGGTGTATGCCCTGGTTGGCGAAAATCTCGTCGATCGTGGTGCGGCCGGTAAAGGCCCGGTCGTACGTCACGATGGGATATTCGGCCAGTTGGGCCAGCGTCAGGCGCCGCGCCTGGCTGGAGGTCAGTTCGGTCAGCGGGTGGTCCGGCCGCACCACGACGGTGTGCTCCCAGGTATAGACCGGCAGGGTCGCCAGGCCGGGGGTCAGCGCCAGCGATTCGGTGGCCAGCGCCAGGTCGGCCTGCTCGTGCAGCACCATTTCGGCCAGCTGCGACGGGCTGCCCTCGGCCAACGACAGGTGCACCTTGGGAAACTGCTTGCGAAAGGCCGGAATCACGCGCGGCAGCAGGTAGCGCGCCTGCGTATGGGTGCACGCGATCACCAGCCCGCCCTCGTCGCGGCGGGCGAATTCGTCGCTGACCTTCTTCAGGTTGTCGACTTCGCGCATGATGCGGTCGATCACCTGGGAAACAGCCAGCCCGGGCTTGGTCAGCCCCTTGATGCGCTTGCCGTGCCGCTCGAAGATCTTGATGCCGAGTTCGTCCTCGAATTCGATGATCGCCTTCGAGACGCCTGGCTGCGAGGTATAGAGCATCCGGGCGGCTTCGGTAAGGTTGAAGTCGCGCCGGATGGTTTCGCGCACAAAACGGAATTGCTGCAGGTTCATGAATTGGCCCCTGTTAGACGGAGCCAATTATAAGTAATATAGGAAGGAGTCTATATTACTTTTTACTATAAGTTTACGCGATCCCGCAGCATCGATCCGTCATTTCATCGAGATGGTGGTGTTCACGCCGCGCCCGTGGGCGGACCAGCGCGCCGTCACCGTCTTCGTCTGCGTCCAGAACTGCACCGCCTGCTTGCCGTTGGGGCCGAGGTCGCCCAGCTTGGATCCGCGCGAGCCCGTAAAGCTGAACCAGGCCACCGGCACCGGGATGGGAATGTTGATGCCGACCTGGCCGACGTCGATGTTGTTCTGGAAATAGCGCGCCGCGCCGCCATCCTGCGTGAACAGCGCGACACCGTTGCCGTTGGGGTTGCGATTGATGAACTCGACCGCGTCCTCCAGCGTGTCCACGCCCACCACGCACAGCACCGGCCCGAATACTTCCTCGGTATAGATGGCCATGTTCTCGGTGACGCCATCGAAGATGGTCGGGCCGACGAAGTTGCCTTGCTCGAAGCCGGCCACCTTGAGGCTGCGGCCGTCCAGCAGCAGCTTGGCGCCCTCGTCCACCCCCTTCTGGATCAGGCCCTCGACGCGCTGCTTGGCCGCGGGCGACACCAGCGGACCGAGATCGGCCTCGCGGTCGACGCCATTGTTGACCTTCAGCTTCTTGGCGCGTTCGACGAAATCGGGAAGCCAGTTGCGCGCCTCGCCCACCATCACGGCCACCGAGGTGGCCATGCAGCGCTGGCCGGCTGCGCCGAAGGCCGCGCCCACCAGCTGGTTGAGCGCCACTTCCGGATCGGCGTCGGGCAGGATCACGCAGTGGTTCTTGGCGCCCATCATCGATTGGCAGCGCTTGCCCGCGGCCGAGGCGCGGTTGTAGATCTCGGTGCCCACGCGGGTCGAGCCGATGAACGACACGGCCTTGATGTCCGGGTGCTCGCACAGGCCATTGGCGATGTCCGGGCCGCCGTGCACCACGTTGAGCACGCCCGGCGGCAGGCCGGCTTCCAGCGCCAGCTGGGCCAGGAACAGCGACGACGAGGGATCCTGCTCGGACGGCTTGAGCACGAAGGTATTGCCGCAGGCCACCGCGATCGGGAACATGAAGCACGGCAGCATGACCGGAAAGTTGAACGCGGTGATGCCGGCGCAGACGCCCAGCGGCTGGATCAGCGTGTAGACGTCGATGCCGCCGGCGGCGTTCTCGGCGTACTCGCCCAGCTGCAGGTTGGCGATCGAGCAGGCATGCTCGACCACCTCCAGGCCACGGCCGACCTCGCCCTCGGCGTCGGGCAGTGTCTTGCCATGCTCGCGGGTGATCATCTCGGCCAGCTTGCCGGTGTTCTCGCGCAGCAGTTGCTGCAACTTCAGCATGACGCGCATGCGCGCGCCCTGCCCGGTATTGCGCCAGGTCTTGAACGCTTCCTTGGCGTCGGCCACGGCCAGGTCCAGTTCTTCGCGGGTGGCGAACGGCACCTGGGCCACGACCTCCTGGGTGGCGGGGTTGATCACGTCGCGCCATTGGGTGGTCTTGGACTGCACGAGCTTGCCGCCGATCAATAGCGGCAAACGGGGAACTTCGCTCATTTCTCTGCTCCTCACACTGCTTGGGATGCGGCCCGGCGGGCCGTATTGGACAGGCGCTGCCGGCGCCGCTCGCGCGGCGCGGCACCGGACCGGTTTACTTCTTGACCAGCGGGCAGGTCGACTCGGCCAGCGGCTGGAAGGCCTCGGCGGCCGGAATGGTGGCCACCAGCTTGGAATAGTCCCAGCCGCCCTTGGACTCGGCAGGCTTCTTGACTTCGTACAGATACATGTCGTGGATCACCCGGCCGTCGGGCCGGATGCTCGCGTTGCGCATGATCGGATCCTTGATCGGCAATTCGCGCATTTTGTCGGCCACGACCTTGCCGTCGGTGCTGCCGCTGGCGGCGACCGCGCGCAGGTAGTGCAGCACGCTCGAATAGACGCCGGCCTGGACCATGGTGGGCTTCAGACCGCGGAACGCCTTCTCGAAGCGCGCCGACCACTGGCGCGTCGCGTCGTCGTAGTCCCAGTAGAAGCCGTCCACATAGGACAGGCCCTGGGCGTTGTCCAGCCCCAGCGCGCGCAGGTCGGACAGGAAGACCAGCAGCGAAACCAGCCGTTGGCCGCCTTCGACGATGCCGAACTCGCGCGCCTGCTTGACGGCGTTGACCGTATCCTGGCCGCCGTTGGCCAGCGCCACCACCTGGGCCTTGGAACTTTGCGCCTGCAGCAGGTAAGAGGCGAAATCGGGCGCGTTCAAGGGGTGGCGCACGCTGCCGGCCACCGTGCCTCCCAGGGCCTGGACGGCCTTGGCGGTATCGGCCTCCAGCGAATGGCCGAAGGCGTAATCGACGGTGATGAAGTACCAGGACTTGCCGCCCGCCCGCACCGTGGCCTTGGCCCCGCCGGCCGATTGCGAATACGTGTCGAACATCCAGTGAAAGCCCAGCGGCGAGCAGTCCTGGTTGGTCAGCGCCGTGGCGGCCGGACCGGAGAACATCACGACCTTGTTCTTCTCGCGCGCAATGCCCTGCACCGCCAGCGCCACGGCGGAGTTGGTCAGATCGGCGATGGCGGTGACGCCATCGCGGTCGAACCACTCGCGCGCCTTGGCGGCCCCGACGTCGGTCTTGTTCTGGTTGTCGGCCGAAACCAGGTCGATTTTCATGCCCTTGCATTCGGCGGCCAGGCAATCGTCGATCGCCAGTTGCGCCGCCGCGACCGAACCAGGCCCGCCCATGCCGGCATAGGTGCCCGACATATCGGTCAGGATGCCGATCTTCACCGGCGGCTTGTCCGCCGCCATCGCCTGACCCACCAACATGGCGCCCAGGCACAAGCCTGCGGCAAACCCGCGTGCGCGCGATTTCATGAATCTGTCTCCTGTGGTTTTTCTAGGCCTTGCACGGATGCGCCCACGGCGCCCGCCCGTCCTAGTGTAGATGTGTGAAAATCCACAATCAACGAAACAAATGCACATTCCTTGTGCAAAAATACACAAGAGAGCCGCCATGCTGGATTGGGACAGCCTGCGCTACTTCCTGGAAGTGGCGCGCACGCAGCGAGTCAGCGCCGCCGCGCGCAAGCTGGGCGTGGAACACACGACCGTGGCGCGCCGCGTCCGCGCCCTGGAAGCCGAGCTCGACAGCCTGCTGTTCGAGAAGTCGCGCAGCGCCGGCTACGTGCTGACCGAGGACGGGCAACGCCTGTTCGTCTTCGCCGAACAGATGGAAAGCACCGTGCACACCGCGCGGGAAAACCTCTCCGGTATCGGGCAGGCGCTGTCCGGGCATGTGCGCATCGGCGCCACCGAGGGATTCGGCAGCTATGTGCTGACCCCGCTGGCGGCGGACTTCCAGCGACGCTACCCGCACATCACCCTGGATATCCTGCCGGTGCCCCGCTTCGTCAGCCTGTCCAAGCGCGAGGCGGACCTGGCCATCACCATCGAGCGGCCGCAACGCGGCCCGTATGTCTGCACCAAGCTGTGCGACTACACGCTGATGCTGTATGGCACGCCCGCGTACCTGGCGCGCCATGCGCCGATCCGCGAGCGCGCCGACCTGGCCGGGCACGACTTCATCGGCTATGTGGACGAACTGCTGTTCAGCGAACGGCTGCGCTACCTCGAGGACGTGCTGCCCAACAGCCGGGTGGTGTTGCGCAGCACCAGCGTCATCGCCCAGTACCATGCCACCCTGCAAGGGCAGTCGCTGGCGATCCTGCCCTGCTTCATCGCCGCGCAGGATCCGCGCCTGACCCCCGTGCTGCCGGACGACATCGCCATCACGCGCAGCTTCTGGATGTACTGCCACGAGGACCTGCGCCGCCTCAAGCGCGTCAGCGCGCTGTGGGAGTTCATGCGCCGCTCGGCCATGCGCAATGCGGCGCTGCTGCAGGGCAGCGGCGCCGCATTGCGATACCTGCCATAGGCGCCCGCGTCAGGCCTTGCGCGGCGCCTTGACCCGCAGGCGGCGCATCAGCAGGTACGCCGCCAGCAGCGCCACCACCGCGTGCACGGCCCATACGCCGATGCTGAAACTGATCTTGCCGCTGCTGATCCAGGCGCGCGACAGGTTGATCATGTTCATGTACAGCAGGCCGACCAGGCCGGCGATCAGCAGGTCGCCCGAACGCCCCAGCCGCGGGTTGACCGCGCCCAGCGGAATCGCCAGCAGCGCCAGGTTCAGGGCCGCCAGCGGCATCGCCACCCGCCACATGATCTGCGACCAGCTGCTATCGGTGTTGTCCTCCACCAGTTGCATCGTCGAGCGCGCCTTGCTGGAGCGCTCGGCCGCGGCGCGCGCCTCGGCCACCGGGTCTTCGCCCGCCTTGCTCTCCAGCCGCACGCCATACTGGTCGAAATTGACCAGCCGGATTTCCGGCGTGCCCGGCTTGAGGTCGTAGCGGTGCCCTTCGCCCAGGACCAGGAAGCGGTCGCCGTTGGGCAGCGTTTCGCTGCGCGCATTGCTGGCGGTCAGCACGCTGAGCCATTCCGGATCGATCGAGCGCGCGAACACGGCGCCCAGCTCATCGCCGGGGCGCACGGGATCCTCGGCGAAGAACACGCGGTCTCCGCGCCCCGACTCGGCGAACTGTCCCGCCGTCACCTTGGAAAGGTCGGAGCGCTGCTCGAAGCGCTCGCGGTACTCGCCGATCTGGCGATAGGCCCAGGGCGACGCGACCAGCGTAAGCGCCGCCACCAGCACCGCAATCGGCACGGCCACCCGCGCCACCGGACGCAGCCAGTCCGCCAGGGACAATCCGCTGGCGAACCACACCACCATCTCGGACTCGCGATAGTTGCGTGTTACCGTGGTCAGTACGGCGATGAACAGCGACACGGCCAGGATGGTAGGCAATGCCGTGATGGTGGAAAAGGCCGCCAGGCCCAGCACCACATCGGCGCCGATGGAGCCGCCGGCGGCTTCGCCCAGCAGGCGCACCAGCAGGACGCTCAGCCAGACCACCACCAACGTGGAAAACACGACGCCAGCGTGACTGGTGATCTCGCTGACGACAGACCGTTTGAATAGAGACATGTGAGAATATGCGGGATAATCGACCGCAACTTACGTGCAATCGGAAAAGCCTCATGGAATTTAGCACACAGACCACTGCCTCCCTGCATCAGATCAAGACTGCGGCCCTGGCCGTCGGCGTCTTCGCCGATGGCGTGCTCAGCGCCGCGGCGGAAGTCATCGACCGCGCCAGCAACGGGGCCGTGGCCGCCGTGGTGAAAAGCGAGTTCCGCGGCCGCACGGGCAGCACGCTGGTACTGCGCGGCCTGGCCGGCGTCAGCGCCCAGCGCGTGGTGCTGGTGGGCCTGGGCAAGCAGGCCGAATACGGCGCCCGCGCGCACGCCAGCGCCGAACAGGCGTTTGCCGCGGCGTGCGTCGCGGCCCAGGTGGGCGAAGGCGTATCGACCCTGGCCGGCGTGGCCATCGAGGGCGTGCCGGTGCGCGCCCGCGCGCGCAGCGCCGCCATCGCCGCCGGCGCGGCGGCCTACCATTACGATGCGACGTTCGGCAAGGCCAATCGCGATGCCCGCCCCAAGCTGAAGAAAATCGTCCAGGTGGTCGACCGCGCGGCCGGCGCCCAGGCGCAACTGGGCCTGCGCGAAGGCGCGGCCATTGCCCACGGCATGGACCTGACCCGCACGCTGGGCAACCTGCCCGGCAACGTGTGCACGCCCGCCTATCTCGGCAATACCGCCAAGAAGCTGGCGCGCGAATTCAAGAGCCTCAAGGTCGAGGTGCTGGAACGCAAGCAGGTCGAGGCGCTGGGCATGGGTTCGTTCCTCTCGGTCGCGCGCGGCTCGGAAGAACCGCTGCGTTTCATCGTGCTGCGCCATGCCGGCAAGCCCGCCAAGAAGGACAAGGCCGGCCCGGTCGTCCTGGTGGGCAAGGGCATCACCTTCGATGCCGGCGGCATCTCGCTCAAGCCGGCCGCCACGATGGACGAAATGAAGTACGACATGTGCGGCGCGGCCAGCGTGCTGGGCACGTTCCGCGCCCTGGCCGAGCTGGAACTGCCGCTGGACGTGGTGGGCCTGATCGCCGCGTGCGAGAACCTGCCCAGCGGCAAGGCCAACAAGCCCGGCGACGTGGTCACCAGCATGTCGGGCCAGACCATCGAGATCCTCAATACCGACGCCGAAGGCCGCCTGGTGCTGTGCGACGCCCTGACCTACGCCGAGCGCTTCAAGCCGGCCGCCGTCATCGACATCGCCACCCTGACCGGCGCCTGCGTGGTGGCCCTGGGCAACGTCAACAGCGGCCTGTTCTCCAAGGACGACGCGCTGGCCGACGCGCTGCTGGCCGCCAGCCGGCAGTCGCTCGACCCGGCCTGGCGCCTGCCGCTGGACGATGCCTACCAGGACCAGCTCAAGTCCAACTTCGCCGACATCGCCAACATCGGCGGCCCCCCGGCCGGCGCGGTCACGGCGGCCTGCTTCCTGTCGCGCTTCGCCAAGGCTTATCCCTGGGCGCACCTGGACATCGCCGGCACGGCCTGGCGCGGCGGCAAGGACAAGGGGGCCACCGGCCGGCCGGTGCCGCTGCTGATGCAGTACCTGCTGGACCAGGCGGGCTGAACGCGGGGCCGGCCGCCATGACGCGCATCGATTTCGCCTTCGGCGCCCCGGACCGCCTGCGCGCGGCCTGCCGCACCGCGCGCAAGCGCTTCCAGGCAGGCCAGCGGCTGGTGGTCTACTGCGCCGACGGCGGGCGCCTGGCGGCCTTCGACCGCATGCTGTGGGCCCTGGAGGACGTCTCGTTCGTGCCGCATGTGCTGGCCAACGACGCGCTGGCGGCCGACACCCCCGTCCTGCTGACCGCGGGCGACCCGGCCGCCGCCCTGGCGCTGGCCGCCACCGGCGACAGCCGCCCCTGGCTGCTGAACCTGGATGATGGTTGCCCGCCCAACTTCGATGGCTACGAGCGCCTGCTGGAAATCGTCTCCGACGACCCGGCCGACCGCCAGGCGGCGCGCCAGCGCTGGCGCGACTACCAGAATGCCGGCCATGCGCTGCACAGCCATGACCTCAGCCGCTCGGGCGAGACCTGACGGACTCGCCCGCCTTACCGGGAGGCTGCCATGCCCCACCACTACTCCGACTCCAGCATCCCCACCCTGACCGACCGCGTCGAGCCCGGGCTGGGCAGTCCGCGGGCGCCAGCCGCCATACCGCGCCTGCAGGAGCCGATGCCGGCGGCCCCGGCGTCATACGAGTCCGGGCCGGCCAGCGCGCCCGACACACCGTCCCAGCCCGGCGACGCCGTGCTGCGCGCGGTACTGCAAGCCGAGCTGGAGGAAACCCTCACGGCGGCCATCGACGAGGCCGTGGCAGGCATCCGTGCCCGCCTGGACGCCGAACTGCCCGACATCCTGGCGCGGGTCATGCGCAACGTGCGGCCCGGCTGAACATGGCCCCGATTTCCGATGGATTTTTCAGGGAACTGTCAGGTAGACTTATCGTCTAAGCTCACGAGGCAAGTTTTTTTGCCGCACATAGGAGTCGTCAATGAACGAAACCCGTCCGTCCCCCTTTAACCGCTCCGGCGCGTATGCCGGCGCCCCGGGCGAAGTCGTCCGGAACAAGGTGCTGCGCAACACGTACTGGCTGCTCGCGCTGTCCCTGGTGCCAACGGTTCTGGGCGCCGCGGTCGGCCTGTACACCGGCATCAACCAGGTGATGGGCGCCAGCCCCGGCCTGAGCGCCATCGTGTTCCTCGTGGGCGCCTTCGGCCTGATGTTCGCCATCGAGAAGAACAAGAACAACTCGCTGGGCGTGGCCCTGCTGCTGGCCTTCACGTTCTTCATGGGCGTGATGCTGTCGCGCCTGCTGGGATTCGTGCTCGGCATGGGCAACGGCGCCCAGCTGGTCATGACCGCGTTTGGCGGCACCGCCATCGTGTTCGGCACCATGGCCACGCTGGCCACCACCATCAAGCGTGACCTGTCGGGCATGCAGAAGTGGCTGTTCACCGGCGCGGTGGTGATCCTGGTGGCGGCGCTGGCCAACATCTTCCTGCAGATGCCGGCCCTGATGCTGACCGTCTCCGTGCTGGCCATCGTGATTTTCTCGGCCTTCATGCTGGTGGACCTGCAGCGCGTGATCAACGGCGGCGAAACCAACTACGTGTCGGCAACCCTGGCCATCTATCTGGACGTCTACAACGTCTTCTCCAGTCTGCTGATGTTGCTGGGTATTTTTGGCGGCGACCGCGACTAGGCGTCCCAACTGCGCATCAGAAAAAGGCTTGCCGGCGGCAAGCCTTTTTTTCGCCCCCAGGCCTGCCAAATCCCGGCAACCATTTGACCTATCCGAATAACCATTTGATTTAACTAAACAACAGACACCCCTGCCCCTCGCACAATGGCGGCACCATCACCACTACGACAGGGGAATCGCCATGTACCTACGCTATGCCCTGGCCGGCGCGCTGACGCTGGCCTGTTCCGGCGTGCAGGCCGAGGATTTTCCGGCCCGTGCCATCACGATGATCGTTCCCGCCGCGGCGGGCGGCAATGCCGACATCACGGCCCGCCTGGTCGGGCAGGAAATGAGCAAGCAACTGGGCCAGCCCGTGGTCATCGAGAACCGCGTCGGCGCGGGCGGGCGGATCGGCACCCAGGCCGTGGTGCGCGCCGCCGCGGACGGCTACACCATCGGCTACGCCCACGTCGGCACCCTCGTCCTGCACCGCTTCCTGTTCAAGGAACAGATGTACGACATCGACAAGGACCTGACGCCGATCGGGCTGGTGGCCGAAACGCCCAACGTCATCGTGGTCAGCCAGGCCTCGCCCTACCGGACTCTGCAGGACCTGATCGGCGCAAGCAAGGCACAACCCGACAGGATCACCATGACCTCGGCCGACCCGGGCACCACCAGCGAAGTGGGCGTGAAACTGTTCATCGCGCAGACGGGCGCGGGCGTGCGCCAGATCCCGTACAAGGCAACCGCGGCGCAACTGGCCGACCTGCTTGGCGGGCATGTCGACTCCATGATGGAGAACCTGCCGCCGCTGATCGGCAATCTCAAGGATGGCCGCCTGCGTGCCCTGGCGGTCACCACGCGCAAGCGCGTGGCCTCCAATCCGGACGTGCCGACGGTGGCCGAACAGGGCTACCCCGACTATGAGCAAGGCGCCTGGAGCGCCCTGGTCGCCCCGGCCGGCACGCCTCCCCAGGCGCTGGCGCGGCTCAACCAGGCGCTCAATGCGGCGCTGGCCGCGCCGGCGATATCCGCGGAGCTGCGCAGCCGTTCGCAGGAACCCCTGGGCGGACCGCCCGCCCAGGTGCAGGCGCAGGTCGACAAGGAATTGCCCAAATGGCGCAGCGTGATCCAGGCGGCCAACCCATGAGCCGCGTCAGCCGCGCGGATTTTTCGTGTGCCGCGGCCACCAACCGCTCGGCGTACCGGCGGGTGACGGTGCCGGTACGGCGCATCGAGGCCGGCGCCGGGCCGTCCGTGCTGCTGATGGCCGGCGTGCACGGCGACGAGTGGGAAGGCCAGGCCGCCCTGCTCGAACTGTGGCATGCCCTGCCCGGTCTGCTGCGGCGCGGCACCGTGTACGTGGCGCCGGCGGCCAACGCCGAGGCCAGCCTGGCCGGCACGCGGCTGTCGCCGGCCGACGGCGGCAACCTCAACCGCGCCTTCCTGGGCGCGCCCGCGCGCGGCTACACCGAGGCCGTGGCGCATGCCCTGCAGACGCGCATCCTGCCACAGGTGCAGTACATGATCGACGTGCACAGCGGCGGTGCCTCGCTGCGCTACCTGCCGGCGACGGTCATCACGCGCTACGGCGACGACCCGTGGGACGAGCGCGTGGCGCGCCTGGCGCGCGGTTTCGGCCTGCCGCGCTGCCTGTTCTTCCGCGGCGTCGAAGCCGGCTCGATGCCGGCGGCCGCCAGCCGGCTGGGCGTGGCGCGCCTGAGCGCGGAAATCGGCGGCGGCGCCGAGACTTCCCGCGAACTGGCGCAGCTGTGCCGCGACGGCATGCTGTCCTGCCTGGCCGGCCTGGACATGGTCGACGCGCACCACGCCATCCCGGGCCCGCTGGAGGTATTCCATGACGTGGACGCGGCCCGGGCCAACATGCGGGCCGACGCGCCCGGCGTCTTCATCCCGTCGGTCGCGCTGGGACAGCAGGTCGTGGCCGGCCAGCACGTCGGCACGCTGTGCGAGCCGGCCCGGCCCGACCGGCCACCCGTGACGCTGGCCAGCCCGCAGGATGGCACGGTGGTGTGCCTGCGTCCGCTGGCGCGCAGCGACGACGGCGACTGCCTGCTGCAGATCGCCCCCGCCCGCCCTTTCGAAACTCTCTCCACGCTGTACTGATCCATGCTGATGAACCCCTCGCTGTCCCGCCTGCGCTGCCTGCGCTGCGCCCACGCCATGCCGCCCGGCGACTATCCGGAAGGCTGTCCCCGCTGCCTGGCGGCCGGCTATCCGGCCTCGCTGGCATGCGAATACGAACCGGCCGATACGGCCCCGATGCCCCTGCCGGTTCTTGCTCCGATCACGCTGGGCGAGGGCCGCACGCCCTGCCTCGATGCGCCATCGCTGGCGCATGCGCACGGCGTGGCGCGGGTCTGGCTGAAATGCGAAAGCGGCAACCCGACAGGCAGCCACAAGGACCGCATGGCCGCGCAACTGGTGTCGCGCGCGGTGCTGGCCGGGGCCGACCGGCTGGCGGCCGCCTCCAGCGGCAACGCCGGCGTGGCCCTGGCGGCCTACGGGGCCGCCGCCGGCCTGCGCGTGGACATCGCCATCGCGCCCACCTGCCCGCCGCGGCAACGCGCCGCCATGGAGCAGTTCGGCGCGCGGTTGCACAGCTTTGCCGACAGCCTGGCGCGCTGGCCCTACGTGGCGGCGCTATGCCGCGACGAGGGCGCGTTCGCCGGCACCAACTATCTCAACCCGCCGGTCGGCACCCATCCCTACGGCGTGGAGGGCTACAAGCCGATCGCCGCCGAACTCGCGATGCAGTGCGATGATCTTCCCACGGACATCATCGTGCCCACTGCCCGGGGCGATCTGCTATGGGGCATCTGCCTGGGCTGGCAGGAACTGCTGCGGCGCGGCGCGATCGCGCGGCTGCCGCGCCTGCATGCGGTGGAACCCTATCCCCGCCTGGCGCACGCGTTGGCAGCCGGCGATGCGCGCGGCGTATGGGAGCAACCGACGGCGCAGTACTCCATTGCCGGCGGCACGGTGACCCTGCAATCGATGCAAGCCCTGGCGCGCAGCGGCGGACAGGCGGTGGACGTCGCGGACGAGCAGGCCGCGCGGGCCCGCGCGGCGCTGGGCGCGCTGGGCATTGCCGCCGAGCTGTCGTCGGCCGCGGCGCTTGCCGCCGTGGCGGCCCTCAAGGCCGCCGGCACGCTGGACGCCGAATCGCGCGTGGCGCTGATCCTGACCTCGGACGGGCGGCGCGACTAAACCTGGGCGCCGACGCCGAATTGTTCCACCAGCGGGGCCAGCGCGGCCCGCAGGCAGGTCGCCCAGTACTTGCCCGCGCTCGACAGCGGCCTACTGCCATGCAGGATCATGTAGCAGGCGAAATGCACGTCGGCGTCCAGCGGGCGGAATTCCAGGCCGGCCTGCGCCATGCCCACCGCCGTGGCCGGGTTGGCGATGCCCACGCCGTGCCCGGCCAGCGCCAGTTGGCAGACGGTGGACGAGTACGGCGTTTCGATGGCGGCATGCGGCGCGATGCCGCGTTGCGCGAACACCGCATCGAGCCGCTTGCGCGAGCCATCCTCGCGATTGAGCAGCACCAGGGCCGCGTCGGCCAGTTGCGACAGTTCCAGCTGCGTGAAACGCGCCAGCGCATGGCCGCGCGGAAACACCGCCACCGCGCCCAGGCAGGCCAGGCAATGGCCGCGCAGACCTTGCAGCTCGGACTCATCGGCCACCAGCGCCAGGTCCAGTTCGCCCGCCACCACCATGTCGCGCAAGGTATTGGAATCGCGCACCTGCAGGTACAGCGGCGTATCGGGATAACGGCCGCGAAAGCGCACCAGCGCCTGCTCGATCACCAGGCCGCTGTAGGCATGGATGGTGCCCACGCGCAAGCGCGGCTGGCCCGCGCCCTTGATGGCGCGGATCTTGCGCCCTAGGGTCTCCAGGCCCAGGCTCTGGCGCCGGATTTCCTCGTACAGCAGATCGGCTTCCGGCGTACGCACCATGCGCTGCCGCACGCGCTCGAACAGCCGCATCGCGATCGCCGTCTCCAGCGCCGCCAGCGTGGCGCTCACCGTGGCCGGCGAGACGTCGAGCCGACGCGCGGCCGCGGTCACGCTTTCGGTTTCGTATACAGTGCGGAACGTCTCGACCTGCCGCAGCGTGAAAGTCATGGCGTGGCTCCGCGCCGCGCTACAGGCGCTGCAGCTCGAGCAGCACCTTGCGCGTGGACAGCGGCCGGCCGGCCAGGTTGGCCTCCAGGCGTTCGCGCAGGTTCCGGCGCAGCGCCGGTTCGATGCCGGGATCGTTGAAATCGGGCTCGGCCTCGTCCAGGCCATAGCCGGTCTCGCGCAGCAGGATCCACTCGAAGCGCCGCAGCGCCCCGGCCGCGCGCGAGCCCGCCGACAGCTGCGTCAGCGCGGTGTCATAGGCATCGTACAGCACCGGGTGCGCGTCCTCGCGCGGCAACAGGCGCAGCAGCAGCTCGTTCATGTACCAGGCCGACATGAGCGCCGGCCCGCCCAGCGGCCGCACCCCGGCGATCTCGGCGCGCGTCATGGTCTTGACCTCGCCGGCGCCGCTCCAGGACAGGAGCAGCGGCTGGAATGCCGACAGCACCGGGCGCAACACCGAATAGGGACGCTTGGCGCCCTTGGCCACCAGCGCGATGCAGCCGTACTCGCGCGAGAACGCCTGGACGATCAGCGAGGTTTCGCGCCACGCCGTGGCGTGGAGCATATAGCCGGGAATGTCATGGACGCGCTGCGCGCGTTTACTCATAGCCCAGGTCGCGCAGCGCGCCTTCGCGGTCGGACCAGCCCTTGCGCACCTTGATGTAGATTTCCAGGTGCACGGGCATGTCCAGCAGCTTGGCGATGTCCTGGCGCGCCTCCGTGGCGATGCGCTTCATGTGCATGCCGCCCGCGCCCAGCAGGATGGGCCGGTGGCTTTCGCGCTCGACCACCACGCAGGCGGCGATGCGCACTCCCCGCTCGGTTTCTTCCCACTGCTCGATGACCACGGTACAGCCATAGGGCAGCTCGTCGCCGACCAGGCGGAAGATCTTCTCGCGCACCAGTTCGGCCGCGATGAAGCGCACCGGCCGATCGGTCAGGGTGTCCTCCTCGAACATGGGATCGCCTTGCGGCAGGCCGGCGGCGATCTCGTCGAGCAACTGGTCCAGCTGCTGGCCCTTGGTCGCGCTCACCGGCACCACCGCGTCATAGGCATGCAGCGCCATCAGCTTGCTGACGAACGGGAACAGCTCGTCGCGGTTCTTCAGGGCGTCGATCTTGCTGACCACCAGGATGCTGCGACGCGACTTGGGCAGCAGGGGCAGCAGCTTGGCGTCGCCCTCGGACCACTTGCCTGCCTCGACCACGTGCACCACGACGTCGACGTCGGCCAGCGCCTGCGTCACGACGCGGTTCATCATGCGGTTCATGGCGCCGCCGTGGCGGGTCTGGAAGCCCGGCGTATCGACGAACACGAACTGCTCGTGCTCGCGCGTGAGCACGCCATGGATGCGATGGCGGGTCGTCTGGGCCTTGCGCGACACGATCGATATCTTGGTGCCGATCAGCGCGTTGGTCAGGGTGGACTTGCCCACGTTGGGGCGGCCGACGATGGCGACAAAGCCGGCGCGAAATTGCGGATTGCTCATTTAACCTCTTGGGCCACTGCCACGGGCAGCGACAATTGCGCGGTCTTGCGGGCCTTGCCCGACTTGCGCGCGGCACGCGCCGCCGGCAGCACGGCCTGGGCCGCCTCCAGGGCGACCTTGGCGGCGGATTGTTCGGCGGCGCGACGGCTGGCGCCCGGCGCCACGACCTTGATCTCCAGCGCCGGGATGGCGCATTCGACCTCGAATTGCTGGCTGTGCGCGGCGCCATGCGTGGCCACCACGGTGTACAGCGGCAGCGCCAGCTTGCGGCCCTGCAGGAACTCCTGCAGCAGCGTCTTGGCGTCCTTGCCCAGCGTCTTGGGATCGACATGCGCCATGACGGGCTGGTACTGGCGCACGATGACCCGGCGCGCGGCCTCGAAGCCGGCATCCAGGAACACCGCGCCGAACAGCGCCTCGACCGTATCGGCCAGGATGGAGGGGCGGCGAAAGCCCCCGCTCTTGAGCTCGCCCTCGCCCAGCCGCAGGTATTGCGACAGGTCCAGCCGCTGGGCGATGTCGGCCAGCGAGGCCTGCTTGACCAGGTTGGCGCGCAGGCGCGACAGGTCGCCTTCGTCCAGCTTGCCGTAGCGCTCGAACAACATCGCCGCGACGACGAAGTTCAGCACCGAGTCGCCGAGAAACTCCAGCCGCTCGTTATGGCGCGCACCGTGGCTGCGGTGCGTGAGCGCCTGCTCGAGCAGTGCCTTGTCACCGAAGCGGTGATCGAGGCGGGTTTCCAGCGTGGCAAGGGACATAGCGGTCAATGGAAGCGGCCAATGCGGCTCAAGTCGCTGAAGTTCATCCAGACAAAAAATGCCTTCCCCACGATATTACCGTCTGGCACGAATCCCCAGTAGCGGCTGTCCGCACTATTGTCGCGGTTGTCGCCCATGGCGAAATAGTGGCCGGGGGGGACGGTACAGCGCACGCCATTGCGGGCGTACTGGCAGTTCTGGATGTTGGGGAATTTCCAGATTGGGCCGAAATCCTGCATTTTTTGCTCATCAAGCAGGATTTTATGCTCCACTTCGCCCAGTTTTTCCTTGTACTGCGCAATATAGGACACCCGATCGGGTTCGAAATAATCCCCGTCGCGCTCATGCGACACCAATTTTCCATTGATGTACAGCTTCTTGTCCAGGTAGGCCACCTGGTCGCCCGGCAGGCCCACGATGCGCTTGATGTAGTCGACATCCGTATCGACGGGGTAGCGGAACACCACCACGTCGCCGCGCTCCGGCGAGCCCGTCTCGATGATCTTGCGGTCGACGATGGGCAGGCGGATGCCGTAGCTGAACTTGTTCACCAGGATCAGGTCGCCCGATTGCAGCGTCGGCAGCATGGAACCCGACGGGATGCGAAACGGCTCGACCACGAACGAGCGCAGCACGAACACGAACAGGATCACCGGGAAGAAACTGACCGCGTACTCGATCCACCAGGGCGCGCGGCGCGCCGCGTCGATGGCCTCGCGCCGCTCGCGGCCCGCCTGCTCGGCATCGGCGATGCCGGCGGCGTCCACCTGCGCGGCCGCCGCCTGGGCTCGCCGTTCGCGGCGCTTGCGCAACAGCGCCAGATCCAATCCCCAGATAACGCCGGTAATCACCAGCAGAACAAAAAGTATCAGGGCAAAGTTCCAACTCATCGGGTAGGTCGCCTATCTGGTTCTATTTGTCTTCGACTTGCAGGATGGCGAGGAACGCCTCTTGCGGGATTTCCACGCTGCCGACCTGCTTCATGCGCTTCTTGCCGGCCTTCTGCTTTTCCAGCAACTTCTTCTTGCGCGAGATATCGCCGCCATAGCACTTGGCCAGCACGTTCTTGCGCAGCGCCTTGACGTTCTCGCGCGCGATGACCTCCGCGCCGATCGCCGCCTGGATGGCCACGTCGAACATCTGCCGCGGGATCAGGCCGCGCATGCGCGAAACCACCTCGCGCGCCCGGTAGCGCGCATTGTTGCGGTGGGCGATCATGGCCAGCGCATCGACACGGTCGCCGTTGATCAGCAGGTCCACCTTGACCACGTCGGCCGAGCGGTATTCCACGAACTCGTAGTCCATCGAGGCATAGCCGCGCGACACCGATTTCAGTTTGTCGAAGAAATCGAGCACGATCTCGGCCAACGGGATCTCGTAGGTCAGGTGCACCTGGCGCCCGTGGTAGCTCATGTTGAGCTGGACGCCGCGCTTGTTGTTGCACAGCGTCATCACCGGCCCCACGTATTCCTGGGGCATGAACAGCGTCACCTTGACGATGGGTTCGCGGATATCGGCGATCTTGGCGATTTCCGGCATGCGCGACGGGCTTTCGATGGTCACGACCGTGCCGTCGCGCTGTTCGACCTCATAGACCACCGACGGCGCGGTGGTGATGATGTCCATGTCGAACTCGCGCTCCAGGCGCTCCTGCACGATTTCCATGTGCAGCAGGCCCAGGAAGCCGCAGCGAAAGCCGAAGCCCAGCGCCTGCGACACCTCGGGCTCGAACATCAGCGCGGCGTCGTTGAGCTTCAGCTTCTCGAGCGAATCGCGCAGCTGGTCGTACTCGGAGCTTTCCACCGGATACAGGCCGGCGAACACCTGCGGCTTGACTTCCTTGAAACCCGGCAGCGGCTCGGCCGCCGGCTTGCCCGCCAGCGTGATGGTGTCGCCCACCTTGGCGTGCTCCAGTTCCTTGATGCCGGCGATGACAAAGCCCACCTCGCCGGCCGACAGCTCCGGCCGCGGCTGCGACTTGGGCGTGAACACGCCGATCTGCTCGCACAGGTGCGTGGCGTGGGACGCCATCAGCAGGATCTTGTCCTTGGGCTTGAGCACGCCGTTGACGATGCGCACCAGCATGACCACGCCCACGTAGTTGTCGAACCACGAGTCGATGATCAGGGCCTGCAGCGGCGCGGACGGATCGCCCTTGGGCGGCGGCACGCGCGCCACGATGGACTCGAGGATCTCGTCGATACCCATGCCGGTCTTGGCGCTGGCCAGCACCGCCTCGGACGCGTCGATGCCGATCACGTCCTCGACCTCCTGGCGAGCGGCTTCCGGATCGGCCTGCGGCAGGTCCATCTTGTTGAGCACCGGCAGCACTTCCACGCCCAGTTCGATGGCCGTGTAGCAGTTGGCCACGGTCTGGGCCTCGACGCCCTGCGAGGCGTCGACCACCAGCAAGGCGCCTTCGCAGGCCGATAGCGAACGGCTGACTTCGTACGAGAAATCGACGTGTCCGGGAGTATCGATCAGATTGAGGTTGTAGACCTTGCCATCCTGCGCCTTGTATTGCAGGGACGCGGTCTGCGCCTTGATCGTGATGCCGCGTTCGCGCTCGATATCCATGGAATCAAGCACTTGCGAGGACATTTCGCGTTCGGCCAGCCCCCCGCAACGGTGGATCAGGCGATCGGCGAGCGTCGATTTACCGTGATCGATATGGGCGATGATGGAGAAGTTGCGGATATGCTGCATAGTGATTAATTAGGGACAGAGCAAACCGGCGTATCGGTCGGACCGCGCCTTACGCGGGCGAGCCAAAAACAAGGGGGCGCCATGCGCCCCCTTGTTGCGGCAACCAGCCATTTTAGCCGGTTATTGAGCGCTATTTGCTGGCCGGCTGCACCGCGACCCATTGGGTCTGGTCGCCGCGCCGCACCAGCAGGCCGGCGGCCTTTTTCTTGTCCAGGCGCGACACCAGCTTGTTGAACTGGGCCGCGTCCGTGACGTCGGTGTCGTTGACCGCCAGCACGATGTCGCCCTCCTGCAGGCCGGCCTGCGCGGCCGCGCCCTCGGCCACGCGCACCTGCGCCCCGCCCTTGATGCGCAGCTTGCGCTGCATATCGGACGGCACGTCGACGACGCCCAGGCCCAGGTGGTTCTCGGCCGTCGGCTCGGCCTGCTTGCCCTCGTCGGCGGTCGCGGCGCTGCGGTCGGACTTCAGCTCGGCCACCTTGACCGACAGGGTCACGTTGCGGCCCTTGCGCCAGACGTCCATCTTGGCGCTGGTGCCCGGCTTGGTCTCGCCCACGATGCGCGGCAGGTCGGACCAGCGCTTGATGGGTTCGCCGTTGAACTTCAGGATCACGTCGCCGGGCTGCACGCCGGCCGACTCGGCCGGACCTTCGGCCTCGACGCTGCTGACCAGCGCGCCTTCGGCGCGCGGCAGGCCGATGGCGTCGGCCACGTCCTTGCCGACCTCGCCGATCTGCACGCCGATACGGCCGCGCGTCACCTTGCCGGTGGCCCGCAACTGGTCGACCACGCGCATGGCCTCGTCGATGGGAATGGCCAGCGAAATGCCCATGAAGCCGCCGCTGCGCGAAATGATCTGCGAGTTGATGCCCACCGCCTCGCCCTGCAGGTTCAGCAGCGGCCCGCCCGAGTTGCCCGGGTTGACGGCCACGTCGGTCTGGATGAAGGGCAGGTATTCGCCGGTATCGCGGCCGATGGCGCTGACGATGCCCGAGGTGACGGTGGAGTCCAGGCCGAACGGCGAGCCGATGGCCAGCACCCACTGCCCTTTCTTCAGCGTCTTGGGGTCGCCGATGGTCAGCGGCGTCATGTCCTTGGCATCGATCTTGATCAGCGCCACGTCGGTGCGATCGTCCGAACCGATCACCTTGGCCTTGAACTCACGTCCGTCGGTAAGCGTGACGTAGATGTCGGTGGCATCGCTGATCACGTGGTTGTTGGTCAGGATGTAGCCATCGGCCGAGATGAAGAAGCCCGACCCCACGCCGCGCGGGATGGTGCGTTCTTCAGGCTGGGGCTGCGGCTGCTTGCGGCGTTGGCCGGGCGCCGGGCCGGGCGGCTGGAAATCGGGGCCGAAGAACCAGCGGAACAGTTCGTACGGATCGTTGCCGCCGCCCGGGCCGCCGCGCACCGGCACGGTGGCCGTGGTGCGGATGTTGACGACGGCGGGCTCGACTTTCTCGACGATCCCGGTGAAATCGGGTAACGCCACCGCGGGGGGGGCGACCTGCGTCTGCGCCTGGGCTTGCGTGCCCGCGGCGGTTACTGCCATGAACGCGACCAGCGCGGCCGCGCCGAAGCGCCGGAAAAAAAGGTTCGACACTGTAATTGCTTTCATAGAGAGCTCCGAAAAGACCCCAGTACCCTTTGCGGGCTTATTGTTGTTTGGCCGTGTCCACCGGCACATATTCGGTGGTTTCGGCCAGTTGTTCCAGCGTGCCGGCCGGGACTTCGCCCAGCGCCGTCAGCCAGAAATCGGCGATGCGCGTACCGTAGATATTGATCGCGCCGCGCCGGGCCAATCCCTCGGGGGGATGCGCGTGGCGGCGCGAATCGTACGGTTCGATGAATACGGAAATGGCGGCCAGGCCATCGGACAGCACCAATTGGCTGACAGTGGCCGGCCCCATGGAGCGCGCCACCTGCAGGACCGCCGAGAACCCCTTGGGCGCCGTGATGCGCCAGCCCTGCGCGGCCAGGTCGACCGGCTTCATGACCGGCTCGAGCACGCGCCAGTCGCGCGTGCTCCAGCGCGAAGTCAGCATGGCCGGGTCCACGTCGCCGCCCAGGCGGATCGAGGTGAACGACACCTGCTCGACCACCCGGCGCGCGGCATCCAGCGTCTGCGCCTTCAGCAGCAGATTGGTGGCCACGTCGGCGCACAGGCGATAACCGTAGCGCAGCGCATCGCGCGGCTCGACGGTGATCAGCCGGCATTGGCGATCCGCGACGCGGTGCAGTTGCGATTCGGCCTTGATATGGTAGTTCTCGGCCAGTCCTGCCGGGTCGCCCAGCAGCAGGCCCGGGAAGCGGTCGCCGCGGCGCCGCTCCAGCAACACCGTCTTGCGCTCGGGGATGAGGCACTGCACGTCTTCGTTGTGACGCAGGTATTCGCGCGGCTGTCCGTCGAGGATCTCGAGGCGCTCGCGCTCGCCGGTGCCGTCCAGCACGTGCACCAGGCGCGAGGACTGGATCGACTCGCCCTGCTGGTACATGAACACACCGGCGTAGTCCTGCTTGCGGGCGGCCTGCTGGATGCTGGAGAGCAGCAATACCGGGTCTTCGGGCACCGCCGGCGCGGCAGCCCGGACCGGCCGTGCGTAAATGGCCATCAGGCCCATCAGCACCGCCATGGCCGCCAGGCTGGCCGTCTGTCGCTGTCGCCACGTCATGCGCCCCAATGCGGGCCGGCGCATGTAAAGCAACGGTGTCATCAACGTCCTGCTCCGGCGTCGAAGGATACCTGGCGCACGGCGCTGGGGCCCGCCACCTGGCGATGCGCTTCGAGGTAATCGCGCAGGCCGGCGTCATCGCCCGCCGACGCCGGCGTCGCATCGGCCAGCACCCGCGTTTCACCCGTCGGCGCGCCCGTGAGATAGGGTTGCGCCACCCAGGCCACGGTGGCCACGGCGGCCGCCACGGCCAGCCCGGACAGGCCCAGGCGCAAGGGCGAGCGGCGCCGCGGCGCCGCCACGATGGGCAGCTCGGCCTCCAGCGCGCGGGCCAGGCGGGCCTGGAACTGGGCGCTGGGACTGACTGCCAGGTCGGCGTTGCGCAGGGCGTCGCCGATCAGATGATATGTATCCCAAGTCTGGCGCCCATGCGGGTGCGACATCTCGGGGAAAAAGTCCTCGGACCCTTCGCCGTCCATCCAGGCGGAAACCGACTCCTCCCAGGAGGATTCGGCGGTCAGGGACTTGGCTGCGGTTTGCATGACTGCCACTCCTTACCAGCGACGCTCGGCATCGGTGTCCAGCAAAGGGCGCAACCGACTGGCAATGGCCTCGCGCGCTCTGAATATGCGCGAACGAACCGTGCCAATCGGGCAATCCATGCTCTGGGCGATGTCTTCGTAACTCATACCTTCAATCTCACGCAGGACAATGGCGGTGCGCAATTCCTCGGGCAACTCCTCGATGGCCGCGTTCACCGTTTCGGCGATCTCGCGGGTTGCGGCCATGGATTCCGGCGTGCTTATGTCGGTTAGGTTGTCGGTTTCGTTAAAAGTTTCACCATCTTCGGTTTCAATTGCGTTGGGCGCGCTCGGACGACGTCCGGACGAGGCCAGCCAATTGCGGGCCGTATTGATGGCAATACGATACAACCAGGTATAGAAGGCGCTGTCCCCGCGAAACTGCGGCAGGGCCCGGTACGCCTTGATAAAGGCTTCCTGCGCGACATCCTCGATTTCGGCCGGATCGCGGATCATGCGCGCCAGCAGGCGGAGGATCTTGCGCTGATACTTCAGAACCAGCAGATCGAAGGCTTTCTTGTCGCCACGTTGTACGCGCGCGACAAGTTCGGCGTCGACATCGCGTTCGCTCATGACGCCTCCCAACTCGTCGCCGCCTGCCCCTGCGCCGCTGTCGCCAGCAGGCGCAGGCGGCGCCAGTGCCCGGGCGGCAATGCCGGCCGCCAGACGGTGCAGATGATTTTGCTATTTGTAACCCGAGACCCCGCCTCGGCGTCAAGCCCAAGCTCCAGGCGCAGCCACAGCGGCCCCTGGCGGACCGCCAGCAGGCGTGCTTGCACCCAGCCACGCCCGCCCAGCACGCGCCAGCCGCCCGGCACGGGCGCCGCGCACAGGGCCGGCGCGCCGCCGCGACCGCCGCGCAGCCACAGCAGGCCGCCCAGCCCGCCCGCGGCGACAGCCAGCATGCCCGCGGACAGCGGCGCCAGCCATTGCAGTTGAACGAGCGCCGCCGCCGCGCTGCCGGCAGCCGCCAGCACGGCCAGCCACCCCAGCGCCACCGCCAGGGCCGGCACCCTCACCGGCAAGCGCAGATGCCAACGGTTATCGAAAATACCGCCGTCCGGGTTCAACTCAGACCCGACGAACGGCCATCGAACCGTTGGTGCCGCCGAACCCGAACGAATTCGACAGGCCGATCTCGATCTTCATGGGCCGCGCCTCGTTGGCGCAGTAATCCAGGTCGCACTCCGGATCCTGGTTGAAGATGTTGATGGTCGGCGGCGAAATCTGGTGATGGACGGCCAGGGTCGTGAATACGGCTTCGATCCCGCCAGCGGCGCCCAGCAGGTGCCCGGTCATGGATTTGGTCGAATTCACCACCAGCTTGGAGGCATGGTCGCCGAAAGCCAGTTTCAACGCGTCGGTTTCGTTCTTGTCGCCCAGCGGCGTGGACGTGCCGTGCGCATTGACATAGGAAACCTCGTCGGCATTGATGCCGCCGTTGCGCAGCGCATTGAGAATGCCGCGGCGCGGGCCGTCCTTGTCGGGGGCGGTGATATGGTGCGCGTCGGAGCTCATGCCGTAGCCGGCCAGTTCGCCGTAGATGCGCGCGCCGCGCTTCTTGGCATGCTCGTACTCTTCGAGCACCAGCACGCCGGCGCCTTCGCCCAGCACGAAACCATCGCGGTCGCGGTCCCAGGGACGCGAGGCGGTGGTCGGATCGTCGTTGCGCGTCGACAGCGCGCGCATCGCGGCAAAGCCGCCGATGCCCAGCGGCGAGACGGTCGATTCGGCCCCGCCGGCAAGCATGACGTCGGCATCGCCGTATTCGATCAGGCGCGCGGCATCGCCAATGCAATGCAGGCCGGTGGTGCACGCGGACACGACCGCGTAGCTCGGGCCCTTCATGCCATAGGCGATGGAGAGCTGGCCGGAAATGAGATTGATCAACGACGCAGGCACGAAGAACGGCGAAATGCGGCGCGGTCCCTTGGCCAACATCTCGGTCTGGGTTTCTTCGATGCGCGGCAGGCCACCGATGCCCGACCCGACGATCACGCCAATGCGCTCGGCATTGCTTTCGGTGACCTCAAGGCCGCAATCGCGCCACGCCTGCATGCCGGCGGCCAGGCCGTAATGGATGAAGGTATCCATCTGGCGGGCTTCCTTGGCGGGCATGTACTGGGTGACGTCGAAATCCTTGACCTCGCCGGCGATATGCGTCGTCAGCGGGGTAGGGTCGAAACGGGAGATGCGGCTGATGCCGGAACGTCCGTTGACGATATTGTCCCAGGCGCTGGCAATGTCGTTGCCCACGGGGCTAACGATACCCAGGCCGGTGATGACGACTCGTCGCTTCACGGAAGACTCCTCAAACAGACAAAATAAAGGCGGTTTTCGGGAAGCACTGCGCGCGCGGACCGCAAGACCACGGGAAGGCCGTTACTTCCTCCCCGCACGCGGACCGCACGGCATTCCTGAAACCGCCCCGATTCCCTGCGCCGCCCCGAAGCATTCGATCCGGGCGCGCGGGAGGATACAGGCTTTAGCTTACTGCTTACCGTGCGAATTGATGTAGTCAATCGCTTGCTGCACGGTCGTGATCTTTTCGGCCTCTTCGTCGGGGATCTCGGTCTCGAATTCGTCTTCGAGCGCCATGACCAGTTCGACCATGTCGAGCGAATCGGCACCGAGGTCGTCAAGGAAGGAGGACTCGTTCTTGATCTCGGCTTCGTTCACGCCAAGTTGTTCAGCGACGATCTTCTTGACGCGCTGTTCGATGCTTTCCATGCAGATCTCCAATTGGGAAAAATCCCGCGAATTATAGCCAAGCGCAGAGGAATGCAAACGCCAGGCCGTGACAAAAATAACACCGCATCCGTTCCAGCCCCTTCCGGGCCGCTATCCGGACGTGCTCGGCGTTTCCACAGAAACGCGCGGCCGGGCTTGGATGCGCCGCGCCGCGCGCTTCTCACTATTGCATATACATGCCGCCGTTGACGTGCAGCGTGGTACCGGTAATGTAACCCGCCTGCGGCCCGGCCAAAAAGGCGACCGCATGGGCGATGTCGGCCGGCGCGCCCAGGCGGCCCAGCGGAATCTGCTGCAACAGCGCCGCCGTCTGGTCTTCGCCCAGGATACGCGTCATATCGGTATCGATAAAGCCGGGCGCCACGCAGTTGACGGTGATGTTGCGGCTGCCGAGTTCGCGCGCCAGCGCGCGCGACATGCCCGCCACGCCCGCCTTGGCGGCGGCATAGTTGGCCTGGCCGGCGTTGCCGCTCGCCCCCACCACCGACGTGATATTGATGATCCGGCCCCAACGCGCCTTCATCATGCCGCGCAGCACGGCGCGCGACAAGCGGAAGACCGACGCCAGGTTGGTGTCGATGACGGCCGACCAATCGTCGTCCTTCATGCGCATGGCCAGCGTGTCGCGCGTGATGCCGGCGTTGTTGACGAGGATGTGCGGGCCGCCGCCCTCCTTGCCGAGCTGCTCGATCAGCGCCTCGCAGGCCTGGGCATCGGTCACGTCCAGCACCACGCCCCGTCCGCCCTGGGCGGCCAGCGCCTCGGTAATGGCCTGGGCACCCGCCTCGGACGTGGCCGTACCGACCACCGTGGCGCCGCGCGCCGCCAGTTCCTGGGCAATGGCGCGGCCGATGCCGCGCGTCGCGCCGGTCACCAGCGCGATCTTGCCCTGCAGTTCCGTGGAGGTTTTTTCCATATCAGCTCCCGTTTACAGCCGCCAGCGCCGCTTCCAGCGAGGCCGGGTCGGTGATGGCGATGCCCGTCAGGTCGGCATCGATGCGTTTGGTCAGGCCGGTCAGCACCTTGCCCGGACCGCATTCGATCACGTGGGTAACGCCAAGTTCCTTCATGGCGCGCAGCGTCTCGACCCAGCGCACAGGGTGCCATGCCTGGCGCACCAGCGCGTCGCGGATGGCCGCCGCTTCGGCGGGCGTGGCGACGTCGACGTTGTTGACCACCGGCACTTGCGGGGCGGACACCGCCACGCCGGCCAGCGCGCCCTGCAGCACATCGGCGGCAGGCTTGAGCAGGCTGGAGTGAAACGGCGCCGACACCGGCAGCAACAGCGCGCGCTTGGCGCCGGCCGCCTTGGCGGCCTCGCAGGCGCGCTCGACCGCGGCCTTGTGGCCCGCGATGACGACTTGCGCCGGCGCATTGAAGTTGACGGCCTCGACCACCTCGCCCTGGGCCGCCTGCCGGCAGGCCGCACGCACGGCGTCGTCGTCCAGGCCCAGCACCGCCGCCATCGCGCCGGCGCCCACCGGCACCGCTGCCTGCATGGCGTCGGCGCGCACGCGCACCAGGCGCACGGCATCTTCCAGCGCCAGCGCGCCGGCGGCGGTCAGCGCGGCATATTCGCCCAGGCTGTGGCCGGCCATCACGGCGGGCATGGGCCCGCCCGCCGCGCGCCAGGCGGCAAAGCAGGCCGCGCCGGCGGTCAGCATGGCCGGCTGGGTGTTGGTGGTGAGATTGAGTTGTTCGGCCGGGCCTTGCGCCATCAGGGCGCCCAGGTCCTGGTCCAGCGCGGCGCCGGCACGCGCCACGACGTCGGTCACGGCGGCATTGTCGGCCCATGCATCGAGCATGCCGACAGATTGGGAGCCTTGACCGGGAAAGACAAACGCCAGCTTCATGATTGTCCCTAGACAGAATTCGGTATGGAGGAATGGCGGCGGGCGCGGCCACGCACAGGCGCGCGCGGCGCGCCCTTGCGCCTACATGCGGGCCAGCACGGAGCCCCAGGTGAAGCCGCCGCCCACGCCTTGCATGAGAACCAGCTGGCCCGGCCTGACACGCCCGTCGCGGCGCGCGGCATCGAGCGCCAGCGGCACGCTGGCCGCCGAGGTGTTGGCATGCTGGTCCACGGTGATGACGACCCGTTCGGTCGGCACGCGCAGCTTGCGCGCCAGGAAATTCAGGATGCGCACATTGGCCTGGTGCGGGATCAGCCAATCGATGTCGTCGACCTCGACGCCGGCCTCGGCGCAGACATCGCGCGCCGAACGGTCGAGCACCGTGACCGCCTGCTTGAACACCGCCTGGCCGTCCATGCGCAGGAAGGGGTCGCCGGTGACGTCCCCGTACGCGACGTTGCCCGCGGCGCAGAGAATCTTGGTCTGGCTGCCATCGGCATGCAGGTGCGCGGCCAGGATGCCCGGCTCGTCGGCCGCCTTGAGCACGACCGCGCCGGCGCCATCGCCGAACAGCACGCAGGTACTGCGGTCGTTCCAGTCGAGGATGCGCGAGAAGACTTCGGCGCCGATCACCAGCGCGCAGCGCACGCGGCCGGCGCGGATGAAGCTGTCGGCGGTGGTCATGGCATAGACGAAGCCGCTGCAGACGGCCTGCACGTCGAACGCCGCGCCGCCCTTGGCGCCCAGGTTGGCCTGCACCAGGCAGGCCGTGCTGGGGAATACGTAGTCCGGCGTGGACGTGGCGACGATGATCATGTCGATCTCGTCGGCCTGCACCCCGGCATCGGCCATGGCGCGGCGCGCCGCCTCGGTGGCCAGCTGGCTGGTGGTCACGCCACGCTCGGCCAGATGGCGCTGCCGGATGCCGGTGCGCTCGACGATCCACTCGTCGGAAGTGGAAATCTGCCGCGTCGCCAGCTCGGCGGCCAGATCGTCGTTGGTGACGACGCGTTCGGGAAGGTAGCCGCCCGAACCGGCGATCTTGGCGTATTTCATAGCTTTTTCCATCAAGCGGTGTCCCCGGCCGCGCCGGGCGCGACGGCCTCGCCCGATTGCACGCGCCTGGTTATCTGCGCAACAGTCTGCGCCGTGCGCTCGAGCAGTTTACTCGCCACGGCTTCGCGTGCGCGCTGCAGCGCGAAACCGAACGCGTAAGCATCGGCTGAACCGTGGCTCTTGATGACCACGCCGCGCAGGCCAAGCAGGGCCGCGCCATTGTAGCGGCGGTTGTCTACCCGGTTGCGCAGGCGGTTTAGCACCGGCTTGGCGAAGGCGCCAGCCAGCAAGGTGATGAAATTGCGCTTGAACTCTTCGCGGATGACGCTGGACAGCATCTTGGCCAGCCCTTCGACGGACTTCAGCACGACATTGCCGACAAAGCCGTCGCAGACGACCACGTCGACCGTGCCCTTGAAGATATCGTTGCCTTCGACGTTGCCGTAGAAGTTGAGCGGGCTGGCGCGCAGCAGCTCGGCGGCCTCCTTGACCACCTCGTTGCCCTTGATGATCTCTTCGCCGATGTTGAGCAGCCCCACCGTGGGCCGTTCGCGATGATCGACCGCCTGGGACAGGGCCGCGCCCATGATGGCGAACTGCAGCAGGTGCTCGGCCGAGCAATCGACGTTGGCGCCCAGGTCGAGCACGGTCGTGGCGCGCCCGGTCTGGTTGGGAATGGACGTGGCAATGGCCGGACGGTCGATGCCGTCCAGCGTCTTGAGCACGTAGCGGGAAATCGCCATCCAGGCGCCGGTATTGCCCGCAGAGATACAGGCATCGGCGCGGCCGTCCTTGACCGCCTGCGCCGCCAGGCGCATGGACGAGTCTTTCTTGCGGCGCAACGCGACCTCGACCGGATCGTCCATGGAGACGACCTCGGTCGCGGGCACGATGTCCAGGCGATCGCGCGGCGCATCGCGCCGCTCGGCCAGGGCCGCCTCGATCGCGTCGGGGAGCCCGACCAGCAACAGCCGGGTATCCGGGTATTGCCGGGCGAACTCGATCGCGGCCGGAATCGTGACGGGCAGGCCGAAGTCACCGCCCATGCAGTCTATAGCGATGCGTATCACGGGTGCCAGGTCAGCGTTCTGCCCAGGAGGTCCGGTTCGCGAGTTCGGCCGCGGCCTTATTCGTCAGCCTTGGTCTTCAGGACCTTGCGGCCGCGGTAGAAGCCGTTGGGGCTGATATGGTGGCGCAGGTGGGTTTCGCCGGTGTTGGGCTCGATGGCCGTTGCCGGGTTGACCAGAAAATCGTGCGAGCGGTGCATGCCGCGCTTGGACGGGGACTTCTTGTTTTGTTGAACAGCCATGATGACTCCTAGAAACGGGCCGCATTGTACGCGATCCGACCCGAGTTGATCTCAATCCTTGTGCTTCAGTTGCTCAAGCACCGCAAAAGGCGACGGACGCTTGACAGCGGGCTCTTGGGAAGCCTCGCCGGACTCGGCCTGCGCACCCGGACAGACATCATGCCGGGGCACATAGGGGACGCTCAGAATCAGCTCGTCCTCAACCTGGGCCAACAGGTCGAAATTGTGCGAACCCACCACCTTTTCAGGCAGGTCGTCCGCGAAATCTTCATCTTGCGTCTCGCTCAGGTCTTCGTCGAGGTCTTCCTCGGACTTGACCAGTTGCAGCGCCACCGTGTTGTCGACAGGGTAGACGAACGGCTGGTTGCAACGCTGGCACACCAGCATCGGCGCCGCCCGCACCCGCAACCGCAGAAGCGGCTGCCCGGATATCAGGTGGCCGGTGCGGCTGGTGCCCTGGCCCGTCTCGCCCTCGACCGCCCAGCGTGCAAGGCCAGCCTCGCCGCCCGGCTGCTCGGGCAACCCGTCCATGAGGCGCAAAAGCCGCGCCAGGGGAACCGAGCCCTCCAGCCGCTTGGCCTGCCGCGCGAACATGAACGCATCAATGTGGCTTTGTGCATTTTGCGCGTCCGTCCCGCTACCCATAGCCTCACCGTCAGGCGCGCCTTGCGTAGTGCTCATATCGAACTTCCTGCAAAAATGCCGCAAAACATTGGATAATACCGTGGCTTACTGAACATCGTCAAATAACGCATGCCCGCCAACCCTCCCAAGCTGATCCTCGCATCGAGCTCGCGCTATCGCCGCGAGTTGCTGTCCCGCCTGCGCCTGCCGTTTACCGCCATTTCGCCCGATGTGGACGAAACGCCACAGCCTAGCGAAGCGCCCGCCGACCTGGCGCTGCGCCTGTCGGTCGCCAAGGCGATGGCCGTGGCCGCCACCCATCCGGGCAGCGTGGTGATCGGCTCGGACCAGGTCGCCACCGTCGACGGCGACCCCATCGGCAAGCCGGGCGGGTTCGAGCGCGCCCGCGAACAATTGCGCAGGCTGTCGGGGCGCGCCGTGGAATTCCACAGCGCCATGGCCGTCACCGACGGCGTGCACACGGAAACGGCGGATATTGTCACGCTGTGCCGTTTCCGCACGTTGACCGATGCGGCCATCGACGCCTACCTGCGCGCCGAGGAACCCTACGATACCGCAGGCAGCGCCAAGGCCGAAAGCCTGGGCATCGCGCTGATGGACAGCATCCGGAGCGACGACCCCACCGCCATCATCGGCCTGCCGCTGATCGCGCTGACGCGCATGCTGGGCCGCTTCGGCCTGGATCCGCTGACGGGCCATCCGGCATGAGCGGCGCCCTGCACCTGATCCCGGTCGGCCTGGGCGATGCGCCGCCGGAGCGCTGGCTGCCGGCCGACGTGCGCGCGCTGGCGGGCCGGCTCGACACCTATATCGCCGAGAACGCCAAGACGGCGCGCGCCTTCCTGAAGCTGCTGGGCACCGTGCGGCCGCTGCAGGAAATCACCATCCACACCCTGACCGACGCCGTGCCGGCCGGCCAGATAGAACAATGGCTGGCGCCGCTGCGCGGCGGCGCCGAAATCGGCCTGGTGTCGGACGCCGGCTGCCCCGCCGTGGCCGATCCCGGCGCGAAGGTGGTGGCGGCGGCGCACCGCCTGGGCCTGGCCGTGCGCCCCTGGGTCGGCCCCTCGTCCATCCTGCTGGGGTTGATGGCCAGCGGCCTGGACGGCCAGCGCTTCGCCTTCCACGGCTACGCGCCGGTCGACCCGGCCGAGCGCGCCCGGCAACTGCGCGCCTGGGAGCAGCACTCCGCCCGCCACGACCAGACCCAGATCCTGATCGAAACCCCGTACCGCAACGGGGCCATGTTCGCCACCCTGCTGGCGGCGCTGCGCCCCGACACCCGCCTGTGCATCGCGCGCGCGCTCACCACCCGGGACGAACTGGTGCAGACCCGCACCATCGCCGACTGGAAGAAGCAGCCGGCGCCCGACCTGGACAAAAAACCCACGCTGTTCCTGTTCCTGGCCCGCTGACATGCCCTGGATCACCCGCGCCGCGCCGATCGCCTGCCTGCTTGCCCTGGCCGGCTGCGCCGCGCGCGGCCCGGCCGGCCTGGACCTGGACACCTCGATCACGGCCGTCAGCCAGAGCAGCCGCGTGCGCGCCGTCGTGCTGCACTACACCAGCACGGGCAACGAGAATTCGCTGAAGATCCTCTCCGAACGCAAGGTCAGCGCGCATTACCTGATTACCGACACGCCGCGCCCGCGCGCCTACCGCCTGGTGGACGAAACCCGCGCCGCCTGGCATGCCGGCATCAGCGCGTGGTACGGCCAATCGGCCATGAACAGCACATCGATCGGGATCGAGCTGGTCAATCCCGGCTGGACCAATGGCGAGGGCGAATGGACGCGCGGCGGCCATGGCGACGCCGACAGCCGGCACTGGGCCCCCTACCCCGACGCGCAGATCGAAGCCCTGATCGTGCTGTTGCGCGACATCGTGGCGCGGCACGGCATTGCGCCGGAGAACATCGTCGGCCACAGCGACATTGCCCCGCAGCGCAAGGTCGACCCCGGCCCCCTGTTTCCATGGCGGCGGCTGGCCCAGGCCGGCCTGGGCCGCTGGTACGACGAAGCCGGCGCGGCCGCCCATCTGGCCCGCCTGCGGATCGAGGGCGTGCCGGACATCGCCTGGTTCCAGGGCCAGTTGGCCCGCCTGGGATACGCCGCGCCGCAATCCGGCGTGCTCGATACGGCCACCCGCAACGTGCTGGCCGCTTTCCAGATGCACTATCGGCCGGCGCGCCACGACGGCCAGCCCGACGCCGAAACCGCCGCCATCATGCTGGCGCTGCGCTAGGGCAGGCGCCGGCGGACGCTAACGGGCGGCGCCGCGGCGTCGCCACCAGGCCGCGACCCGCCATCCCAGCAGCACGGCCAGCACCGCGCCGTAGAGCAGCGGCTGCTGCAGATCGTTCTTGCCGGCCTTGTGCCACCAGAAGTGCAGGATGGCCAGCAGGCCGATGGCATAGACCGCCCGGTGCAGGGCCTGCCAGCGCCTGCCCAGCTTGCGCATGGCCCACTGGGTCGAGGTGGCCGCCAGCGCCGCCATGAGGACGAACGCGGCAAAACCCACGGTAATGAAGGGCCGTTCGCCCACGTCCTGCAACATGGACACCGGATCCAGGCCGCGGTCCCACCAGACCCAGGCCAGGAAATGCAGGCTGGCATAGAAAAACGCGAACAGCCCGCACATGCGGCGCAGCCGCACCAGCGCCGGCTGGCCGGTCAGCCGCCGCAGCGGCGTGATCGCCAGGGTGACCAGCAGGCACACCAGCGTCCAGGTGCCGGAGGACCGGGTCAGGAATTCGACGGGGTTGGCGGTCAGGCCGTCATTGGCGCCCAGCCAGAACCAGCGCGCGAAAGGCAGCAGGCCGGCGACGAACAGCAGCGGCTTGATGCGCCCGATCGCGCGGGCTGTCAGGGGCGCAGCCGGCGCGGCGGCGCCCGCCTTGATCGCGTCATCGGCCATGGGCGCCTCAGTAATTGGCCCGCAGGTCCAGGCCCTGGTAGAGACTGGCGACCTGATCGGCGTAGCCGTTGAACATCAGGGTTTTGCGCTTGGGACTGAACAGGCCGTCTTCGCCGATGCGCCGCTCGGTCGCCTGGCTCCAGCGCGGATGCGGCACGTCCGGATTGACGTTGGCATAGAAGCCGTACTCTTGCGGCGCGGCGTTCATCCAGGAACTGACCGGCTGCTTTTCCACCAACCGGATGGCCACCAGCGACTTGGCCGACTTGAAGCCGTATTTCCAGGGCACGGCCAGGCGCACGGGCGCCCCGTTCTGGTTGGGCAGGACCTTGCCATACACGCCGAACACCAGCATGGTGAGCGGGTGCAGGGCTTCGTCCAGGCGCAGCGCCTCGACGTACGGCCAGTCGAGCACGCTCGAACGCACGCCCGGCATGGTGTCGCGCTGCAGCGCCGTGACGAATTCGACATACTTGGCGTTGCCGGTGGGCTCGACCCGCTGCAGCAACGTCGACAGCGAATAGCCCACCCACGGAATCACCATGGACCAGCCCTCGACGCAACGCAACCGGTAGATGCGCTCTTCCATCGGCGCCAGCTTGAGCAGATCGTCGATGGCGTAGACGCCGGGCTTGCCGACCTCGCCTTCGATGGCGATTTCCCACGGGCGGGTACGCAAGCGGCCCGCGTGCGCGGCCGGATCGCCCTTGTCGAGGCCGAATTCGTAGTAGTTGTTGTAGGTGGTGACGTCCTTGAAGGATGTAGGCTTGTCCACCACCGCATAGCGGGAATTGGGCGCGCCCGGCAAGGCGGCATCCTGCGCGAAGGCCGCGCGCTGCGCCCAGCCGGACAGCCCCAGCGCCGCGGCGGCCAGGCCGGCGCGCGCCATCCAGTCGCGCCGTTCCTGCCAGACCGTCTCTGGCGTGATCTGCGACGACGGGATATCGGTGGGCTTGCGTATCAGCATGGAAATCTCCGGTGAAGGCGGGCATCTCGCCCGCTCCTACCCAAATAGACGGCGGCGTGCGCCGCGCTATTCCGTCGCCGGGCGACGGCAGCGCGCGCAAGGCCCCGATCCAGGTAAGACAGCGCGCCGCGCCGGCCGTTCCCGTGCGGCCGGATCGCCTACATGCTCTCGATGCGGCCCGGCGAGCGCGCCAGCAGCCATTCGCGCAACACGGCCACGCTGTCGACCACCGCCTGCGGGGCACACGCCTGCAGCTCGGTCAGGGAATGGGCGCCATAGGCAACCCCCAGTCCGTGCACGCCGGCATTGGCCGCCATCTGCAGGTCGTGGGAGGTATCCCCGACCATCACCACGGCGTCGGCCTCGTGCCCCAGCTCATGCATGAGTTCCTGCAACATCGCCGGATGGGGCTTGCTGAAGGTTTCATCGGCCGTGCGGGTCGCGTCGAACAGCGGCCCGAGCCCGGTGGCGGCCAGGGCCCGGTTCAGCCCCACCCGGCTCTTGCCGGTGGCGACCGCCAGGCGGACATCCTGGTTGGCCAGGTCGGCCAGCAGTTCGCGCACGCCCTCGAACAGGCGCAGCTCCGGGTCGCGCAGCAGATAGTGGGTCCGGTAGCGCTCGAGAAAGCGCGGCACCATGGCCTGCGTCAATTCGGGCACGGCCCGGCGCAGCGCGCTTTCCAGTGACAGGCCTATCACCCAGCTGGCCGACGACGCCGACGGCACGGGCAGGTCCAGATCGCGGCAGGCCCCCTGTATGGCCGCCACGATGCTGTGAGTGGAATCCATCAAGGTTCCATCCCAATCGAATACCACCAACGAATAACCCATGGTCAGGCCGTCTCCAGTTGTTTCAACAGCTTGAGGCAGGCCGGGGGCAGGTCGGCCGTCAAGCGCAAGGTTTCTCCCGTGAGGGGGTGAGGCAGCGTCAGCTGGTGTGCGTGCAGGAACATGCGCCCGAACCCGCGCCGCGCGAACGCGGCCCGGGTTTCATCCGTCCCGTATTTATCATCGCCGACGATGGGAAAGCCGCTGGACGCCAGATGCACGCGGATCTGGTGGGTGCGGCCGGTGCGCAGTTCGGCATCGACGAGACTGTAACCGCCAAAGCGCTTCCTGAGCGTGACAATGGTGTGGGCGGCCTGTCCCGCCTGGTCGACCCGCACGCGCCGCTCGCCGGACTGGGTGGTCCATTTGGTCAGCGGCAGGCGGATGTGCTGGCGGTCGTTGACCCAGTCGCCCTCCACCAGCGCCAGATAGTGCTTGTCGCCCTTGCCTTCGCGCAGCATGGCGTGCAGCGCCAGCAGGGCGCTGCGCTTCTTGGCGACCATCAGCAGGCCGGAGGTCTCGCGGTCCAGGCGGTGCACCAGCTCCAGGAAGCGGGCCTGCGGACGGGCGGCCCGCAATTGCTCGATGACGCCGAAGGACACGCCGCTGCCGCCATGCACCGCCACGCCGGCCGGCTTGTCGATCACCAGCAAGGCATCGTCTTCATGCACGACGGGGAATTCGGCGCCGGGAACCGGCCTGGCCGCGCCCGGGTCGGGCAGGCGCAGGGGCGGCACCCGTACGACATCTCCCTCGACAAGGCGGTATTCGGCCGAGATGCGTCCCTTGTTTACCCGCACTTCGCCGCCGCGGATGGCCTTGTAGATGTGGCTTTTGGGGACGCCCTTGCACAGCCTGAGCAGGAAATTATCGATGCGCTGCCCATCGTGCTCGGGGCCGATGGCCAGCATGCGGACAGCGGGTGGCGTCGTGCCAGGGGAAGTTTCTTTGCGCATTGCGGAAAGCGACATATAATCGGGACAGCCTGAAGGGGCTGAACAGCCGCCTGGCGTTGAGATGCAATATTCGTTAGCGTCTCCGTCGGACGCGCAGGCCGCATTGTACTGCCTGCTCGTTCAGCTCCGGGGTCTCTTGGTCGCCGGCGCAAGCGCGGCCTGTCGGACGGTGGTGTGGCACGATGCCCGCCTTCCTGGCAGCCCCCTTGCAAGCCGCAAGCGTCTCTGAAGCAACGCAAGAATCGTCGCAGATTTAAATAAAGCACCAGGTGCGTACGGGTACTCAATCCCGCCGCAACTGACGTTCACAGCACTCATCCGTCAACCACTCAGTGAAGCTGACCCTCCTGCTGCCCGAACCCCGTGCCCTACGGCACGACGTGCCCGCCTGACCCGCGGCGGATACGCCTGGGCGGCCGCCCAGGTACGGTCCGCACTCTCTTGCCCGCTTCAGTCCGCAGCCCGAGTGACCCGAGGTCACGCGCCGATATCGGCGCGTCATGACAACGGAGAACACCACTCATGAAGCGCATGCTGTTTAATGCGACGCACCAGGAAGAACTGCGCGTTGCAATCGTCGACGGTCAGAAACTGATCGATCTAGACATCGAGACTGCCGGTCGCGAACAACGCAAAGGCAATATCTACAAAGGCGTCATCACCCGCATCGAACCCGGCCTGGAAGCCTGCTTCGTCAACTACGGCGAAGACCGCCACGGCTTCCTGCCGTTCAAGGAAGTCGCGCGCAGTTTCTTCAAGGAAGGCGTGGACGTGCGCACCGCGCGCATCCAGGACGCCCTGCGCGAAGGCCAGGAGCTGATCGTCCAGGTCGAGAAGGAAGAGCGCGGCAACAAGGGCGCCGCCCTGACCACGTTCATCTCGCTGGCCGGCCGCTACCTCGTCCTGATGCCGAACAACCCGCGCGGCGGCGGCGTATCGCGCCGCGTCGAAGGCGAGGACCGCCAGGAACTGCGCGACACCATGGAGCAGCTCGATGTCCCCCAGGGCATGAGCATCATCGCGCGCACCGCCGGCATCGGGCGCAACGTCGACGAACTCCAGTGGGACCTGTCGTACCTGCTGCAACTCTGGACGGCCATCGACGGCGCGGCGCGCGACAATGCCGCCCCGATCCTGATCTACCTCGAGTCCAGCCTCGTCATCCGCGCGATCCGCGACTATTTTTCGCCCGAGATCGGCGAGATCCTGATCGACACCGACGAAATCGCCGACCAGGCCACCGCCTTCATGAGCGTGGTCATGCCGGACAACGTCCAGCGCGTCAAACGCTACCGCGACGACATCCCGCTGTTCTCGCGCTTCCAGATCGAACACCAGATCGAAACCGCGTACTCGCGCACCGTGCAGCTGCCTTCGGGCGGCGCCGTGGTCATCGACCATACCGAAGCCCTGGTCGCCGTGGACGTGAACTCCGCCCGCTCCACGCGCGGCGCGGACATCGAGGAAACCGCGCTGCGCACCAACCTGGAAGCCGCCGATGAAGTGGCCCGCCAGTTGCGCCTGCGCGACCTCGGCGGCCTGATCGTGATCGACTTCATCGACATGGAGGACAGCAAGAACCAGCGCGCCGTCGAACAGCGCCTGCGCGACGCCCTGCATTTCGACCGTGCCCGCGTGCAGATGGGCAAGATCTCGCGCTTCGGCCTGATGGAGCTGTCGCGCCAGCGGCTGCGTCCGGCGCTCAACGAAGGCTCGCACATCACCTGCCCGCGCTGCAACGGCACCGGCGTGATCCGCGACGCCGAATCCAGCGCCCTGCATGTGCTGCGCCTGCTGCAGGAAGAGGCCATGAAGGAAAACACCGCGGCGGTGCACGCCCAGGTGCCGGTCGACGTGGCCACCTTCCTGCTGAATGAAAAGCGCGCCGACATCGCAAAGATGGAAGCCCGCCTGAAGGTCAACCTGGTGCTGATCCCCAACAAGCACCTGGAAACGCCGCACCACCATATCGAGCGCCTGCGCCACGACGACCCGCGCCTGGAAGAAACCAAGACCAGCTTCGAGCTGGCCGAGGCTCCGGCCACCGATCTCACCTGGCAGCCGCGCGAGCACGAGATCAAGGCGCGCCCCGAAGCGCTGGTCAAGGGCATCACGCCCGCGCAGCCGGCCCCGGTGTCCACGCCCGCGCCCGCGGCCAAGGCGGCCGCCGCCGCGCCGGCCGCCCAGGGCGGACTGGGCAGCTGGTTCAAGCGCCTGACCTCCTGGCTGAGCGGCAGCGCCGAGCCGGCCAAGACCGAAAGCAAGCCCGAGGACGAAAAGCGCGGCGCGAACCGTGCGCGGCGCGCCCACGACGGCCAGGACCGCCGCGGCGAACGCCACGGCTCGGACCGCAACCGCCATCGCCGCAATGAGCCGCGCGGCGAACACGCCGAGAGCGGCGACGCGCGCCATCACGTGCGCGGCGGACGACGCCAGGAAGAGCGCGGCGAGCGCGGCGAACGTGCCCAGAAGGAAGCCCGGACCGACCGCGAGCAGGCCCAGCAACAGCAGGCAGCCGGCCAGCCGCGCCAGGAACGCCCCTCGACCGCCGACACCGGCGAGGAAGGCGGCCGTGGCCGCGGTCGTCGCGGCCGCGGTCGTGGCCGTCGCGAGGAAGCCCAGACCGACACGCCCATGACCGAGCAGGAAAGCATGGTGGCGGCGCTGGCCGAAACCGTGGCTACCGCCCTGCCCGAAAAGCAAGCGGCAACGCCCGCTCCGGCGGTCGCCGCCGCCACGGCCCTGGCGGTTGCCGAGGCCGCCGGCAGCGATGAGCAGGCTCCCGTGACCGAGGATGCCGCCGGCATCGACGCCAACGTGGACGCCGGCGCCGAAACGGGTACCGACCCCGAGCGCAAGCGTCGCCGCCGCCGCAGCCGTCGTGGTCGCCGCAGCCAGGAAGACGGCAGCACGGTCAATGCCGAAGGCATCGAGGGCGCCGACGAGCACGGCGAGCAGGCCGACGCGCCCGCGGGCGTAACGGACATCGAGCCGTCCGCCCTGCAAGCCGGGCCCGAGACCGCGGCCGCCCCCGTGACGGTCAGCGTGGCCGCCGACGAGCCCGCCGCCACGACCGACACCGCCGCCGCCGAGCCCACGGCCCCGCAAGCCGCCGAAGCCGCGCAGGCCGAACCCGTGGTTGCAGCGCCTGTCGCCGACACCGCCCCGCAAGCGCCCCAGCCCGTGCAAACGGAGCCGGCGCCGGCCGAAACGGTGCAGGCGCCCGCCCAGGCGGCTGAACCGGCAGCGACCGCTCCGGTGGAAACTGCTCCGGTGGAAACTGCTCCGGTGGAAACTGCTCCGGTGGAAGCCGCCCCGGTGGAAGCCGCCCCGGTCGAAGCGCCGGCCGAGCCTGCCCAGGTGGCGGCTCCGGTCGAAGCCGAGACGCCCGCCGCCGTGCAGCCTGAAAAGGCGCCCGAGCCTGTCGCCCGTCCCGCCGACGCCATCAGGGTGCCGGCGCAAGCGGCTGCCACGGCCGCTGGCGCGCTGCACGACGTGCTCGACGCCGCCGGCCTGACCTGGGTCGAAACCGACCCGGAACGTCACGCGCAAACCCAGATGCGCATCGCCGCGGCCGCCACGCCGGTGCGTCTGGGCCGCGAGCGCAAGCCGGTGGCTGCCGTGTCCAGCGAGCCGTTGGTGCAAGTCGAAACGCGTCACTGACGCAAAAAGCGGGTTGCGGCGTCGCCGCAACCCGCTTTTTCTCCTGCTGTCCCCTTCCCGCGCGCAATGCGCGGCGCTCAGAGCCCCAGGAACTTGAACGGCGCGGCCTGCTTGAAATGAGCATTGGCCTGGCCTGAGTAGATGTGGGCCTGGTTGGGGCCAAGATCCAGCTTCATTACCTTCCCGCTTTCCGTCGAGAAATCCAGCGCGCCCAGGTCTATCCAGAAGATATTGGGAGTCAGCGCCGACTCGAAGAAGTAGCGCTTGCGCTTGTGGTCGGCCACCGTGCGCCAGCGCGTCGATGAAATATTGGGCTGGTCTGGCGTGGTAATGCCATACGGCACGGAAACGTTGCGGATCACGCTGAATACGCTGGCGATCGCCTCGCCGGGATCCTCGCTCTTGGGAATCGCGTTCACATAGAAATGCGCGCGTGCAAAGCGGTCCGATGCCCGGTTCGTGCCTGGCAGCATCACGGTGCCGCCGATCTGCTTCCAGTATTCGTTCAGGGCCAGCTGCTTGTCGAAGGTTGGCGAATTGGTCATCACCTGAAAGGCGCGGCTGTGGTGGATGACTTGCTTGCCGTCTATATATTCGATGATGGCGCTGTCGCCGCTGGCATCCGAGAGGGACAGATGCAAGGTGGCCAGGCGCTGCTCGCCCGGCACGTTATCGGTGACGACGGTGAAGGGCTCGCGCGCCAGCGTATCGACGGCTTCCCGCACGGTCGCGAAGTTATCCAGCACATATTGCGCCCAGGCGGCCAGGGTCAGCCCGGGTGTCTTGCCATCGTATTCGGGATATGAGGACTCGACCAGCCACAGCACGTTGGCGACCAGTCCGGCCTCGTTCATGCCGTCGGTGGTGGAAATATCGTAGCCCGATGCGATGACGCTGCCATACTTCGACGTCCACTGGATCGAATTCGGACCAGCCTGACCCGAGCGCTGCATGCCGCGCGGGAAGGCCCACAAGTTGGTCCCGACATCCACTTTCCAGTCCATCGAACGGGCGGTGATCACCTCGTCATTGGCGCCGTGATAGACAAAGCGCGTGCATGCCGAAGCCGCCGGCGTGGCCAGCAGGCTGGCGCACAGCAGGGTGACGGCACCTATCGTGCCAGGCCGAGATCGCCGGAAAATCATGAGACTACTCCTCGGGTGCCTGTCCCCGCAGGGGGACTGGCACCCGCCAATTCCTCTGGTGCCTGTCCCCGCATGGGGACAGGCATCCGGCGCTGCCGCGCCGCCGCCCCGATACTACCCGATGAGCCCACAAAAAAAACCCGCCAGCGTGCTGGCGGGTTTCAATGACTTGCCGCCCCAGGGACGGCCTTGCTCAGAACTGGTATGTATAGGTCAGCTGCACGATATCCAGGCCGGGGTTCGGTTCCTTGATGCCGGCGTTCGAGAAGTGCGAATAACGCAGGCCGATACGGTTGCTGGGTGTCAGCAGGAAGCCCAATCCGATATGGTCGCCAAACTGGAAGGCCGAACCGATGCGCTTGTCGGCGAAGCTGGTGCTGCTGAAAACCGTGGCGCCGATGCCGGCCTCGATGTAGAAGCGCTCGCCGGTCCACCAGCGGAACATCGGAATGGCGCTGGCCTGCCACACGTGGCCGGGCGAGCGCGAGCCATCGGCCCACCAGTACGACGCGCCCAGTTCGGGGGTCAGGTCCAGGCGGCCCCAATTGCCGTCGAACTGATGGCTCCAGAGCGTGGGGGTTTCGTAATTCAGCGTGACGCGCTGATAGTGGTCGCCAATGCCGTAATGCAGGCTGACGCCGCCCTGAGTGGGCTGCGCCTGGGCGGTGGCGGCGGCGCAAGCCAGGGCCAACGTGGCGATGCCGAACAGGGGCTTGTTTTTCTTGAGAAATTGCATGAACGCTCCACAAAATCCGCAAATTCGATACGCGCTAAACCTTAGCAGAAAATGTCCGCAGCCAGCACGAGCATCTGTCTTAATCTGGCAACACTGCGTCCCGGAATTCGACATCGGGCGGTACAGTCCCGCCGTATTACCCGCATGCATGGAAAAATGACAACGCCCGGCCTGGGCCGGGCGTTTCATGGCGATGCCGGCGGGCAATCTCAGGCGGCGGCCACGATATCAGCCGACTCGTTGCCAAGCAGGGCCAGCAGGCGGGCGATTTCCTCGCGCAGCTGGCGCCGGTCCACCACCATGTCGATGGCGCCCGTCTTCAGCAGGAACTCGGCGCGCTGGAAACCCTCCGGCAGCTTCTCGCGCACGGTTTGCTCAATCACCCGTGGGCCGGCGAAACCGATCAGCGCCTTGGGTTCGGCAATCACCACATCGCCGACGAAGGCAAAGCTGGCCGACACCCCCCCCATGGTGGGATCGGTCAGCACGCTGATGAACGGCAATCCCGCCGCCGACAGGCGCGTCAGCATGGCATTGGTCTTGGCCATCTGCATCAGCGAAAGCAGGCTTTCCTGCATGCGCGCGCCGCCCGAGGCGGCCACGCAGATGAACGGCGTCTTGTTCTCCAGCGCGGCCTGCACGCCGCGCACGAAGCGCTCGCCCACCACCGAGCCCATGGAGCCGCCCATGAACTCGAATTCGAAGCAGGCCAGCACCGCCGACACGCCGCGGATCGAACCGCTCATGACGACCAGCGCATCGGTCTCGCCGGTCTGCTTCATGGCTTCCTGGATGCGCTCGGGATACTTGCGCGAATCCTTGAACTTCAGGGTATCGACCGAACGGGTGGTCTGGCCGATCTCGACCCGGCCCTCGATATCGAGCAGGGAGTCGATGCGCGCGCGCGCGCCGATGCGCATGTGGTGATCGCATTTCGGACACACATGCAGATTGGCGGCGAGGTCTTCGCTGTACAGCACCGATTCGCACGAGGGACATTTGACCCACAGCCCTTCCGGCACGCGGCGCGCGCCGCTGTCGCTGTTCTTGTTGATGCGCGGGGGCAGGAGTTTCTCGATCCAGCTCATAGGTTGGTATCCCGTAGGTGACTTGCTTGCGCGGGCTCAGGCCGGCGCGTTTTCTCGTTTGACTTCATCCAGCGCCAGCCGGATGGTGTGCAGCCATTGCTGCGCCGCCGTGATGGCGGCCTCGTTTTTCTGCTCCGGGGCCGCCTGTGCGCCGGCCTGTTCCATGGTCTCGATCAGCTTGCTGCCGATGACCACGGCGTCGGCGTGCGCGGCGATGCGCTGCGCGCTGGCCGCGTCGCGGATGCCGAAGCCCACGCCCACCGGAATGCTCACGTGGCGGCGGATCAGGGCCAGCTTGCGGGCGACGTCGTCCGTATCCAGGCTGCCGGCACCCGTGACGCCCTTGAGCGACACATAATAGACGTAGCCGCGCGCCACGCGGCCGATCGCCTCGATGCGGGCCTCGGTGGAAGTCGGCGCCAGCAGGAAGATCGGCGCCACGCCGGCTTCGGCCAGCATGACCGCGAACTCGTCGACCTCTTCGGGCGGATAGTCGACCACCAGCACGCCGTCGACGCCGGCCGCCCGCGCGGCCTGCGCAAATGCCCGCTGGCCCATGCGTTCGATCGGATTGGCATAGCCCATCAGCACCACCGGCGTGACGCTGTCGTCGCGGCGGAAATCCGCCACCAGCTCCAGCACGCGGCGCAGCCCGACGCCCTGGGCGATGGCGCGCTCGGCGGCGCGCTGCACCACCGGCCCATCGGCCATCGGGTCGGAGAAGGGCACGCCCAGCTCGACCAGGTCGGCGCCGCCGCGCACCAGCGCGTGCATCAGCGGCACCGTCGCCTGCGGCGACGGATCGCCGGCGGCAATGTAGGGAATCAGGGCGGCCGCGCGGCCGGCCTCGGACACCCGCGCGAACGCGGCGGCAATTCGGTCAGTGGTAGTCATAGGTCAGAGCTGTAGGCCCGCGCGCTCGGCCACGGTGTGCATGTCTTTGTCGCCCCGGCCGGACAGATTGACCAGGATGACCTTGTCCTTGGAAAGCGTGGGCGCCATTTTCACGGCCTGCGCGATGGCGTGCGCCGACTCCAGCGCCGGCATGATGCCCTCGATGCGGCAGCAATCGTGGAACGCCGCCAGCGCCTCGTCGTCGGTGATGCCCGCGTACTCGGCGCGGCCGCTGTCCTTGAGCCACGCATGCTCCGGCCCCACGCCGGGATAATCCAGCCCGGCCGACACCGAATGGGTTTCCTGCACCTGGCCATCGGCATTCTGCATGACGTAGGTACGGTTGCCGTGCAGCACGCCGATCTGGCCCGCCGCCAGCGAGGCCGCATGGCGGCCGGTTTCCATGCCCTCGCCCGCCGCCTCGACGCCGATCAGGCGCACGTCCTCGTACGGGATGTACGGATGGAAAATGCCCATGGCGTTGGAGCCGCCGCCCACCGCCGCGACCACGTAATCAGGCTGGCGGCCGATGACTTCGGGCATCTGGGTCAGGCATTCCTGGCCGATGACGGTCTGGAAGTCGCGCACCATGCGCGGGTAGGGATCGGGCCCCGCCACCGTGCCGATGATGTAGAACGTGTTCTCGATATTGGTGACCCAGTCGCGCATGGCTTCGTTCAGCGCGTCCTTCAGGGTGCACGAGCCCGACTCCACCGGCACCACCGTGGCGCCCAGCAGCTTCATGCGATAGACGTTGGAGGCCTGGCGGCGCACGTCCTCGCTGCCCATGAACACCACGCATTCCATGCCATAGCGGGCCGCCACCGTGGCCGTGGCCACGCCGTGCTGGCCGGCGCCGGTCTCGGCGATGACGCGCGGCTTGCCCATGCGCCGCGCCAGCAGAGCCTGGCCGATGCAATTGTTGACCTTGTGCGCGCCCGTATGGTTGAGGTCTTCGCGCTTGAACCAGATCTGCGCGCCACCCAGGCGCTGCGACCAGCGGCTGGCGTGGTAGACCGGGCTGGGCCGGCCGACGAAGTGCTTGAGCTCGTAATTGAACTCGTCGATGAAGCTGGGGTCGACGCGGCACTGGTCATAGGCCGCGCGCAGCTCGTCTAGGGCGTGCATCAGCGTTTCCGCCACAAACACGCCGCCGTAGGGGCCGAAATGGCCCCGGGCATCCGGAAGGTCGTAAGGTTTCACCAGGAATCTCCCCGGGGTGCCGCCGCGCCAGGCGCGGCGGACCGGTTTCGCAACCCGTCATTTTACCCGAGAGGCGCGCCCCCGGCCGGGGATGCCTCCCCGGGCGTCTCTAGAGCGACTGTCCGAGCCGCCGCAGGAAGGCCTCGCAGGCGGCCAACTGGTCCAGCGCCACGTACTCATCGGGCTTGTGGGCCTGTTCGATGTGGCCCGGCCCGCACACCACGGTAGGGATGCCGATGCCCTGGAACAGGCCGGCTTCGGTCCCGTAGGCCACCTTGCGGGTGACCCGGTCCGCGGTCAGGGCCCGCACCAGTTCCGTGATGGCGGCCTGCTCGGAGGCCTCCAGGCCGGGCGCCGCGGCGCCGGCTTCGATGTCGATGCGGGCTTGCGCGTATTCGGCGCGCATGCGCGGCAGCAGCTCGTCGCGTACGTAGCGTTCGACCTCGGACTGAATGGCGTCGGCCGGCATGCCCGGCAGATTGCGAAACTCGTACGAGAACTCGCACAGTTCGGGAATGGTATTGACCGCAATCCCGCCGTGGATCTGGTTGGTCGTCATGGTCGAGAACGGCACGTCGTAGAACTCGTCATAGGGGCCGTTGGCCTTGAACGCATCGGCCAGGTCGCGGATGCGGCAGATCAGCCGCGCCGCGTATTCGATGGCGTTGCACCCGCGCGGCGTCAGCGATGAATGCGCCGCCTTGCCATGGACCCGGCAGCGGAACAGGTTGATGCCCTTGTGCGCCACCACCACCTGCATGCCGGTGGGCTCGCCCACCACGCAGCCTTCCGGCTGGATGCCGCGTTCGCGCAGGTCGGCCAGCATGACGGGCGCGCCGGCACAGCCCACCTCCTCGTCATAGGAAAACGCCAGGTGGATGGGCTTCTTGCGAGGCATCTCCAGGAATGCCGGCACCAGGGCCAGCGAAGCGGCGATGAAACCCTTCATGTCGCACGAGCCCCGGCCGTACAGGCGCCCTTCCTGTTCGCGCAAGGCGAACGGGTCGCCGGACCAGTCCTGACCATCGACGGGCACGACGTCGGTATGGCCGGACAGCACGATGCCGCCCTGCTCGCCGCCATCGCTGGCCGGCAGCGTGGCGAACAGATTGGCCTTGGTGCGCTCGGGGTTGTGCGCCAGCCAGGCCTGCACGCCCTGCCGGCCGAGCCAGTCCCGCACGGTTTCGATCAACGCCAGGTTGGAATTGCGGCTGGTGGTATCGATAGCCACCAGCGTTTCGAGCCAGGTGCGAGTGTCCATGGGATTCCCCGGAGGGTCAAAAGACCTAGTGTAGGGCACGCGGACGCCCCTGGGGCGCCATCGCGCGGCCGGCCTTTCAGCGGCGCGCCGCCGACGTGACCCCGGCCACCTCGCCCAGGGCATCGAGCGCCTTGTGCAGCGACTCGCCGCCGCGCACCTCCACCGTGAACACCATGTGCGCCAGCGACTGGCGGCTCTGCGTGTTCACGCCGACCACGTTGAGCCGCTGACGCGCGAACACTTCCGAGAGGTCGCGCAGCAGGCCCGGTCGATCCTGGGCGCGCACGCTGATATCGACCGGGTAGAACGAGTCGCTGGTCTTGCCCCAGGCGACCTCGATGATCCGCTCCGGCTCGCGCTCGGCCAGCGCCTTATAGCTCGGGCAATCGGCTCGATGGATCGAGACCCCGCGCCCGCGCGTCACGAAGCCGGCGATCTCGTCCGGCGGCGCGGGCCGGCAGCAGCGCGCCAGCTGGGTCAGCAGGGACCCCACGCCCACCACCAGCACGCCGCTCTTGCCGCTTTTCTCGGCGCTGTCGGCGCTGCGCGCGTGCGCGAGCGCGGCCGGCTCGGGTTCGGCCACGGGCGCCGGCTGCTGGAATACCGTGTCGATCTGGCGCAGGCTGAACTCATCCTTGGCGGCGGCGACATACAGGTCGTCGGCGCGCGCGAAGCCCAGGCCCTGGGCCAATTGCTCCAGGTTGACCGCCGTCTTGCCCAGGCGTTGCAACTCTTTCTCGACCAGCGCCTGCCCCTGGGTGATGCGCTGCTGCAGCTCGATGGCGTTGAACCACATGCGCACCTTGGCCCGCGCGCGCGGGCTGGCCAGGTAGCCCAGCTGAGTATTGAGCCAGTCGCGCGACGGGCCGCCCGACTTGGCCGCGATGATTTCGACGGTCTGGCCGGTGGCCAGGCGGGTGTTCAGCGGCACCATCTGGCCGTCCACCCGCGCCCCGCGGCAGCGGTGCCCCAGGTCGGTATGCAGGTGGTAGGCGAAATCGACCGGCGTGGCGCCGGCCGGCAATTCGATCACCCTGGCCTGCGGCGTGAGCACGTAGATGCGCTGGTCGGCGCGCCGCCCGGCCTCGCCCTCCGCCTCGACGTCGCTGTTCCAGGCCAGCAGCTGGCGCATCCAGGACAGCTGGCGGTCGTACTCGCTGGAGGCGGCCACCTGGCCGCCGCGCACGCCGGCCTCCTTGTAGCGCCAGTGCGCCGCCATCCCGTATTCGGCGAACTGGTGCATCTCGCGAGTACGGATCTGGACCTCGAAAGCGCGCCCCTGCGCGTCGGTCACCACCGTGTGCAGCGAACGATAGCCATTGGGCTTGGGGCGCGAGATGTAGTCGTCGAATTCCTCGGGCAGCGGCGTCCACATCTCGTGCACCAGCCCCAGCGCGGCATAGCAGGCGCGCACGTCGTCGACGATGATGCGCAGGGCGCGCAGATCGTACATCTGGCTGAAATCCAGCCCCTTCAGGCGCATCTTGTTCCAGATGCTGTAGATGTGCTTGGGCCGTCCGCTCACCTCGGCGGCCACGCCGGCGCGCGCCAGCGCGGCCTGCATGCGGGCGATGGCCTCGGTGATGAAGGCTTCGCGCTCGACCCGCTTTTCCTCCAGCAGGCGCGCAATCTGCTTGTAGCGCTCGGGCTCGAGGAAGCGGAACGCCAGGTCTTCCATCTCCCACTTGAGCTGCCAGATGCCCAGGCGGTTGGCCAGCGGCGTATACAGGTCCAGGGTCTCGCGCGCGAAACCGGCCGCGCACGGCGTCTTGGTCTCGGCGTGCCAGCGCAGGCTCTGCAGCCGCGACGCCAGGCGCATCAGCACGATGCGCAGGTCGGCCGCCATGGCCAGCAGCATCTTGCGCTGCATTTCCTTCTGGGAGCCGCTTTCGGCCTCGCTGTCGCTGGCATGGCGCGCCACGATGCCCAGCCGCAGCAGGGCGCGCGCGCCCTGCACCAGCCGCGCCACCTCGACGCCGAACTCGCTGGCCACCGGGTCGTTGCGCAGGGCGGGCGCGGGCGCGTTCAGGTCCGCCGGCAACGAGGCCAGCACCGCGGCCACGCGAGTGGCCTGGTCGGTATGCAGGCTGGCCAGGATGCGCACCGCGCCGGCGGCATGGCTGGCCAGCGGCTCGCCGGTCAGCGCCTTCTGCGCCTCGAAGCGCGGCCAGGCCCAGGCCGCCGCGTGCGCCAGCTGCCGCTGGCCGGCATCGTCCAGCCCGGCGGCGGCCAACTGGCGCCAGGCATCGTCGAACGGCGTAGGCGTATCTGGAGCGGGCGTAGCGGACATTGCGAACGGGACGAGCGTACTCGGGTCAATTTTTCCTACACTCTACACTAACGCCAAGAGGCATTTCCAAGGAACTCCAAGTCATGTTGCGATGGCTACGCGGCCGGGGCGCCAAGGCGGGCGAAGTAGCCGCCATGCAGGCCCGCATCCCGCCCGACCTGTGGCGGCGGGTGCTGCACGCCTACCCGTTCCTGGCGGCCCTGTCCGAGGCCGAGCGGCAGGCCCTGCAGGCGCGCGCGGCATGGCTGCTGGCCAGCAAGAACATCAACGGCGCGCACGGGCTGGAAATAACCGATTTCATGCGCCTGTCGGTCGCCGCGCAGGCCGCCCTGCCGGTATTGAACCTGTCGCCCACCCTGTACGAAGGCTGGGACGAAATCATCATCTACCCGGCCGGCTTCTCGATCCCGCGCGAGCGCATGGATGAGGACGGCGTCATGCACGAATACATCGAGGAGGCCGTCGGCGAAGCCTGGGAAGGCGGGCCGGTGATCCTCTCGTGGAGCGATGCGGCGGGCTCCGACGGCGCCTTCAATGTGGTCATCCACGAATTCGCGCACAAGCTGGACCTGCTGGCGGGCCAGGCCGACGGGATGCCGGCGCTGGCAGCCCACCCGGACATCGACCCGCGCCAATGGCGCCGCGTGCTGGAAGACAGCCTGGACCGTTTTGCCGCCGCCGTCGAGGCCGTCGAGCGCGCGATTCCGGCGCACGTCGATCCGGAGGGCCCGCAGGCCGACCCCTGGTACGCGCGCCTGCCGCTGGACCCCTACGCCGCCACCGACGAAGCCGAGTTCTTCGCGGTGAGTTCGGAACACTTCTTCGTCGAGCCCGAACCCCTGGCCGACGCCCTGCCGCAGTGGTACGCCCTGCTGCGCGCCTACTATCGCCAGGATCCCCTGGCCCGACTGGCATGAAGACCTTGCTCATCGCCTGGCATTCGCGCACCGGCGCGGCGCGGCAGATGGCGCAGGCGCTGGAGCGCGGCGCGCTGGACGCCGCCCAGGCGCTGGAACAGCCCGGCCAGTTGCGCGTGCGGCGGCAGGCGGCCGCGCGCACCGACGCCGCGGCGCTGCTGGCCGCCGACGGCTATCTGTTCTGCGCGCCCGAGAACCTGGGCAGCCTGAGCGGCGCCATGAAGGAATGCTTCGATCGCTGCTATTACGGCGTGCTCGACCGCATCCAGGGGCGCCCGTACGGCGTGGCCATCAGCGCCGGCACCGACGGCGAAGGCGCGGCCCGGCAGGTCGAGCGCATCTGCACCGGCTGGCGCCTGCGCGCGGCCGCGCCGCCGCTGATCGCGCGCAGCGGCGCGCAAACGCCCGAGCAGATCGCCGCCCCCAAGCAGGTGCCCGCCGATGTGCTGGCCCGCTGCGAGGAACTTGGAGGCCTGCTGGCGGCCACGCTGCTGATGGGAAGTTGAGGCCGGGACGGCAAGCGCCCGGCAAGATGAGGGCGTCGCGGCACCGGCCGATTCCGCGAGCGCCCGTCCCCGGATGGAGGCTGACGTCCGCGGCGAGGCGTGCCTGTCCCCGCGGGACAGGCACGGCGCTCTACGCCATGAACGGCTGGCTGCCAAGACTGCGCCTGCCCCCGGGGGACAGGCACGCCTGCCATCAGCCGATCGCGGCGGTGACCACGATCTCGACCTTGTAGTCGGGATTGGCCAGGCGCGCCTCGACCGTGGCGCGCGGGGGCGAATTGCCCGCAGCGACCCACGCGTCCCAGGCCTGGTTCATGCCGTCGAATTCCTTCATGTTGGCCACGAAGATCTGGGCCATGAGGATCTTGGTCTTGTCGGTGCCGGCCTCGGCCAGCAGACGGTCGATGGTGGCCAGCACCTGTGCGGTCTGGCCAGCCATGTCCAGCGAAGCGTCGTCGGGCACCTGGCCAGCCAGGTAGGCCACGCCGTTGTAGACGGCCATGTCGGACAGGCGCTTTTCCACGTTGAAGCGCTTAATGCTCATAAATCACCCCTGATGCATTGATTGGATGGGTTGGCGAAAACAGCCGGCCCTCAGGCCGGCGGAAGCTGGAACACCTGGCGCAGGTAGGCCAGATAGGCGGGATCGTCGCACATCGTCTTCTCGGGCGCATCCGATACCTTGGCGACCGGCTGCCCATTGCAGCGCACCATCTTCATGACGATCTGCAGGGGCTCGTGCCCGAGGTCGTTGGTCAGGTTGGTGCCGATGCCGAACGACACCTTGCAGCGGCCGGCGAACTGGCGCGCCAGCTCGATGGCGCGCGGAAATGTCAGCGAATCCGAGAACACCAGCGTCTTGGCGCGCGGATCCGCGCGATTGGCGCGATAGTGCTCGAGCAGCCGCTCGCCCCACACGAACGGATCGCCCGAATCGTGGCGCGCGCCGTCGAACAGTTTGCAGAAGTACATGTCGAAGTCGCGCAGGAAAGCGTCCATGCCATAGACGTCCGACAGGGCGATGCCGAGATCGCCGCGATACTCCTTGGCCCAGATTTCCAGGGCGAACACCTGGGAGTCGCGCAGGCGCGGCCCCAGCGCCTGGCAGGCCTGCAGATACTCGTGGCCCATGGTGCCCAGCGGCAGCACGCCGTGCCGCATGGCCAGCAGCACGTTGCTGGTGCCGGCGAAATGCACCCCCATGCGCGCCTTCATGGTCGAGACGATTTCCTCGTGCCAGACTTTAGAGAAGCGCCGCCGGGTGCCGTATTCCGCGACCCGGAAATCGGCCAGCGCGGGGTCGTCGAGCACCAGGTTCATCTTCGATTGCAGGCGCTTGCGGCCTTCCTCCCAATCGGGATTCTTGCGCGTATTACGAAAATAGACTTCGTTGACGATGGCCAGCACCGGTATTTCGAACAATATCGTGTGCAGCCATGGCCCCTTGACCGTGATGGATATTTCGCCCGGCTGCTCGCCCTCGCCGATGAATATGCAGCGCTCGGGCAAATGGAACAGGCCCAGGAAATCGACGAAATCGCTCTTGATGAAGCGCAGGCCGCGCAGATAATCCAGCTCCTCGCCGGTAAAGCGCAGCTGGCACAGTTCATGCACCTCGGCGCGTATTTCGTCGAGATAGGGCCGCAGATTGATGCCCGGAGTACGGCACTTGTAGCGATACTCGACCTGCGCGGCCGGAAAATGATGCAGCACGACCTGCATCATGCTGAATTTGTACAGGTCCGTGTCGAGCAGCGATGTAATGATCATGATGGCGCGAAACTGTTGCCGCGAAACGTTTCGGCACACCATAGCATACCGCGCGCCGGCGGGCCGGCCGCCACTACCGGCGCCAGGGTCTTGGTCGCCCCGCCGGCGCGCATTGGGTAAAATCGCTTCAATAATGCAACGGCCGCCCGGCACCCGGAGTTCCTGAATGACCCACGTAGTCACCGAAAACTGTATCAAGTGCAAGTACACCGATTGCGTGGATGTGTGCCCGGTGGACTGTTTTCGAGAGGGTCCGAACTTCCTCGTGATCGACCCCGACGAATGCATCGACTGTGCGGTATGCATCCCGGAATGCCCGGCCAATGCCATTTACGCGGAAGAAGACGTGCCGCAGGACCAGGTCCCTTTCATTGCGCTCAACGTCGAGCTGTCGGCCGAGTTTCCCAGCATCAGCCGGGCCAAGAAGCCGCTCGAGGACGCCGATCAATGGAACGGGGTGCAGGACAAGCTGCAATACCTGGAAAAGTAACTTTCTGTCCGGTCCGCCGCTGCGCGGCCCGGCCGCGCCACGCCGATGACCGATACCAAGTACACGCGCCAGACCATCACCGCCGTCCAGACCTGGGTGCCGGGCAAACTGTTTTCGGTGCGCGTCACCCGTGACCCCGACTTCATTTTCCAGGCCGGCCAGTTCGCCCGGGTAGGCCTGCCCGAGGGCGACGACCCGCGGGCCGAACCCAGCGTATGGCGTGCCTACTCCATGGTGTCCGCCCCCGACGAGCCCTGGCTGGAGTTCTATTCCATCGTGGTCCCCGAGGGCCAGTTCAGCCCCCGCATGGCGCGCCTGCAGCCCGGCGACGCCCTCTATGTGGAAAAGAAGCCGTTCGGCTTCCTGACGATAGACCGCTTCGCCCCGGGTGGCGACCTTTGGCTGCTGGCTTCCGGCACGGGCCTGTCGGCCTACCTGTCCATGTTGCGCGACCCGGCCACCTGGCGCGCCTTCGACCGCATCATCCTCGTGCACGGAGTGCGCAGCGCCGAGGAACTGGCCTATCGCGACGAAATCGAGCAATGGCGCGGCCAGCCCGCGTTCGCCCCCTATTTCGAGGCCGACCCGCGCAAGCTGATCTACCTGCCGATCGCCACGCGCGAGACCCTGCCCGGCATGCCCCAGGCCCGCCTGACCACCCTGATCGCCGACGGACGGCTCGAACAGCTGGCGGGCCAGCCGCTGGACCCGCAGCGCGCCAAGATCATGCTGTGCGGCAACCCGGCCATGCTGGCCGATGCCCGCAAGCTGCTGGGCGAACGCGGTTTCGCCCCCGGCCGGCGCGGCATACCTGGCAACCTGGCGGTCGAAAACTACTGGTAATCCCCCCTATGGCGGGGGGAATCCGCCATACGGGGGTCGCTTTTTCGCAACATTTGTGCGCCGAAGCCCTAATCTGAACAGACAGATTCAAAATATTGATATTTCTGGCGACAATAAGACGTCAGTCTTATTAGGTCATGTCGCGATGCTGTATCAATTGCACGAAATGCAGCGGGCGTTCCTGCGTCCCCTGGCGGCGTTCACCGACGCCAGCTCCCAGCTTTTCACCCATCCGTACAGCCCCCTGGCCTATATGCCCATGTCGCGCCAGCTCGCCGCTGGCTGCGAGCTGGTGCACCGCATCGGCAAGGAATACCAGAAGCCGGCCTGGAACCTGCCCGCCACCGAGATCCAGGGCAAGCGCGTCGCCGTGATCGAAGCCGTCGTGCTCGACAAGCCGTTCTGCCGGCTGGTGCACTTCCAGCGCGACCTCCGCCGCACGGCCGGCCGCGCCGATCCGCGCGTACTGCTGGTGGCCCCGCTATCGGGCCACCATGCCACGCTGTTGCGCGACACCGTGCGCGCGCTGCTGCCAGCCCACGACGTCTACGTCACCGACTGGGTCGATGCGCGCATGGTGCCGCAGGACGCCGGCCCGTTCCATCTCGACGACTACGTCCGCTACGTCCAGGCATTCCTGCGCCACCTGGGCCCCGACACCCACGTCATCTCGGTCTGCCAGCCCACCGTGCCGGTGCTGGCCGCGATATCGCTGATGGCCTCGGCCAACGACCCCTGCCAGCCGCGCAGCATGGTGATGATGGGCGGGCCGATCGATCCGCGCGAGTCCCCCACCCAGGTCAACCGCCTGGCCACCACCAAGCCGTATGCCTGGTTCGAGAGCCAGCTGATCCATGCGGTGCCGGCTCCCTATCCCGGCGCGGGCCGGCGCGTGTACCCAGGCTTCCTGCAACACGCGGGATTCATGGCCATGAATCCCGACCGCCACCTGAAGTCGCACTACGACTTCTACCTCGACCTGCTGCGCGGCGATGACGGCGACGCCGAAGCGCACCGCCGCTTCTACGACGAGTACAACGCCGTGCTCGACATGCCGGCCGAGTTCTACCTGGACACCATCCGCACGGTGTTCCAGGAGTTCCGGCTGCCCGGCGGCAGCTGGGAAATCGACGGGCGGCTCGTGCGGCCCGCCGACATCCGCAAGACATCGCTGCTGACCGTCGAAGGCGAGCTGGACGATATCTCCGGCCAGGGCCAGACGCGCGCGGCCATCAAGCTGTGCAGCGGCATCCCCGCCGCGCGCAAGAGCCATTACACCGCGGTCGGCTGCGGCCATTACGGCATTTTCTCCGGCCGGCGCTGGCGCGAACTGATCTGTCCTAAAATCGCCGCATTCATCCGCCAATCCTGATGCGGCCGCGCGCGCTCCCTGCAACGGGCCGCCTGGCCCGTTTCTGCTTTTTACGCCATGTCTTCCTGTAGTTCGCTGGTCGACCGTATCGACGCCCTGCTGCCGCAGACGCAGTGCACGAAATGCGGCTACGACGGCTGCCGGCCCTATGCGCAGGCCATCGCCGACGGCGCCGCGGCCATCAACCGCTGCCCGCCCGGCGACGAGGCCGGCATCGCGGCGCTGGCGGCCCTGCTCGACACGCCGCCGCTGCCGCTGGACCGCGCGCGCGGCCAACCGGGACCGCTGCTGGTGGCGGTCATCGACGAGGCCCATTGCATCGGCTGCACCCTGTGCATACGCGCCTGCCCGGTCGATGCCATCGTCGGCGCCAACAAGCGCATGCATACGGTGCTGGCCGACTGGTGCACCGGGTGCGACCTGTGCGTGGCGCCTTGCCCGGTCGATTGCATCGAGATGCGCCCGGCCGCGCGCGCGTGGTCCGAGGCCGACGCGCAAGCCGCGCGCCAGCGCCATCAGCAACGCCAGGCGCGGGTGCGGCGCGAAACGGCCGCCAACGAACGGCTGATGGCCGCGACCACCGAACCAGCCATCCCGCCCGCCGCGGCCGAAAGCGCCGAGGATGCCGCCCGCAAACGTTCCACCATCGAGGCGGCGCTGGCCCGCGCCCGCGCCCGCCGCTCTGCCCAGCGCCCATGAACGCCGTCAAACGCCGCGAGATCTTCGCCCGCCTGCAAGCCGCCAATCCCGAACCCACCACCGAGCTCGAATACGACACGCCGTTCCAGCTGCTGATCGCCGTGCTGCTGTCGGCCCAGGCCACCGACAAGTCGGTCAACCTGGCCACGCGCAAATTCTTCCCGCGCCACGGCACGCCGCAAGCCATGCTGGAGCTGGGCGAGGAAGGGCTGGCCGAGTACATCAAGACCATCGGCCTGTACCGCACCAAGGCCAAGAACGCCATCGCCACCTGTCGCCTGCTGCTGGAGCGCCACGGCGGCGAGGTGCCGCAAAGCCGCGAGGCGCTCGAAGCCCTGCCCGGCGTGGGCCGCAAGACCGCCAACGTGGTGCTCAATACCGCCTTCGGCGAAGCCACCATCGCGGTCGACACGCACATCTTCCGCGTCTCCAACCGCACCGGCATCGCCCCCGGCAAGAACGTGCTGGAAGTCGAGCGCAAGCTGGAGAAAGTGGTGCCGCGCGAATACCTGCTGGACGCCCATCATTGGCTCATCCTGCACGGCCGCTACGTGTGCGTGGCGCGCAAGCCCAAGTGCCCGCAGTGCGGCATCTCGGATCTGTGCGAATACAAGCTGAAAACCAAGGCCTGAGCGCCGCGCGCCAGGCCCGCCGCTTGCTGCTGCGCACGACGCCGGGCCGGCCGCGGATAACCCCTGCGCTGTCGTGGAAAACACCGTGAAAACCCTTGTTTCTGAAGCGTTTTGACGGATTTCTTACTGCTGTTTGTCGGCTGCTTGACAATCAAGCATGCGGCGGCGCAAAACCTATGAAAAACCCTCATGGCAATTTGATAACCGGGTCCGCATACTCGCCGCAACTCTTAGAAAAAAACAAAGCGGATGCGGCGCAATGGATGACACGATCCTGGAGACAAAGGGCCTGACCAAGGAGTTCCGCGGCTTTGTCGCGGTCAACGGGGTCGATCTGCGTGTCAAGCGCGGCCAGATCCACGCACTGATCGGTCCCAACGGCGCCGGCAAGACCACCTGCTTCAACCTGCTGACCAAATTCCTGGCGCCCACCTCGGGCACCATCGTCTTCAACAGCCGCGACATCACTCGCGAGCGGCCGGCCCAGATCGCGCGGCGCGGCATCATCCGTTCGTTCCAGATCTCGGCGGTCTTCCCGCGCCTGACCGTACTGGAAAACGTGCGCCTGGGCCTGCAGCGCAAGACCGGGCTGTCGTTCCAGTTCTGGCGCAGCGAGCGGCAGCTGGCCGCGCTGAACCAGCCGGCGCTGCGCCTGCTCGAGGAAGTCGACCTGGCCTCCTTCGCCAATGAACTGACGGTCAACCTGCCTTACGGTCGCAAGCGCGCGCTGGAGATCGCCACCACGCTGGCGATGGAACCCGAGCTGATGCTGCTGGACGAACCCACCCAAGGCATGGGCCACGAGGACGTCGCCCGCGTGACGCAATTGATCAAGCGCGTCAGCGCGGGCCGCACCATCCTGATGGTCGAGCACAACATGAACGTGGTGTCCTCGATCGCCGACACGATCACGGTACTGGCGCGCGGCGCGGTGCTGGCCGAAGGCCCCTACGCCGAGGTCTCGCGCCATCCCGCCGTGATGCAGGCATACATGGGCACCACCAACGGCGAACTGCAAGGAGCGCACGCATGAGTATCCCCGCTCTCGAAATCGCGGGCCTGCAGGCCTGGTACGGGGAATCGCATATCCTGCACGGCGTGGACATGCAGGTCGGCCAGGGCGAAGTGGTCACGCTGCTCGGCCGCAACGGCGCCGGCCGCACCACCACGCTGCGCGCCATCCTCGGCCTGACCGGCGCGCGCCAGGGATCGGTGCGCATCCATGGCACCGAATCGATCGACCTGCCCACCTACAAGATCGCGCACCTGGGCGTGGGCTATTGCCCGGAAGAACGAGGCATCTTCGCCAGCCTCTCGTGCGAGGAGAACCTGCTGCTGCCGCCGCCGGTCGGCGCGCTGGGCGGCGGCATGTCGCTGACAGAAATCTACGACATGTTCCCCAACCTGCACGAACGCCGCAACTCGCCCGGCACCCGCCTGTCGGGTGGCGAACAGCAGATGCTGGCGGTGGCCCGCATTCTGCGCACCGGCGCGAACCTCCTGCTGCTCGACGAGATCTCCGAAGGATTGGCGCCGGTGATCGTGCAGGCCCTGGCGCGCATGATCACCGCGCTCAAGGAGCGCGGCTACACCATCGTCATGGTGGAGCAGAATTTCCACTTCGCCGCGCCGCTGGCCGACCGCTTCTACGTCATGGAGCACGGCCAGATCGTCGAACACTTCGAAGCCGCCGAACTGTCACGGAAACAGGGCACGCTCAACGAACTGCTGGGCGTGTAGAAAACCAGCCTGTCACCCGCCGTATCACGGCACCCCACACAGGAAGAGGAGTCATCCCATGAAGCTGCACAAGATCACTGTTGCACTGGCCGTGGCTGGCCTGGGATTCGCCGGGCTACCCGCCCAGGCTCAAGGCATCTCCGATGATGTCATCCGCATCGGTTTCATCACCGACATGTCCGGGGTCTACTCGGACATCGACGGCAAGGCGGGCGTGGAAGCGATCCGCATGGCCATCGAGGACGCCGGCGGCGCCATCAATGGCAAGAAGATAGAACTGGTGTCGGCCGACCACCAGAACAAGGCCGACATCGCCTCGGCCCGCACGCGCGAATGGATCGACCAGCAGAAGGTCGACATGATCATCGGCGGCACCAACTCGTCGACCAGCCTGGCCATCGCGCAGGTGGCGGCCGAGAAGAAGAAGCCGTTCCTCGCCGTGGGCGCCGGGGCCTCCGACCTGACCAATGCCCAGTGCTCGCCCTACACCATCCACTACGCCTACGACACGGTCGCGCTGGCGCGCGGCACCGGCTCGGCGGTGGTGAAGGACGGCGGCAAGACCTGGTTCTTCCTGACCGCCGACTATGCGTTCGGCCATGCGCTGGAACGCGACACCGCCAACGTCGTCAAGGCCTCCGGCGGCGAGGTCAAGGGCCAGGTGCGCGCGCCGCTGGGCGCCTCCGATTTCTCGTCGTTCCTGCTGCAGGCGCAGGCTTCCGGCGCGCAGATCCTGGGCCTGGCCAACGCCGGCGGCGACACCATCAACTCGATCAAGGCCGCCAACGAGTTCGGCGTGACGGCGACCATGAAAATGGCCGGCCTGCTGGTCTTCATCAACGACATCCACTCGCTGGGCCTGGACGCCACCAAGGGCATGTACCTGACCGACGGCTGGTACTGGGACCAGAGCGACGCCTCGCGCGCCTGGGCCAAGAAGTTCGAGGACAAGATCGGGCGCAAGCCGTCGATGCTGCAGGCGGGCGACTACTCCGCCGCCATGTTCTACCTGAACGCCGTGAAGGCCACGGGTTCGGATGACGGCGACGCCACCATGAAGTGGATGAAGTCGAACAAGATCAACGACTTCTTCGCCCAGGGCGGATACGTGCGCGAGGACGGCCGCATGATCCACGACATGTACCTGATGAAGGTCAAGTCCAAGGAAGAGTCCAAGGGCCCGTGGGACTACTACAACGTGGTGGCCACGCTGCCGGGCGACGAGGTCTACACCAAGCTGTCCGAATCGACCTGCCCGCTGCTCAAGAAGTAACCTCCTGAAGGAACGCCACACGGCCTTGCTCATCCGGCAAGGCCGTGTCGCGACCGGACACGTCTACCCGTACGCGCAGGACTCATAACAGATGACAGATCTATTCGGCATACCCATTCAGGCACTGTTGGGGCAGTTGCTGCTGGGGCTGGTCAACGGCTCGTTCTATGCCATGCTCTCGCTGGGGCTGGCCGTGATTTTCGGTCTGTTGAACGTCATCAACTTCGCCCATGGCGCCCTGTACATGCTGGGCGCCTTCGTAGCCTGGATGGGCCTGTCCTATCTGGGACTCAACTACTGGATCATGCTGGTCCTGGCCCCGCTGGTGGTCGGCCTGTTCGGCATCCTGATCGAGAAGCTGCTGCTGCGGCACCTGTACAAGCTGGACCACCTGTACGGCCTGCTGCTGACCTTCGGCCTGACGCTGCTCATCGAAGGCCTGTTCCGCAGTTTCTACGGCGTATCCGGCCAGCCCTACCCCACGCCGCAGGCGCTGCGCGGCGCCACCAACCTGGGATTCATGGTGCTGCCGAACTACCGCGCCTGGGTCGTCGTGGCCTCGATCACGGTATGCCTGGCGACCTGGTTCGTCATCGAACGCACCCGCCTGGGCGCGCTGCTGCGCGCCGGCACCGAGAATCCGCGCCTGGTGGAAGCCTTCGGCGTCAACGTGCCGCGCATGATCACGCTGACCTACGGCTTCGGCGTGGCGCTGGCCGGCTTCGCCGGCGTGCTGGCCGCGCCGGTGCTGCAGATTTCCCCCCTTATGGGCTCCAATCTCATCATCGTGGTGTTCGCCGTCGTGGTGATCGGCGGCATGGGATCGATCATGGGCGCCATCGTGACCGGCCTGGGGCTGGGCGTCATCGAGGGCCTGACCAAAGTGTTCTGGCCCGAGGCGTCCAACACCGTCGTGTTCATCATCATGGCCATCGTGCTGCTGCTGCGCCCCGCCGGCCTGTTCGGGAAAGAGAAATGAATCGACAACTCCTGGGCTACGCCGCATTCGCCATCGTGGTTGGCATCCTGCCCTACGTGGGCGTGTATCCGATCTTCGCCATGAAGGTCATGTGCTACGCGCTGTTCGCCTGCGCCTTCAACCTGCTGCTGGGCTATACCGGACTGCTGTCGTTCGGCCACGCCGCCTTCCTGGGCAGCGCCGCCTACGCGGCCGGCCACGCGCTGAAGGTATGGGGCCTGCCGACCGAACTGGGCCTGGCCTTCGGGGTCGCGGTGGCGGCCCTGCTGGGGCTGGCCATGGGCGCGCTGGCCATACGCCGCAGCGGCATCTACTTCGCCATGATCACGCTGGCCCTGGCCCAGATGGTGTTCTTCTTCTTCCTGCAGGCCCATTTCACCGGCGGCGAGGATGGCCTGCAGGGCGTGCCGCGCGGCACGCTGCTGGGCACCATAGACCTGCGCGACGACCTGAACCTGTACTACGTGGTCATGGGCATCTTCGCGCTGGGCTATTTCGTGATCTGGCGCACCGTGCACTCGCCGTTCGGCCAGGTGCTCAAGGGGTTGCGCGAGAACGAGCCGCGCGCCATCTCGCTGGGCTACGACGTCGACCGCTTCAAGCTGGTCGCCTTCGTGCTGTCGGCCGCCATCGCCGGCCTGGCCGGCGCCACCAAGACGCTGGTGTTCGTCTCGGCCACGCTGTCGGACGCAACCTGGCAAATGTCCGGGCTGGTCATCCTCATGACCCTGATCGGCGGCCTGGGCACGCTGACCGGCCCGATCCTGGGCGCCTTCATCGTCGTGCTGCTGGAGAACAAGGTCGGGGACTTCGGCCAGATGCTCACGCGCCTGACCGGGCTGGACTGGTTCCTGCGCCTGGGCGAGTCGGTCACCATCGTCATCGGACTGATCTTCGTGGTGTGCGTGATGGCGTTCCGGCGCGGCATCGTGGGTGAACTGGTCGCGCTGCGCGAACGCCGGCAGGCGCGCACCTGAGCGCGCCTGCTGGGCAGGCCTGCCCGTGACGCCGTAGAATCGAACGGGTCTGGCGCCGGTCCGACGGGCCGCGTCCCCACTTCGAGGTACCCACATGCACGCCCCGCGTATTGTCCGCAAGGCGCTGGCCACCCTGGCCAGCGTCGCCGCCCTGGCCTGCGCCCCCACTGCCAGCGCTTGCGAAATCGATCGGCCGGTGCGCTTCAGCGGCCTGAACTGGGAATCCAACCTGGTCATGGTCGGCATCCAGCGCTTCATCCTGGAAAAGGGCTACGGCTGCAAGACCGCGATGGAGATCGGCGAGACCCTGCCCATGCTGGCGGCGCTGCAACGCGGCGATGTCGACGTCACGCCGGAAGTCTGGCCGGGGCAGATCGAAGGCGCCTGGAAAAAAGCCCTGGCTTCCGGCAAGGTGCTGGGCGTCGGCCATGTGTTCACGGCGGGCGAAGGCTGGTACGTGCCGCGCTATACCGTCGAACGCCACCCCGACCTCAGGCAGGCCGCCGACCTGCAACGCTACAAGAACATATTCATCGACCCGGAAGACCCCGCCAAGGGCCGCATCTACGGATGCCCGGCGGGCTGGGCCTGCGGCACGCTGAACGAGAACCTGCTCAAGGCGCTGGGGCTGGAGCGCGACTACAACCTGTTCGCGCCGGGCTCGGGCGCCGCGCAGAAAGCCGCCATCATGTCGGCCTACAAGCGCAAGCGCGATATCGTCTTCTACTACTGGACGCCCACGGCGCTGGTCGGCGCCCTGGACCTGGTCAAGCTGGAATTGCCGGCGTTCGACCAGGCCGCCTACACCTGCATGACCGATCCGAAGTGCGCCAAGCCCGTGGCCACCGAGTTCAAGCCCAACCCGGTGGTCACCGGCCTGAATGCCGACTTCGCCCGCCAGGCACCCGCCCTGCACCGCTTCTTCGAGGCCCTGACGGTTCCCGACGAGGCCATCGGCGCCACGCTGGGCTGGCTGGAAAACGAGAAGGCCGAAGCCGACGATGCCGCGCTGTACTTCCTGCGACAATATGGCGACGTCTGGAAAAAATGGGTGCCCGCCGATGTCGCGCAGCGCGTCCAGGCGGCGCTGTAGGCGCACCCCGAGAACCAAGGAAGACCGCTGTATGGAAGCCCTTTACTGGTACGACGGCCAATGGCTGACCGAGAACCCCAAGCTGCTCGGCCCGTCCGACCACGCATTCTGGATGGCCAGCATGGTGTTCGACGGCGCGCGCGCTTTCGCCGGCCTGACGCCCGACCTCGACCTGCACTGCCAGCGCGTGGTGCGCTCGGCCGAGAAAATGCTGATGAAGCCGGCGCTGCCGTGGCAGCGGATCCAGGAGCTGTGCCTGGAAGCGGTGGCCAAGTTCCCCGCCGGCAGCGAACTCTACATCAAGCCGATGTTCTTCTGCGCCGACGGCTTCCTGCTGCCCGACGCCGAACGGACGCAGTTCGTACTGCATGTATTCAAGGTGCCGCTGCCCGGCGAACAAGGCTTCTCGGCCTGCTTTTCGAGTTTCGCGCGCTCCTGGCCCAACATGGCGCCCACCGACGCCAAGGCCTCGTGCCTGTACCCCAATGGCCAGCGCGCCATCCGCGAGGCCAACCTCAAGGGCTTCGACAACGCCATCATGCTCGACGGCGCCGGCCATATCGCGGAATTCGCCACCAGCAACCTGTGGATCGCGCGCAACGGCCGGATCGCCACGCCGGTCGACAACGGCACGTTCCTCAACGGGATTACGCGCCAGCGCGTGCTGGCGCTGCTGCGCGCCGATGGCGTGAACGTGGACGAGCGCGCCCTGACCCGCGCCGATGTCGAAGAGGCCGACGAAGTGTTCTCTACCGGCAACTACGGCAAGGTCGTGCACGTCAACCGGGTGGAAGATCGCAGCCTGTCGTATGGGCCGCTGGCTCGGCACGCCTATCGGCTGTACATGGACTACGCGGCGGGCGGGCGCTGACCTTCGCGCGCGCCGCTGGCGCGGCCCGGGCCGCGCCAGCGGCGTTCAGTCCTGGGCGCCCTTGCCCAGCCCCAGGTAGCTCTCGATGACGCGCGGGTTGCCGGCCAGTTCGCGCGCCGGGCCGTGCAGCACGATTTCACCGGTCTCCAGCACATAGCCGTAATCGGCCACCTGCAACGCGGCGCGGGCGTTCTGCTCGACCAGCAGGATCGCCACGCCGGTTTCGCGCAGCCGCGCGATGATATGGAAAATCTCGCGCACGATGCGCGGCGCCAGCCCCAGGCTGGGTTCGTCGAGCATCAGCAGGCGCGGCTTGGCCATCAGCGCCCGGCCCACGGCCAGCATCTGGCGCTCGCCGCCGGACAGGGTGCCGGCCTGCTGCGCACGCCGCTCGCGCAAGCGCGGAAACAGATCGAACACTTCCTGCAGCGTATCGCGCCAGCCGCTCTCACGGGCGCGGTAACGCCGAAAACCGCCCAGCAGCAGATTGTCCTCGACCGACATGCTGCCGAACAGCTCGCGCCGCTCGGGCACCAGCGACATGCCGGCCGCGACGCGGCGCTCGACCTGCCAGCCCGACACGTCGGCGCCGGCATACTGCACCTGCCCGGCGGCATGGCCGGTCTGCGGCAGCGCGCCCATGACCGCATTGAGCATGGTCGACTTGCCGGCGCCGTTGGCGCCGATCACCGTCACGATGCTGCCGGCCGGCACCTGCAGGTCGGCCCCGCTCAGCGCGCCGACCTTGCCATAGCGGGCCGACAGCTGGCGTACTTCGAGAATGGGCGCCTGGCTCATTGCGCACCTCCGGCCACCGCCGGCGCGCCCTGGCCGGCGTCGGGAAGATCGTCGTCGATACCGCCCAGGTAGGCTTCCAGCACCGCCGGGTTCTTCTGCACATCGGCGGGCACGCCCTCGGCCAGCTTGGTGCCGAAATCCATGACCACCAGGTGATTGGTCAGTCGCATCACAAAGTCCATGTCGTGTTCCACCAGCAGGATGCTCAGCCCCTCGGCGCGCAGCTGTTCCAGCACCTTGGCCAGTTCCTGCTTTTCCTTGTAGCGCAGGCCCGCGGCCGGTTCGTCGAGCAGCAGCAGCACCGGATCGCACGCCAGCGCGCGGGCGATTTCCAGGATGCGCTGCTGGCCCAACGCCAGGTTGCCCGCCTGCTCGTACAGGTAATCGCCCAACCCGACGCGCTGCAGCTGCTGCGCGGCTTCGTGCAGCAGCTGGGCCTCGCGGGCGCGCTCGCTGTGCAAGGCGCCCGACAGCACGCCCACATCCGAACGCATGTGCGCCCCCAGGGCCACGTTTTCCAGCACCGACATGGTCGGCAGCAGCTGCACGTGCTGAAACGTGCGGCCCACGCCGCGCTTGGCGATCTCGCGCGCCGAGCGGCCGTCGATGCGATCGCCCAGGAAGCGCACCTGGCCGCGCGTGGCCGGCAGCACGCCGCTGATCAGGTTGAAGGTCGTGCTCTTGCCGGCGCCGTTGGGGCCGATCAGGCCCATGATTTCGCCGGCGCGCACCTTGAACGTGATGTCGTTGACCGCCACCAGGCCGCCGAATTCCTTGCGGATGCGGTCGACTTCCAGCACCAGTTCGCCGGCCTGCGGCCGGGCGCGGTGCGGCAGCGCCGGCGCTTGCGGCGGCGGCGCCATGTTGCGCCGCGGGCCGGCCGCGCCGGTGATGCGCTCCCACCAGCCCGACAGGATGGGCCACAGGCCATTGCTGGCGTACTGCAGCACCAGGATCATCAGCACGCCGAAGAAGATCAGTTCGAAGTTGGCGTTGGTATCGAGCAGCTTGGGCAGGATGTTCTGCAACTGGTCCTTGATCCCCAGGATGACCGCCGAGCCCAGCAACGCGCCCCAGACATGGCCGGCGCCGCCGACCACCGCCATGAAGAGGTATTCGATGCCATAGTTCAGGCCGAACGGGCTGGGGCTGACCGCGCGCTGCATATGGGCGTACAGCCAGCCCGACAGGCAGGCCAGCAGCGCCGCCCACACGAAGATGACGATCTTGTAGATGCCGGTATTGACCCCCATCGACTCGGCCATGCCGGCGCCGCTCTTCAGGGCGCGTATGGCGCGGCCCGGACGCGAATCGAGCAGGTTGCGCGTGGCCCACAGCGCCAGCAGCACGAACACCCAGATCAGGTAGTAAATATGGCGCCCGCTGGCCAGCGACCAGCCGAACAGGCTGATGGGCTCGATGCCGGCGATGCCGTCATGCTTGCCCAGCCAATCCAGGTTGCCGAACAGGTAATACAGCGAGAGCCCCCAGGCAATGGTGCCCAGCGGCAGATAGTGCCCCGACAGCCGCAGCGTGATCAATCCCAGCAGGAACGCCACCACGGCCGTCACCAGCAGGCCGACCGGCAGCGCCAGCCAGGGCGAGATATCGTATTGCGTGGTGAGCAGCGCCGTGGTGTAGGCGCCCAGGCCCACGAAGGCCGCCTGGCCGAACGAGGTCAGGCCGCCCACGCCGGTCAGCAGCACCAGCCCCAGCGCCACCATGGCGGCCAGGCCGATGTAGTTCAGTTGGGTGATCCAGAATTCCGGCGTGGCCGACAGCAGCGGCAGGCCGGCCAGCACGACGATGAATGCGATAAGCAGGAAGCGGTTCATGGCGCTTATTCCTCTTCGTCCACATGACGGCTGCTGAACGAACGCCAGACCAGAACCGGGATGATCAGGGTGAACACGATGACTTCTTTGTACGAGCTGGCCCAGAACGAGGAGAAGGCCTCCAGGATGCCGACCAGCAAGGCGCCGGCCGCCGCCACCGGGTAGCTCACCAGGCCGCCGATGATGGCGCCCACGAAGCCCTTCAGACCGATCAGGAAGCCAGTGTCGTAGTACACGGTGGTGATGGGCGCGATCAGCATGCCCGACATGGCGCCGATGGACACCGCCAGGGTGAATGTCAGGCTGCCCGACATGGTGGTGCTGATGCCCACCAGGCGCGCGCCGCGCCGGTTCACCGCGGTGGCCCGCAGCGCGCGGCCATACAGCGTCTTGCCGAAGAACAGCCACAGCGCCACGATCAGCAGCGCGCAGGTGAGCACCACGAACAGGCTTTGCGCCGACCAGGTCGAAAACCCGAGGTCGACCTGCCCGCTGACGAATGCCGGCGTACGCCAGCCCTCGGCGCCGAAGAACACCAGCGCCAGCCCCATCAGCGCGAAGTGCACCGCCACCGATACGATCAGCAGCACCAGCACCGTGGCCTCGGCCAGCGGCTGGTAGACGATGCGGTAGACCATCGGTCCCATCGGGATCACCAGGGCCAGGGTCAGCAGCATGTTCAACCACAGCGACGTGCCCTGCGCCGCATAGCTGTTGGTCAGCCACAGCAGCGCCAGGGGCAGCGCCACGCAGCCGGCCAGCACCTTGGGCATGGCGCCCCACGCGCCGGTGCGCAGCGCGCGCACGAGTTCCAGCAACAGGCACACGCCGCCCAGCAGGGGCAGCAGGTAGGCGGTGCCCGGCACGCGGCCATCGACCAGCATGGCCAGCGTCAGGGCGCCGAAGGCGACGAACTCGCCCTGCGGAATGAAGATGACCCGCGTGACGGCGAAGACCAGTACCAGCGCCATGCCCAGCAGGGCATAAATGGCGCCGTTGACCACACCGTCTTGCAGCAGGATCAGCGCAATTGAAGAGTCCATCGAACCACTACCTTATGGGATTTCAGGTGCCCCGACCCCACCCGGGACACGGCGCATACGACGCACCGGCCCTCAGGCCGGTGCGAGGTGAAGCTGGGGGAACGCACCGCCACGCCGTTCCGGCGTCGCCGCGCGGTGCCTCCCTTTGAAGCCGACAGCGATTTACAGGTCGGGCTGGTACACCCACTTGCCGCCCTCGACCTTGACCATCACGCGCGAGCGCTCGTCGAAGCCGGCGTGGTCCGTGGCGCTCATGTTGAACACGCCCTGCGAAGCGGGCAGGTTCTTGATGCCTTCGAGGGCGTCGCGCATGGCCGCGCGGAACTCCGGCGTGCCCGGCTTGGCGCCCGACTTCAGGGCCGTCGGCAGCGCGGCCACGATCAGCTGGCCGGCATCCCACATGTGGCCGCCGAAAGTGTTGGTCGAGCCGGCGCCATGCGCCTTTTCATAGGCCTGCGTGTACGCCAGCGCCGATTGCTTGACCGGATTGCTGTCGGGCAGTTGCGCGGCGACCAGCAAGGGGCCGGCCGGCAGCAGCATGCCGTCGCAATCCTTGCCGCACACGCGCAGCACGTCATTGTTGGCGGCGCCGTGGGTCTGGTAGATCACGCCGCCGTAGTTGCGCGCGCGCAGCTCCTTCTGGGGGAGGGCAGACGGCGTGCCGGCCCCCGCGATCAGGATCGCGTCGGGCTTGGCGCCCACCAGCTTGAGCACCTGGCCGGTCACGCTGGTATCGGTGCGGCCGTACTTCTCGACGGCGGTGATCTCGATGCCCTTGGCCTTGGCCGCGGCCTGCATCACGGCCAGCCAGCCGTCGCCGTAGGCGTCGGCGAAGCCGATGAAGCCCAGGGTCTTGATCTTGGCCTTGACCATGGCGTCGGCCAGGGCGCTGGCCATCAGGGCGTCGTTCTGCGGCGTCTTGAAGACCCAGCGGCGCTTGTCGTCCACCGGTTCGACGATCTTGGCGCTGGCGGCCACGCTGATCATCGGCACCTTGGCTTCGGCGGCCACGTCCACCATGGCCAGCGAACCCGGAGTGATCGAGGTGCCGACCAGCACGTCGACCTTGTCTTCCGAAGCCAGCTTGCGGGAGTTCTTCACGGCTTGCGTCGTATCGGTGGCGTCGTCGAGCACGATCCATTCGATCTTGGTGCCGTCGACTTCCTTGGGCAGCAAGGCCACCGTGTTGCGCTCGGGGATGCCGAGCGAGGCGGCCGGGCCGGTGGCGGCGATCGTCACGCCGACCTTGACCTGGGCGCTGGCAATCAGCGGCAGGCTGAGGGCAACAGCGGCCGCGACCGCGGACAAGCCGAAATGCTTGCGCATGTTTTGTCTCCTGTGTGAACCTGCCGGCGCGCCCGGGATGGAGCGCGGCAAGCCTGATTAAAGTTATACAGAAAAAAGAATTATAGGGTTAAAAGAGTATCAAATAACCACCCTGACCCCACCGGGATCAACCCTAATCCGGCGCCCGAAAATTTTCAAACGCGTTCGTTAATAGAAAATTTTTACCCGGCGCACCCGCAGTGTCTCTAAGGGGATTCCCTGGGAAAACGCCCTCAGCGCCCCAGCACCGGCCATACGCGCTCGACCCGCGAAGCCACCCAGGCCGCCACCGCCGCCTTGGCCAGGTCGCCCGGCAGGAACACAGCCACGGCCGCCCAGGCCTTGGCCATGCCCATCTGCGTGACGCTGGCCAGCCAGGGGACGCCGACGGCATAGACCACCACGATGCCGCCCAGCACGCAGGCCGCCACGTAGCCGGCCAGGCCGCGCCACGTACCGGCCGCGCGCAGGGCCAGGCGGCGCGCCAGCCAGCCCGTGACGCAGGCGCCGGCCACCATGCCCACCAGGAACCCCCCGGTCGGGCCGAAGAACACGCCCAGGCCGCCGCGTCCGCCCGGCAGCACCGGCAGGCCGATGGCCGCCAGCACCAGGTACAGCAGGCAGGCCAGCGCCCCACGCGATGGGCCCAGCATGGCGCCGGCCAGCATGGCCCCCAGCGTCTGCAGCGTCACCGGCACGGGAATCGCAGGCAGCGGAATCGGCGGCATCAGGCTCAACACCACGATCAGCGCCGCGAACAGCGCCACCAGAACCGTATCCTTGGTCGTCATCGGGCTTCTCCTTCGTATGGATGCGGCGCGCCGGCGCGGCCCCTCAACCGCGCGCGTCGATCGCCTGTGCCACTTCCTCGGCACGTTTCAGCGTACGCACCACCAGGGGCACGAGCAACGCCAGCGGATGGGCGCCCAGGCCGCGCGCGGCCTGGGCCTCCCGGATTTCCTGATAATTGCGCCAGATTTCGGGGATGAAGCGCAAGGCCAGCGCCAGGGCCAGCGCCACCTGCGCGGCGTCGAGCAGGCCCAGGCGTTCGGCCGGCCGCAGCGCGCGTTCGCAGACGTCGATGAGGGCCGGCACCGGCGTGGTCAGCGTCACGGCCATGGCCAGGCCGATCAACGCCGCGACCCGCAGCACCACCACGGCGGCGTGCGGCCAGCCCTGCATCAGGCCGGTGAACAGGCCGACCGCGAGCACGATCAGGGCCAGGCCGCGGGTCTGCCGCCACCAGGCGGCCGCGCCGACGCCGCTGCGCCAGACCAGCAGCGCGGCGCCGGCCAGCACCGCCGCCAGCGCGCGCCAGTCGGACACCATGAACAACCCTACCCCCGCCAGCGCCAGCGCCGCCAGCTTCAGCCCGGCCGGCAGGCGATGCAGGAAACTGGCGCCGGCGACGTACAGGGGCTCGATCATGCGCAATGCTCGCGATACCAGCGCAGCACCGAGGCCGGCTCGCCATCGGCGGCGATGCGCCCGTCGACCACCGCCAGCACCCGGTCGTAGCCGGCCAGCAGGTCGAGGTCGTGGCTGACCACGATGGCCTGTTGCGGCAACGCGGCGATGGCCTCGGCCACCCGGTTGCGGTTGCGCAGGTCCAGCTGGGTGGTGGGTTCGTCGAACACCACCAGTTCTGGCGCCATCACCAGCACCGACGCCATGGCGACCAATTGGCGCTCGCCGCCGGACAGGGTGTGGCTGGTGCGTTCGGCCAGGTGGCCCACGCCCAGCCCCGCGAGCGCGGCCGCGATGCGTGCGTCGCGCTCGGCCGGCGCCAGCCCCTGCTTCTTCAGGCCGAACGCCAGGTCCTCGCGCACGATGGGAAAGACGATCTGGTTCTCGGGATTCTGGAAGACGAAGCCGACCCGGCGGCGCACGTCCTTGACCTGGCTGCGCGTATCCAGGCCGTCGACCAGCACCCGCCCGGCGGAAGGCAGGGCCAAGCCGTTGACCAGCCGCGCCAGCGTGCTCTTGCCCGCGCCATTGGGGCCGACCACCCCTACCCGGCGTTCGGACAGACTCAGGCTCACGCCATGCAGGACCTGTGCCTGGGGCGTGGCGACAACCGCCTGGTCAAACTCGATTAACATGGAGCGGGATTATGCCCGAACCAATTCGCACGGCGGGACTCCAAGCTGATCATGGACAAAATTCGCAAAACCGACGCCGAATGGCGCGCCCAACTCACCCCTGAAGAATACGCGGTCGCACGGCAGAAAGGCACCGAGCGCGCCTTCACCGGCCGGTATTGGAATACCACCACGCCCGGCATATACCGCTGCATCGGCTGCGGCACGCCGCTGTTCGCATCCGACACCAAATTCGATGCCGGCTGCGGCTGGCCCAGCTACTTCGAACCGCTGGCGCCCGAGCGCGTGCGCGAGGAACTCGACACCAGCCATGGCATGGTGCGCACCGAGGTGCTGTGCAATATCTGCGACGCGCATCTCGGCCATGTTTTCCCGGACGGTCCCGAACCGACCGGGCTGCGCTATTGCATCAATTCGCTGTCCCTGCAATTCGAACCGCTCGAGGACGAATGAAGAAGTTCCTGTTTGACCTGTTTCCGCTGATCCTGTTTTTCGTTGCCTATCGGTACGCCGATATTTACGCGGCCACCGCGGTCGCGATTACCGCGTCGATCGCCCAGATACTCTGGCTGCGCCTCACCGGCAAGGCCATCGAGGGCATGCACTGGATAAACCTGTCGGTCATCGTGATTTTCGGCGGGGCCACGCTGTGGCTGCACAGCGACGTCTTCATCAAGTGGAAACCCACCGTGCTGTACTGGCTGTTCGGCGGCGCGCTGCTGGGCGCGCGCTACCTGTTCGGGCGCAACCTGGTCCGCCGCCTGCTGGGCAAGCAGATCGCGTTGCCCGACCCGGTCTGGGAGCGCCTCAACCTGAGCTGGGCGCTGTTTTTCGTGGCGGCCGGCGCGGTCAACCTGTATGTGGCCTTCTCGGGCCACTTCACCGAATCCCAATGGGTCAACTTCAAGGTCTTCGGCCTGATGGGCCTGCTGGTCGCGTTCGTCATCGCCCAGTCGCTGTGGCTGGGCAAGCATCTGCAGGCGTCGGACACGCCTGACCAAGATCGAAACGAAGACTGACCAAGAAATACTCTCTTATATATGTCTGAAAATTCTGAACGAATTGAGATTATTCGCGCACGTCTCGCCGCGTTAAATCCGATTATCTTGGAGATACAGGACGAGTCGCACTTGCACGCCGGGCACGAAGGCGCAAAAGGCGGCGCGGGGCACTTTCGGGTGCACATCGTAGCCTCCTGTTTCGCGGGTCTGAAGCCCGTTGCACGCCATAGGCTGGTGTATCATCATTTGCAGGATTTGCTGCCTTATCCCATTCACGCACTTGCGCTGGATGCGCAAGCGCCCTCTCCAGACAACGCCAAGTAAATACCCTTCAAAAGGTCAAAGGACATACATGAAACGCATCGCCATGCTGGCTGCTGCCTGCGTCATTGCCGTGCCCGCTTTCGCCCAGAACGTGGCGACCGTGAACGGCAAGCCCATTACCCAGAAGAGCCTGGATGAGTTCGTCAAGCTGGTTGTCAGCCAGGGCGCCACCGACTCGCCCCAGCTGCGTGAGCAGATCAAGCAGGAAATGATCAACCGCCAGGTTTTCGTGCAGGCGGCCGAGAAGGACGGCGTGGCCAAGCAGGCCGACGTCCAGACTGAAATCGAGCTGGCCCGCCAGGGCATCCTGGTGCGCGCCCTGATGGCCGACTACCTGCAGAAGCACCCCGTCACCGACGCCCAGATCAAGGCCGAATACGACAAGATCAAGAAAGAACAGGCCGGCAAGATGGAATACAAGGTCCGTCACATCCTGGTCGAGGACGAAAAGACGGCCAACGACCTGCTGGCCCAGGTCAAGAGCAACAAGAACAAGTTCGACGACCTGGCCAAGAAGAACTCCAAGGATCCCGGGAGCGCCGAACGCGGCGGCGACCTGGGTTGGGCGCCTGCCACCAACTACGTCCAGCCGTTTGCCGAGGCCGTGACCAAGCTGAAGAAGGGCCAACTGGTCGACAAGCCGGTGCAGACCCAGTTCGGCTGGCACGTGATCCAGGTCGACGACACCCGTCCGGTCGAATTCCCCGCCATGGACCAGGTGCGTCCGCAACTGGAAGAAATGCTGCGCCAGCAAACCCTGGCCAACTACCAGAAGCAACTGCGCGAGCAGGCCAAGATCCAGTAAACGCCCGGCCATCGCCAACAACAAAATTGCCCGCGAATGCGGGCAATTTTGTTTCCGGCTGCCGGCCCCCGTCGCCCGGCGCCTTGCCTATAGGCCCAGCAGCGCCTTCAGGCCGTCCTCGTCCAGCACCGGCACGCCAAGTTCCTGGGCCTTGGTCAGCTTGCTGCCGGCATCCTCGCCCGCCACCAGATAGGCCGTCTTCTTGGACACCGAGCCGCTGACCTTCCCGCCGGCGGCCAGGATGCGGCGCGTCGCCTCGTCGCGGGTCCAGTTCGGCATGGTGCCGGTCAGCACGAAGGTCTTGCCGGCCAGGCTGGTGCCTTCGGGCTCGGCCTCGGCTTGCGGATGCACGCCCTGCTGGGCGAGCTGCTCGACGATCTCGCGGTTGTGCGGCTCGGCGAAGAAACGCCGGATCGAGCCCGCCACCACGCCGCCCACGTCGGGCACGGCCAGCAGCGCTTCTTCGCTGGCGTCCATGATGCGCTCCATGCTGCCGAAATGGCGGGCCACGTCACGGGCCGTCGTCTCGCCCACATGGCGTATGCCCAGCGCGAACAGCAACCGGCCCAGGGCCGGACGACGCGCCTGGTCGATGGCCGCCACCAGGTTTTCAGCCGATTTCTTGCCCATGCGCTCGAGCGCCGCCAGTTCGAACGCCGTCAGGCTGTAGATATCGGCCAGCGACTTGACGCGATCGGCGTCGACCAGCTGGTCGATCAGCTTTTCGCCCAGGCCTTCTATATCCAGCGCCTTGCGTCCGGCGGCATGCAGCAAGGTCTGCTTGCGCTGGGCGGCGCAGAACAGCCCGCCCGTGCAGCGGGCGATGGCCTCGCCCTCGGGGCGCTCGATCGCCGAGCCGCAGATCGGGCAGGCGGTCAGCATGACGAATTCGCGCGCGTCGGCCGGCCGCTTTTCCAGCACCGGCCCCACCACCTCGGGGATGACGTCGCCAGCGCGCCGCACGATCACGGTATCGCCGATGCGCACATCCTTGCGGCGGATCTCGTCTTCGTTGTGCAGGGTGGCGTTGGTGACCGTCACCCCGCCGACGAACACCGGCGCCAGGCGCGCCACGGGCGTGATCGCGCCCGTGCGGCCCACCTGGACCTCGATGCCGAGCAACTGCGTGACGGCCTCCTCGGCCGGAAATTTGTGCGCCAGCGCGAAGCGCGGCGCGCGCGCGACGAAACCCAGCACGCGCTGCGACGGCAAGGCGTCGACCTTGTAGACCACGCCGTCGATGTCGTAGGGCAGATCGGCGCGCAGCGTGCCGACCCGCTCATAGAACGCCAGCAGGCCGTCGGCGCCACGCTCCCGGTGGTTGTGCCGCAGATTGACCGGCAAGCCCAGTTCGGCCAGCCAGTCCAGCATGCCGCCATGCGTGTCGCGCGGCAGCGTGGACGCCACGCGCACGCCCGGCGCGGGCTCGTCGAAGCGCGTCGGCATGCCCGCGGGCAGGCCATGGACTTCGCCCCAGCTATAGGCGAAGAAACGCAGCGGCCGCTGCGCCGTGATGCGCGGATCGAGCTGGCGCAGGCTGCCGGCCGCGGCATTGCGCGGGTTGACGAACACTTTCTCGCCGCGCGCGGCCTGCGCACGGTTCAGGGCCTCGAATTCGGCGCGGTTCATCAGGACTTCGCCGCGCACCTCGAGAACCCGCGGCGCGCCATGCAGGCGCAGCGGCACCCCCTTGATGGTGCGGATGTTGGCCGTGACGTCCTCGCCGGTCTGCCCGTCGCCGCGCGTGGCGGCCTGGGCCAGCCGGCCATCCTCGTAGCGCAGGCTGATGGCCAGGCCGTCCAGCTTGAGCTCGCAGAAGTACTCGACCTGCTGGTCCAGGCCCAGCAGGCCCGCGCCGCGCAGGGTGTCGGCCACGCGCTTGTCGAAGGCGCGCACGTCCTCTTCGTCGAAAGCATTGCCCAGCGACAGCATGGGCACGGCGTGGCGCACGCTGCCGAATTCGGCCAGCGGCGCGGCGCCCACGCGCTGCGTGGGCGAATCGGGCGTGACCAGTTCGGGGTGCTCGGCCTCCAGCGCCTGCAGGTCGCGCATGAGCGCGTCGTACTCGGCATCCGGAACGCTGGGATCGTCGTGGACGTAGTAGCGGATGTTGTGCTGCTCGATCTCGGCCCGCAGGCGCGCGATCGCTTGCTGCGGCGTGGGACCTGCCTGCGCCATTATGCAAATACTCGCTGCGCCCGCGCGCTGCCGGCCGGCAGGCCGGCCTGGTCGAGCTGCTCGAACAAGACCTGCAGGCGCTCGTCGATGACCGCGTCGGCGCCATCCTGCAAGGGCCGGCCCTGGTCGTCGACCAGTTCGGCGCGCAGGCGGGCGGCCAGGTCGCGGCCCACGTCGACCATGCGGCCGAAGGCCCGCTGGTCCGCCGGGCTGCACGGCACGTCCAGCAGCAGGTACAGGCGTTCGATGCCGCCCATGCCGGCGTCGAACGCCGCGCCATCGGCGCGCGACAGCGTGAAGCGCACCGCGCCATTGTCGGCCAGCCAGGCCAGCCGCGCCCCATCGGCGGCAAAGCCGAGGTCGCGCGCCACCGCCAGCACCTCGGCGGCCGGCTGCGCAACGCCCAGCAGCAGCGTCAGGCCGACCTGGGTATCCAGCGCGGCGCAGGTATCGTCCAGCCGGGCCGCCTGTTCCAGCACTTCCTGCTGGTCGGGGCCCTCGACGCTGGCCTCGAAGCGGTCGGCCAGGTCCTGCGCGCGCGCCCAGGCCTGCGACCATTCGATGGCGGTCAGCGGGCCGCTGCGGTTGGCCAGCAACACGGCCAGCTGCATGCTGGCATAGGATTCCTCGGGATGGATGCGGGCGCGATGGCGTTGCTCGGCCGTGGCGGCGAACACGCGCAGGGGCTTGCGGCCCGCCTGCCGCAGCGACTGCAGGTAAGGCAGCAGGTCGGCGCCGCGCACCGGCTCGCTGAAGTGGATTTCAATCACGACCTCGCAGGCGGGATCGGGCTCTTCCTGGTCGTCGGTGTCCGGATTGGCGGGCGCGGGGGCCGGCGCGGCGCCCGCCGCGGCGCCGCCCATGCCGGGTTCACGGCGGGCCGAGCCCGCCGCGGCGCGATCCTGCGCGCCCGCGCCAAGCAGGGGATCCTGCTCGGTCGAGGGGAAATGGGCCTGCATCCTGCGGCGCACCCGGCGGTCCTGCCACCAGTTAAAGCCCAGCACCAGCAATATGAGCAGGACACCAAGGGCAATCAGCCCGATCTGCAAATCACTCATGAGAACATCCCGCGCCTAAGGCAGCGCAAATCCGAAATATGGGTTTCAGGCTTCGGCGGCCATTTGCACGGCCGAGTCTATATCCACAGCAACAATACGCGATACGCCCTGCTCCTGCATCGTCACGCCAATCAGTTGCTTGGCCATCTGCATGGCGATCTTGTTGTGCGAGATGAACAGGAACTGGGTCTGCTCGCTCATGTTGCTGACCAGGTTGGCGTAGCGTTCGGTATTGGCGTCATCCAGCGGCGCGTCGACCTCGTCGAGCAGGCAGAACGGCGCGGGATTGAGCTTGAACAGCGCGAACACGAGGGCCGTGGCCGTCAAGGCCTTCTCGCCCCCGGACAACAGGTGGATGGTGCTGTTGCGCTTGCCCGGCGGCTGGGCCATCACCTGGACGCCCGCGTCGAGGATTTCGTCGCCGGTCATGGTCAGCTTGGCCTCGCCGCCGCCGAACAGCTTGGGGAACAGCTCGCCGAAATGGCGATTGACCGTATTGAAGGTCTCCTGCAGCAGCTCGCGGGTTTCGCGGTCGATCTTGCGGATGGCGTCCTCGAGGGTCTCCATGGCCGTCAGAAGATCCTGCTGCTGGGCGTCGAGGAAAGTCTTGCGTTCGCGTGAGGTATTCAGTTCGTCCAGGGCGGCCAGGTTGACCGGCCCCAGCGCGTCGACCTGGCGCGAAATGCGGCCCACCTCGGACTGCAGCCAACTGGCCTTGCGCCACTCGTCGGGCATCCCGGCCAGCTCCCGCGCCAGCGTCTCGCGGTCGACCTCGCGGGCGTTGAGCTGCTCGGTGAACTGCTCCTCGGCCAGGCGGGCAGCCTGCTCCTGCAGCTGCAGTTCGGTGATGCGGGCGCGCAGCGGCTCGAGCGCGCGCTCCTGTTGCATGCGCTCCTCGTCGGCGCCGCGCATCAGGGCCGACAGGTTGTCCAGCTCCTGGCGCGCGCGCGTCAGCGCTTCTTCGCGCTCGGCGCGCAATTCCAGGGCATCCTGCAGGCCGGCCTGCGAGGCCGAAGCGTCCAGGTCGACCAGGTCGGTTTCGAGCTGCTGCAGCTCGGTGCCGGCGCGCTGGCTCTGGTCGGCGGCCAGTTGCCGGTTGCGCTGCAGGTCGGTGATGCGTACCTGGACGCCGCGCTCGGCGAACTCGGCCTCCTGGGCGGCGCGCTCCAGCTCGCGCAGCCGGGCGCGGGCGGCGTCGGCCTGGGCAGACAGGGTTTCGCCGTCGATCTCGGCGTCGGAGAAACGCGATTGGTGCTCGGCCAGTTCGCCGTCGAGCGCCTCGAAGCGCACTTCGGCCTCCTCGCGGGTGGCGCGCAGGTCTTCCTCGTGCGCCGCGAGTTCTTCGAGATCCTGGCGCAGGCGGGCGGCCCGCTCGCCGGACTGCTCGGCCTGCTGCTGCAGGCGCGAATGCTCGAGCTGGATATCGTGCACGCGCCGGGTGACTTCGGCCACCCGCTGGCGCGCCGGCGCGATGGCCTGCGACACCTGCTGCCAGGCCGCCTCGGCGCGCGCCACGGCGGCGCGGGCCTGGTCGGCGATCAATTGCTGCGCCTTGATCTCGCGCTGCAGGTTTTCGATTTCCTGCTGCCGCGCCAGCAGCCCGGCCTGCTCGGAATCGGGCGCGTAGAAACGTACGCTGCAGGCATCGACCAGATGGCCGGCCTGGACGACGTAGGCGGCGCCGGCCGGCAGGCTGGCGCGCCCGCCCAGGGCCTGGGTAAGGTCGGTGGCGATATACAGGCCGGCCAGCCACTGGTTGAGCAGCGTGCGCAGGTCGGGGTCGGTGACCCGCAGCAGGCTGGCCAGCGGCGTCAGGCCCTGCGGGGCGGCCGGCGCGGGCGCGGCGACCGGCATCTGGTAGAACGCCAGGCGGGCCGGCGGCGCGTCGTCGGCGAAGGCGCGCGCCCAGTCCAGGCTGCGCACCTCGAGCGCGGCCATGCGCTCGCGCAGCGCGGCTTCCAGGGCGGTTTCCCAGCCAGGCTCGATATGCAGCTTCTGCCACAGGCGGCCCAGGCCGGCCAGTTCGTGCTTGGCCAGCCACGGTTCCAGCGCGCCCTGCTTCTGGACATCCTCCTGCAGCTTGACCAGCGCCGCCAGGCGGGCCTCGAGCCGGGCCAGGCCCTGGGCGTCCTGCTGGGCGGCGGCCTGGGCACGGCTGCGCTCGGCGTCGGCCTCGGGCACGCGCCCCTCCAGGCTGGCCAGTTCGGCCTGCGCCGCCTCGAGCTGGTCCTCGCCGGCTAGGCGGTCGCCGGCCAGCTGTTCCAGCCGTTCGGGATCGGGCGTATGCAGTTCGCGCAGTTCCTGCTGCAGGCGCTCGCGGCGCTGCTCCAGCGTTTGCAACTGGCGGTCGGCGTCGCGCTGGGTCTGGGCCACCAGGGCCAGGTTCTGCTCGACGCGCGCCAGGGCGGCGCGCATGTCGTCGCGCCCGGCCGCGGCGTCGCGCACCCGGGCCTCGATGGCCGGCAGGCCGGCCTGGGCGTCCTCGGCCGCGGCGCGCGCCTCTTCGGTGCGCGCCGCGCCGGCGGCCAGGTCTTCCTCGGCCAGGGCGATCTGTTCGGTACAGTGTTCCTGCTGGGTGTTCCACTCGGCGATCTGGGCCTGCAGCTGTTCGCGGCGCGCCTGCAGGCGGTTGCGCGAATCGACCACATGGCGGATCTCGGCCTCCAGGCGGCTGACCTGGGCATTGGCCTCGTACAGCTGGCCCTGGGCCGCGTGCACGGCGTCGCTGGCGGCGTAATGCGCCTGACGGCGCGATTCCAGCTCGGCCTCGCCGGCCCGCAGGCCGGCGATGGCGGATTCCAGATCGTTCTGGGCCCGCGCCATGTCCTGGTTCTTGCGCTCGCGCTCATCGCGGGCGCCGGTTTCCTTCAGCAGCCACAGCGCAAACTGCTTTTTCTCGCCATCGGCCTGCAGTTCACGGTATTTGCGCGCCACCTCTGCCTGGGCCTCCAGCTTGTCGAGCTGGCTGCCCAGTTCGCGCAGGATGTCCTCGACCCGGGTCAGGTTCTCGCGCGTATCGGACAGGCGGTTCTCGGTTTCGCGGCGGCGCTCCTTGTAGCGCGACACCCCGGCCGCCTCTTCGAGGAAGACCCGCAGTTCTTCGGGGCGGGCCTCGATCAGGCGGTTGATCATGCCCTGCCCGATGATGGCGTAACCGCGCGCGCCCAGGCCGGTGCCCAGGAAGATGTCGTGGATGTCGCGCCGCCGGACCTGCTGGTTGTTGACGTAATAGCTGCTGGTGCCGTCGCGCGTCAGAACGCGGCGCACGGCGATTTCCGAATAGGCGCTCCACTGGCCCGCGGCCCGCCCTTCGGTATTGTCGAATACCATTTCGACCGAGGCGCGGGCAGCCGGCTTGCGGTTGCCGGAGCCATTGAAGATGACGTCCTGCATCGACTCGCCGCGCAGTTCGGACGCCTTGGCTTCGCCCAACACCCAGCGCACGGCGTCGATGATGTTCGACTTGCCGCAGCCGTTGGGGCCCACCACGCCCACCAGTTGGCTGGGCACGGGGATCACGGTTGGATCGACGAAAGACTTGAAGCCGGCGAGTTTTAGCTGGGTGAGACGCACAGTACGATGACGGACGGGGTAGGTTGAACGAGGGGCGTTGAACGGACCTGCCGCACACAATAGGCGATGCGACCCCCAGGAGGGCCGATCCAAGGCCCGTATGATACCCCAGGAGGTTAGCGCCCATCGTGAGCAAAGGTGAGCCTGGGGCAAACGCGAAGCGCCGGCCGGCCGGACCGGGCGCTATACTCGCTGACACTTTTTTTCGCCAATACGGTCAATCGGACAGTGCCAGCCGCTCGGGCAGGCAGCGGGGACATTCTTGAAACGCGGGTTTTATCTGGTCATGGCCGCGCAGGCCTTCTCATCCCTGGCAGACAACGCACTGTTCATCGCGGCGATCGCCTTGATCCTGGAGTTGAGCGGGCCCGACTGGATGGCGCCCATGATGAAGTGGTCCTTCGCCCTGGCCTACGTGGTGCTGGCCGCGTTCGTCGGCGCCTTCGCCGACTCGTTCCCCAAGGGCCGGGTGATGTTCATCACCAACGCGCTCAAGGTCGCCGGCTGCCTGCTGATGTTCTCGTACGCCAGCATCGGCGTGCCCGCCGCCTACCAGACCTACCTGGTCTGCGCGGCCTATGGCCTGGTCGGAATCGGCGCGGCCGCCTACTCGCCGGCCAAGTACGGCATCGTCACCGAAATGCTGCCGCCCGACCTGCTGGTAAAGGGAAACAGCTGGATCGAAGGGCTGACCGTGCTGTCCATCATCATCGGCACGGTGCTGGGCGGCGTGCTCATTTCCCCCCATGTCTCGAGCGTGCTGCTCGCCCACCCCTGGCTGAACAAGCTGGTCCATACGCCGGCGGAAGCCGCCATCCTGGTCATCGCGCTGGTCTACGTCATCGCCGCGCTGTGCAACCTGCTGATCCCGCCCACGCACGTGCGCTACCCCCCGCAGCAGCGCAACCCCTTCAAGCTGGTGCGCGTGTTCAGCGGCTACGTGTGCGTGCTGTGGCGCGACAAGCTGGGCCAGATCTCGCTGGCCGTGACCACGCTGTTCTGGGGCGCCGGCGCCACGCTTCAGCTGATCGTGATCGAATGGGGCCGCAGCCACCTGGGCTATCGCCTGGACCAGGCTTCGGTGCTGATGGGCGTGGCGGCGGTGGGAACGGTGGTCGGCTCCATCCTGGCCGGCCGCATTCCGCTGCGCAAGGCGCTGTCGGTGCTGCCGGTCGGCGCGGCCATGGGCCTGGTGGTGCTGCTGATGCCGCTGGTCTATTCGCCCTGGAGCGTCTACCTGCTGCTGCTGGTCACCGGCGGCCTGGCCGGCTTTTTCGTCGTTCCCATGAACGCCCTGCTGCAGCACCGCGGCCACGTGCTGCTGTCGGCGGGCCACTCGATCGCGGTGCAGAACTTCAACGAGCAGCTCAATATCCTGCTGATGGTCGCCATCTATACGGTGCTGCTGTGGCTGGAACTGCCCATCAACATCATCATCGTCATCTTCGGGCTGATCGTCACCATCCTGATGGTGGTGTTCATCCGCTGGAGCCGCCGCAACCTGTCGGCCGATCCCGCCCTGCGCGAGCAGATCGGCCAGGAAGGCCACGGCAAGGCCCTCGACTCGGCCCACTGAGAGCCGCTTGCCGGCGGCTCAGGAACGCGCGGCCAGCAGCAGGTCCTGCCAGGCGCGCGCCTTCTCCGCCGGACTGCGCAGCAGGTAGGCCGGGTGGTAGCTGACCACCACCGGAATCGACCGCCCCTCGTCGGTCTGCAGGCTGTGCATGCGGCCGCGCAAATTGCCTATCGTGGCCTCGGTGCCCAGCAGCGTCTGGGCCGCGAACCGGCCCAGCACCAGGATGCGCTCCGGGTTCAGCAGGGCGATCTGGCGCCGCAGGTAGGGATTGCAGGCGGCGATTTCCTCGGGCTTGGGATTGCGGTTGCCGGGCGGGCGGCACTTGATGACGTTGGCGATGAACACGTCGCGCTCGCGGCTCATGCCCACCGACTGCAGCATCGCATCCAGCAGCTTGCCCGAGCGGCCGACGAATGGCAGCCCCTGGCGATCTTCCTGCTCGCCGGGCGCCTCGCCCACCACCATCCAGCGGGCCGGCTGGGCGCCCATGCCGAATACGGCGTGGCGCCGCCCCTGACACAGGCCGCAGGCGGTGCAGTCCTGCACCAGTTGCTGCAATTGCCCCAGGTCGGCGCCAGCGGCCCGCGCCGCCACGGCGGCGCGCGCGGCCTGTCCGTCAACCTCGGCGGCCGGCTCGGCGGGCCGGGGCGCGGCCAGCGGCGGGCGCGGCGCGCGGGCCGGGCCGGCCGCCGGGCCATCGGCGCGCGGCGTCATGGCCGCCGGCGGGACGGCCGGAGCCGTCGCCACGGCCGCACTGGCGGCCTCCTGGACGGCTGGCGCGGCAGGCGCGACCGCCCGGGCCGCGGGCGCCAACGGCGCCGGCAGCCAGGTTTTCTCGATGCCGATCTCGCGCAGCCAGATCCGCTGCAGCGGATTCGGGCGCGGCGCGGCCGGCACGGCGGCCTCAGGCGTGCTCATTGCCCACCATCGCTACGCCCAGGTTTTTCTGCATTACCAAAGCATCCTCGCGCTTGCCTTTACCTGCGGGATAGTAATCCTTGCGCCGGCCGATGCGCAGATAGCCGTGCCGCTCGTAGAACCGCACCGCGGCGGCGTTGGACGGCCGCACCTCCAGCAGCACGCCGGCCAGGCCGCGCGCGCGCGCCTGGCGCTCGCACCAGCCCAGCATCAGGCTGCCCAGGCCTTGCCGGTGCAGATGGCGCGGCACGGCGATGACCAGCAGATGCACCACGTCGGGCGCCGGCATCATCACACAGAAGCCTGCCAGCCTGCCATCCTGGCGCAGCACACAGGCCGGATAGCCGGCCTGCAGCGCGTCGGCGAAATTGCCGCGCGTCCACGGAAAGGACTGGACCTGCGCCTCGAGTTCGGCCACTTCGTCGAGATCGCCCTGCGCCATGGGCAGCATCTGCGTGGCGGCCAGGGCCGAGGCCGCGCGCGGGTTGCCCCCCTGCCCGCGCTCGCGCTCGGCGGTGGTGAAGGCCACCTTGTCGCGCACATACAGGGGCGCGGCCAGTTCCGCGGCCACGCCGCCGCCATCGCGCCAGGCGCGGCGCGCCAGGCGTGCCACCGCCTGGGCCTGCGGCCGCTCGGCCTGCACGCGCACCCAGCCGGGCGGCGCGGCCATGCTGGCCGCGTAGACCTGCCATGCATCGCCCGCCATGCGCACGCGCAACGCGCGGCCGGCGCGGGCCGACCAATCGCCCAGGTGATGCACTGTCCACGGCACCACCTCGCCGGCGGCGATCAGCAGCGGCGCCTGCAGCACCTGCCACTGCCCGCCGTCGCCGCGCAGGTAGACGGCCAGATAGACCTCTTCCATGCGGGCGTCCAGCGCCACCACGACCGCGTCGTCGGCCGCCGCGCCCGAAACTTCCGCCACCGCCTCGTGCGATACGACCGGCAGGACCGGGATGCCCAGCCCCAGGGCGATGCCCTGCGCCACGCCGCACGCCACCCGCAGGCCGGTGAACCCGCCCGGCCCCTGGCCGAAGGCGACCGCCTGCAAGGCTTCGGGCGCCAGGCCGGCGCGCGCCAGCAATTCCCGTGCCATGGGCAACAGGCGTTCGGCGTGCTCCTGGGCGCCCTCGTGCTCCAGCACGGCGACGACGGGTTCGGCTCCATGCTCGGTGAGCAGGGCCACGCCGCAGCGGGAAGACGAAGTTTCGAAGGCAAGCAGGTTTAGATCCATAGGGGCGGATTGTACGAAATCGGGCGCTTCACCTAGTATGTAAGGGGGATTTCAACCGTAGCGCGCAATGTGTAATATCTTGTGAACACCCACTAGCCGCTGGTTCTTGTCACTGTTACATTTCCGGCCATGAACACGCAAAACACCACTCCTACCCGCAAGATCCTGGTCGTCGACGATGATCCCCGACTGCGCGATCTCCTGCGCCGCTATCTGTCGGAACAAGGGTTCAATGTATTCGTGGCCGAAGATGCCAAGGAAATGGGCAAACTGTGGCAACGCGAACACTTTGACCTGCTGGTTCTCGACCTGATGCTGCCGGGCGAGGATGGCCTGTCGATCTGCCGCCGCCTGCGCGGCGGCCACGACAATACTCCCATCATCATGCTGACCGCGAAGGCCGAGGAAATCGACCGGATCGTCGGCCTGGAAATGGGAGCCGACGATTACCTGTCCAAACCCTTCAACCCGCGCGAACTGCTGGCCCGCATCAATGCGATCCTGCGCCGCCGCGGCACCGAAGAGCACCCGGGCGCGCCCAGCCAGGAAAACGAGTCGATCGCCTTCGGCCCGTACGTCCTGAACCTGTCCACGCGCACCCTCACCCGCAATGGCGAGCAGGTGCCGATCACGACCGGCGAATTCTCGGTCCTGAAGGTTTTTGCCCGCCATCCCAAGATCCCGCTGTCGCGCGACAAGCTGATGGAACTGGCCCGCGGACGCGAGTACGAGGCGTTCGACCGCAGCCTGGATGTGCAGATTTCGCGTCTGCGCAAATTGATCGAACCCAACCCGTCCAAACCCGTTTTCATCCAAACCGTCTGGGGCCTGGGATACGTTTTCGTTCCGGATGGCGGCAGTTGACCTGATGGCCCGCCCCGGGCAGGAGCGCCGTCTCGTGCCCCGCATGCGCAGACTGTTCAGAAACCTGACCTCGCGGTTGCGTCTCGGCCTGTTCGGACGCACCTTTCTGCTGCTCGCGGCACTGATGCTGGTCAGCCTGGGCGCCTGGCTGCAAGTATTCTTCAGCATGGAGCTGGGACCGCGCGCCAATCAAATGGCGCAGCGGGTGATCACGGCCGTCAATATCACGCGTACGGCCCTGGTCTATTCGCATACGGACGAACGCAGCAAGCTGCTGCTGGACCTGGCCACCAACGAAGGCATCCAGGTCTACCCGCGCGAGCTCACCGACTTCACCGAGGCGCTGCCCGACGACGACTACTGGCAACGGGTCGCGCAGCATATCCGCGTGCGCTTCGGGCCGGAAACGCAGATCGCCTGGGGGGTCAACCAGGTACCGGGCTTCTGGGTCAGTTTCCAGATCGACCAGGACCTGTACTGGCTGGTCTTCGAGCGCGAGCAGATCGGCCTGACCGGCGGCATCGAATGGCTGGGCTGGGGCGCGACGGCGCTGCTGCTCTCGCTGGTCGGCGCGGCCGTCAGCGTGGGGTTCGTCAACCGGCCGCTGTCGCGGCTGGCGCGCGCCGCCCAGGTGCTCTCGCGCGGTGAAACGCCCGCGCCGCTGCCCGAGCAGGGGCCGCTGGAAATCCGCGACCTGAACGCCTCGTTCAACCGCATGGCCAAGGATCTGCGGCAGGCCGAGGCCGATCGCGAACTCATGCTGGCCGGCATTTCCCACGACCTGCGCACGCCGCTGGCGCGCATGCGCCTGGAAATCGAGATGAGCGGCGTCTCGGAAGACGCCCGCCAGGCCATCGACGAGGACCTCGGCCAGATCGACCACAGCATCGGGCAGTTGATGGAATACGCGCGCCCGGCCGGGACCCTGCCCCAGCTCGCCACCGACATCTCGTCGGTGCTGGCCGAGCTGTACGAGCGCGAGCGCAGCCATACCGCCTCGCTGGGCGGCGAGCTGGAAGCCTCGATCGATCCGGGCCTGCGGGCGCGCATCACGGCGCTGGATCTCAAGCGCATCGTCAGCAACCTGATCGAGAACGCGCGCCGCTACGGCCGCTCGTCCGACGGGCTGGCTCACCTGGCCATCAGCGTGCACTCGGAAGGCAACATCCTGGCGATCGAAGTGGCCGACCGCGGCCCCGGCATCGCCCCCGAGGAAGTCGACCGTCTGCTGCGCCCGTTTTCGCGCGGAGAGGCGGCCCGCACCGGCGTCAGCGGCGCGGGCCTGGGCCTGGCGATCGTCGAACGTCTGCTCAAGCACGTGGGCGGCTCGCTGCGCATGCTGCCGCGCCCGGGCGGCGGCCTGATCGCACGGATAGAGTTACCCAAAGCCAAATTTAGAAATTATCAATTAGACAGCGAAAACCAATAGCGTAGAATTTAGGGTTTGAGGCCTTGCCTGCCTTAATTCCACCAACAACTTACTGGGAGCACCACATGAAAACTGTTGGCGACAAACTCGAGCCTTTCAAGGTCACCGGCGTCAAGCCCGGCTTCAACCAGCATGAAGAAAACGGCGTTTCGGCTTTCGAGGACATCACCGAAAGCTCCTTCCCCGGCAAGTGGAAAGTGATCTATTTCTACCCGAAGGACTTCACCTTCGTGTGCCCGACCGAAATCGTCGGCTTCAACAAGCTGGCCAAGGATTTCGAAGACCGCGACGCGGTCCTGCTGGGCGGCTCGACCGACAACGAATTCGTCAAGCTGGCCTGGCGCCGTGAGCACCCGGACCTGAACAAGCTGGGCCACTACCAGTTCGGCGACACCACCGGTGCGCTGATCGACCAGCTCGGCGTGCGTGAGAAGGGTGCCGGCGTTGCGCTGCGCGCCACCTTCATCGTCGACCCCGACAACACGATCCAGCACGTTTCGGTGAACAACCTGAACGTCGGCCGCAACCCTGAAGAAGTGCTGCGTCTGCTCGACGGCCTGCAAACCGACGAGCTGTGCCCGTGCAACCGTTCGGTTGGCGGCGCCACGCTGTAATTTCCCCGGCCCGGCTCGTCCGGGCTTTCATTGCTCCAGACTATAGGGAAAAACTATGGAATTCCTTTCTACCATCAAGGATCAACTGCCGGATTGGGCCAAGGACATTCGCCTGAATCTGGATGCCGTGATTGCACGCTCCACCCTGGCGCCGGAAGACGCCCTGGGCGCCGCGCTGTCGGCCGCGTTCGCCGCGCGCAGCCAGGTGCTGATCGACGCCTTCAAGGGCGCGCTGTCGGAGACCGACGCCAATGCCGCCCTGACCGCATCGGCGCTGATGGGCATGAACAATACCTGGTATCCGTACGTAGAAATGACGGGCGACGCCCAGTTGAAGAGCCTGCCGGCCCAGCTGCGCATGAATGCCTACGCCACCCATGGCGGCGTGGACAAAAAGCGCTTCGAGCTGTTCGCGCTGGCCGCCTCGATCATCGGCAAGTGCCATTTCTGCGTGCAGTCGCACTATGAAAACCTGAAGAAGGACGGCCTGACCGTCGAACAGCTGCGCGACGCGGGCCGTATTGCCGCCGTCGTCAACGCAGCCGCCCTGGCGCTGGCCGCACAGGGCAAGTAACGCCCCCCCGCGACGCGCCGGCCTCCCCCGCCGACGGCCGCAGCCGGCCCCTGCATGGGGCCGGCACTCATTCCCGCCCCTCTCCCAGGCGCCGCCACTCGCGCGGCGAGCACCCCAACGCCCGATTGAACATGGCCGTGAACGCGCTCGGACTCTGATAGCCGAGATCCAGCGCCACGTCGGTGATCGCCTGGCCGTCGCCCAGCCGCCGCACGGCGTCCAGCAGGCGGGCCTGCTGGATCCAGCGCGCGAAGCTCAGGCCCGTTTCGTCGAGAAAATGCCGGTACAGCGTGCGCGCGCTGATCTTCAGCCGGCGCGCCTGCGCCTGGGCGCTGTCGAATGCCGACAGGTCGGCCAGCGCCCGCTCGCACAGGCTGCGCAAGGCCGTGCTTTCGGGCAGCGGCAGATCGAGGCCGCAGCGCGGCAGCCGCCGCAGTTCGGCCACCATCAGGGCGCAGAGCAGGCCATATTCCTCGTCCAGCGCGCCGTCGCTGGCCTCGTGCCGCTGAGGGGCGTCTCGCGTGGACGGCGCATCGGCACTGGCGCGCACCACCAGCTCGCGCATCAGCGTGGTCATGTCCAGCACGGCGCAATCGTCGGGCATGCCCCGCACCAGCGCGGCGTCGATGTACAAGGACCGCATGTCGACCGCGCTGCTCATGCGGATCTCGTGCACGGTGCGCGCCGGGATCCACAACGCGCGCATCGGCGGCACCACCCACAGCCGGCGCCGCGTCGCGACTCGCATCACCCCCGACGAGCCGCACAGGAACTGCGCGCGATCATGCCAGTGCGGCTTGACGTGCGCGTCGGCCGGGTAGCGGTTGCGCCGCGTGACGACGGCCGGCGCGCGCGCATGGGCAACCGAGATGGCCTCGGCGGCGGGTTTGTCCATTTCTCGATAATTTTGGTCAAATTCAAGAAGGACAGAATAACGCAGCCGGCGCACACTGGCATGCATCCTCACTACGACACCTTCGCCATGGACGCTCCCGCAGCCAGCACGCCCGCCCCGCCCGCCGCCTTCCCGCGCAGCGTCACGCTGCTGCTGAACGTCGCGCACGCGCTGGACCATATGTTCCTGCTGATCTTCGCGGCGGCGGTCGCGGCCATCGCGGCCGACTTCGGCTTTGCGCGCTGGGAGGACCTCATGCCCTTCGGCGTGGCGGCCTTCTTCCTGTTCGGCCTGGCATCGTGGCCGGCCGGCCGCCTGGGCGACCTGTGGGGCCGGCGCCGCATGATGCTGCTGTTCTTCTTCGGCCTGGGCGCGGCCGCGCTGCTGTGCGCGCTGACCCGCAATGCCTGGCAGCTGGCCGGCGCGATGGCGCTGATCGGCGCGTTCGCCGCCATCTACCATCCGGTGGGCATTCCCATGATCGTGCAGCACGCGACCAACCCGGGCGCGGTCATCGGCGTCAACGGGCTGGCCGGCAACCTGGGCGTGGCCCTGGCGGCGCTGGTGACCGGCGTGCTGGTCCAATGGCTGGGATGGCGGGCGGCGTTCGCGGTGCCCGGACTGCTGTCGATCGCGTGCGGCCTGCTGTTCATGCGCGTATGCCCCGCCGAGGACGAGCCGCCGGCCCGCCGCAAGAGCCGCGCCAGCGTGACGCTCGACCCGCGCCAGCTGGCGCGGGCGTTCGCGGTCATGACGGCCGCCGCCGTCACCGGCAGCCTGCTGTTCAACTTCACCACCAACGGCAATGCCCAATTGCTGGACCAGCGTTTTCGCGGCATCGTCGAAGACCCGGTCGCCCTCGGCGCCATGCTGGCGTTCATCTATGTGGTGGCGTCGCTCACGCAGGTGGTGGTGGGGCGCCTGATCGACCGGGTCGCGCTCAAGCCGCTGTACCTGTGCATGGTGCTGGCGCAGATCCCGCTGCTGGCCTGGGCGGCCGTGGCGCAGGGCTGGGCCCTGTTTGCCGCGCTGTTGGGAGCCATGGTATTCATTTTCGGCGCGATCCCGTTCACCGACGCGATGATCGTGCGCTACGTGGACGACCGCAGCCGCTCGCGCGTGGCCGGCATGCGGCTGACGGTGTCGTTCGGCGTCAGTTCGCTGGCGGTGTGGCTGCTGGGGCCGGTGGTCAAGCAGGCGGGTTTTGGCACCCTGTTCGCCGGCATGGCCGTGATCGCCGCCTGCACCGCCACCATGGTGCTGCTGCTGCCCGGCGAGCGGCCCGAGCCGCAAGGCGCTCCGGCCGCCTAGCGGCCGGCCCTAGCCGGCGCGCGCCAGCAGCACCACCACGTTGGCGGCGATGCCTTCCTTGCGGCCCAGGTAGCCCAGGCCTTCGTTGGTCTTGGCCTTGATGTTGACCGCGCCGGCCTCCAACGCCAGATCGGCGGCGATATTGGCCACCATGGCGGCCGCGTGCGGGCCGATCTTGGGCGCCTGCGCATGGATGGTCGCGTCGACGTTGACCGGCGCCCAGCCCGCCGCGCGGACCTTGTCGAATGCCGCGCGCAGCAGCACCCGGCTGTCGGCGCCCCGGTAGGCCGGATCGGTATCGGGGAAATGGCGGCCGATATCGCCCAGGCCGGCCCCGCCCAGCAGGGCATCGGTCACCGCATGCAACAGGACATCGGCATCGGAATGCCCCAGCAGGCCGTGCGTGTGGGCGATGGTGACGCCCCCGATGATCAAGGGCCGGCCTTCGACCAGCGCGTGCACATCGAAGCCCTGCCCTACGCGAAACGGGATATTCATAGCCATTTTTCCATCAGTTCGAAATCATCGGGCCAGGTCACCTTGAAATTGCGCAGCGCGCCCGCCACCAGGCGCGGGGCGTGGCCGGCCGCCTCCACCGCCGACGCCTCGTCGGTCACGGCCAGGCCGGCCGCCCGCGCGTGCGCCAGCGCGTCGCGCAGCAAGCCGGCGCGAAACATCTGCGGCGTCTGGGCCAGCCACAGCCCGTCGCGATCGACGGTGCGCGATACGCGCTGCCGGCCCGCCTTGACGGTATCGGCCACCGGCAGGGCCAGCAGGCCGCCGACCGCGTCGCCCAGGCAGGCGTCGATCAGGCGCGCCAGCGCCTGGGCCGGCAATCCCGGACGGGCGGCGTCGTGCACCAGTACCCAGTCGTCGGCGGCCGCCCCGCTGTCGGCCAGGGCCGCGGCCACCGTGTCGGCGCGGGTCGGGCCGCCGCATGGGCGCCATACCGTACGCGGCAGGCCAGCCAGCGCCTGCTCGACCCAGCCGTCGCCGGCGCTGACCGCCACGCGCACCTGGGCGATGCGCGGATCGGCCAGCAGGGCGCGCACCGCGTGGCGCAGCATGGGCTGCCCGGCCAGCGGGCGATATTGTTTCGGAACGGCCGCCTCGCCGGGCAGGCTAGCGCGCGCGCCGATGCCGGCGGCCGGCACGATGGCAATCAGGGACTCGGACATGTTGCGGTGATTTTATAATCTTTGCCCTGATGCCTGATCTCACTCCGCCCGCCGTGCCCATCCCCGCCACCGCCACCACCCTGTCCGCCCTCAAGCCGGGAGCGCGCTTTACGCAGCCCCGCCCGCCCGGATCCGGAGACGGATGGCTGCTGGCGGACCTGGCTCGCCAGGCCGGCAAGCCGCTGGTGGTGCTGACGGCCGACCCGCTGGAAGCCCAGCGGCTGGCCGATGAAATCCCGCAATTCGCGCCCGAACTGCGCGTGCGCCAGTTGCCCGACTGGGAAACCCTGCCCTACGACGCGTTCTCGCCCCACCAGGACCTGATCTCGCAACGCCTGCGCACGCTGCACGCGCTGATGAACCAGGGCGTGGACATCCTGACCGTGCCGGTCACCACCGCCTTGTACCGCCTGGCGCCGCCCGCCTTCCTGGCCGCGTATACGTTTTCGTTCAAGCAGAAGGACCGGCTCGACGAAGCGGCCCTGCGCGCGCAGCTGACGCTGGCCAACTACAGCCACGTCACCCAGGTCACGGCGCCGGGCGAATTCTGCCTGCGCGGCGGCCTGATCGACCTGTTTCCCATGGGTTCGGTGGTGCCGTACCGGCTGGACCTGTTCGACGACGAAATCGAATCGATCCGCAGCTTCGACGTCGACACGCAGCGCAGCCTGTATCCGGTGGGCGAAGTGCAGTTGCTGCCCGGACGCGAGTTCCCCATGGACGAAGAGGCGCGCAATCGCTTCCGGGCGCGGTTTCGCGAAGTGTTCGAAGGCGATCCTTCCCGCGCCCTGCCATACAAGGACATCGGCAACGGCATCGCGTTCGCCGGCATCGAGTACTACCTGCCCCTGTTCTTCGAGCAGACCTCCACCCTGTTCGATTACCTGGCGGCCGACACGGTCACCGTCACGCTGGGCGACATCGACGACGCCATGCAGCGCTTCGCCCATGACACCCGCAGCCGCTACGACTTTCTCAAGGTCGACCGCGAACGGCCGGTGCTGCCGCCGGACGCCCTGTTCCTCGACCATGAGGCGCTGTTCGCGCGCCTGAAGGATTTCCCGCGCCTGGCCTTGACGGCGGAACGCCCGCACCCGGACTTCGCCGCCGCGCCCGACGTCGCCGTGGCGCGCCGCGCCGACGACCCCGTGGCGCGTCTGCGCGCCCTGCTCGCGCAGACCCAGGACCGCGTGCTGCTGTGCGCCGACTCGGCCGGCCGGCGCGAGACGCTGGCGCAGATGCTGGGCGAACACGGCCTGGCGCCCGAGACCCAGGCCGATTCGATCCAGGCCTTCCTGGACGACGGCGCGCGCTTCGGCCTGGCCGTGGCGCCGCTGTCGGCCGGTTTCGGCGTGCCGGGTGGCGCCCTGCTGTTCCTGACCGAGAACGATCTCTACCCCGGCCATGCCGGCGCCACGCGGCGCGGCAAGCGCACCCAGGAACGCACCAGCAACGTCGAAGCCATGGTGCGCGACCTGGCGGAGCTGCGCGCCGGCGACCCGGTGGTGCACGCCCAGCACGGCATCGGCCGCTACCACGGGCTGGTCAACATGGACATGGGCGAAGGCGAGATGGAGTTCCTGCATCTCGAATACGCCAGCGGCAGCACGCTGTACGTGCCGGTGTCGCAGCTGCATGTCATCGCCCGCTACAGCGGCGCCGACCCGGACGCCGCCCCCCTGCACCAGCTCGGCTCGGGCCAGTGGGACAAGGCGCGCCGCAAGGCCGCCAGACAGGTGCGCGACACCGCGGCCGAACTGCTGGCCCTGTATGCGCAACGCGCCGCCCGCGAAGGCTATGCCTTCAAGCTGCCCATGAGCGATTACGAGGCCTTCGCCGAAGGCTTCGGCTTCGAGGAGACGCCCGACCAGTCGGCCGCCATCCAGGCCGTCATCATGGACATGACCTCGGGCCGTCCCATGGACCGTCTGGTGTGCGGCGACGTGGGCTTCGGCAAGACCGAGGTCGCGCTGCGCGCCGCCTTCCTGGCCGTGGCCAACGGCAAGCAGGTCGCGCTGCTGTGCCCCACCACCTTGCTGGCCGAGCAGCATGCCCAGACCTTTTCCGACCGCTTCGCCGACTGGCCGGTGCGCGTCGTGGAGCTATCGCGCTTTCGCTCCGCCAAGGAAGTGGCCGCCGCCGTCGAGGGCATCAACGACGGCCGCGTGGACATCGTCATCGGCACGCACAAGATCCTGTCCAAGGACGTGCGCTTCAAGCGGCTGGGCCTGGTCATCATCGACGAGGAACACCGCTTTGGCGTGCGCCAGAAGGAAACCCTCAAGGCGCTGCGCGCCGAGGTCGACGTGCTGACCCTGACGGCCACCCCGATCCCGCGCACGCTGGGCATGTCGCTGGAAGGGATCCGCGACTTCTCCGTGATCGCCACGGCGCCGCAGAAGCGGCTGGCCATCAAGACCTTCGTGCGGCGCGAGGACGGCAGCACCATACGCGAAGCGCTGCTGCGCGAGCTCAAGCGTGGCGGCCAGGTGTATTTCCTGCACAACGAGGTCGAGACCATCCACAACCGGCGGGCGCGCCTGGAAGAACTGGTGCCGGAGGCGCGCATCGCGGTCGCCCACGGCCAGATGCCCGAGCGCGAGCTGGAACAGGTGATGAAGGGCTTCTACCAGCAGCGCTACAACGTGCTGCTGTGCACCACCATCATCGAAACCGGCATCGACATCCCGACCGCCAACACCATCGTCATCCACCGCGCCGACCGCTTCGGCCTGGCGCAGCTGCATCAGCTGCGCGGCCGCGTCGGGCGTTCGCACCACCAGGCCTACGCGTATCTGCTGACGCCGGGCGAGGATGCCATCACGAACAACGCCAAGAAGCGCCTTGAAGCCATCCAGGCCATGGAAGAACTCGGCTCGGGCTTCTACCTGGCCATGCACGACCTGGAAATCCGCGGCACCGGCGAAATCCTGGGCGACTCGCAATCGGGCAACATCCAGGAAGTGGGCTTCTCGATGTACAACGAGATGCTCAACGAAGCGGTGCGGGCGCTGAAGGCGGGCGAGGAGCCCGACCTGGACGCGCCGTTCAACCTGGCCTGCGAAGTCAACCTGCACGCGCCGGCGCTGCTGCCATCGGACTACTGCCCAGACGTGCACGGCCGCTTGGCCATCTACAAGCGCCTGTCGCATGCCGATGGCGAAGACGACCTGATCCGCATCCAGGAAGAACTTATCGACCGTTTCGGTAAACTGCCCGAAGCCGCGCAGACGCTGCTGGCCACGCACCGCCTGCGCCTGGCCGCGCAACCGCTGGGCATCGTCAAGATCGACGCCAGCGAAACGCAGGCCCTGCTGCAGTTCGGCGCCAAGACCACGGTCGACCCCTTGCGCATCATCGAACTGGTGCAGCGCCAGCGCCATATCAAGCTGTCCGGCCAGGACAAACTGCGGGTGGAGATCAAGGCGCCTCAGATCGCCGCCCGCGCCGACGCCGTGCGCGCCGTCCTGCGCGCACTGAAATAACCGCCGCGCTCGGCGCGGCCCGGAATCCCGAACCCATGACTATTCTCCACCTCGTCATCCAGTCCCCTGCCCTGGCGGCCGAACACGCCGAACAGCTGGCGGCGCTGGCCCAGGCCCAGGGCGTGACGCGCATCAGCGCCACCGCGGCGCGCCTGCTCGACGTACAGCAGGATGCGGACACACGCGCCCAGGTACGGCAATGGGCCGAAACGCACGGCGTCGACGCCGCCTTCGTGCCCGCGGGCCAGGCGCTGGCAGACTGCCGCATCCTGGCGATGGACATGGACTCGACGCTGATCAACATCGAGTGCATCGACGAGATCGCCGCCGTCGCCGGCGTGGGGGCCCAGGTGGCCCAGATCACGGAAGCCGCCATGCGCGGCGAAATCAAGGATTTCTCGGAAAGCCTGCGCCGCCGCGTGGCGCTCCTGGCCGGCACGCCGGCCGCCGCGCTCGAGCGCGTATACACCGAGAAGCTGCGCCTGAACCCGGGCGCCGAGCGCCTGCTGGCCAGCGTCCAGGCGGCCGGCATCAAGACCCTGCTGGTTTCCGGCGGGTTCACCTTCTTCACCGAACGGCTGCGCGAGCGCCTGGGGCTGGACCACGCCCATGCCAACGCGCTGGAAATCGACGCCGACGGCAAGCTGACCGGACGCGTGCTGGGCGACATCCTCGACGGCCAGGCCAAGGCCGCGCATCTGGCCGCGCTGGCGCAGCGCCTGTCGGCGCGTCCCGAGCAGATCATCGCCATCGGCGACGGCGCCAACGACCTCAAGATGCTGGCGCGCGCCGGTTTCGCCGTCGCCTACCACGCCAAGCCCATCGTGCGCGAGCAAACGCCCTACGCCCTGAACGTATGCGGCCTGGACGGCGTGCTGAACTGGTTCGAGAAGTAAGCCACACATAGGGTGCCTGTCCCCGCGGGGACAGGCACCCATGAACACTTGACGGCCAAGACGGTATCTGTCCCGGCGGGGACAGGCGCCTCGCGACGGCCTCCCGCCGCCCGGCCGGCCCGCGCCTTACTCCGGCTGGTTGCCCAGCGGAATGGGGCCGGCGTCCTTCACGAACCGCAATAGCAGCCGCGCGGCCGGACTCAGGCTGCGCGTCGGCAGGTGCAGAAACCCCAGCGGACGGCGCATCCGGGGGGCATGCAGCCGCAATACCTTCAGCCCGGCGACGTTGCATACCTCGACGGCGGTAGTGGGCAGGACAGAAACGCCCAGCCCTGCCCGCACCATGCCGATGGCGGTGGTGATGAGGCTCACCTCGCGCTTGGGACGCTTCGAGATGCCGTTGGCGGCGAAGGCTTCGTCGACCAGCATCCTCACGTGGCTCTGGTAACTCATGCCGATCAAGGGCGATTCCGCCAATTCGCTCCAGCGGACCAGGGTGCGCCTGGCCAGGGGATGGTCCTGCGGCACGACCGCCACCAGCTCATCGTGCGCCAGCAGATCGAACTCCAGCCCGTCCTGGTCGAGCGACGGGCTGCCCACGCCATAGTCGATATCGCCGGTTCGCAGCATTTCGTGAATGCTGCGGTTTTCCGTCATGGCGTCCTTCAGAATCACCTTGATGCGCGGATAGGCCTGCTCGACGCGCGCGATCAGCGACGGGATCCAGGTATTGCTGAGCGACGGAATGCACGCCAGCGTGACGGTGCCGCCGCGCGGCGAGGCGGCACCGCGCACGTCCTCGATCACGACCTCGAGATTGGCCAGGATGCGCTGCAGCTCCGGCAGCAATTCGCGCCCGGTGGTGGTCAGCTCGGCGCCACGGCGCGTACGCGTGAACAGAACCACCCCAAGCTGGGCTTCCAGCTTCTGGACCATGGCCGTCAGCGCCGGCTGCGTCACGTGCAAGGCCTGCGCGGCCTGCGAGAAGCTGCGGCTGCTTGCGACCTCGATGAAGGCGGTCAACTGCCTGAAGGTCACGTTCATGGTGCCATAACTTGAATTGAATTAACTATAAACAGAATAGATTATACGAATCAAACATTTGCGAGTGTAATGGCGTCGCCTTCAAGCCAATCATCGATAACAGGCGCATCAACAGCGCCTTCCGGAGACGCAGCAAAATGCTATTGCACCGAGTACTCATTTCCCTCGCCACGGGCGTGCTGACTTTGGGGGGCCTTGGCGCCGCACACGCCGACGCCTATCCGACCAAGCCGATCAGGCTGGTGGTGCCCTATCCGCCCGGAGGAATCACCGATATCGCCGCGCGCGGCCTTGCCCGCGCCATGAGCGAGGAACTGAAACAGTCGGTGATCGTGGAGAACCGCGCCGGCGCCGGCGGCATCATCGGCTCGGACCATGTGGCGCGCGCGCCCGCCGACGGCTACACGCTGTTGATCGGCACCAGCGCGACCCACGGCACGAACCCCAGCACCTACGCCAATCTGCCGTACAGCGCGACCGACAGTTTCGAGCCGATCGCCGCCGTGGCGTCCAGCCCGCTGCTGGTGGTCGTCAACCCATCGTCCCCGGTGCAGGACGTCCAGGGCCTGATCGCGCACCTGAAAGCCAATCCGGGCAAGGAGTCCTTTGCGTCCACGGGCACCGGCGGCTCGCTGCACCTGACGCTGGAGCTCTTCAAGCTGATGACCGGGACCGATATCCAGCATGTGCCCTACAAGGGCAGCGCTCCCGCGCTGACCGACCTGATCGGCGGCCACATCCAGCTGATGTTCGACAACATGCCCTCGTCGCTGCCCCAGGTCAAGGCGGGCAGCCTGCGCGCCCTGGCCGTGACTGGCCCGCAACGCTCGGCACTGGTGCCCGAGCTGCCCACCGTGGCCGAAGCCGTTCCCGGCTTTTCCTCGGCCTCGTGGGTCGCGCTGTACGCGCCGAGGAACACGCCCGCCGTGATCGTGCAAACGCTCAATGCCGCGGCCAACAAGGGGCTGAAATCGCAAGACGTGTTGACGCAGTTCTCCGCCGCGGGGCTGGAGCCGACCGGCGGGACGCCGGCCGAGCTGGACAGTTTCATGCGCGCGGAAATCGCCAAGTGGGCGGAGGTCGTCAAGAAGATCGATCTGCCGCCATCGAAACTGTAGCCACGGCCGCACGCCATCGCCTGGCCGGCCACCCGGCTATCTCCACACCAGATGAAACTCCATGCAAGCACACACTGAATCACCATCCGGCGCGCGAACCAGCACCGGCAGCTGGGCGCGCCAGGACCTGAGCGCCTACCAGGCCGCCAACGCAATCGCCGACGTGCTGAAGGCCGCGGGCGTCAACCAGATCTTCGGCCAAAGCTGTCCGACGGCCCTGTTCCTGGCCGCCGATGCGATCGGTATCCGCCAGATCGGCTACCGAACCGAGAACGCGGGCGCGGCGATGGCCGACGGCGCGGCCCGCGTCGGACGCCAGCTCACCGTGATCACGGCGCAGAACGGCCCCGCCGCGGCCTTGCTGGTCGCCGGATTCGCCGAGGCGACCAAGGCCTCCGTGCCCATCCTGGCCATCGTGCAGGAGGTGCCGCGCGCCAACGCGGACAAGAATGCGTTCCAGGAGCTGGACCATGTCCAGTTGTTCGCGTCCTGCGCGAAATGGGTGCGCCGCATCGACGTGGCCGAACGCGCCGCCGAATACACCGAGCGCGCGATACGTATCGCGACATCCGGCCGGCCCGGTCCGGTCGTGCTGCTGGTATCGCAGGACGTCCTGACCACGGCCTGCGCGCGGGCGCGGCCGGTGGAGCAGGACAGCGACGAGCCGCTGGGCCGGTTCCCATTGGACCGGACGGTTCCGGTGGCCAGCCGCCTGGACCATCTGGCCCAGCGCCTGCTTGACGCGAAGCGGCCCCTGGTCGTGGCCGGAGGCGGCGTCCATCTTTCGGGAGCCTGCGACGCCCTGGCCCGGCTGCAGTCCCTGGCCGGCCTGCCCGTGGCCACGACCAACATGGGCAAGGGCGCGATCGACGAAACGCATCCGCTGTCCGTAGGGGTGATCGGCAATGCCATGGGCACGCGCAGCCCGGCGAAGTACTTCATGGATTACGTCCAGAGCGCCGACCTCGTGCTGTTCGTCGGCACCCGCACCAACGAGAACGGCACGGCGTCGTGGTCGCTCTTTCCCGAGCAGGCGCAGTATGCCCAGATCGACATCGACAGCGAGGAAGTCGGCCGCAATTACGGCGCCATGCGCTTCGCCGGCGACGCCGCCGCCACGCTGCAGGCGCTTTGCGAGACCCTGCAGGGGCGCGGCCAGGCCGTCGCGGCGCGCAGAATGGCCGAACTGGCGCCGCTCTTCGAAGCCAGCCGCCTGGCCCACCGCGCGGAACTCGCCCCCTATGCGCAGAGCGACGCCTCGCCCATGCGGCCCGAGCGGATCATGGCCGAGTTGCGCGCAAGCCATGGCGACATCATCTGGGTCGCGGACGCCAGCTACTCGTCCATATGGCTTTCCCAGTTCATCCCCAGCACCCGGGCGGGAACGCGATTCGTCACGCCGCGCGGCATCGCCGGCCTGGGATGGGGCGTCCCGATGGCGATCGGCGCCAAGATCGCGCGGCCCGACGCCCGCGTGATCTGCCTGACCGGCGACGGCGGCTTCGCCCATTGCTGGGCCGAACTGGAAACGGCTCGCCGGCACGCAGTCCCCGTCACGATCGTGGTGCTCAACAACGGCGTGCTCGGTTTCCAGATCAACGCGGAAGAGAGTCGTTTCGGCACCCATACCGACGTCTGCCACTTCGGGGCCATCGATCACGTCGCGATCGCCAAGGCATGCGGCTGCGACGGCGCCAGCGTGAGCGACGCCGCCTCGCTGCGGCAAGCCATGGCGGCGGCCGAGCGCAGCCCGGTGCCGTTCGTGATCGACGTGAAAACCGAACCGTCGGCGTTTCCGCCGATATCGGCATTCGAATCTCAGCTCCAGCCCCTCGGAGACCAGACGCGATGACGCACCTCGAACAGCCCCGGTTCCAAGGCCAGCGGGCGCTCGTGACGGGCGCCGGCGCCGGCATAGGCCGCGCCATCGCCCTGGCGCTGGCCGAGCGCGGCGCCCATGTCTGCGTACTGGATGCCGACCGCGCGGCCGCCGAGGAAACGGCGGCCATGGCGCGCCGGCTGGGCGCGCACGCCGCGACGATCGTGCACGACATGGGATGCGCGTCCGTCGTCGCGTCGATCGCGTCGATGCAGGACGGTTTCGGCGCCTTCGATCTGCTGGTCAATAACGCCGGCATCTCGCCCAAGAAGCCGGACGGCCGCAAGCGCATGATCTGGGAAACCCCGCCCGACGAGTGGCAGCGCGTCATCCAGGTCAATCTTTGCGGCTATTTCTTCTCGCTGCGCGCGGTGCTGCCCGGGATGGTCGAGCGCCGCGCCGGCGCAATCGTGAATATCGCCTCTCTGGCGGGCCTGCGCTATTCCTCGATCGCCGGCGCGGCGTACGCCACCGCCAAGAACGCGGTCGTCGGCCTGACCCGGCAAGCCGCCGGCGAAGTCGCCGAATTCGGCGTGCGCATCAACTGCGTCGCTCCAGGGCGCATCGAGACCGCGATGGCCTCGGTGGCCGGCGGGGAATTCAACGAGGCGATCCGCGCAAGCACCCCGCTGCGGCGCCTGGGCCAACCCGCCGACATCGCCGACGCCGTGATGTTCCTGCTGTCCGAGCGGGCCGGCTTCATCACCGGCGAGACCCTGCCCGTGACCGGCGGACGAGGGTTGTGACCGGCCGGGCTCAGGCCGCCCGCGCCAGCAGGAGATGTGCCGCCCCCTCGAACACCACACTGGAATATCCGCGAAAACCAAGCCGATCGGCCAGGCGCAGCGAGGGCAGGTTGGAACGCGCGATCAGCGCCGCCAGGCGCTGGCGTCCGCCTGATTGATCGTGGTGCGCGAGGATTGCCTGCATGGCCTGCGTCGCAAGCCCCTGGCCCTGATGGGCGCTGACGATGGCCCAGGCTGCTTCCGGATGTTGGTCGAAATCCGCCCCGAGGCCGCGGCGCCGGAATTGGAAGCCGGCCTCCCCGCGCATCTCGCCGCTGGCCGGATCGAGCAGGTAGTAAAAGCCGCAAGCGTACGCGTCCCACATTCCCTGCCGCGCGCAAAGGCGCAACCACGCCTGATCCTCGGTGAGATCGCGATGGCCGGCTTCGTCGCGCTGCCGCTCCATCGCGAACCACTGATCGAAGCGCGCCACCGTTTGCGGCTCCAGCAACAAACGATCCGTTCTCAGCACCTGCCGCATATCCGTCATGTTTTCCGCCAGGGTGGTTCAATGGCCAACACTTGAAATCGTAGAATATTTTCGTGCCGTGCCAAAAAAAACCGGCGCATTGCGCCGGTCTTTCCTGCCGTGCGGCGGCGCTCAATACTTGATGTTGAACGACAGCACCGCGGCGCGACCCGTGCCCAGCGCCGCGTAGTGCGCCGCGTAGGCCTTGGTGTAGTACGTCTTGTCGAAGATGTTCATCACGTTGAGCTGCGCGGTCAGGTGGTCGTTGAACTCGTACGCGGCCATGGCGTCGAAGCGCCAGTACGACGGTACCCAGCGCGCCTTCGGCGTGCCGTCGGCATTGCGACCGTTGTCCGCGTTGCCATATACCTTGTCCACGTAATAGGCGCCGCCGCCCACGGTCAGCTGGGGCACCAGCTTGTAGGTGCTCCACAGGCTGAAGGCATTGCGCGGCGTGTTGGGCAGGTCCTGGCCCACCGCGCCGCTGTTGTAGGCGCCCTCGACCAGTTCGCTGTCCATGAAGGTATAGCCGCCGTAGACATTCCACTTGGGCGTGATGCTGCCCGAGAAGCCCAGCTCGATACCGCGCACCTTGGCCTTGCCGATCTGCTCCGTTTCGGTCGCCGACACGGCCACGCTGGTGTTCTTGCGGATGTCCTGGAACAACGCGCCCGACAGGGTCAGGCGGTCGTCGAGCAATTGCCACTTGGTGCCGACCTCGACGGTACGGCTTTTCTCCGGCGCCAGCGACTCGTTGCTCGCCGTCACGGCGTCGCTCACGTTCGAGCCGGCGACGGCCGAAGGCGTCGACGACGTGCCGTACGACGCGTAGATCGTGCCATTGGGCGCAGGCTTGTAGGCCAGGCCCAGCTGGTAATTGAACAGGTTGTCTTCGCGGCTGGTGCTGTAGAACGCCGGCGTGCTGGCGGGGTCGTTGCGACCGCGGGCGATATTGCTGCCGCTTACGCGGTAATTGTCCCAGCGCAGTCCGACGCTGGCCTGCCATTGTTCGTTGAACTTGATCGTGTCGAAGCCGTAGAGCGCGATCGTGTCGGTGGAATAGCGGGCCGGATTGTCGTTGCGCGACAGGTGGCCGGGATAATAGTCATGCGGATCCGGATCCCACAGCGAGGTGCACAGGGCCGGGTTGCTGGCGTCGTTGGCGCCCACCTTGCACGGCATCGCGCCCTTGGCGATGGTCTGGGTATACGAGTCCTTGTCCTGCTTGATGTTGCTGTACTCGAAGCCCAGGTCGAACGAGTGCTGCAGGCTGCCCGTCTCGAATTCGCCGCTCAGGTCGGTCTGGTTGGTGAACGTCTTGTTGACGTAGTAGCCCGCCTTCAGCGCCCGGTACACCAGCCCATTGGGCACGTTGCCCTTGCTGTCGTCGGGGTTGGTGGCGGCGTAGTCGGTCACCGAGCGCCCGTAGCGGGTGACGTTGCGCAGGCGCAGCTTGCTGCTGAAATCGTGATCGATGGCCAGCGTGGCCACGTCGTCGCGCGACTTCATGAAGTCGCGCCCGGTCAGGCCGTAGAAATTCTTGCGGCTGACGCCCTGGGTCTCGGTGACCGGCTGTCCCGATTTCGGATCGTACGGGATCGCGTAATCGGGCATGCTGTCATCCTGGTAGTGGTAGTACCCCAGGGTAATGCGGGTGGGCGTGCCCACGCCCAGTTGCAGGGTGGGCGCCACGCCCCAGCGGCTGAAATCGACCGCATGGTCGCGGCCCGGCACGTCGCCCTTGTTGCCCATCAGGTTCAGGCGGAAGGCGGCGTTGTCGCCCAGCAGCCAGTTGCCGTCGGCGGTGGCGCGGTAATTGCTGTCGGTGCCGATCTGCACCGAGCCCTCGGCGAAGTCGCGCGCCTTCGGCGTCTTGCTGACCAGGTTGATGCTGCCGCCGGCTCCGCCGCGGCCGGAATAGACCGAATCAGGCCCCTTGATGATCTCGACCTGCTCCAGGTTGAATGTGTCGCGTATCTGGGTGCTGGGGTCGCGCACGCCGTCGACGAAGATGCTGCCCGCCGCATTCTGGCCCCGGATGATGGGCAGGTCGCCGCCGGCGCGTCCGCCCTCGCCCGCGCCCATGGTGATGCCCGGCGAGTTGCGCAGCACGTCCTGCAGATTGGTGGCGGCCTGGTCCTGCATGACCTGCTGCGGCACGACCTGTACCGTCCTGGGCGTATCCAGCAAGGGCGCCGTCATCTTGGACGACTGGACCGTGGTGGCCTGATACGGGGACGCTTCGCCCTCGACCTGCACCGGCGCCAATTGGGTAACGCCCGCGCTGGTCTGCGCCTGAGCACCGGGCATCAGGCACAGGGCCGGCACCGCGATGGCGGCGGCCAGCGAGTTGGCGAGCGTATTCGCTGAATACGAGTCCAGGGATTTCAACGGCTTCTCCATAAAAATCTTAATAACAACGATTCTTGTTCTTTAAATCGACTGCGATTCTCGTCCGTTTAGCTGACCCAAACCTGAAAATTCCTACAATGTCACATTTCCGCAACATCCAAGCCATCCTCCCCGCCCCCCTCTTCGGGCCAGGAAAACCCCGCCGGAAATGAAAAACGGCCCCCCTCGCGGGAGGCCGTTGCGGGACCGCGGCGATGCCGCGGCCGCGATCAGTAGCTCAGCTTGAACGTCAGCATGGCGGAGCGTCCCGCGCCCAGGGCCGCGTAATGGCTGCGGTAGGTCTTGGCGTAATAGGTCTTGTCCAGCAGGTTGTAGAGGTTCAACTGGGCCGTGAGGTGCTTGTTCAGCTGGTACGCCGCCATGGCGTCGAAGCGCCAGTATGCCGGCACCCAGCGCGCCTTCGGCGTCCCGTCCTTGTTGTAGCCGGCGTCGGCGTTGCCATGAACCTTGCTGCGATAGAACGCGCCAGCCCCCACGGTCAGCTCCGGCAGCAGCTTGTAGGTGCTCCAGACGCTGAATGCGTGCCGGGGCGCGCTGGGCAGCGGCTGGCCCTGCGCCCCGCTGTTGCGGCTGGCGCGCACCAGCTTGCTGTCGAGCAGCGCGTAGCCGCCATAAACGTCCCAGTACGGCGTCAGGCTGCCCGCCGCACCCAGTTCCAGGCCGGTGACGCGGCTCTTGCCGGCAGGCGCGCGCACGCCTTCGGCGACTTCGATGCTGGTGTTCTTGCGCGTTTCGCGGAAGATGGCGCCCGTCACCAGCAGCCGTCGGTCCAGCACCTGCCACTTGGTTCCCAGCTCGATCGCCTCGCTGCGCTCGGGCTTGAACCGCTGGCTTGTACCGGAGATGCTGTCGGCCGGGGCGTAGTCGGACACGGCCGAGGGCGTGGAGGCGGTCCCGTAGCTCGCATACACCGTGCCGTCCGGACGAGGCTTGTAGACCAGGCCCAGCTGGTAGTTGAACAGGTTGTCGGTGCGCGCGGCGCTCTCGTAGACGGGCGGCTTGGCGCCGCGTACCGGCAGGTTGCGCCCGCTGGTCTTGTAGTTGTCCCAGCGCAGGCCGAGGTTCAGTTGCCACTGCTCGTCGAAGGCGATGGTGTCGAAACCGTACAGCGACAGGATATCGGTGTGGTAGCGGGCCGGATTGTGGTTGCGCCGCACCGTTCCCGGGAAATCCACGTGCGGATCCGGATCCCGGAGCGAGGCGCACAGGGCCGGGTTGTTGCCGCCTTCCACCGGCGAGCAAGGGCTGGCGGCATCGGGGATTTCCTGCTTGTAGCGGTCGCGGCTGCGCCGGCTGGTGGCGAACTCCGCGCCCAGGTCGAAGGTATGGCGCCACTGCCCCGTCTCGAACGTGCCACGCAGGTCGGTGCGATTGGCGAAACTGTCGTTGACCTGGTAGCTGGCGCGCAGGTTGCGGTACACCAGCCCCTTGGCCAGGTCGGCGGTTTTCAGTTCCGGCATGGTGGTGATCTGCTCCACCTTGGCGCGCGAGTAGCGCGCCAGGTTCTCCACCTTCCAGCCATTGGCAAGGTCGTGCTCCCACTTGACGGTGGCGGCATGATCCTCGGTATCGCCGGAGTCGCGCTGCACCAGGCCGTAGAAGTTGCGGCGGCTCACCCCGATGGTCTCGGTGATCGGCGTGCCGGTGCGCGGATCGTACGGAATCGAATAGTCGGGAATCCGCCGGTGGCGATAGAGGTACAAGCCC